>ERZ834769.3288-NODE-3288-length-10634-cov-2.536251_pt1 | contig 10634 bp, 10 predicted proteins | sample MGYA00519690_ERZ834769 | MGnify/ENA primary metagenome ERZ834769 (study PRJEB31850, sample SAMEA3708760) | human gut metagenome | biome: human gut; feature: human-associated habitat; material: faeces | place: China | collected 2014 ... | reverse complement strand
ATATCATGAGTAAAGTGCAGGATCACCGTTATGTGCGTGTTGAGACGGTTCTTAGGGAAACCGGATTTTTTGATTACGCAGCGACACTTCAGATGAAACGTGATGATTTCATCCGGGCAATCGATATGGCACCGTCCATCAAACCGTTCCGTCACACTTATCTGCATGAGGAGAGTTACCGGGAGGCGGCAAAGAAACTGGTGCGTGAGGATGAAGTTTTAAGCAGAGTACTTGTATAAAACCGGCAATAACCGGGAAAACTTAATAAAAATACAAAAGAGAAAGTAAATGTTCATATTTGGAGCATTTACTTTTTTTGTGAAAAAAATCGGGAGGAAAACAGGTATATATGATTAAAGAAGATGGTTTACCGGTAGGACTTGGGTTTGGACTGGCGATGAATGAGAAAGCATTAGGACAGTTTTCCATGATGACGGAAGATGAAAAAAGACAGGTTATTGATGCAGCGAGAAGTGTACAGACAAAAGAGCAGATGGACAAGATTGTAAAAGATATTGCGGATATGGAATTTTTTTAGAAAGATATGAGGATAAAATATGGGAAATAACATGGATTTGAACTATGAGATGTTCTGTTATCAGTGTGAGCAGACGGCGAATGGAAAGGGCTGCACAAAACTCGGCGTTTGTGGAAAGACACCGGAGATCGCAAATCTGCAGGATCTTTTGATCTTTCAGGTAAAGGGGATCAGCTGTTATGGAAAAGTGCTGATGGAAAACGGTGCACATATGGATAAAACGGTGGTAAGTTTTATTGAAAATGTGCTGTTTACAACACTCACAAATGTGAATTTTGATGTGGATGCACATTTGGAATTATTGCGTGAATCACAGAGAATCAAAGAGCAGGTCAGGGAAATGGCAGGAAAAAGCAGTAATCCGACCGCGCATGCAGCCTATGATCTGCCAGAGAGTAAAAGTGATATGTTGCGCGATGCACCTCTTGCAGGAATTATGTATGATAACACGTTAGATCCGGATATCCGTTCCCTGCGCCAGACGATCATTTATGGGTTAAAAGGTATCAGCGCGTACGGACATCAGGCGAGAGAACTTGGATATTACAGCGATGAGGTGGATGATTTTTATCTGTTAGGGCTTGAGGCGACCACAGATGACAGTCTGACGGTGGAAGAATTGATCCGTATGACAATGCGTACCGGGGAAATGGCACTTGCGGTTATGAAAAAACTCGATGAGGCAAATACGGAAATTTATGGGAATCCGTATCCGCACAAAGTGGATGTAACGATCAAAAAAGGCCCATTTATTATCGTTTCCGGACATGATCTAAAGGATTTAGAGATGTTGTTAGAGCAGACAAAAGACAAGGGTATCAATATTTATACACATGGTGAGATGCTGCCATGTCACGGCTATGAAGGGTTGAAAAAGTATCCGCATCTGGCTGGTAATTTTGGAGGTGCATGGCAGGATCAGCAGAAGCAGTTTGACAATATTCCGGGCTGTATCCTGATGACTACAAACTGTCTGATGCGTCCAAGAGAAAGTTATAAAGACCGTATTTACAGCACAAACGTGGTCGGCTGGGAAGGTGTAAAGCATATTGGAAAAAATGAAAAAGGGGAAAAAGATTTCAGTGAGATCATAAAGCAGGCGTTAGAGCTTGGAGGATTTAAAGAAGACCAGGAAAAACAGGAGATATTGGTCGGTTTTGGGCATGCTGCAACATTAAGTCAGGCAGATAAAATTGTGGAAGCGGTAAAGAGTGGACAGATCCGGCACTTTTTCCTGATCGGAGGCTGCGATGGTGCCAGACCGGGTAGAAATTATTATACGGAATTTGCCCGGATGGTGCCGAAAGACTGTGTGATCTTAACACTTGCCTGTGGAAAATACAGGTTTAACAAGCTGGACTTTGGGGAGGTGGCAGGATTGCCGAGACTTTTAGATGTCGGACAATGCAATGATGTATATTCAGCAGTTAAAATTGCGACGGCACTTGCAGACGCATTTGAAACGGATGTCAATGGTCTTCCACTTTCCATGATCGTTTCGTGGTATGAACAGAAAGCGGTGGCAGATCTTTTGGCACTTTTGAGTCTTGGTGTCCACGATATCTATCTTGGACCGACATTGCCAGCATTTTTAAGCCCGAATGTACTGCAGTATCTGACAGACACATTCCATTTAAGGCAGATCAGTAATGCCAGTGATGACATTAAGACCTGTCTGAAACAAAATATCGCATAAAAATAACACATACTATTGTTCGAAAAATCCAAGCTGCTCTAAGGCGTAAGCAATACCATTTTCGCTTGCGCGTTTGGTTACAAATGATACCTGATCAAACAGGGAAGCCGGGGAAGCATTTCCCATGGCAACGCTGTTTGGTACATAGGAGAGCATCGGCAGATCGTTGTTGCTGTCACCGATCGCATAGGCGGCGTTAAGATCTAAATGATAATAGTCGAGCACATACTGTATGCCGGTTGCCTTACTGTAGCCGGTCGGGACAAATTCGCGGAATGTACCGCCGCGGTCGATGCAGGTAAAATAAGGATCACTGACTTTGCGAAATTCCGCTAACTGATCGGGAGTCTGATACCAGATCACAAATTTATCGCAGAAGAAGTTCGGGTTTTCTAAATTTTCCGGCATATCATAGTCGCGGCTTACGAATGCTTCATACTGGCGTATGGCATCCGGGTGTGTAAGGGGTCTGCTTTTATCGAATGCTACTTCTTTTCTGGATTCGAAAAGGATATCCACATTTGTTTTTCGCGCTGCTTCTAAAAGCTGCATGGCAATGCTGTGCGTCTGGGCAACGTGCAGTGCTTCCGTGCCGGAGCAGAAAATGTTCGTGCCGCATCCGCAGACATAACCGTCAAAGCCGATCCGTCTGAAACGCGGTTCTACATTCTGAAAGCACCGGCCAGTATTGATAAACATCAGATGACCGAAGGTGCGTGCACGTCTTATTGCATGAATTACACTTTCAGGCAGTGAACCGTCGATCTCCGAAGTTAAGGTTCCGTCAATATCAAAAAAAGCGATTTTTTTCATAGATTCATCTCCGTAAAATAATCATGATAAATAAATCTGACCGAAAGAATTGTACGTTATTTTTTTCAAATTGTCAAAACGAAATAGAAGATGGTATAATGTGCGTAAGCAATGAGCAGTGCCACATGAGGGTAAAACAAAAAATGGCTGCTCGCAGACACTTTGTTGTTTTGCGCTCATGTGATAAGGCGAATGCCCGTCAGTCCGGAAAATCTCTGATTTTTCGGACGTGCATTTCGGACGAAAGCATATATGCAGAATGAGGAGGATTACCATGAAGTACCATACAATAAATGAACTGAGGAACTTTAATTTTAAGGAGGCATATATCGCACAGATCTGTGCTGTAAGCGGGATGTTTGAGATTGTATTTGATAATGTGACGATTCTGCCGGAGAATTCCTGTAACCGTGATATCAGGGAGATGCGTGCAAATGAGCTTGTCTTAAAGATCAGTGATCCGGTAATTGAGGCATTTGTGGAGGAAGGATATAAAGTCTACGATGCGAACGGTAACTTAAAAAAGAAAAATGAGGATGTCGTGATCCTGCCGGAAAATTATGCTGATAAATTCAAAGAGTTAGAGGGCTGTGAAGTATATTCTGTTGAACAGGAAAAAGGATGTTATATCATTTCTGTTGATACGGAGGATCATACATTTTTACTGCGCGTCAGTGGTTCCGGGGATACGGAAGAGTGGGATCGTTTTCTGAACAAATAACTGGAGATAAAGGAGTATTCCGATGAAAATATTAGTGACAGGGTTTGATCCGTTTGGCGGAGCATCGATCAATCCTGCATACGAGGCGGTAAAACTGCTCCCGGATAGGATAGAAGGAGCAGAGGTGCTCAAAATGGAGATCCCGACTGTGTTTGGAAAAGATGAGGAAGTCATAAGGACTGCTGTGGAAAAACATCATCCGGATGCTGTGCTATGTGTGGGACAGGCTGGTGGAAGATCCGGGATCACAGTCGAGAAAGTTGCCATTAATCTGATGGAAGCACGCATACCGGATAATGAGGGAAAGCAGCCGTCAGATGAACCGATCAAAGAGGATGGAGAGAATGCATACTTTGCTTCTATCCCGGTAAAGTGCATGGTGCAGTATATAAAAGAAGCCAAAATACCGGCGCGGGTTTCCTACACAGCGGGAACTTTCGTCTGCAATGACATCATGTATCGTGTCCTTTATATGATCGACAAAGAATATCCGCATATGAGAGGCGGGTTTGTACATGTCCCGTATCTGCCGGAGCAGACGCTCGATCTTCCGGAAGGAACACCAAGTATGTCGGCTGAGATGATAGAGGAGGCATTAGAGTATGGAATCCGGGCGATCATTGAGAATGAGGAAGATGTGAAGACGACAGGTGGAGAGATTCACTGATGAGATGACGGTGGTATGCGAAATATTACAGTTGAAATTATAAATAATAGAATGATAGAGCCGGAGCAGTGCGGATATGCGCTGCTCCGGCTCTTTGTAGTTTGCGGTATACGTTTCTGACACACATATTTAACGATTCTTTCACATAACCATCACATTACAATCAGCTGTTCTTTAAATTGCGATGTTATCTTTATACCGTTAAAACGGAGCACGTGAGTATGGAAAGTGAGGAAGATAATGAGAAAACCAGGAAAAAGAATGATGAGTGTGATCGCCGGCATTGCAGCTGTTTGTGTGATGACAGGTGGGATCGGGTATCAGGCGATAGCATCCGGAGCACAGACGAACAGTACAGAGCAGAATGAGAAAGGTCAGGATACAGATCAGCAGGAGAGTTCAGACGGCTCTTTTTCGGAAGATGGTACAACACAGATCGGTACAACAAGCCAGATGCCGGAATTTACGGTAAATGCAGTGACAATGACGGTAGAAGAGATATATGCCACATCCGGAGATACCGTGAGTAAAGGGGATGCCCTTTTTAAGCTGACGGATGAAAGCATGGAATCAGCAAAGGCATATTATGAAGAAGCCATTCATGACGCTGAAAATACGCTGAAAAAAGCAAAGGCAGATCTTGCAAGTGGACAACTTTCCGCAGAGAGCGCGAAGCAGGATTCCGATTTAACAGCACAGACTGCAGAGGAAAATTATCAGGCGCAGATAGATGCGCTAGATGCTGCAGTGGAAGAAAAAAAGGAAGCATATGATGAAGTAGTAGAACAGATATCTGAATATCAGACGAAGATTGATAACAATGACTATTATGTGGAATGTGCGATTGATGAGAAAAAGGCGGCAGTTGATGCGGCAGAGACGGCGTTGGCACAGGCACAGGATACGCTGACACAGGCGCAGGAGTCTGATAACAGCACAAGTCAGGCGGTATCAGCGGATTTGTCAAATATCAGGGAGCAGATCGGGGCAGGAGCAGATTCAGATACGCTGCTTTCCATTGTACAGCAGGCAGTGGATGATTACACGGCAAGAGAGCAGCAGTCTGATATACTTACGGCGGCACAGCAGGCGGCAGATGCGGCGCAGAGCAAACTCGAACAGGCACAGAAGGAATTTGATTCGGCAGTCGAGACTTACAATAAAAATGTAGAAGAAACCAATACAAAAATTACAGAACTGACAGAGAGTTTAGATAAACTGAAATCTGATTATGAACAGGCCGAGCGTGATGCAAAGACACAGAAAGCCGAACTGAAAAATGAATATGATACCGCTGTAGTGGAAGGTAAATATGCGGGAAGTACGTATGAGGCAACTGTTTCGGAACTGGAAAGTGCAGTGGAATCTGCACAGAATACACTTGATACATTAAAAGAAGAACAGACTGCACTGATTGCGTTGGAAAATGGTGTTGTTACTGCAGATGAGGATAGAACGATCGCAGCAGTGCCTTATGAGGCAGGAGATACGCTGCAGCCGGGTACTGCATTTGCGTTGTATTGTGATACACAGACGATCATGATCTCAGTGGAAGTGTCACAGGAGAAGGTAGCGCAGGTTCATGTTGGTGAAGAGGTATCTGTCATGATATCAGGAAACCGGGAAGGAGCAGTAACAGGAACTGTTTCATCGATCGCATCTTCGGCAACGACTGGAGAAAGTGTTTCTAATGTCACTTACGCGGTGATTATTTCAATTGACAATCCGGATGGAAAACTTGGTTCCGGTTCTTCCGCAACCGTTATATTCCAGGGAGAACAGGAGGAAAAAACAGAATGAAAAAGAAAAAGGTGGCAGTAATTCTTTCGTTAGGCGCAGCAGCCCTTCTTATGATAGGAGGGATCAGTGTATATGCACACCAGTTTTCGGACAGCGCGGAATCAGAGACTGTCTATAAAGAGACGACAGCGGGATATGGAACTCTTACAGTTGGAATTACGGAGAGCGGAAGCGTGACGATCGGAAGTATCTCACAGGATATGGACGAGGATATAAGTATATCTTCGGATTCAGGAAGTGGACAGACAAGTGGAACGCAGGCATCAGGAACGTCAACAGGTAATTCTTCGGTGGCGTTAGAGGTAGAGGAAGTGTATATTTCAGTTGGACAGCAGGTAAAGGCAGGCGATGCACTGCTGAAATTGACAGATGACAGTATTGAAAAATATCGGAAAAAATTAAAAGAAGCTGTGACGGAGGCTTCGGCAGATTATAACTCTGCAGCACTTAGTTTAGCGAAAGAAAAGGTAAGTGCCAGCTATTCTTATAACTTAAGTGTGGCAGAGGGAAGTGTGGCGCAGGAAGAATATGAGACAACGATCAGTGAACTGCAGGATGCAGTGGATGAAGCACAGGAAGCAGTGGATGAGTCACAGGCACTTCTTAATTATTATCAGGAAATGATCGATGGTGGCATGGATTTAAGTGAATCTCTCGCAACGGAACAGGAGAATTACAATAAGTTATATAACAAATTAAAAGCAGCAAAGAGTGCATATACCACAAAATCCGTTGAGGCAGAGAAAAAATATAAAGAAGCAATGTTAAACTATGAAAATGCAGACAGCCAGTACTCTGCAGATGTGACTGGTGTGGATGTTTCTGTGGAAACAGCGGAAGATACACTGACAGAAGCAAAAGAAGCATTAGCTGAGTTTGAAGAATTTGTGGGTGATGGCACGATCTATTCAGATTATGACGGTACGATCATGTCAGTCGGCTATGAGGCAGGAGATGATCTGTCCGCAGGTACGGATATTGTAACATTTGCGGACACGGATGCAGTGACGATGACAGTATCCGTTTCGGAGGAAGATATTTCCGGTATTGCGATCGGGGATGAGGTCATGATAGACCTTAACGCTTACGAAGACCAGACTTTTTCCGGCGAAGTTGAAAGTATCGATACTTCTGTATCAAGCGGTTCTTCCACGGTTTCTTATAATGTGACGGTAAAATTAAGCGGTGATGTGGATGGTATTTATACCGATATGACCGGAAATGTGACGTTTATTGAAAAACAGGTAACAAATGTTGTTTATGTTTCAAATAAGGCGGTCATCAACGAAGGAACTGCATCTTATGTGAAAGTCAAAAACAGTGATGGAACTATTGAAAAGAAAGAAGTTACGACCGGATTTTCTGACGGTGTCAATGTGGAGATCACGGAAGGACTTTCCGAGGGAGAAACGGTTCTGATAGAAAGTCAGGTGACAAACGAATGAAACCATCTGAATTATTAAGACTGGTCTGGATCAATATTACCCAGAATAAATTTAAAACGATCATGACTTCGATCGGTATCATTGTTGGTGCGGCGACGATCGTGATGGTGATCGCCATTGGAAAAGGTGGCCAGGAGGATGTGGCAGACCAGTTTAAAAACTTAAATGCAGGTGCGATCGATATTTCCTATGACGGTGGAGATAAAAATCGTGGTGGAAATCAGGATTCCGGTGATTCATCAGGTTCTGGTATGATGATGATGCCATCCGGTGGCGGGGCACCATCCGGCAGCAGTTCTTCCATGGTAGGCTCTGGTGGTTCTTCGAGAGGATTTTCCGGCGGCGGTGATTCCTTTGGTGGTGGTCCGTCTGGTGGAAATGGCGGCGGACCTGGTGGTGACGGAGGCGGCATGCCGGGGGGCATGGGAGGCTTCTTTGGCGGTGGAAGTGATATGGAAGACCGCATGAATCAGGAAAATATCACATTGGATGAAGATGATGTGGATGATATTGAAACCTTTGTTTCCGGAATTTCGGCGGCAACGATATCCTATACGACCAGATCTGCGGTGGATGGCGGGGATCTTGATGAGGCACAGACCTATTCGATCGCAGGAGTAAAAGATAATTATGCATCCATCAGTAATCTGAGTCTTGCAGTCGGGGATTTTATCACAGAATCTGATGATGAAAATAAAGAGAAAGTCTGTGTGCTTGGTGTATCTGTTGCAGAAGAAATTTTTGGAAGTGCGATCGATGCATATGGCAGTGTGATCTATATAGACGACCGTTCTTATGTGGTTAACGGAGTTCTGTCTTCCATGGGGACGGTGGCATCCGGCATCAGCCCGGATGATTCCATTTTTATTCCATATGCGACAGGGGTAAAATATTTAGTGGGAACAAATGTGAATCCGATGATCACTGTGATCGCAGAAGATGTAAGCAACGTATCCGGTGTCACGGAAGAAATCACAGAAGTACTTGCAACTTCCTATCCAAATGCAGAGTTTACTTTTGAGGATGCGGGAAGCAAGATGGAAGCTGCGTCGGCATCGAATGAAATTCTGACGATGCTTCTGATCGCAATGGCGGCTATCGTATTTGTGGTCGGCGGTATAGGAATTATGAATGTGCTGTTTGTGTCAGTCAAAGAGCGCACCAATGAGATCGGTATTTTAAAGGCAATCGGCTGTTCACAGAAAAATATTCTGTTTGAATTTTTGGCTGAAGCTGCAGCAATCAGCCTGATTGGGGGAGTGCTGGGCGTCATTGCAAGTCTGCTTGTCACCCCGGTGGCCAGATATCTTGGAGTACGTGTCGAACTGACGCCGGCGGCATTTCTGATCGCATTATTGTTTGCACTCATCACGGGAACACTGTTTGGATTCTATCCGGCATATAAGGCGTCGAAACTGGTGCCGGTGGAGGCACTTGGGGCAGAGTAAAGGTTGAAAAAGATTTTGACAGAGTTTACGTTATAGAGAGTTTTGCAGGTTTTTCGAAATGCTTTAGAAGGGTAAAGGTATTTGATGAAGAAGAAAGTAACAGTTATAGTTGTAATTTTAATAGTGATTATTCTCATTGGTGCAGGTGTGATGTGGCGGGTGAGGAGAACAGAGGCAGAGGGAAGTTCGTTAGGGGATAATCAGAAGTATGTTTATGCGTATGTTTCGTCGATTGAGGGGAACGAGATAACTTATATGGAAGTGGATGAGTCAGTGGCGAAAGCGGCAGAAGAAAATGCGGATTCTGACAGTATGGAACAGGCTGGAAACAGACAGGCACCGGCGGATATGAGTGGTACGTCAACTGAACAGGACAGCAGTGACCAGGCAGGGCAGGTGCCACCAGATATGGACAGCACCAAGATGCCGTCAGACGCACCGGGGGGCATGTCAGATATGACAGGTGAGACAGTCACAACGCTGATTCCTGTTGGTGTAACCGTACATACTGCATCAGATACGGAAACTACCTTTTCACGTCTTGCCGCAGGTGATCTGCTTAAGATTTTGGTAGAAACAGACATAAGCGGCAATGATGTGATCGAAGAAATCTGGATGTTACAGTAATGTAAGCCGCATACAAAGAGTCATATATAAAGGGTTATACACATAATGAGTCACACACAAAGAAAGGAGCATATATGGACGTAGCACAGCATTTACCTGAAATCATCACCATGCAAAATGTTAACAAATCCTATAAAATGGGAGCTAATTCGCTGCATGTGTTAAAAGACATTTCACTGACCGTTGAAAAAGGGGAATATCTTGCTATCTTAGGACCATCCGGTTCTGGTAAAAGTACCCTGATGAACATTATCGGCTGCATGGATGTTATGGACGGGGGAACTTATAATCTTGACGGTGTTGAGATTGAGATGGCAAAGGAAAAGGAACTGACTAATATCCGCAACCAGAAGATAGGATTTATTTTTCAGAAATATCATCTGATTCCAACTTATAATGTGCTTCAAAATATTGTTATGCCACTTTTAATGCGCGGGATGAATTTAAAAGAAGCAAAGGATGCAAGTATGGATACCATTGCAATGTTAGGGCTTGCAGAGCGTATCGATCATAAACCAAACGAACTTTCCGGTGGTCAGCAGCAGCGTGTTGCGATTGCACGTGCCTTAGTCGGTCAGCCGGCAATTCTGCTTGCAGATGAGCCGACCGGTGCCTTAGACCGCAACAGCGGAAAAGAAGTGTTAAAACTGTTTCAGCGGTTAAGTGATATGGGAAATACGATCGTTATGATCACACACGATCTGAGCGTTGCTGAACATGCGAAGAGAGTGGTGCGTATTGTGGATGGGGAACTCTATGAAAATTAAAAGTGGTATTCGGTTGGCTTGTGTGGTAGGATAATGAAAACTGACAAATGCTGGTTTGTGGGTGACATGAGTTTCCTTGTGTAGGGTGGTTCCGGGGGTTTTCGATTGGCAA
>ERZ834769.3270-NODE-3270-length-10682-cov-6.459396_pt1 | contig 10682 bp, 10 predicted proteins | sample MGYA00519690_ERZ834769 | MGnify/ENA primary metagenome ERZ834769 (study PRJEB31850, sample SAMEA3708760) | human gut metagenome | biome: human gut; feature: human-associated habitat; material: faeces | place: China | collected 2014 ... | reverse complement strand
CATGGAAAATCCCATTTTCTACAAGACCGTTTCCGCCAAAAATGTCAAGGTGGGGGAGCGGTATCTGACCAATCACAATAAGCTGCTGTGGCGGGTAGCGGGCGCCGACGGGGTGAAAACCGGCTTTACCAAGGCCGCCGGACGGATTCTGGTGTCCAGCGCCACGAGAGACGGGCGGCGAATTATCGTCGTGACCATCGACGACCCCAGCGACTGGTCTGACCATGCCGCGCTGATGGAAGAAGGCTTCTCCCGGTACGCCATTGGGCGTATCGTGAATCAGGGCGACCGGGTGGGAACCGTGGAAGTCGTGGGCGGCGAGAAACGGCGGGTGGAGGTACTGGCGGCGGAGGACTTTGACTATTCCGTCGCGCCGGAGGAACACCCCTGTCTGGCGCTGCCCGGCCCGGGATTCATCTATGCCCCGGCAGTAGAAGGGGCGGACGCGGGGGTCGTGTACGTGCTGATCGAGGGCAAGGCCGTGGGGAAAGTCCCGGTCGTCTACGGCGCGACCATCGAGCAGACCCAGCCGGAGGAAAAGAGCTTCTGGAAGAAACTATTCCACAGAGGGAGCGGCTGACATGCCGCTCCCGGACGACCATGCGGGGAGGAAGAACCGTGACAGAACGTTTGCAGAAAATACTCTCCGCCCGGGGCATGGCCTCCCGGCGGAAGGCGGAGGAGCTGATCCGGGCGGGGCAGGTGAGCGTCAACGGCGTCACCGCTTCGCTGGGGGACTGCGCCGACCCGGAAACCGACGATATCCGGGTGGCGGGACAGCCGCTGGCCACCCGGGAAAAGAACGTGTACATCTTATTGAATAAGCCCCGGGGCTACGTTACCACTCTGTCCGACGAAAAGGGGCGGCCGGACGTGGCCGGCCTTGTGGCGGACTGCGGCGAGCGGGTGTACCCCGTCGGGCGGCTGGACATGGATTCCGAGGGGCTTCTGCTTCTGACCAATGACGGCGCGTTCGCCAACGCCCTGATGCACCCGAAGCATGAGGTGGAGAAGACCTATGACGTCTGGGTCACCGGCTACACGCCCGGCGGGGAGCGCCGTCTGGCGAAGCCCATCACGCTGGACGGCTACACCATCCGCCCGCCGAAAGTGAAGCTGTTAAAAGCGGAGGGGCAGTCGGCAAAATTCCGGGTGACCATCCACGAAGGCCGCAACCGGCAGGTGCGGCGGATGTGCGATGCAGCCGGAATGCACTGCACCCGGCTGCGCCGCATTCAGGAGGGAAGTCTCCGTTTGGGAGATCTCCCGCTGGGGAAATGGCGCTATTTGACGGAGGCGGAGGTTGCAGGATTGGTGCGGACACCGGGAACATCCGGCACTATTTGAAATATTCCTGCATTTTTTGCGGTTGTCTCTTGCAAAATGCCGCCGATTTTGCTAGTATAATATAAGGCGGCTTTTCGGCAGAAACGGGCGATTGCCCTGACCGATGGCCATAAAAAACGATACAGCGCCGCACAAGGAGGCAGCTATGAGTTACGATATATTGTCCACTCTGCGGGAGATGGAGCCTACCTTCTCCAAGGGGCAGAAGCGGATCGCGCGTTACATTACGGAGGACTATGACAAGGCCGCGTTCATGACGGCTAACCGTCTGGGAAAGACGGTGGGCGTGTCGGAATCCACGGTGGTTCGGTTTGCCGTTGATCTGGGCTTTGACGGTTACCCCAGTATGCAGAAGGCCATGCAGGAAATGGTGCTCAACCGCCTGACCTCCGTGCAGCGCATCGAGGTCGCCAACGACCGTCTGGGCGATCAGGACGTGGTCTCCACGGTGCTTCGCTCTGACATGGAGAAAATCCGCCAGACGGAGGAAATGGTGAGCCGGGAGGAATTTTCCGCCGCCGTGAACGCCATTCTAAAGGCAAAACGGGTGTACATTCTGGGCGTCCGTTCCGTGGAGCCGCTGGCGAATTTTCTGGGGTACTACTTAAATTATATGTTCAACAATGTCCATGTCGTTTCCGGCTTCGGGGCGGGGGAGATGTTTGAAAAGATCGTCAGCGTGAACAGCAGCGATGTGGTCATCGCCTTTTCCTTCCCCCGGTATTCCTCCACTACGACCAAGGGCGCGAAATACTGCCGCTCTGCCGGTGCGACGGTCATCGGCATTACGGACAGCAAGCTGTCCCCCTTAGGCAGCAGCTGCGACCATGTGCTGATCGCCAAAAGCGATATGGTCAGTCTGGTGGACTCCCTTGTGGCGCCGCTGAGTATCGTCAACGCATTGATCGTCGCCATTGCCGCCCAGAAGGAGAAGGAACTCTCCAAAACCTTTGCCAATCTGGAGCGTATCTGGGAAGAATACGACGTGTATGAGAAGCGGGTGGACGGCTGATGCGCTATGACGGTATCGTGATCGGCGGCGGCGCGGCGGGCATGTTTGCGGCCATTACGGCGGCAAAACGGGGGCAGAATGTGCTGCTTCTGGAAAAAAACGACCGTTTGGGCAGGAAGCTTCTGATCACCGGCAAGGGCCGCTGCAACGTGACCAATAACTGCACCGGGCAGGAGGTTTTGCAGAACGTCCCCCGGAACGGACGGTTCCTCTACAGCGCCATGACGGCGTTCCCGCCGGAAAAGACGATGGCCTTTTTTGAAGAACGTGGCTGCCGCCTGAAAACCGAGCGGGGAAACCGGGTATTCCCGGTGACGGACAAATCCCAGTCCGTTCTGGACTGCCTGCAATCGGAGCTGCACAGGCAGAAAATCACCGTGAAAACTGCCCGTGTCAGGGATATTCTTACGCAGGACGGGCATGTTACCGGGGTGAGGACGCAAAATGAAGAAATCGCCGCAAATTGGGTGATTCTCGCGACCGGCGGCGCTTCCTACCCCGCCACAGGCTCCACCGGCGACGGCTACAGTATTGCCGCCGCTCTGGGACACACGATCATCCCCCCGGAGGGGAGTCTGGTGCCGCTGGAGACGGCGGGAAACGACTGTCAGGAAATGCAGGGGCTGAGCCTGCGGAACGTGGGGGTCAAGCTGCTGAACGCCAAGGGAAAGGTGCTGTACAAGGACTTTGGCGAGCTGCTGTTTACCCACTTTGGCATTTCCGGCCCCACGGTGCTGTCGGCGAGCTGCCACCTGAAAGGAGACGGCTGCCGTTTGGTGCTGGATTTGAAGCCCGCGCTGGAAGGTGAAAAGCTGGAAGCCCGCATCCTGCGGGATTTGGAGCAGCATCAGAACCGGAGCATGGAAAACGCTCTGGTGGACTTGCTGCCCCGGAGCATGATCCCCGTGGTGCTGCGCAGACTGGATATTTCCCCGGAAATGCAGGCCAATTCCCTGACGAAGCAGAAGCGCCGCGCACTGGTGGAGCTGCTGAAAGCCTTCCCCATTGACATCACGGGCAAGCGCCCCGTGTCTGAAGCGATCATCACCAGCGGCGGCGTGAAGGTATCGGAAATCGACCCCAAAACCATGGAGTCCAAGCTTGTGGCCGGGCTGCATTTCGCCGGAGAAGTCATTGACTGCGATGCCTACACCGGCGGCTTCAACCTGCAGATCGCATGGGCGACGGCCTATGCCGCAGGGATGGCGGTTGGGTAAAAACAGGGCATTGACAAACGCGGGTTCCTGTAATAGAATACGATAAGATAGTTCCGCAGAAAATACTGAGAGGAGGACTTACACATGTACGAGAAACTGGTTAACTACGCGGCCAAGCAGCTGGAGCTGGATCCCGCCGAGATCACCCCGGATGCTACCTTTGAGAGCCTGGGCATCGATTCTCTGGATATCGTTGAGATGATCATGGATCTGGAGTCCGAGCTGGGCGTGGAGCTGGATCTGGAGGATCAGCAGATCACCACCTTCAAAGAGCTGGCCGACTTCATCGAGTCGAAGCTCAACTGATTGCAATTTCACAAATTTCAAAATTTCCTTGTATTGAGCTGTCCGGCTTATAACAAGGTCGCACTAGTCGGGGAGATAGCGGTGCCCTGTACCTGCAATCCGCTACAGCAGGGATGAATTCCCACACCCGGGCAAGTTTGAATATCGTCTGACCTGCGCAAGTGGTGTTGATAGATTGGTCTTGCGCAACGAGATCCCGTGAACCATGTCAGGTGGGGAACCAAGCAGCATTAAGCGGATCTTCTCGTGTGCCGCGGGGTTGCCGTTCTTGAGCTAACTGTGTCAGGTTCGGGTATTCGCCTTGTTCAAATGTGGGTGTGCGATCTTGTTATGGGCCGGATGGCTTTTTAGGCTCGCAATGGACTTTTGCAGAAAGGAGAAGCACAATGTCGGCTTATCAGGCGTTATACCGCAAATACCGCCCCCAGACCTTTGACGACGTTTCCGGGCAGATGGCGGTGACGCAGACCCTGAAAACCCAGATCATGACCGGGAAAATGAGCCATGCGTATCTGTTCACCGGCTCCAGGGGCACGGGCAAGACCAGCTGCGCCAAGATTCTGGCGAAGGCGGTCAACTGCCTGAATCCCGACCACGGTAACCCCTGCAACGTCTGCGAAGCCTGCAAGGCCATCGATTCCGGCTCCTGCATGGACGTGCTGGAGATCGACGCCGCCTCCAACAACGGCGTGGACAACGTCCGCGACCTGCGGGACGACGCCATTTATACGCCGTCTCAGGTGAAAATGCGGGTGTATATCATCGACGAGGTGCATATGCTCTCCATTTCGGCCTTCAACGCGCTGCTGAAGATCATCGAGGAGCCGCCGGAGCATCTGCTGTTCATCCTCGCGACCACGGAGCTGCACAAGGTTCCGGCGACGATTCTGTCCCGGTGCCAGCGGTTTTCCTTCCGGCGCATCAGTCAGGAGGACATCGCAGCGCGGCTGCAATACGTCGCCTATCAGGAGAACATTGATCTTGACGACGGCGCGGCGCGGGTGATCGCCCGCCTTGCGGATGGCGGAATGCGGGACGGCCTGAGTCTGCTTGACCAGTGCGCCTCCGCGACCACGGGAGAGCTGACGGCAGAGCGGGTGTACGCCTGCCTTGGCATTGCCGGGGAACGGAAATGCGGGGAAATGATGGGCTATATTGCCGCCCACGATACGAAAAACGCTTTGGAGCTGTTCAACCGGCTCTATACCGAGGGCAAAGACCTGGGCGCCATGCTGGATGAAATGGCCTGCCTGACCCGGGACCTTCTGGTGCTGAAAACCGCCGGAAACGCCGGGATCACCATGCTTTCCGGCGTGGCGTCGGACAAGGAAGCGCTGGAACTGACGAAGGCGCTGACCAGCGCCGAGCTGGTTCGCATGATGGAGCGGCTTCAGGAGACGATGGCCGGTTTTACCCGAAGCGCCAGCCGCCGCATGGACGCGGAGCTGTGCATTGTGGAGCTGTGCCAGCCGGAGCTGAGTCTGGATAGCAAAGCGCTGAACGCCCGTCTCACCCGGCTGGAAGAGCAGGTGAAGAGCGGCGCGTTTGTCCCGGCGGCTCCCGTGAAGGCGGAGAAAGCCGCGTCGGAGAAGGACGAATATGAGGACGATCGCCCGCCTATGCCGGATGATGCCGACGCGCCCCCGGCAGAGGATACGCCGCCGGTGGTGGAAAGCGAAACCCCGGTCGGCTTCTGGTCGGACCTGGTGGCGGCGGTTCGCAAGGAGTTAAAGCCCCCTGTTTCCGGCTTCTTTGTGGTGACCCCCAATGCGCCGGTTCAGGGAGCGCTGGTGGGGGACAGGTTGGAGCTTCGGTGCAGCAACAGCTTTACGGCGCAGATGTTGGACAGACCGGAAATTCTGGAGGTCGTCTCCCGGAAGGCAACGGCAATGCTGTCCCATCCGGTGAAGGCGGTAACGGTGGATATGTCGGCAAAGCCTGCCGCGAACCCCAGAATGGAGCAGCTGATGAACTTCGGCAGGGCGCACAGCGATATTGTAACGATCAAACGATAATTTCATGTGAATTTTTCAAGATAGGAGAATCATATTATGGCAAAAGGCGGATTCCGGGGTATGCCCGGCGGAATGAATCAGGCGGCTATGATGAAGCAGGCGCAGAAGATGCAGCAGGAAATGCTCCGGATGCAGGCAGAGCAGGAGGCCAAGACCTTCACGGCGGCATCCGGTGGCGGCATGGTCACGGCCACCGTCAACGGCAAGCATGAACTGGTCGGCATCGAGATCAAGCCGGAGGCAGTGGATCCCGACGACGTGGAAATGCTCCAGGATATGGTCATTGCCGCGGTCAACGAAGCCATGCGGGCGGCGGACGCCGAAGCGGCGAACAACATGTCCCGTCTCACCGGCGGCCTGAATCTGGGCGGCCTGTTCTAAGGAGAAGTTATGCAGTTTTTTCCCGCTGCGCTGCAAAATCTTGCCGACCAGTTTGCAAAGCTTCCGGGCATCGGCGGCAAAACGGCGCAGAGACTTGCTTTCCATGTGCTGAGCCTGCCCATGGAGGATGCGGAGGAATTTTCCAACGCCATTCTGGAGGCAAAAAAACAGGTACACACCTGCCCCGTCTGCCAGAATCTGACCGACCGGGAAGTTTGCCCCATCTGCGATGACGATACCCGGGACAAAAGCGTCATCTGCGTTGTGGCCGAGCCGAAGGACGTCATTGCCATGGAGCGCAGCCGGGAGTTCCGGGGCGTTTACCATGTGCTTCACGGCGTTATTTCGCCCCTGAACCATGTGTCGCAGGACGACATCAGGATCAAAGAGCTTCTCCGCCGGGTAGCCGGGGGAGAGGTCAGAGAGGTCATCATGGCGACGAACCCGGACACCGAGGGAGAAGCCACGGCCATGTACATATCCCGCCTGCTGAGACCCATGGAGGTCAAGGTGACCCGGCTTGCCTACGGCGTGCCGGTGGGCAGCCAACTGGAATATGCCGACGAGGTGACCCTTTCCAGAGCCTTGGAAGGCCGTCAGGAGATGTGAACAAAAAATGTGGGGTTGCCAGCGGCAGCCCCACTATTTTGCGTTTGTTCAGGCCTTTTTCGCGAAAATCCCAACGGGAAGCTGAGAAAGAACCACACCGGCAAATACCAGACCGCAGCCCAGCAGCTCCCAGGCCGTCATGGTCTGGTGAAGGATCAGCCAGCCGCCCAGAGCGGCAAAGACGGATTCCAGACTCATAATTAACGACGCCGTGGTGGGTTCCAGACCCTGCTGCCCGACGATTTGCAGCGTGTAGGCGACGCCCATGGACAGAACGCCGGAAAAGACCAGCGGGAACCAGCAGGCGGTAATGTCAGAAAAAACGACGGTTTCCTTCGTCAGCAGAATGAACGGCACGGAAAGCACCGTAACCACCAGCGCCTGAATGCAGTTCATGCGCAGACCGTCTAAGTTCCCCGCCAGCCGGTCGATGCAGGTGATCTGCACGGAAAAGGCCAGAGCGCAGCCCATCAGGTACAGGTCGCCCTTGTTGATCTGAGAAACGCCCATGCAGCTGAGCAGGTACAGCCCCACCACCGCCAGCGCAACGCTGAAAACGGTGGTTTTGGGCGGCTTTTTCCCGAGAAACAGCCCCAATACCGGCACCAGCACGATGTACATGGCGGTAATGAACCCCGCCTTTCCGGCGTCGGTGTAGACGATGCCGATCTGCTGCAGGCTGGACGCGACGAACAGGGCGCAGCCGCAGATCAGCCCCACCCGCCACAGCGTCGGGTTCTTCCACTTTGCCACGGATTCCCGGAAGCTGCATTTGCCGATATCCAGCACAAACGCGCAGGGGATCAGAAACAGCACGGCAAGCAGGCACCGCACAGCCTGAAAGGTAAAGGGGCCGATGTGATCCATGCCCACGCTCTGGGCAATAAAGCCAAAGCCCCAAATGGTTGTACCCAGCAGCAGACTCAGACTGCCGCGAACGCGATTTTTCTTCATATGCATCACCGAGGCCAACTTTAGCATAATTTGCCGATCTTTGCAAGCGGCGTTGATTTTTTTGGATAGTGTGGTATAATAGCAGAAAAAAACAGGAGGGTTCATTATGGAAGAAATCAAAAAAATTCCCAGCCGCGACCAGATCCCGGCAGAGGACAAGTGGGCCATTGAAGATCTGTATCCCACCGACGAAGCATGGGAAGCGGAACTGGCGGCGCTGGCGGAGAGCCAGAAGACGCTGGCTTCCTTCGCGGGACGTCTGGGTGAGAGCGGCGAGACGCTGTATGCTTACATGGAAGTCTTTGAGCAGGTCAATGCCAAGGGAGATCTGCTGGGCAGCTACTGTATGCGCCGGGCGGACGAGGATACCCGGAACGCCACCTATCAGGCCATGGCCGGAAAATTTATGGGCGTTGCAGTAGCACTGAACGCGGCGTGCAGCTTTGATACGCCGGAGATCATGGCGATTTCTGATGAGAAGCTGGCGCAGTTCTATGCCGACTGTCCCAAGCTGGAGCGTTACCGCCGCTATCTGACCAATCTGCGCCGCCGCAAGGCGCACACCCTCTCCGCCGCGGAGGAAAAGCTGCTGGCGTCGGCGGGTGAAATGTCTCAGGCGCCCGACACCATTTACGGCTCCCTCGCCGATGCAGACCTGAAATTCCCCGACGCCGTGGACGTCAAGGGAAACAAGCATCCCTTGACCCAGGGAACCTTCGTCAGTCTGGAGGAGAGCAGCGACCGAGTGCTGCGTCAGAGCGCCTATGAAAATCTTTACGGCACCCTGGCCAGCTTCAAGACCACCACGGCCGCCATCCTCAACGCCCAGAACAAGCAGCTGAAATTCTTCGCCGAGGCGCGGAAGTACGACACGGCCTTTGAAGCGTCTCTGGACGCGACCAACGTCCCTACCTCCGTGTACAAGAACCTCATCGAGACAGTCCACCAGAACATGGACAAAATGCACCGCTATGTCCGTCTGCGCAAGAAGCTGCTGGGCGTGGACGAGCTGCATTTCTACGATGTGTACACCCCCCTGCTGAAAGATGTGGACAAGCACATTCCCTATGAGCAGGCCAAGCAGACCGTTTACGACGCGCTGGCGCCTCTGGGCGACGATTACCGCACCATTCTGAAAAACGGCTTCGACCACCGCTGGATCGACGTGTACCAGAACGAGGGCAAGCGCAGCGGCGCGTATTCCGCCGGGACGGTGGTGCATCCCTACGTCCTGCTGAACTACACCGGAACGCTGGACAGCCAGTTCACGCTGGCCCATGAGATGGGTCACGCTCTGCACTCCTACCTGTCCAACAAGCACCAGAACCCCATCGATGCGGACTACGTGATCTTCGTGGCAGAGGTGGCCTCTACCTGCAACGAGGCGCTGCTGATGGAATATCTGCTGGGCAAGACCACGGATAAGAAGGAGCGGGCGTACCTCATCAACCATTTCCTCGACCAGTTCAAGGGAACGCTGTACCGTCAGACCATGTTCGCCGAGTTTGAGCTGAACATCGGAAAGATGGCAGCTGAGGGACAGACCCTGACGGCGGACGTCCTGTGCGCCGAGTACAAGCGCCTGAACGAGCTGTACTACGGCCCGGACATGGTGGTGGACGACAATATCGCCATGGAGTGGGCGCGCATCCCCCACTTCTACTACAACTACTACGTCTTCCAGTACGCCACCGGCTATTCCGCCGCCATTGCCCTGTCCCGCCGTATCCTGCGGGAGGGCGCACCGGCCGTGAAGGATTACCTCGGCTTCCTCTCCGGCGGCTGCTCCAAGTCCCCCATTGATCTGCTGAAGGGCGCGGGCGTGGATATGACCAGCCCGGAGCCTGTGAATCAGGCGCTGGCGCTGTTCGGCGAGCTGCTGGATGAGATGGAAGAGCTGACCCGGGAGTAAGGGCATGGCAGAGCTGTTCTTGCCCACCCTGCACACCTTCGCCATGAACAACATTTTTACCGGCTCCAAGGGGCTGTTCCGTTTCCGGGCAGAGCCGAAGGTGGTCATGGCGAACCCGAAAGAGGTGGATTTCGCCCAGAGCGCCATCCATGTGGAGTACTGGCACGGCCTTTACTGCTATGAAAAGAGCACCATGGAGGGCGAATGCACCTTCCCCATGAGCGAGGAAGGCCGGGAGGAAATGCGCCGCTGGCTGGAGGAGAAAATCTGATTCGGAAACCTCTGCGGAATCGGCAGCCGCCGGTTCCGCAGGTTTTCGGTTTCCCGGACAGACAATTTGACTTTTTCCGGGAAACCGCCCGAAAAAATGGGAAATGAGCCTTGACTTTTTCCCTTTTTGTGATAAAATATCGACGATATGGAAAGACATTGCGGAAACCAAGCGGAAACGTAGTCCTTCAGCGAGGGGGAGAAGGTGCAAGCCCCCGGATGAACTCCCGCGAGCCATTTCCCGCGTCGCCCGGGATGACCGGGACGGGCGCTCCCGTTACAGAGCAGCTAAGATGCCTGATTTTCAGGCGAATTAGGGTGGTACCGCGATTTACGTCGCCCCTATTGTTTGGGGGCGGCGTTTTTAGTTGGAAGTGGAGAATTCACTTTCAGCTCCGACAATTTTTATGGAGGTAGAAACCAATGAATCCCAAGCCTTACGGCGTAAATGAACTGCGCGAAATGTTCCTTTCTTTCTTTGAAAGCAAGGGTCACCTGCGCCTGCCCAGCTTTTCTCTGATCCCCCAGAATGATGCGTCTCTGCTGCTCATCAATTCCGGCATGGCGCCCATGAAGCCCTATTTCAAGGGTGAGGTGGAGCCGCCCCGTCACCGGGTCTGCACCTGCCAGAAGTGCATCCGCACCGGCGACATCGAGAA
>ERZ834769.3267-NODE-3267-length-10712-cov-2.626630_pt1 | contig 10712 bp, 7 predicted proteins | sample MGYA00519690_ERZ834769 | MGnify/ENA primary metagenome ERZ834769 (study PRJEB31850, sample SAMEA3708760) | human gut metagenome | biome: human gut; feature: human-associated habitat; material: faeces | place: China | collected 2014 ... | reverse complement strand
GTCCCGCCTACTTCTAAACGGTCGCTCTCGGAGGGGGATCTGGATAAGTTGGTCGGCTATGGGGAACGTCCGGGCGTCAAAGCCGGGCGGATATGGGCGCGTGATGTTTTCCTGTTCCTTTTCTATACCAGGGGCATGTGCTTCGTGGATGTGTATAACCTGAAGAAGTCGGATATCCACGGCGATTACATCTATTACAGACGTAGCAAAACGGGGGCGGCGTTGCAGGTGAAGATTGTCTCTGAAGTAAAGCGCTTGATCGAAAAGCACGGCAATCCCGAAAGCGAATATGTTTTTCCTTTCCTCCGGGAGAACAAGCGGGGGGAAGGGGAGCTTGACGAGAAAAGCTCTTTGCGACGGTTGAACCGGCATTTGAAGCTGATAGGCAAAGAATTGGGTATCACGCAGCCGTTGACGACTTACGTGGCACGCCATACATGGGCGTCGCTGACGGAAGCCTGCGGGATGAATACATCTATCATCAGCCAGGGACTCGGACATAGCTCGGAACGCGTAACCCGCATTTATATGAAAGGGATGCCTTCGCATGTCATTGATAATGCCAATGAGGAGATGTTGAACCGCCTGGTCCGCCGGAAAAAGAAAAAAAAGAAAGGGAAAAATAAAAAATGTCCCTTTCTTGGTAAGAAAGAGACAAGGCATAGAATTAACTTCCGGCAGCGTTGACCGTCAACGCTTATGTTTCTGCAAATGTACAGGTTATTATGATATAAACAAAAAAATCATAACAAAATAAAGCAAACTCTAATCCGCATCAAGGGCGAAAATACTTTCCAAGAGCTTTAATTTTTCCAGAAGTTCCTTTTTAATTTTTTGAAATTCAGAAAGTTCCGCTTGTCTAATTTCTTTTGTCTCTTTCTTACCAAGAAAGGGACAAAAAGTATAGGGGAAATGATATGAATACAAAAGAAATCGGAAGGAATATCCTGAAAAAATTCACATTGCTTGGTTTGCTGCTCTGCTTGTCGTCTGTGAGCTACGGACAACAAGTGGCGGCCCGGACGAATGCGCTCTATTGGTTGACAACGACGCCCAACTTAGGGGTGGAGGTTGCGCTTGCCCGTAAGTGGTCGTTGGAAGTGTCGGGCAACTACAATGCCTGGACATTTTTCCCCGACGGCATGAGCCTGCGTCACTGGTTGGTGCAACCCGAACTGCGCTATTGGCCCTGTAAAAGTTTCGAAGGGCATTTTTTCGGCCTGCATGGCCATTTCAGCCGCTATAATATCGGGCAGATCCCTTTTTTGCCGGGTCTGGACACCTATACCTACCGGGGCGAGCTTTACGGCGGGGGCGTTTCCTACGGCTATCATTTTGCGATAGGGCGACGTTGGGGGTTGGAGCTGATGCTTGGGGTGGGGCACACCTACCTGGAGTACGATAAATACGTATGTGCCGAATGCGCCGAACTGATGGGACGCTACAAACGGCATTTCATCGGCCCTACGCGGTTAGGGATCTCTTTTATCTATATAATACATTGATTGCCATGAAACAGGAAGATAACACGAATAGGGTCGGGTCGGATGCGATCCTGCGTCGAGCGCGGGAACGGGGGCTGACGCGTGTGTTAGGCTTGATTGGCATCCTCCTGTTCATGCTAAGCAATGCATCTCCCGCCCTGTCCCAGGACGCGATCCGCTTCGTCCCGCGCAGCCTGACGGTGAGCGACGACAGCGTGCGCATAGACCTGACGATCCGCGCCCAGGGGATTTCGATCCCTTCGGGCGAATCCTTGATACTAACCCCTTCACTCAGGCGCGGAAAGAAGCGGGTTGCGCTGCCTCCGGTGGTGTTTTCCGGCAGCAGGCGCGCCCGTTTCGATCGCCGCGAGGAGGCGGTCGATCCGGACCGCAACCGCCCTGTCCCTTATCATGTCTGGATATGCGGAAGGAAGAGGAACGATTATACGCTGCGCTACCTTGTCAGCCTCCCCTACGCTTCGTGGATGGAGCATGCTTCGCTCGTCCTGAGGCAGGCGGGTCGCGATTGCTGCACGGAGTGGCTGTTGGCCGACGAGGTCCTGACGGCCGATATCGACCTGCCGTCTCCCTGCGAGCTGTTGGCGGAGGCGCAGCCAGAAAAGACGGGACAGGCGCCAAAGCCGCCAAAGCCCGCCGTCGCGGTCGATACCCTCCGGCGCGAACCTGCCCGGATGGCGCCCGTCGCCGTGCCGGAGCCTTATAAACAAGCTGTCGCCGTCGTCCCTGTCGAGCGGCACGCCTCGGCTACGCTCTACATCGATTACCCGCGCGGCGGCTCCGCTGTCGACCCGCTCTTTGGCAACAACAACGCCGAGCTTCGCAAGGTCGACAAGCTGCTCGCCCCGCTGCTGGGCAACCCGCATGTGCAGATCAAGGAGATACGCATCACCGGCTATGCTTCGCCCGACGGGCCTTACTATAACAACGAGACGCTTGCCAAAGCGCGTTCGACAGGTTTCAAGTCCTACCTGACGCGTTCGTACGGCTTGCAGGACTATCCCTTGCGGTTGGCTTGGGTGGCGGAAGACTGGGAAGGGCTGCGGCCCCTGCTCCGGGGGAAGCCTTACGAAAAGGCCGCCCTTTTCATCATCGACAACTACGGTGTCTTCGAAGGGCGCGAACGCTTCCTGATGGAGTTAGACGGGGGCAGGCCCTACAAAGAGATGCTCCATGAGCTTTTCCCCCGGCTGAGACGCTTGGAGATACATATATTGTATAATGAACAAATAAAAAACGATGAAACAGAAGTCCCGGCATAATCCCGATCGCCCGTGCGCCTTGCGGCTGTGCGTCGCTTCGCTGTTGTGGCTTCTTTTGGCGCCCGTGGCGTGCGACATCGACGGCGACCTGGCGGAATGCCCCTACAACGCGCGGCTCGAATACTGGTACACGGGCACAGGCCAGGCGAATGTCTTGCCGGACTATGTGTACCGCATGGACGAGTTCATGTTCGACTCTCTCGGCATACTCTGCCACAGGCGTGAGATCTCTTCTAAAAAGAACGTGGCGGCGGAGTTGGGACTCCCACCGGGCCGCTACACGCTGGTGGCGTGGGGCAACCTCGACAGTTGCAGCCGGATAAGCGAGACGAAGATAGGGGAGACGCGGCTCGAAGACGTCTGCCTCTATGCCGACCGTCCGTTTGGCGGCAAAGGCGCGCGCGCCGGCGGCGGGGCGGTGTTGGCATCGACTGAAAAGCTCTATTACGGCTATGCCGATTTCCGGATCGCCGAACGGGGCGTCAGCCGGGGGCGTGTGGACATGGTGCATGCGCACCTGAAACTCGACGTCACGGTGAAATGGAAAGGGCGTGCTCCTGCCGATACGGGCGACTGGTATATGACGCTCGCCGGCATATACCCGGAGTACCGCTTCCAGCCCGAATTCGAGGTGAAAGGTTCCGCCTATTCGACCTATGCCTCTGACGATGGCAGCGGAGGGCTGACGCGGTCGGGCGTTTGGTATTACATCCCCGGACGTCCGGCAGGCTGCCTCCCTGCGACCTGCAAAGTCGCGGCGAAGATGGATATCACGCGCACCGTCAGCGTGCAGTTCGTGACCTACCGCCTCGCCTCGGCCGATCACCCGGTGTTGCAGCTTTATGGCGGCGGCGTGCCCCTGCTTCGCGAGATCGACCTGGAGAAGTATTTCCGCACGATGCAGATCGACCTCGACCGCAACCTCCGCCAGGAATTCAGCTTGGTGGTGGAGGTGGATGCCGATGGCGGCATCATCGTGATGTCAGCCAAGGTGAGCGATTGGAACGACGGAGGAACGATAGGGGGGATGATTTGAGAATCGGGAAAAAATGACAACATAGCAACATAACGAAATGAAGGCGGCAAAACAGAGCTGCCATAGTATAAACAACTTAATTTTATAATTTATGAAAAAAAAGTATTATTTGATGGCGCTTGCAGGGCTGATGATGGCATCCTGTAGCGAAGACAATGATCCTTTTCCAGGAGGCGGGGGCGACCATCTCGCTGTGTCCCGGCAGTTGACATTCGTGTTTCCGGGAACGGCGCAAGGCGTGGTTCCCTATTCGGCAACTGCCTCGGAAGCTGAAAACGAATTGAAGACGCTCGACATCTATGTGTTCGGAGAGGACAGCTTGAGTGCTGCTTCTCCTAAGCCGATGGTGCTGGAAGAAATCTTCCGCAGCGGCGAAGGGTATGAACTGATTCCGAACGCTTCGAAGTACACGGCTAATATCTCCGTCCCGGCCGGTAACAACAAGGCTTTCTTCTTCGTGGCCAACGGCCGCGAACATCTTTCGCTCGACAGCCTCGTGCTGCATGAAACCGACACGACGCTGTTCAAAGCGAAGATGTCAAACACGCTGAAAGGACATATCGCCTGCCCGATGCTGATGAGCGGGCAGAAGAATTTACCGGATGTGGCAAGTGCCATTACCGATGCCGCCGGCAACGGTATCGACGTGGATCTGGAGCGCCGTATGGCCCGTTTCGACATCCGGAACAACAGCGAGACTTCCCGTTTCGTGATCCAGACTGTCGTCTTGGACAATGTGCCTGCCAACGTGCCTTTGTTCCCGATCGACGGCTATGAGGCTCCCCTGCTCGAGGGCAAGATGCCTGTGATCGACTTTACGGCGCTTGCAAACTCGAACGCCGGCGAGACCAACAGCGTCTTCTACCTCTATCCGACCGCGAAAACGGATGGCACGGGCCTCTCCTTGTCGCTTGCAGGAAAAGACCTGGTGACGAATGCCGCACAGGTGTTGCCCGTGACGTTCAAGAACTACACCGCCGCTGCTGAGGGCGACCCCTTCATCTCTATCGAAGCGAACAATCGCTACCTCGTGATGGTGGAAGACATGGGCTTCGGCGAGTTGACCGCGACGCTGACGGTGAAGGAATGGGTGTCGGGCGATACGGTTAACGTGAATACCGGCGACGGCACGATCAAGCTGAGCGCAGACGAAGACTTTGCTACGATTTTTGCCGATAACACCTTGTCTGTCGATGCCGAACCGACCTTGACGGATTCGGTAACGATCAACGTGGCTGCCGATGGCGAATGGAAACTGGTTGTTGACGAGGCTGCCAAAGACTGGATCGGCGTGAGTGAAATCCCGTCGGGCGAAGTGCAGAAGGCATTCAAAGTGACGACCTTGCTTCCCAACCCGAGCAGCAAAGAAGCGCGCCAGGGAGTGGTGATGGTACAGAACGTGCGCCGTCCTTCCATCCGCCAGCCGCTTATCGTCAAACAAGCAGCACAGGATGAGGCAACAGGCCGCTACCTCGACCTTTCGGGCGCAGCCGTAGCCGGTAACCTGTTGAGCTTCTCCGGCGAAAAGACCGATTCTATTAATGTCAGCGTTGCTGCTCCTGAAGGTACTACATGGACGGCTACAAAGACCGCTTCCGCCGATTGGTTCACTTTCGGAAAAGAAGCTACCGGACTGAGAGACGCCGCCGGGGATGGTTCCAATTTTGAAGGAAGGAATTCTGCCGTATTCTCGATCGTTCCGGAGGCGAATGCCACGGAAAACGAACGTGTCGACACAGTGACGATTACGATTGCACAGGGAGGAGCGTTCGAAACCGACCTCGTCCAGAAACTGGTCGTTCGCCAGGCAGCGCGCAACCTCGGTTCGATCCAGGTGGCTTGTATCGGCCTGAGCAAAGGCAACGTGAATATTCCGGCAGACGGTTTCGCGGATAAAACTATTGCCGAGCATGACGGAGAACGTCAGGTGAAAGTAAAGGCTACGACAGCGTGGGAAGTCAAAATTGAAGATGGTGATACATGGCTGTCGCTGGTACAGGTAGATGGCAGTGATTACACCTACGACGACAAAGGCGTTTTCAACGGCTATTTCATGCTGAAAGCCGAAGCGCAGACAGCAGGAGCCGGAGTCCGCTCGGCAAAAGTCACGATCGTGAACACGATCGATGAAAAGATCTTCCAGACAATCACCTTCTCGCAGGCAGAGGGACCTGCCAATGAGTAGAATAAAAAGAAATAAAAGAATAAACAAAAAATAGTATAAATCATGAACTATAAAATAGCATTACTCCCTTTGTTGGTGGCAGGCATGCTTGCCTCCTGCAACAGTGACGAGGAGATTATCCGGACAAACCCGGATTATGTGGAAGCGGGTTACGGCGCGTTGACCGTCACGCTGACGAATCCCGGCAAAAGTCTCACCAAAGCCGGTGAAAAGCTTACCGATGTGGCTACCGCTGAGGAAATGACGATCAAAAGCGTCGCCTTCTTTGTGCAGACCGGGATGGAAACGGTCGATAGCGAAGAGATGGCCGGCAAGTTCGGCGCCTATTTCAGCACCGAAGAGCCTTTGAGCGCCAACGGATTGCAGGAAGAACTGGACGAAGTCTCGGCTGGCAACTATACGGCTAAAATCCGCCATCAGAGCGATGGTTGGGCGGACCCGAAGGTGATCGTGATCGCCAACTATGCCGAAAACGGCCTGACGGAGACGTTGAAAAATATCCAACGTTGGGATGATTTGGCAAATGTCCGGACACTTGCCCTCGCTGCCAACCCGCAGACGCCGCTTTTGATGTATGCGACGCAAAAAATAGGCGCCTGGGAGAGAAACGGAGGCAATGGAGGCGGAACCGCCGAGGCTACTTTCGAACTGGAGCGTCTTGTTTCCCGCATCGACATCCATAACAACGCCTATGTCAATGGGGATGAAAGCAAGGGGTTCGTCCTGACATCCGCCCGCTTGGTGCGTTCGAAGCTGCACTCTTACCTGTTGCCTGAAAACGCTTCTATCGGTTCGATAGATGTTGCAACGGAGGCGTTCCCGACAAGCGGTAGTGTCGTGCTTGATAACGGCATCCAGAAGCTCGACACGCTGTATGCCTACGAGAATCCCAACGATGAAGCATCGAAGGCTACCGCTGTTCAGATCGACGGTACATACCGCGGCGGTAACATCTCGAAGATCATCGCGCTCAAGAAAGCGGACGGTGTCGGTATGACCGGCGATCCGATCGCGTTGGCACGCAACACGCGCTACGTGATCAATATCAACCCCGCTCCCGATTCAACGGATATCGTATGGAACATCCAGGTGAAAGAGTGGGCTGAATCCGACACGATCAAGGTGAAACCGGTCTTCCCGGTTCCGGCTATAGAAGAGGTAGATGCCAGTGGAATTACCGGTTCCTTGTCGTGGGATGCGGCAAGCAAAACGATTAGTACGGATGGTTCAGCGACCGGTACGTTGAGTTTCCATACGGAGGGTACGACCGCTTCCGTATATAAGGTAACTTACGAGTATGACACGAAGGGCGCTTCCATCGAAACCGATCTGGTTGCGACTCCGATTGTCGAGGCAGGCACTCCGGTCATCACATACGCAGCGAAGGTGGTAACCCCGTTTACGATCAATGTTCCGAAACAGAAGGATAATCAAAGAGTCCCGATGAATATCTACGTGATCATCCAGAACGGTGGCAACGAGGAGGCTTGTGATACGATCACGATCGAGAGCCGTCCGAATTATTTCGGTACGGAATTGAAACCTGTCCTGATGAAGAACAGCACGACGGGCAAGAATTTCTTCTGGGCTCCGGTCAATGTTGGCGCAACGTCCATGCCGACGTCAGTGGCTTCAACCGGCGATATTACTGAGACTTGCGGGAAACTCTTCCAGTGGGGGCGTAAGGTTGGTTTCGCGGCATCAACTGATGCGGTAACGACAACGGCTACGTTGGTTAGCGATACTACGGATTTCGAATCGCAGGATACTTGGAAGGCGAAATTTGTAACAAGTGGCTCAGATTGGCTTTCTGATAAAATTGATGATTTATGGAATGGGGGATCGGAAGCTACACCGACTAAAACGGCTTATGATCCTTGTCCTGCCGGTTGGCGTGTTCCGACTTTCTCCGAATGGAAGGCTATCGGTGCGGGCAATAAAGATATCACTAAGGAATGGGATAGTTTAGCTAAATTATTGAAGATCACCGGCGTGGACGGCAGTACACTCGTCTTGCCTGCTGCGGGCTACCGCAATCGTAATAGCGGTGCTTCCGTCAGTCAGGGCATCAACGGCAGCTACTGGTCGTCGTCTCCGTCAGTCGCCAGCGCAGGCGCCGTGGGCTTCAATAGTGAAGCTGCGTTGCATACGAGCTCGAACGAACGCGCGAACGGTTACTCGGTGCGTTGTGTCCAAGAATAAGGGAGGCGAATTGCCGACCGCATTCGATTAATTCGATTCTTTTCGAGGAGATGTGTCAAAGCTGCCCGGTTCCCGCGCTTGACGCGGGGACAAGGGTATTTTGGCACACCCTCGATTCAGGCATATTTGTAATGAGATGGCAATCCGTGATCTTACACTAATTTATCCAGCGGTTACTTTTTCTTGCCTGTGGCAGGCAACCTCAATCGTAGTAGCGGAATAATGAGATCTTTGACATATTGGGGAGGGAAATAATTAGGAAAGTAAAGAAAAAATGTATATCTTTGCCGTACAACATATAAATAGAATTAACTATGAAATATCTGAATCCAAAGGCAGACCTGCCGTTCAAACGTATCTTCGGCGAACATCCGGACCTGGTCATCAGTTTGCTCAACGCCTTGTTGCCTCTGAGCGAAGATGAGGAAATCAAAGAAATCGAGTATTTGCCATCCGATCTGGTTCCGGACAACCCGTTGCGCAAATACAGCATTGTCGATGTACGTTGCCGTGACAAACATGGACGTCAATTCCTGGTCGAGATGCAGATGCTTTGGTCTCCCGAATTTCGCCAGCGCGTCTTGTTCAATGCTTCGAAGGCCTACGTCCGTCAGTTGGATGCGGGTTGCGAGTATGAACTGTTGCAACCGGTCTATTCGCTGAACTTAGTCAACGAAGTGTTCGAACCTGAGCTTCCGGGCTATTACCATTATTATTCTTTGGTCCATCAGGAACATTCGGACCGTGTCATCGAAGGGCTCAAGCTGATCTTCGTCGAACTGCCCAAATTCACGGCGCATACCTATGCCGAGAAACGCATGCAGGTCTTGTGGCTCCGCTTCCTGACGGAGATAGACGAAAAGACGCGCGAAGTACCGGAAGAATTGCGCTCCGAACCGGATATAAATAAAGCCCTGACCGTATTGGAAGAGTCGGCCTTTAACGATGCGGAGCTTTACCAGTATGAAAAGTTCTGGGACATCATCCGTGTCGAAAAAGCCATCTACCGCAAAGGCGAAACCGTCGGCATGAAGAGAGGCATGGAAAAAGGCATAGAGAAAGGCATAGAGAAAGGCATAGAGAAAGGTTTGGAGCAAGGCATAGAGAAAGGCATACGACAAACGGCTGCCAATATGAAGCGTATGGGCCTGGACATAGAGTCTATTGTGAAATGTACCGGCCTGACCGAAGAAGAAATCCTTTCTTTATAGAAAAGAAAACCGTACAGGGATAAAATTTTTATCTTATTTTTTTATAGCCCCGAATATCTTCATTGATTTTTGGGGCTTTTTTTGTCTCCTTCCCTAATGATGATTCAAAACAATCCAATATATGTATTAGATGATGAAAAAAGAAATGAATAAACAAATCTGTTTGCTGTCCTTCTTCCTGCTGGCGGCAGTGTCGTGCAGCAGTGAAGCGGAACTGGCCGACGGGGCTGCGCCCTGCCGTACGGTGCTGGTCTACCTGGCTGGCGACAACAGCCTCTCGGACGAGGTCGGGGCGAAGACGGATGCGTTGGTTGCGGGTTGGCGTAACAGGCGGGACAACCTGCTGATATACCGGGACAGCCGTGATGCGGGCGGGACGCCTTCGCTTCTGAAAGCGGAGGGCGATGCGGAGCATCCGTATGCCAAGGTGGTGAAGGAATATCCGGAGTCGAACAGCGCTTCGCCTGAAATTTTTTCGGAGGTGCTGCGCGACGTCACGACGGGCTATCCGGCTCCTTCGTACGGCCTGCTTGTTTTCAGCCACGGCACGGGATGGCTACCGGAGGGCAGTTATACGAATCCGCGTTCCGGCGCCCCTTCTTTGCGCAGCATCATGGAGGATAACGGCCGCGAAATGGCAATAGCCGGTTTCGCAGCCGCTATCCCCGACGGGCAGTTCGATTTTATCGTGTTGGAAGCCTGTTTGATGGCGAGCGTGGAGGTGGCATGGGAGTTGCGGGGCAAGGCGGACTATCTGTTGGCTTCGTCGGCCGAGATACTGAGTCCGGGCTTCACGCCGGTCTATCCGGCTGTGCTCGAAGCCTTGTTCAGGCAGCCCGAAGCGGATTTGCAGGCGGTGGCGGATAGCTATTACGGCCATTGCAACAGCCTCGAAGCTCCTTACCGGAGCGCGACGGTGAGCGTGGTGCGGCTGGACAGGATGGACGAGTTGGCGGAGGCCATGCGCGGGGTGTATGCCTGCATGGCGGATATACCGGAAGAATGGGCGGGCGAGGTGCAGTGTTTCGACCGTTCGGAAGACCGGTTGTTTTTCGATCTGGGCTGCCTGCTCGAACGGATAAAGGAGGAGGGCGGCCCCGAAGCGAGAAGGGCTGCAACGGTTGCGGGAAACGTCTTGACCGGGACAGTCGCCGGCAAAGCAGCCACCCCTTTCTTCGTCGATATCCCGGTTTTCGCCCATAGCGGCCTGACTACTTATATCGAACAGGGGGGGTATCCTTGGCTTAATACTGCTTGGCGTAGGACTTCATGGGGGAGGGGAGTTACTTTTGGCTTGATCCAAAAGTAACCAAA
>ERZ834769.3257-NODE-3257-length-10726-cov-37.479337_pt1 | contig 10726 bp, 6 predicted proteins | sample MGYA00519690_ERZ834769 | MGnify/ENA primary metagenome ERZ834769 (study PRJEB31850, sample SAMEA3708760) | human gut metagenome | biome: human gut; feature: human-associated habitat; material: faeces | place: China | collected 2014 ... | reverse complement strand
ATGACTTGTTTCTTTTCGCAAGTTCTGATACGCTATGTTTCTCTGATGGGAAATGTGTTGGACTCCAAGATGATGTGTTTTGTCGCAAACCTAAGAAAGAAGGTATGGTAACTTTGGTGGCAGGGGCACAAACAAAAGATATTTCATTAGACGACTTATACAACGCAAAGAAAAAGAGTGATGTCCCCGATACGACAACAGAAAGATTGGCAAAGAACTATTATATCAAGCCAAGGAGCAAGTTCGAACGAATGGAAGCTGGATTTAGTGTGGATTTGGATATACCGAAAGGTGATGCTGAGTCTGACAAGGCTATTCGGGAATGGATGATGGCTGCTATTAGAGACGATGCGTTTTATCAGTTGGAAAACAATCGGGACATTCCTGTTGGAAAGTGTACATCGTTAAAGGAATTACAGCTTTCTTTGGATGAATATGGTGTGTTGTGGGAGAAACTCTGCCGGGCAGAGTATCAAACAGAAGATACGTTGGAGCTCAGAATGACTTGCGATATAAAGGTGAAGAAAGTTGCGGATTGTGACGACTATACCACATACTATTATTGGGCAAGTCTATATGGTGGAGGTCTTCATGATTTGCCTCGTGAGTATTATATTACATACGACAAGCAAAGAGGAGGATTGCTTGATGTCGGCAACTCTGTAAAACCTGCGATGGTACAACAGTTTCGGCATTTAGCATTGGAGAGCTTGAAGACAGAATACGATTTCTGTTATGAACGTGAAAATTCATGGGAGGATTTCACGCATAGCATTTTCTCTTTCCATTGTCCAATGATTGATACAAGCGGTATGGACGATGTAATGCGGTCATTTCTTGTACATAATTATTCTTGCGATGATTGGGCTGGATGGAATGGTTACAACGAAAAGGCATTTACCGAGAAGGATTTTCCTTTGACTCACTTTGCCGTACTGCCAGAAGGCATTGTCTTGACATATCATCCTTATCAGATTGATTGCTTTGCTGCAGGCGAATATCATGCAGTTATATCTTTCAAGGAAGCTAATAAATGTTTGATGTTCGACTATTCCAAGCATGAGGACTTGAAACCAAAGTTGAAAAGATTCATCAAATAGCAATATTTTGACGATGAGACAGGTTACTTCTTCTACTTTATTTTCATTAACAGATAAATAATTGAAACACAAAATATCATATAAATATGGAAAAAAGAAAGAGAACCCTAAAAAGAACGATTGTTTTATTTTGGAAAGGTTTAACAGGTATCATTGCTGCAACAGCAGAATGGTTCACCGTTATACTTGGAATGAAGGATGAATCTAAGTATGGCAAGTTTATTCGACGTGTTGTTGGAGGTTGTTTTGCGTTCATCATGTTTGTGTTTGCATGTGCTGGAGGAAATGCGTTATACGAGTTTGTTTACAAGAAAGTGAATGCTGCGAAATATTTGGATGAATCCTACTATGACTCGCAGTACCTGTCAAGAAATGCCACTTACTATAGCTGGGCCTATGAGACGGATGGATATGTGGAGACTCGTGATGGCAAGAAGACTGTCAAGGGCATACATTGGATTTCAAAACCATTGGGGGACGATTCGCTTGTCTGTTATAGTAACGGCGATGCTCGTGGCTACTTCAATATGCTGACAGGTGAAATAGCCATCAAGCCTCAGTACAGGCACGCATGGGTATTTTCTGATGGCTTGGCTTCAGTAGATGACAACGGAATGATAAAATTCATCGACTCCAAAGGAAATGTCGTTATTGACTTGAATATTCCATACATCACTGGTGCAGAAGGGTATGTATTTCACAATGGGCATTGCGTAATACATAACAACAAACGTGACAAATTTGGTTTGATAGACAAAAAAGGAAATTGGATGTTGAAAGCTGAATATGATGCTATTTCGCCCAAGGATTCTTTCTTTGTCGTAAGCAAAGGAGGTATGCAGAGTGTTCTTACAGAAAATCTGAAACCAATATTGCCTTTTATGGAAGCAGACCTCTGGATCTCTGGTAATAGCATTACTGCAACAATGAAAGACCACACTCTTCGCAAATATAATTTGCAAGGTGAATTGATTGACGATTTCTTGATTAGTAATGTTGACAGATTATTGTATGATACCGATGAAATACGATATACTACGGCAAAGAACTATGATGATGAGGGTAATTTAACAGGTGAAACGGCAGAAGCAGAACCAACACCTTATCAAAAGACTGCAAATTGCAAAAAATATGAAGCAGAACTTGGTTGGTATGGGTTGATGTCACGAAGTGGAAAAGTCATTACTCCTCCAAGATATTGCGATATTACAGCCATTGGCTACGACTTGTATTTATGTAAGACAGATGATATTAGGGGAGAAATATTGAATGGCAAAGGCGTAAGAGTTAGATAAAACTTATCACAGTAGATAGGAAAAACACAAGAACTCTCTATAAATATAAAGGATGGTAAGATTGCTACGCTTGCCATCCTTTTTCGATTAAGTTTCTCAATCTACACTTTGTTAGCTTTTAGCTTTATTGTCCATTGTTATTGTTTGATAATGGCTCTTTTTCTAACGATATGCTGCTTTTGCCAAGAAATTACATAAAAGTTGTTATAATATATAAATATTCGTCTTTGATGCTTCCTGCCATTATCTTTGCCGATTAAAATGTTAGTGCAAAGCAATAATGAAGTAATAGAAACGTAAAAAGTAAACAACATGGAATGCAAAGAACAGACCGGGCATATCTGTAGATGGATGGCTTTAGGCATCATGACTGCCATCGTCATCGTAGGATGTACCATTGTAATCGGCCTATTTGAATGGCGCGACAGAAAGGAGATTGAGTGTAGAAATGCAAAACTGCATCAGTGGCGAAAGAATGTGCATGACTTAAACTTGCACATAACGGAATTGTCACTGCTTGGTGAAATGGTTGCGGATTGGGACTCAACAGATGTAAATGAGTATCATTCGCTTCGATTGGAAGTGGACAGTATGCTTGAAGGCATCGCGGGTATTTGTCCGAAAGAAGATTCTGATACGATTTGCCGTCTTCTTGCAGAAAAGGAACAGCTCCTTCTGGATATAAAGGATGCCATGCAGGATCTGAATGCCACTCAAGAAAAGCTGACTGCAGAAGTTCCAAGAATTGTAGAGCAGAATAAAACTGAAAGCAAAAGACTTTCAGCTATGCCACAGCAGGCAAAGCCAAAGAAGCGCGGTTTCTTCAGCAGATTGTTCGGCAAGAAAGAAAATGCAGTAACAACAGGCAACCGTTTAACCCAAACTGAAAAGATGCTCACCAACCTAAACCAAACGGTTGTTGCTAAACATCACCAGCAAAGCCGTAAGGTAGTGGAGATATTGGATAGTCTGGGAAACAGAAATGAAAGCATCAATAAGCAGTTGCAAAGAGTAATCAGCATAGCTGATGAGAATGTGGATAAAGGCATCACAGTTCGTGAGCGACAAATCGCAGACTTGGAAGGCAATTATACCTATTATTATATAGGGATGATAGGATTGTTGATATTGGTATTTTTCGTATTATTCCTATTGGTGTGGCGATTCGCATTCAAGACACGTAAGAGCAAGGAAGAAACAAGAAAGGTGATGCTGACAGTAACGCATGAGATGCGCAGTCCTTTGTCTGCCATCAAGGATTATGCTCGCAAGATTAGCGGACTTGAAGATGCTACGGATGAAAGCAAACGATATGCCGACTTGATTGTTGACACATCGAAAGGCTTGACTGCTATGATTGACAGTTTCCTGGTTTACTCCAAATTAGCGAATGGAAAGGCGACCGTCAAGGAACGCCCTTTCCGTATGATGGACATTGCCGAGCAATTAAAGATGGAATATGAGCCCTTTGCAGCAAAGAAACAACTGGAATTGAGCGTCAACAATAAGGCAGATGGTGTTGTCAATGGAGACAAGGAAAAGGTGCTTACAATAGGACGCAATCTGCTTTCCAATGCCATCAAATATACGGGAAAAGGTGAGATTGTATTGTCCACAACCTATAAAAATGGTGTATTCATGCTAATTGTTAAGGATACAGGAACAGGATTGGACGACAAGCAACAAAAACAAATCTTCAAGGAATTTGCAAGATTGGGAAATGCGGTCACCCAACCGGGATTTGGCTTGGGGCTTTCCATTGTCAAGAACCTCGTTTCACTGATGAAAGGAAAAATCGATGTGTCCAGTCACCAAGGGCTGGGAAGTATATTTACCATTAGTCTTCCTATGACTGCAGCCGAAAAGCAGAATGTGGAACCAATCCAGTATAGAACGAAACGACAAGATTCGTTTACTGTCATTGCCATTGATGATAGCCATGTGCAACTGAGTACCATCCGTGAGGCGTTTGCATCAAACGGCATCGTATGTGACACTTGTAATAATGCCACGGATTTATTGGATATGATGCGCAAAAAATCTTATGATCTGCTGATAACGGATTTGAAGATGGCTGAAGTGAACGGTATCGAGATTCTGGAAATGATGCGTATGGTGAACGTGCGTAACTCCAAGACCATTCCTGTTGTTGTTATGACAGCAGCACCAAATGTGAGTGAGCAAGAACTGCTTGGTGCAGGATTTGTCGCTTGCCTGTTCAAACCGATGTCTGACAAGGATTTGATAAACACTGCAAGAAAGTGTGTGAACGGTAAAATAGCAGAAAAACAAATAGACTTCTCTATGTTGCTGACCTACGGTAATGAAAAAGAGACTTTGGAGAATTTCGTAAAGGAAATGACTGACACATTGGGTAGTATCCGTAATGCAGCCAAAGAGGAGAACCGCAAGAATATGTCCGATGCCATTCACCACGCAAGAAGCTCGTGGATGATGGTACAATCTGACGAGTCTTTGAACCATCTCTTTGACCTGATTGAAGATTCTACATCATCAGACGACGTTATCAACCAAGCGGTTGAGGATGTTTTCGCACATGGTGAGGCAATCATCAAAGCCGCACAAAAGAAAATTGAGGAGGTAACAGCATGAAGAAAGTAATAATCATTGAAGACAGCCCTACATTTTGCAATATGTTGGGCAAGAAGTTGGAAGCGAAGGGATGGAAAACAATCTTATGCTACAATTACAGAGATGGTCTGAAAGCTGTGAAGGAATCCTCTGAATGGGATGTTGTCATTTCGGATATGCGCTTGGGGAATGATAACGGCATCGACCTGTTGGAATGGATGCGTAGTAACGGCTATCAGAATCCATTTATTATCATGACATCTTACGATGAAAGCATGAGTGCCGTGAGGACTATGAAATTGGGAGCGGAAGACTATATACCGAAGAAATTGTTGCTTGATGTAGTTTATGAACGTTTGGAAGAAATCATAGACAAGCAAAAACGACTCGTCGAGTTGAATAACAAGATTGTTTACCGCAAAAGTGAGAAGTTTCGCCGTATATACAAAATGGCAGAATTGTTTGCCAAAAGCGACATGGCTGTTATGATATTGGGAGACAACGGAACAGGCAAAGAACATATAGCGGAAAAGATACATCTGCAAAGCAAAAGAGCCGACAAACCTTTTGAGGTAGTAGATTGCGGTACGCTTTCTGCGGAACTTGCCGTTTCCGCTCTCTTCGGACATGAGAAAGGTGCATTCACAAGTGCAGACGCAGCAAGAAAAGGTTACTTTGAATTGGCTGCTGGAGGTACGCTGTTCTTGGACGAGATAGGCAACTTGCCGAAAGACGTACAGGCGATGCTGCTGCGTGTGTTGCAATCCAAGAGCTACCGACCATTGGGAGCTACAAAAGATAAAGTGGCTGATGTGCGCATTATTGCCGCCACCAATGAAAACCTGCAAGAGGCAGTTCGGGAAGGACGATTCAGAAGCGACCTGTATTATCGACTTCACGAAGCGGTTATTGAGATTCCACGGTTGCGGGATTGCAAGGAAGATATTATGCCATTAGCTAACTTCTTCCTGAAACTATATGATAGGCATACGGACAAAGAAATAAAATGTATCAGTAAGGAAGCGCAAAGGGCACTTGTAAGCCATACATGGCCAGGTAATGTGCGTGAGTTGAAATCCTGTATCATGCGAGCTATGCTGTTATGCGAGAATGAGATAATAGATGTCGAGGACTTGCAGTTGTCACAATCGGCATTGATAGAAGAGGCTTTGGACTTTGATGAACAAGAACGCAAGATCAATCGAGAGCGTATCTTGTGGGCTTTGAAGCAATGCAATGGCATCAAGCGTGACGCGGCAAAAATGTTGGAAATGAGCCATACTACATTCTATGCCCGTATGAAAGAGTATGGCATTTCTACGAACAAGTTGTAACGGTATAAGAACCGTGTAAGGAAGATTGGATGAGTGTCCGGTTTTCCTTACACTATTTCTGCTTGCAATTCCCTCGTGAAAATCTTATTCTCTTGATAAAGTTGCTGATTATCAGGAAATATCATCATCCAATTGTTTAGTCTGCCTTGGAATGGCATAGGTATTGGACTGATAAATGGTGTGCGCACGAATACATCAAATTAGTACAAACCCATAAAAGAGACAGAAACATGGAATACAACATATTGATAGAGACTGATTTTTTCAACTTGCTGAATGCAGGTCATAAGAACAAAGGTGGTAACGCTTTGGAGAACTCATATCGTGAGTTTATCAAGGTTGTGGTTGATTTATGCAGCACTAACGTGAAGCAAGCGGTCTTTGCACTGTCATACGCAGAGACCGAGCTTGACTTTCATCTGTCAATGCCCCATATAAAGAATTGTTTGGGAACCGTAGGCTTGTATGTGCGCAAAGCAATTGCATTTGTACGCAGAATGCAAGAGCATGTGGCAGCAACATATCATCTTCATGTGACCACATCCACTTCAGAAGCCTCTCCGCCAGTATCATCAGAATCAAAGCCATTAGTAAAATGGACTGGCAATGCCGTTGACCTTGTAGAAATGGTATATGGCATCTGCGTCATGGGAAGCGTGAATGATGGCGATGTGAAGTTCAAGGACTTGGCGCAAGCCATGTACCAGTTCTTCGGCATCAAAGCCAAGGACTGCTACCGTTTCTACACCGACATCAGAAGACGCAAGAACTATAGTCGCACCTATTTTCTGGACAAGATGCAGGAGAAGTTGAATGAGAAAATGCGGAGGGATGATGAATTGGAGAGAATGAGGAGATGAAAATGCAAAGCACCATTGGCTATGAAATGCGTAACCAATGATGCTTTGTGAATCGTTATAGAATTTTCGTTTCAAAGAAATTCTTTATCTTGTATATACCTATATCATGCTTATAGCGTCCGAACAGAAGTTGCGGATTGACATTGTGTTTGTCTGCTTCTGTCTGAATATATGGTGCTATTTTATAAGGTACAACATCACGAGTCCTTGCCATGAACTTTTTCCAGTCCGCATTTGGTAAGGTCGCATTTAAAGCAAACTCGTCAGCCTCAGACTCCTCGATGTTCTTCTTGTCCTCCATGAGATTAATCATTGCCTTACCATTTTGGGTAAGGTGCTTGAATACATGACCGACCTCATGTAAAGTGGTGAAAGCAAAATTGTCAATGGAAGCTATTCTCTCAGTGATGACAATCGTTGGTGTATCTCCTATCCAAAAGGACATTCCATCAACAGGAACTTGCCCAACCTTATTGACTACAAGAAAACGAATGCCATACTTGTTAAGAACCTCTTGGGTTTTGTTCACCGTATTCTTGTTTTCTTTAAACACATTGTTCAGCTCTCTTGCCAGCATCTCTGTATCTGCCCTCTTGTCAAATGTGCATAAAGTTGAATCATCATTTTTAGAGAGATGATAGCAATAATATTTCCAAGACAGAATGTCCACGGGATTGGTTTTCACCTTTTCTGACTTGCGGTAATAAGAAAGTTCCATTTCTTCTGCCTTCAAACCAAAGAAATCATCCAAGTTATCCACGGAAAAGACCTCGAAGATGCGTTTTACATCCTCGATGATATTTCCTCTAACGATACCGACTTTTCTGAAAAAGGGAATTGATACTTGGTCTTTGAGTACATTCCAAATCTCAAGCATTTTAGTCTGCAACACAACCCTTTCGCTCTGTTTGGCGCAATCCAATTCGTATTGCGTCTGGATGTTCATGAGATATGTCGCAGAAATGCCGAGAGCGTTTTCCAACAACAATGCCATTTCAGGTGTCAGAGAACGTTTACCTTTTATGACATCATTCAGAATGGATTTCTGTATGCCAGTGAGTTCGGACAATTCGCTCTGCTTCATATTACGAGCAGACAATTCGTCCTTAATCACCTCGCCCGCATGAGTTGCCTCAAATGGGACTGCCTGATTGAAACTAAACTTAGTCATAATGATGTGATATTTCAATTAATTCTATTTCGGTAATGATAATACTGCCATCGGCAGGAGAGCTTTGGAAAATCAATCGCCAGACATCATTGCATCTTACGGATTCTTGATCTTTTCTGTCTCCGTGCAATCTTTCGTAGCGCAAGCCATGATCACGCATAATGTCCTCAATTCTTGTTGCAGCTCTCATTTTGTTGACAGCCTTAACATAACCCTTGATTGCGGCTATAGGAAGTCTTTTATACTTCTTGTCAGATGTCTTTCCATTTTCGAACAGTTCCAACAAAGCCTCGTCTTCACTTGTTATGTTCATATATTATTCAGCCATGTTATTTTTATCTGTGTGCAAAATTACGATAAATATTTTGATTATCAAAATTGATAACTAATTATTAGCTATATTATAATCATTTTTAACTATTATCCTTGACGCTCGCGGAAAAAAGCAATAGGACAAACCTATTTATATTCAACTGTGAAAAGCGCATTTATGCCTTCTGTATCAAGTGCTTCAAGTTCTCATCGTTGGCGATACGCCCCAGTTCATCCTTGACTATCTGCTTGACGTCCTCCTTTATCTGATTGTAGTTGTCCTGTATGGTCTGCTTCATGCAGTCGTTGCCATTGGTATCCTTGAAATCGTTAATGATAGGGATAGTCTGATAATGGCTTTCCTCTCGCTTTACCTTGTCGGTGTCAACGACAATCTCGGCATGGAAGATCTTCTGCTCTATGCGTTCGGTGAAGTTGTCGGAAACAGAGCCGACAAACATACCTTGGGTGAGTCCGCTAATCTTGCTTGGCGGAATGAGACTGTCCATCTGGGTATTGATGGATGTAGAGACATCCTGACGGTTGATGGAAATAGACTGGCGCTTTTGGAGCACCTTGCCGAAACGCTCGGATAAAGTCTTGGCGGTCTCGCCAACGACCTGACCGCTGAAGATGTTACCAACGGTATTGATAACCACCTTTGCCTCCTTGTCTCCATAATCACGGACCAACTGCGAGAAGTCTTGGAAGCCTAAACACACCGCCACCTTGTTGCTTCGTGCCGTGGCTATCAAGTTATCCAAACCCTTGAAATAGATGGTCGGCAACTCATCGATGATAACGGATGATTTGAGTTGTCCCTTCTTGTTGATGAGTTTCACGATGCGGCTGTTGTACAAACCGAGTGCAGCACCATAAATGTTCTGACGGTCGGGATTGTTGCCGACACATAGAATCTTCGGTTCTTCGGGATTGTTGATGTCGAGTGTAAACTCGCTTGCGGACATCACCCAGTAGAGTTGTGGTGAGATCATTCGTGACAGCGGAATCTTGGCACTGGCTATCTGACCCGCCAACTGCTCCATTGCGCCACCTTGCCATGCGTCCATGAATGGCGAAAGGTAATTTTCAAGTTCGGGATAACTCGTCAGTATCGGAAAGACATCTTCGTATCTGCGGTTGAGCAATTCTATGGCATGAGGAAAAGTGCAATACTTTCCGTTTTTGTAGATTCTTAGGTACCAGATGATGGCAGCAAAGAGGATTATCGGACTCTCTACGAAGAAGTCGCCCTGTTTCTGGACCCACGTCTTGTTGAGGTTAAGCATGATGGTGTATGCACTCTCATAGGCATCGGAAATGTCACTCATGAAATCCGGGTGAATCGGATTGCAGCGATGACTTCTGCGAGGATCATCAAAGTTGATGACATAGAACTGGGGCTTGACCTTATATCCATTCTGATGGTTCATCATGTGGTTGTAGGCAATCGTAGAAAGGTCCGGAAACTTGAAATCATAGATATACATCGAGTAAGCCTTCTCTATCTGCTGTTTGATGTAGTTGTTCACTACAGCAAAAGACTTACCGCTACCTGGTGTACCTAACACGATGGTCGCTCGGAACGGATTGACCACGTTGATCCATCCCCTCTGCCATTTCTTCTTATAATAGAAACGTGTTGGCAGATTGACGGAATACTCGTTCTCCATGAGTTTGGTCTCCTGCATGAAGCTCTCGTTCTCATTATTGAAGACATCCTCCATGAGGTTGTGTTTCAAAAGTCTGCTCATCCAAAGTCCTCCCATCAACAGGCAGATATAACCCGCTGTCATTGTAAATATGTACAGCGTGGCATTGCCCAAATTAGATATAGGCAACAATAATATCCACCAGTTGAGGAAGAACAAGAAGAAGCCAACTGCAAGAACCGTAAAAATCCTGTTCCAACTCATCTTTTCCGCTTTCACGCCCTTGGTTCCCAGACATGAGAGCGCCAGGAGAAGAAGCGAAAACAACTTGGTGTAGAGAATGGAATGAAACAAGCCACCTGTACGGTTGAAGTTGATAAGGATTCTGTCAACAACCCCGATTGTCACTC
>ERZ834769.3243-NODE-3243-length-10796-cov-3.034541_pt1 | contig 10796 bp, 7 predicted proteins | sample MGYA00519690_ERZ834769 | MGnify/ENA primary metagenome ERZ834769 (study PRJEB31850, sample SAMEA3708760) | human gut metagenome | biome: human gut; feature: human-associated habitat; material: faeces | place: China | collected 2014 ... | reverse complement strand
AATATGGGAGCTTGGGATACGATATTGAAATACGGCGGAAAGGCCATGAAAGGCATGGGCAAGGCCGCCAATGCGACGGGGAAAAGTGCCGGTCATGCGGTACTGCATCCCTCGCAGACCCTTCGGGGAGCCGGGCAGGCGGTCAAAACGGCTACCGCCGGAGCTGCCGCCGATTTCATGACGGCTCCGGTTGCATAGACCTGGTTGCTGCGTCCGTAGCGGTATCCCAACGACAATACGTCTTGCCAGTCGAGGCGGTCGTATTGGTACTGCGGGACGGTCAAGCCTTTCCTTTCTCCTGACTCGTACCGGCTGCTGTTCGTGAATGCGGTTCCTTCCGAGAAGCGCGGTGCATGTAGGTAAATATCTCTTTTAGGAGAAAACGACCACTTGAAAGGCAACAGCTTATCCAATGAAGCATCGTACATGCTCGCCAAAACCTCTGCGGAGACAGTCGAGGAATCTGCATCTGTAATACGGAATTTCCAGTTTTCCTTGCTTCCCGGCAATAAATGATCGCGGAATGTCTCAGCTTGGATCGTCAATCTTCGGTCCGGCTGGCGGCGGTAGACCGGGACTTGCGTCACATACGCTTTGCCGTCTTTGACAAACGTGAAAGACACGGTGAAACCTTCCCCGTCCGTTTCCTTGAACGGAATGCGGAATGTCCGGTTTTCATCGCTCAACCGGATCTGTTTACGCTCCGTGCATTTGTTGGCAGCTGTATAAATTTCATATAGTATATGCGTATCTTTGTCGGAGGTTCCGAATATAAACGCAGCCTCTTCTCCCGGTACACAGGTCGTGTGCTCATTAATCAGCCAGGTATGCATAAATACGGGTGGCCGTTTGTCCTGGCGGCTGTATAGGATGAAGTCTTGATTGGCGGAAACTTCTTTCCCGTTGGAGTCGGTCGATTTTACTTCCAGGCGATAGCGTCCGGCAGGAAGTTCGCGGAATACGGTCGGCGATATTTCGTCTCCTGTAATGAAGGTTCCTACAGCCATCAGCTTATTGATTTTATAGCGGTCTGCACTGAACAACTCTTTTTCCGGCTTTTCGTCCGACAGGGAGTAAATCGTGTAACTTCCTTCCACAGATGCTTTCTGACTGTTCACCGTATAAGCCGTTATCACAGCTTTGGCGGAATCGTTCTCCATTTCCGGTCCGGGCATTCGGATATCCAGCAGGATGCCTGTATCGCCAACGGAGAAAGTATAGCTTGCTTCTTGCGTTTCTCCCTTGCTGTCGGTCAGGGTTGCCGTAACTTCGTAGCTCTGGTAAGCCGCGCGCACATCTTCCGTTTCGGGTCGTTCGGGTACGAAAGATATCGTGAAATTGCCTTTGCCGTCAACCTTTGCCGTTCCATTCGCAACCTGCTTGTATGTAAAATCGAACGGGTTCGGCATATAAAAACGTGCCCAGAACGGGCGGCGGGTGATCGTCCAGCTTACCTCTCCGGTCTGGAGGTCTATACCGGAGAAGGTCTGTGCTTCACCTGTTATCTTTACCGGGTTGCCGAAAGACACTTCTTCCTTGATTGGCAGGAAGCTGACTTTGAAAGTCGGGCGTTTGTATTCTTCTACCCGGATGTTTGTACGGGTCCTTTCTGAAACAAGCGTGAAGTTCCCGCTCAAGGTCTGTACCGGGATGGTGAATTCCCCGTTGAAGGAACCGAACCGGTCGGTCTTGAATTCTTTGCTGGCCACTTCTTTATAGTTGGCATCCCGCAAGGTAACGGTATAGGTACGTCCGGCTACGACATGCGGATTGTCCGTATCTTTTACATAAGCGATACCTTTAAAGAATACGTTTTGTCCAGGCCGGTAGATTCCCCGGTCGGTGAATAGCGACAGATCGACCCTATCATTCTCCTGCCCGGAGGGGAAAGAACCGTATGGATATACATTCGTGATAATGGAGGAGGTGTCTTCACGGAACACCGGGCGTATTTGTTCGATCTTCTTTCGGGCGGGAAGGACGGCGATGCCTAACCGGTCTGTTTTCACTTCTCCCTGTCGTTGAAGGGTCCCGTTCATCATATTGGTTTTGTAATAGATGACGGTCGCCCCTTCGATCGGTTTACCGCTTTCCAGGTCGGTGACAAGTACTTCCGAATTGTTTGTCTGACTACGGGTAAGGGCCGCCAGGCGGCTGACGCTGAAACGGTTGGAGACGGTCAACTGTTTGCCGGGAACCGTAATCACATATTCGTACAATCCTAACTTATCCATCGGGATGGTCAGGGTAGAATCGGCTTCGGTGTAGGAGTTGGCGAGGTTCATCTTGAATGTGACCTCTTTTACCAGTTCCCCCCGCATGCTTTTGCTGTTCTTATACAGATTGCGCCAGGCATCTTCCGGTTGACGGAGGCTTTTGTAGATGCGTACGATCAGCTGAGGCGTATTGACGTACTTGATCTGCAACGTGAGGGCCTTGCCCGGATAAACATTATTGTCTGTCTGGATATTCAAGACAGGCGTTTCCATTTGGTTCAGTTGGTTCTTGAAAATGTTTATGCGGCTGTATTGAGGATATTGCGAGATGCTTTCTTTGCAAAGATTATATATGAGTGCCTGGATGGAATCCTGGTGGGCCTTGTTTCCCTGGTAACGTTCCCGTTGGAGAAGATTCATACTGGCAATCCGTATTTCGGCGGCAAAGGGTTCTTTTTCGTACACCTTATATAGACTGTCCAGCGTATCGCTATAGCCGGTTGTGCTTACAGACTGGTTGTCGTATTTGTATTGCCAGTAGTCCAGTTCGTCCAGCAATAAGGCTTTCTTCTCAGGTTGCGTACGGCGGAAAGCGATCAAATCTTCATACCATTTTACCGACGGCTGTATCTCGATTGCCCGGAAAGCCAGGAAATCATACAAGGTAGGGCGAAGTTCGGGAGAGTCTTTCCCTTTCTTCAGGATCAGATTATACTGGCTGACCGGTGTCTGCTGCAGCAGTGGAGCCGGTCGGAGGGATAAGGTCAGTTCCTGTTTGATCTTTTCTTTAAAAAGGTTGGAGGTCCATTCCCGGATATCATCGGGAACATAGCCTGCTAACTGGGTCCGTTGGTTGATGTTCCAGCGGTTTTGCATATAATAGCTATTATACATCTCCGCAATCATGGAGTGGAGTACGGCAACGGATGCGGAGTCGGGACACGTACCGGCATAGGTTTCCACCTCTTTGATCAGTTCCGGGAATGTGTCGGTGTCCTTTTCCAGTTGATTTTTCATCCGGGTAATAAGCGACTGGATCAGTGCCGGAGTATTTTTCGTCTGGATGGCTTCTAGGATAGCCTTTTCGCTGGTTGAAGCCCGGTTTGCTTTCACGTAGAATATTGTAGATGCTATTCCGCATGCGATCAGGGCTAAAACAATAATTGCTCTTATCTTCATATCTATATGGATTTACTTGTTAAACAAACATCCTTTCAAGTATAGATACAAAGAAAGAGCAAAAAGTTGTAAAATTACCGTTAATTAGGAGTAATTTTATTTTTTACGAACGTAAGTCAGGAATGTGTAGGGGTACGGATTCTTCTCGTCGGCAGGAAATTCCTGACGTTCCACCTCTTCCCACAGATCCCAGTTGACAACGGGGAAAAATGCGTCTGCATCCGGGAACTCTCCGTGAATGCGGGTCAGATACATTTTGTCGGCAATCCCTAATCCTTGTCTGTAAACCAAAGAACCTCCGATGATGAAGATGTCTTTTTCTTTTTCGCAGATGTCCAGCGCGTCATGCATGGATTCGCAGGCAAAGCAGTTGATGAAGCCTGCCTCCGGCATGGTGGTCAGCACGACATTTTTACGGTTGGGCAATCCGCCTTTTGGTAAAGACTCGAAAGTTTTACGTCCCATTATTACGGCGTGACCTGTTGTCAGGTCTTTAAAACGCTTCATATCTGCCGGCATGTGCCAGAGCAGACCCAGATTCTTCCCGATCGCATTGTTGTCGGAAATCGCTGCTACAATTGAAATAGTACTCATAAACTTATCGAATTTAATAGAACTTGCTGTTTTTAATCTTTATATTCTTTATACGGCAACTTCACCCTTGATGTGAGGGTGAGGGTCGTATCCCGTCAGGTTGAAATCCTCGTACTGGAACCCGAATATGTCTTTCACATCCGGGTTGATCTCCATCCGGGGAAGTGGGCGCGGATCACGTGTCAATTGCAACTTCACTTGTTCAAGGTGGTTCGTATATATATGTGCGTCACCAAGCGTGTGGACAAAATCTCCGGCTTTCAGTCCGGTTACCTGTGCCATCATCTGCAATAACAGGGCGTACGAGGCAATGTTAAAAGGTACGCCTAAGAAAATATCGGCACTGCGCTGGTACATTTGCAGGCTCAGGCGGCCGTTTGCCACATAAAACTGAAAGAAAGCGTGGCAGGGAGGCAGATTCATATTGTCCAGGTCTCCCACATTCCAGGAACTGACGATGATACGGCGTGAATCCGGATTGTGCTTGATTGTCTCTACCGCTTCACTGATCTGATCGATACTTCCGCCTTTATAATCCGGCCATGAACGCCATTGAAAACCGTAGATATGTCCTAAATTCCCGTCCGGGTCGGCCCATTCGTTCCAGATTCTCACTCCATGTTCCTGCAGGTATTTTGCATTTGTATCGCCTTGAAGAAACCAAAGCAGTTCATATATAATGGATTTCAAATGCAGTTTCTTTGTTGTGAGCAGAGGAAAACCATCTTCAAGATTGAAGCGCATCTGATGTCCGAATACGCTGTATGTACCGGTTCCTGTCCGATCTTCTTTCTTAACTCCTTCACGGAGGACACGATCGAGTAATTCTAAATACTGTTTCATTTTTCACTATTAATGCATACAAATGTACAAAAGTGATTTGTATTAAACAACATTATCCTACAGCATCGTTTGTTTTTGACAATAATAGCGTATATTTGTTGCCTATCTAACAACATTTAATTTATTAGTATCGAAAATGAAGAGACTATGTATGGCTGTCATGGCAATGTGTGTTTTGTTGTCATGTACTGAGAAAAAAGAGGAAGCCACTCTTTCTGGACTGATGAAATCTAATTTCGTATCAGAGGTGCAAGGAAAGCCGACTGCATTATATGTGTTGAAGAACCAGAATGGTGCGGAAGCCTGTGTCACCAACTGGGGCGGACGCTTGGTGTCGGTTATGGTTCCTGACAAGGATGGCAAAATGACGGATGTCGTCCTGGGATACGATAATATCCAACAGTATGTGGACAATCCAAACAATAACTATGGCGGGTTGATCGGCCGTTACGGAAACCGTATCGCAAATGGTAAGTTCTCGTTGGACGGTGTTGAATACCAGCTTCCGCAGAATAACAACGGACACTGCCTGCATGGTGGTCCGGATGGTTACCATACGGTTGTTTGGGATGCCAAGCAGGTAAATGACCAGAGCGTGGAGCTGACCTATCTATCCAAAGACGGTGAAGCCGGTTTCCCCGGAAATCTGAACCTGAAAGTTACATATACATTGACGAACGACAATGCCGTCGATATCAAATACGAGGCTACAACAGACAAACCGACTGTCGTGAACCTGACGAACCATAGCTATTTCAACCTTTCCGGTGTTCCGGGGTCTCAGATACTGGATCATTCGATTATGATTGCTGCAGATACCTATGTTCCGGTTGATGAAACATTGATCCCGACCGGTACGCTTGATCCGGTAGAAGGAACTCCGATGGATTTGCGCACGGCTGTTGCTGTTGGCGCACATATCGATGATCCGTTCGATCAGTTGGTAAGAGGTAAAGGCTACGATCATAACTGGGTGTTGAATAATAATTGCGACATCAATGTCTTAGCTGCAAAAGCTGTTTCTGCAAAAAGCGGTATCGGGCTTGAAGTTTATACGAATGAGCCGGGTATCCAGTTCTATGCCGGAAATGCAATGACGAAGGATGGCGATAAGGGTAAATTAGGTGTGATCTATCCGCATCGCGGCGCTTTGTGTCTGGAAACACAGCATTATCCTGATACTCCTAACCAGCCGAGTTTTCCGAGCGTAGTGCTGCGTCCGGGTGAGAAATATTTCAGCGAATGTATTTATAAATTTACGGTTGAAAAATAAAAGACATTATATTTTTTGGGAAACTTTCTGGTAATCGGAATGATTAGAAAGGGGCGGCTGTAAAAGGTCGCCCTTTTTGTTGCCAAAAATCTTTGATTTGTATCTGTTAATGTTTCTTTGTAAACAATATAGTTTGCCGTTTTTATTTATCTTTGCAATTGACATAAGACTGTCGAGGCTTTGACTTTTCGGTAGTTTTATTGATGGATAACGTTAAGCGTTTAAGATATTATCTTTGGAACTGAAAATCGCCAACTTTCAAGTCGGACGAAGATAATAGACAACTGGACGCTCACGCTTGTTATATATACCCGTGTATATAGAATAGAGCGTGGGCTGTTGTTTATTATTTGTCCGATGGGTGTTTGGCGATACCTCAGTTTCAAATAATAAATTAACAGTTCCCACGCTTTTTAATTATATAGATGCCAAACATCGGGGAGCAGGGCGGCAGCATAATTTGAGTATGAACTCAGGAGAATCGGAGAAAATTGCAATCTGTTGCGTATTATTGGATATTGTGGAAGCTATGGGCACAAGTGCCGATATAAAGAGTTGCCGCCATTATCAATCGTTGAGAGATAAAACGGATATTACCGATTCTGACTTTGAACGGGCGCGTTCCGTTTCGGTATTGTCAAGTCTGGTTACTTTGAAGGGGATGCATTATAACAAAAAGATGTTGCTGGCTTTGACCGTATGTGATCTTTATTCCGGGCACACGCCTGTTTCTCTTAATTTAAGGATTGCATTCGAAACATTGATGAATGCAATCGAATGGCCGATCTCGTTTTCCGAGATATTGACGATCAGCCGGACGGAATGAACCGGGTCTTCATCTGTTATTTGCAATGCTGCCCGCAGTCAATTCTTTCTTTAAATATTCGGCTGTGACAGATTGCTTGCAGAAGAGCATTTCTTTCGGAGTTCCGGAATAAAGCAATTCGCCACCCATTTGGCCTCCGCCGGAACCTAATTCGATCACATAATCGGCTGCTTTCAGGACATCCAGGTTGTGTTCTATCAAAAAGACCGAATTGCCCAAGTCCACCATCGAATCGAAGAGCTGGATGATTTGATGTATGTCTTTGACGTGAAGCCCGTCGGTCGGTTCGTCCAAGATGAAGATTTTTCCTTTGTTATCGAGATAGGAGGCCAGTTTGACCCGTTGCAGTTCGCCGCCGGAAAGAGTGGAAAGTGCCTGGTTGAGATGCAGGTAGCCTAATCCTACTCTCATCAGGGGTAACAATTTCTTTTCGATCTCTGTCCCGGCAAAACGGAGAGAAGCCTTTCGCACGGTCAAGTCCATCACTTCTGCGATATTCAGCCCGTCGACGGTATATTGCAATGCTTCTTGTGAATAGCGTAATCCGCCACAGGCTTCACAGACGGTTTCGATCGAATCCATAAAAGCCATGTCCGACACGATAACGCCTTTTCCACCGCATACCGGGCAGCCGCCTTTTCCGTTAAAGGTGAACATGCTCAATCCGGCTTTGCTATTCCGGGCAAAGAGTTTGCGTATGTCATCCGCTACTCCGATATAGGTAGCGGGAGTAGAACGCAGGCTTATACCAATATTTTTTTGGCTGATATAAATCACGTCTTCTTCACAGGCTTGACGGAAGCATTCCATCAAGGAGCTTTTTCCCGAACCGGCAACTCCCGCGATCACCGTAAACAGGCCGAGCGGAAAGCTGACTGTCAGATCCTTTAGGTTATGTTCTCCCGCATGTTCGAGCATAAACCAGCCGGATGGAGTACGGACGTCTGTTTTCAGAGGAGATTTCTCTGCGATCATCGATCCGGTTTGCGTGCCGCTTTCCAATAAGCCCTCATAGCTGCCTTCATATAGGATGTTGCCGCCGTCCATGCCGGAACCGGGACCCATATCGACGATATGGTCTGCGATCTGAATCATTTCCTTGTGATGCTCTACTAAAAGAACCGTGTTGCCGTGGTCGCGCAACTTCCGTACGGAGGCTTTGAGCAGGCGGATGTCGTGGCTGTGCAGTCCTACACTGGGTTCGTCAAGCACATACAACATGTCGGATAGGGCGGAATTTATATATTTGGCAATTTTGCAACGTTGCGCTTCGCCTCCGGAAAGCGTTCCCATGTTGCGGTCGAGTGTCAGGTAGCCCAGTCCGATCTCTTCGAGGGCGGACAGCCGGCTTCCGATGGCCTGCTTCAGGTCGTTAGCCAAAGGATCGTCAATTTTCCATAGCCAGTCGAGGATATCGGGAATGGCGAGGCGGGTGACTTCGGCAATGTTTTTCCCTCCGATCCGGCAGGAAAGGACGGTTCGGTTCAGGCGTGAGCCTCCGCAATCCGGACATACGCCCATCGTTACCATCGGTTCCAGCAATTTCTGATGCAGCTTGCCTTCTTCCGAGTTGATGATGCTGCGGTACATACGGGTTACCAATCCTTCATACTTGGCGGTCCGGGGCCAGTCGGCCGGCGGGTTCTTGAGCCGGATCTGGGGGGAATAGAGAAATAGTTCCAATTCTTCAGGCGTATAGTCCTTGATCTTTTTGTCCAGATCGAACAGACCGCTGCAAGCATACCGGATCCATCGCCATCCGCCACGGTGGAAAGCGACGTAATGGATCGTATCTTCATCGTTTAGCGACTTGTTGAAGTCGACTAATTTGTGTACATCCAATTCGCGCACTTCTCCCAATCCGTCGCAGCGAGGACATCTCCCTTGCGGATGATTGAAAGAGAATGTGTCGGAATAGCCGACAAAGGGCTTTCCGACACGTGAAAATAACAGCCGGAGCAGGGAATAGATGTCCGTGTAAGTTCCCACGGTAGAGCGGGCGTTAGGGGCCGGCTTCTTTTGGTCTATCACGATGGCAACGGGGAGATGCTCGATCCTGTCCACATGCGGGCGTCCGTACTTCGGCAGATATTGCTGGACGAAACTGGGGAAAGTCTCGTTCAGTTCCCGCCGGGAGCTGGCAGCAATGGTGTCCAACACTAAGGATGATTTGCCGGAACCGGAAACTCCGGTGAAAATAGTGATCTGTTTCTTTGGAATTTCTAATGAGATATGTTTGAGGTTATTCTCGTAAGCACCTGTTACTTTGATATTTTCCATATTTCTAATTCTTCCTTTTGGGCGGATTCAAAAGTAATCATATAATTTGGAAGAGGAAACATCCGGATACAAAAAGGGCTGGTGAATTTGATTCATCAGCCTTTTTTGTATATCCAATATAATAGTTAAAACATCCCTTTTTCCAAATCAGCAGCTTTTACACGGAAGATGTATCCGTTGCGCGAGAAGACCAGTTCACCGTCTTCTTTCTTTTTCTGGTTTACTAATCGTTGGAAAGCGATATTGGCTCCTTTAACTATATTCTCTTCAAATTCTCTAACTTCTTGTTCACTCATGATGCTCAAGTTTTGTATAAATATCCGAATTATATATCTCTTTTTTATCACTCCTGAAACCTTTGGCGATTACTTCCATCGGCGACATAGAGTTGTCTGCAATCATCCAATAGTCACAAATGGGGATATATAGTTCAAAGAGATTATGAATACCTGCCTCGTAACGACGGCGGATAGTACTCTCCGGAATGTTATGCCCTCCGGCGGCCACTCTCATTTTAACTCGCTCCACTGCTAAGTCCGGTGTGTTTAACCAGAAATATAGCAATGTCACATAATACCCTTCCCTTTGTGCTTCCCGGATCAGGTTTGCGCCTGAACGGGTGGCAAGCGTAGTTTCCATCGCAAACGTTTCGCCCGCGGCGATCAGTTCTTTAATGCGTTTATACATAATACGACTGGCTTCAACGGCTACCGCGATACTATCAGAATTAAAAGGGGAAAGCCCCTTGGCAATCTCGTCGGAATTAACAAACTCTTTACACTTCAACATCTCTGGGAGAATTGTAAAGGAAGCTGTCGTCTTTCCTGCCCCGTTGCATCCCGATATTATGTATAGATATGGCACTACTTACTGTCTTTTGATGGGACAAATATAGATAATAGTTTTATATGTTGGTTAATTTTATTCTCAAAAATAGTAAAAATGTGCAGAAAATGTACGGATAACCCCTCGGTTCGTTGTAAAAACAGGCGGTTTGGTGTAATTTAATGGCTTTGTCAAACGCTTGCAACATACCTTTATACCCATAAAAGGTCGCTCATTATGCCGTCGGAAATGAAAATGCCTTCTTTCGAGAGTGTCAAGGTGTCGTTTTCGTGAATCAGCAATCCTTGACGCAAATAGGTAGCTGCTTGCTGTTCGAGATAGGCTTGTTTTTCTTCTCCGAAACGCTCCCGGATGTCAGTCGTCCGGATTCCCCACATTGTGCGTAGTCCGGTGATAATAAAGTCGTTGTATTTCGTATTGATATCCAATTTTTCTATTTCTATATCGGGAATGCCTGTCTTGATCCCTTGTAAGTAGCGGGGAAGGGAAGAGATGTTCCATTGCCGGCTCTCTCCGTTGTAGGAATGGGCGGAAGGTCCGATGCCCAGATATTTTTTGCCGGTCCAGTAAGAACTGTTATGTTGGGACAGGTGGCCGGGGCGGGCGAAATTGGAAATCTCGTAGTGGAGATATCCGGCTTCGGTTAGCTTATATATTAATGTAGAGAAAAGGGTGACGCTCAACTCTTCTTCTGCAGGAGTGACTTTTCCGGTTTCCATTAATTTATATAAGGCAGTAC
>ERZ834769.3232-NODE-3232-length-10835-cov-2.838126_pt1 | contig 10835 bp, 15 predicted proteins | sample MGYA00519690_ERZ834769 | MGnify/ENA primary metagenome ERZ834769 (study PRJEB31850, sample SAMEA3708760) | human gut metagenome | biome: human gut; feature: human-associated habitat; material: faeces | place: China | collected 2014 ... | reverse complement strand
ACGACCTTCGGGTTATGAGCCCGACGAGCTACCAGACTGCTACCATCCCGCGATAACTAATATTATTTAAATTGGCGGAGGAAAAGGGATTCGAACCCCTGCGCCGCTTTCACGACCTGTCGGTTTTCAAGACCGATCCCTTCAACCGGACTTGGGTATTCCTCCATGCATTTTCTGAATGCATTTTGATTATAACAAATTAAAACCTATATTGTCAACTATATTTTATGAAAAAATTAATGAAATTTTACAAAAGTACTTGAAATTGATAAAATTTTATATTATACTTAAGAAGTCTTATTCATTAAGACAGTGCCTTGCCCAAGTGGCGGAATAGGTAGACGCACAGGACTTAGGGCCTCTTACTAGTTAATTGGAAGGCCTTGAGCACTAATCTGAGAAATCGATTATGTGAATTTGCTCAAATTCGGGGAAACCTTACAGATAACGCTGATGGCAATCCCGAGCCAAGATTTGCGGAGGGGATTTTGAAATTAAAATATTCTAAAAGTGAAATTACTAATGTAGTTAAAAACTCTAGAAGTAAACGTGAATGTTTGTTGAAATTAGGTTTAACTCCATATGGTGGTAATTATCGAGTGCTTGATAAATATATTGATTTATATCAAGTGGGTACTAAACACTTTTTAGGTCAGGGTTGGAATGTTAATCATTCTCCTGCAGATGTAAAACCTATAGAAAAATATTTTAATAATGAAATTCCTATAACAAGTTATAAACTTAAATGCAGATTAATCAAGGAAAAATTGAAACCCTTAAAATGTGAAGTTTGTGGCTTAGAAAAATGGAATGGTGTTAATATTCCTTTGGAGTTACATCATGTAAATGGAAATAACAAAGATAATTCTTTTGACAATTTAAAATTGTTATGTCCTAATTGTCATGCGTTGACAAATAATTATAGAAATCGCAAATAAGGTGTAGAGACTTAACGGGCAATACCTAAGTCATATTGATAAGGTAAAGAGAAAGTCCAGACTACAAACAAATTATGTTTGGTAACGAAAGTTATAGTGGTACGAAAATCCTGCGGGTGTTAAAGCCCGTGCCGGTTCAAGTCCGGCCTTGGGCACCAATTTGATAATTACTCGAGTTTTTTTGCTCGAGTTTTTATATTTGTGTTTTTTTCTTTTCGTATTTATGATAATATTATTATAAGGTGAGAATATGAAATTAGAAAAATTAAGAAAATATCAAAAAGAAATATTTGACTTGCAACATTGTATCAATGTTATTGGGTGGGATTTGAGAATATCAACACCTAGAGATGAAAAAGAAGAAGTTGTAACCCTTATAAGTGGTTTAGAAGATAAATTATTTAAATTGCAAACAAATAATGATTATGAAATTTTGTTAAAAGGTGCAATAGAAAGTGATGAGTTTAAAGAATTATCTTTAAGTGAACAAAGATATATAAATAACTTGTTAAAAAATTATTATAAAAAGGTTAATGTTCCAAATGATTTTTATATTGAATATACAGAATTTCTACATAAAAGTACTATAGTTTGGGAAGAAGCAAAAAAGAATAATGATTATAATGTTTTTAAACCGTATTTAGAAAAAGTAATTGAATTAACAAAAAAATATTATAGTTATATAAATTTTGATGGAGATTTATATGATGTAATGCTAAATGAATATGAAGCTGGGCTAACAAGTGATGACATAGATAAATTGTTTAGTGAGTTAAAAGAAAAGATTTTGCCAATAATACCTAAAGAAGGAGGATTAACAAGTTTTATTAAGATAAATGCTAGTGAAAGCGATGTAATGAAATGTGCTGAGTTTTTGTTGGATTATATAGGCTTTGACATGAACAAAGGTAAACTAGGATTTTATCCGCATGGATTTACAGACAAAATTGGTAATAATGATGTTAGAATTGCTTTTAAAAAAACTGATAATGCTTTAGATTTTGTGAGCACGATAATACATGAAGGTGGGCATGGAATCTTAGAACAAAATGTAAATAGTAATTTAACTAAATATGAATGTATGACTTGCGAGGGAATAAATGCTTTACATGAAAGTCAATCGAGATTTTTTGAAAATATGCTCGGAAGAAATATTAATTTTTGGATTCCAATTTATGATAAAGTTAAAGAAATGTTAGGGTTAGATGTAGATATAAACGAATTTGTTAAAGGCTTAAATAGTCCCGTTGCAAGTTTAGTTAGAACTGAAGCTGATGAACTTACATATTGTATGCATATAATTTTAAGGTATGAAATAGAAAGAGATTTATTTAGTGGAAAAATAAATGTTGATGATTTACCTAATGTATGGAATCAAAAAATGAAAGAATATTTAGGTGTTGAAGTAATAAACGATAAAGATGGTGTAATGCAAGATGTTCATTGGGCTGAAGGCGATTTTGGATATTTTCCATCATATTTGATTGGATCTATTTTTGATGGAATGTTTTTGGAAATAATTGAAAATGACTTGGGAAGTATTGATGAAATATTAAAAAGTGGAAATATTAAAGTAATAACTAAGTATTTAATTGAAAATATTTATGTAAATGGTGCAGCTTTTACAGGTAGAGAAGTTTTAGAAAAACTTGGTAGAAGTAATTTAAGTGTAGTGCCTTTAGTGAATTATTTTTACAAAAAATATGGAAATAAGAATTACTAACAAAATATTGTTTGTAAGATTTTTATATGGTATACTTTTAAAGTGAGAAGTATGAAAAGTCGTGAGAATGTTTATTATTTATTTTGGATATTTATTATTGGTTGTGTTGTAGGTTGGTGTATAGAGGGTGTTTTTTCATTAATTAAATGGAAAGAATTTATTAATCATTCTGCAGTTGTTATTGGACCTTTTAACGCAGCATATGGTCTTGGAGCCTTAGTTTTAACTGCTCTTTTGTTTAAATTTAAAGATGATAAAATTTGGAAGATATTTTTAATAGGCTTTATTGGAGGCTCTATCTTAGAATATATAATGAGTTTAGGTATGGAATTGGTGTTAGGATTTACTGCTTGGGATTATTCGAAGAAACCCTTTAATATAAATGGAAGAATTTGTGTTAGATACTCATTATTTTGGGGGGCTTTAGGGATTGTTTGGATTAAATACATTTATCCTTGGTTAATAAAGTTTATAGATAAAATTGATTATGATGTTGGTAAGAAATTAGCCATTTGGTTAAGTGTATTTTTATTATTTGATGGAATACTTACTGGGGTAGCAATTAATAGAGCAAGACAAAAAGAAAAAGGTGTTGAAGCAAAATATAAATATGAAGAAATACTTGATAAAACTTTTAATAAAGAATATTTGAAGAATATGTATAATGATAGTTGGAGTGATTAGATGAAAATTGTTGTATTTACATGTAGTACAGGTGGAGGACATAATAGTTGTGCTAAATATATTGCTAAAGAATTTAACGATGACGGCATTAAATGTGATGTAAAAGATTATATGGAACTAGCTGGTGAAAAGGCTAGTAAGATGGCTGAAAAACTATATTTAGATTCTACGAAAGGTAAAGGAAATATATTTAAAACAGTTTATAAATTGGGAGAACTTTATAATAAATCAGGAATAAAAAGCCCAGTTTATGGTTTTAATAAATTAATTGTAAAAAAACTTGATGAATTTTTAGTTAGTAATGGTTATGATTTAGCTATTGGTACTCATGTTTTTCCCTGTTTAGCTTTGACTGCTTTAAAGAAAAAGAAAGATATTAAATTTATTAATGTTGCTACTGATTATGAATGTATTCCTTTTTGGAATGAAACTAATCCAGATTTATTTGTTATTCCAAGTGAAAAACTTATATCTAAATTTGTAGAAAAGGGTATAAAAAAAGACATATTGTTACCAATTGGTATACCTGTTGCATCAAGTTTTTTTGATATTAATAAAGATATTGATTTGCCACATGATAAAAAAAGAGTGTTGTTAACATCTGGAAGTATGGGTTTTGGAGAAATGAAAGAGTGTGTAGATGCAATACTTGATAATATTGATTGTTATTTAATCGTAGTTTGTGGAAGTAATAAAGAATTAAAAAATGAACTTGATAAAATTAATAATGATAAATTATATGTATTGGGATTTATTAATAATATGAATCAATATATGAAAAGTAGTGACGTTATTATTGCTAAACCTGGTGGACTTACATCAACTGAAATAACTATGATGAGAAAACCATTTGTTATAATGATGCCTATTCCTGGAGTAGAAAACTATAATGCTAAGTTTTTTAGTGATAATGGTATGGGATTATATGCTAGTGATGTAAATGAAGTGGTTTTATGTACTAAAAGAATACTAGAAAATAAAGAATTAGAAAGTAATATGATTGAAAATCAAAAAAAATACATAAATGATAAATCTGCGAGTGATTTAGTTCAATATGTAAAAAAATGGATGTGATAAATAATGGATGAAGTATTAAATGAGTTAGGTTTGCCAAATGAAGTTGGTTTTGAAATATCCAAAAATACAATTAGGTCCTTATTAACTTCAGAAAGTTATGAACGATTAATAGATGTTGTTAAAAGTAAATTTAATAAAGCAACATTTAATATTGGTCTTGATGAATCTCTTAATTTGGCAATTCTAATGGATTTTACTATTAAATTTAAAGGTGGACGAAAAAATATTGCTGTAGATGAGTTTTCTATTATTAAATCTATTTATGACTATTTTAATACTGAATATATTTATCAAAACGACGTTCATTTTGGATTACTTGATAATAATCAATATTTAAATGAAGAAATAAAGAAATTACAGGATTTTTTAAGAGAAAGGATTAAAGAACTTAGAAATATTAATTCAACATTATACAGTACCTGTTGCAATTGGAAAATCAATGGCATCAGCACCAGAAATTTTTAAGGAAGGCTTGCAAGAAATGATTGACTCAATAAACTCTGGAGATGATACAATAGAGCCATATATGGAATTTGCTAGAAAGTATCCAGTTAGGGATTCAATGCGTATGATGCGTTTATTATATCGTTTAAGTTTAGGTCGTCAAGAAAGAAAACAAGAACAAATTTTAACATTTTCAAGATCAATTTCATCTCTTCAACAAAAAGCTCGTGAAACAAGATATAAAAATCGTTTAGAAAAGATGGAAGGAAAAACTATGAGTATGTTGATAACTACTGGAATAGGATTAATGATTTTGCTAATTTTAGCAGTTATACAACTTATGGGGATATAAATGTAAAAAAAGTGAAAATATAATTGATATTTTCACTTTTTTAAGTTATAATAAAAATATATTAAAAAGGAGGATATAAAATATGAAGGAAGCAACAGGAGAATTAAATATGACTGTAGTTACTGTTGTAGCAATAGCAGCGGTTGGTGCGTTCTTTTATGCATTCATTTGGCCAGGAATAAAAACCGGTTTAATGAAAAATACATGTAGTAACATCTGCCCAGCAACTGAAGGGGATGGAAAAGTTACAGTAACAAAAGGAGATAATGACACATATGTATGTCATTGCGGTGATTCAAACAACACAGAAATAACTATTGATAAAGATGGAAACGCAGTAGATTATTAATAACGAGGTGAAATATGAAAGAGGCTACAGGAGAATTAAATTTGGCAGTGATTGTTGCCATTTCTATTGGAATCTTGGCAGCCTTTTTTTTCGGTGTTTTATGGCCAATGATAGATACCAGCTTTCAAAAAAATGCACAGTGTAATAAAGCCGTTTGTAACTGTTCAAAAGAAGTTAGAGAAAGTGCTGAAAATCAAACCGGATTAGCAAATAGATGTAAATGTGCAAGTACAAAAGATGATTTATTAAGTGGAGATGAAAGTAAGATATTTTATTGTCCATTTAAAGGGTAGGTGAAGAAATGAAAGAGTCAATGAGTGTAACAACAATTTTTCAAATAGTAATACTATTTATTCTTTTATTTACAGCAATAATGGCGCTAACTATTAATAATTCTAATGCTTTCGGAATAAAAGATCAAATAGTAAATATCTTGGAATCTAATGGCGGAAATTATTTAGATGGTGGATCATTAAACCAAGAAATAGTGGATTTAATTGCAGGTACATCATATAGAACAACAGGAAAATGTGATGAAGATTTTACTGGGTTTGATAGAACCGGTGCTCAAGTAAGCGAAAATCAAGAAGCATCAGTATGTATTAAAGAAATTGATGCTACAAGCGGCCTAGATAATTATTTAGTAGAAGTATTAGGAAATACTGTAGCAACAGAAGATTCAATTCCTGGAAAATATTATCAAATAGTGGTATTTTTCCAATTAGATTTACCGATTGTAAAACAAGTATATAACTTTGAATCAAAAGCCGAAACAAAAATAATGTATCAAAGGTAGGGAGGAAAATAAATGAAAGCAGTAAGTGAATCAACATGGACATTTCAAATGATAATATTTTTCATGCTTATATTTGCTTGCTTTCTAACTCTAGTATTAAGTTATAATAAAGCCTACACAATAAAAAATAGAATGCTTAGTATGGTAGAAAAATATGAAGGTATTACAAGTGAGTCATTAAAAATAATAAATGGCTATGTTTTAGAAAAAGGATATTCAACAACAGGTAAATGCGAAAGTGGTTGGTTTGGAGCTTTAGATTTAAATGGAAATGTTGAAGAAGCAAAAGAAAGTAATAAATACTATTATTGTTTTAAAGAAAATAAGAATAATAAAGGATTAATATATTACGATATTCAAGTCTTTTACAGATTTAATTTACCAGTAATAGGAAATATAGCATTGTATAAAATAAGCGGAGTAACAAAGAGTTTTGTGGGCTCAGATGATAGAATATAAGTAAGGAGTAGATAGAATGAATGTAATAGTTTCTAATAAATATCAATCATTATTAGCAAGTTTAAATATAGATGTAATAAAAAGTATAAATGGAGAATTTTCTGTTGATGATTTAATAGCCCAATTTTCAACATTTTATTATAATAAAATGATTTTAGATATAACCGCAATCAAAGGGTATGAAGATATAAATGTCATGCAAAATCTATCTGTTAATTTTGATATGTCTAAAGTTATTTTATTATTAGATGACTCAGAAAAAGTAAATTCACCAATGTATATCTCCCAATTAATATCAATGGGAATATATAATTTTACAAATGATGTTAATACAATAAAATACTTAATAGATAATCCAAATCAATATAAAGATGTTGCAAACTATCACAATATTGGGGGATTTAAAAAGCCTGTATTAAATGAAAGAGCTGTTGATAATACCAGAGGTAAGATAGGACAAAAAATAATTGGTATTAAAAATGTTACTGAACATGCTGGAGCGACAACTTTAATATATTTGCTAAAATTACATCTAGAAAAATATTATAAAGTTAAAGCAGTAGAGATAGATAAAAACGATTTTATATATTTTAATGATGAAACGTTAGAAAGTACTTCAAGTTTAAGTTTTGTAGACTTTTTAAGTCAAAATAGTGGTTATGATGTAATATTAGTGGACTTAAATGAAGGTAATGTTTTAGAGTATTGTCATGATATAGTTTATTTAATAGAACCAGGATTAATTAAATTAAATAAATTAATAAGACAAGATAATGAGATTTTTGAAAAACTAAGTGGACAAAAGATAGTTTTAAATAGAAGTGTTTTAAGTGAAAAAGATGTAATGGACTTTGAAAAAGAAAGTGGAAGTAAAGTGTTTTTCAATATTCCATGTTTAGATGATAAAGTAGATGATCAACAAATTATAAATAATTTCCTAACATCACTTGGTTTTAGTAGAATTGAAGGAAATGAATCATCAGGTATATTTAGTATATTCAAGTAAGGAGGTAAGGTTATGGATTTTTGTTATAAAACTGCCACAGTATGGCAAATGGTCGGAAAGTTTTTATTTATTTTAAAAATATTAATTCCTATTTTAATTATTGTGCTAGGAATGATTGATTTTGGAAAATCAGCTATATCAAGTGATGATAAAGCAATGCAAAAATCAGCTATGTCATTAGTTAAGAGAATAATAATAGGCATTGCAATATTTTTTGTTCCTTTATTAGTAAAAATAATATTTAACATGATTGGGCAATTTAGCAGTGAAATGAAAAAAGATTACATTAATTGTGTTAATTGTTTAACGAGTCCATATAAAAATTGTGATACATCGTATAAAGGAGAAATATTTAATAAATAATTGACTTTACCGATATTTTAGGGTAAAATAATGTTATACAAAGGGAGGGAGTGTTATTTATGACTTTTTGTTCTGATGCACGAGATATTTTCTATACGATAGGTATGTTCATGCTAGTATTTAAAATTGTTATTCCAGTTTTATTAATAGTATTTGGTATGGTAGACCTAGGAAAAGCTGTTATTTCAAGTGATGACAAAGCTGTATCAAAAGCTGCAAAATCATTACTTAATCGTGTAATTGCAGGTGTATGTATCTTCTTCGTACCACTATTAGTAAGTATTATCTTTAAAATGGTAGGTTCATTTGGAGAAGTTAAGGATCAATTTGATATTTGTGCAAACTGTATTTCAAGTCCAACAAATTCAAAAAAATGTCCAGAATAATAAAAACAATCAAAAGGCTATGAGAATAGTCTTTTTTAATTGTATTAAAAAAAGGATTTTTAAAAATCCTTTTAAATCGTTCTATCTTCGTAATTTCCAGTTTTTGTATAACCGCTTAAATTACTATCTTTACTCCAAACATATTCAGGAGTTCTATGTAACCATTTAGAACTTACATTTTCTTCTATTTTTATATATCCTTTGTATTTATTACTATTACTTTCTAAATCTCTTTTACATGTATCTGCTTTAGTATATAATATATTAAACTTTATTGGTGTAAATATTACATCACCAACATGATCACTTACAGTATATTTTTTAGCACCATTATAGTTATTATATTTAACAGATATTTCAGTTGCCCAAGTTTTTTGAGAATAATCATATTTTGTTTTATCAAAACTAAATGTAAAATTATCTTTTCCTAAAGATGCATTTTTAAATGTTGTAGCATCATTTATTTTCACTTCTTGTCTTCCAACTGGGCTACCCATATTATAATCTTTACGATTATCTATGAATGCTTGATAATCAGTAATTGAACTATAATATGTTGGATTTACAATTTTTACACTATTAACAGTACTTGGTAAATCTAAATAAAATTCATAACTAAAGTTTCTTATATCATATTTATTTGTGAAAAATCCACTTGTGTAATACGTTTTTTCATAAGGTTTACAATAATTATAAGTTTTAACTGTTTCCTTTTTGTTTTCAGCTTTTGAATGATATGAATATCCTTCAGTCCAATCAGACCATTTTACATATTCATAATAACGAACTTTTTTAACATCATCTGTTTTATTGCTATTATTATTGTTACAATTTTTTGTACAACATGTGCCGCAACAACTACCACTGCATGTAATTGTAATTGTTGTAGTAGTCGTAGTAGTTGTAGTTTTTCGATTATTATTCGAGCTATTATTTTTATTAGAATTGGAACTATTACTATTGTTAGAATTGTTAGCTGAATTGTCATTTGATGTATTATCTTTATTATCATCTTTGGCTATACAAGAATTATTAGCACATATATTTTCTTTTTCAATATTAGCTAAAATATAATCAGATTTTTTACCACATGTTAAGTTAATTCTTAAAGCATAATTGTCTTCCAAAGTTCTTGTAGCTTGAATGTAACTATCTTTTAAATCACATGATTTTCCATTATCTGTAAAATCTAATAATAGTTTTTTATCTAGCATTTCTTCTAATGTAAGTTTTTCAGTACTTCCAATCTTTTCAGGTAATCTTGATTTGGTAAAATATTCATAGGCAACAGATTTCATTTTATCAAGATTTGTTTCAAAATCATCTTCTGGATTTTTAGTCGTAGTAGTTGTTTGTGCTACACCATTGTTTTTTGTATTAGTTTTTTTGCTATTGGCTATTTTCGAAAAAATCCAACAAGCAAGAAATATAACTAACGCAAATATTAAAAGTTTGATAATTAGAGAACCCCAATTAATATCTAAATGTTTTTTTCCTTCTTCGTACATATTTGTACCCCCTTTAAAATTTTTTCCTTTAAGTGCCACTATATTACCATAAATTGCAGTGTTTGTCAAATTATTTCGGTGCATATTTACGCTGAGTATATCAACTTTTATTTAATAATATGATACTTGTATCAAAAGGATCTTATTATGAATTTAATATTTTTTTAGAAAAAGATTTAAAGTATAAGGGATTATTAATAGATCAAGTTCAGGTTTTAAGAAGTTTTAAAAATCAAGAGGATATATTGAGACGAGCACAAATTGTTTATAAACTGAAAAAAAGAAAATCTTCTTATAATTATATAAAATTAGCAACGGTTGATTTTGAATTATTGGAAAGAAATTGTGATGAATGGAATAAGGTGTTAATGATTTGTTCAAAAAAATATACTATAATAATGTAAGAAACGAAAGGAGAGGCTTATGAAAAAATATTTAGCGTTTGATGTTGGGGGAACATCTGTCAAATATGCTGTTGTAAATGAAGAAGGAGAAGTGTCTTCATCAAATAAATTTAAAACACCAGATACATTAGAAAAAATGTATCAAGAAATAGAAAATGTAGCTCATGAATATCAAGATATAGAAGGAATTGCTTTATCAATGCCAGGAGCTGTTGATAGTGATGGTGGTATTATTTATGGTTCAAGTGCTATCGATTATATTCATGGTCCAAATATTAAGGAAGATTTAAAACAACGTTTAAATAAAGATGTTGAATTTGAAAATGATGCTAACTGTGCGGCACTC
>ERZ834769.3230-NODE-3230-length-10843-cov-2.552466_pt1 | contig 10843 bp, 8 predicted proteins | sample MGYA00519690_ERZ834769 | MGnify/ENA primary metagenome ERZ834769 (study PRJEB31850, sample SAMEA3708760) | human gut metagenome | biome: human gut; feature: human-associated habitat; material: faeces | place: China | collected 2014 ... | reverse complement strand
AGATGCCCGTACGGACCGGTCATGAAGCGGCCCAGCTCGGTATACAGGGCCACGTCACCCATCCCGGCGGGCACCAGCACCTCCTCATAGGCCCGGCGGACTCCCTCGCCGATGACGGCGATATCATTGGCAGGCTGCTCCGGACGGTAGGGGATCCCCACGCCGCCGGAGAGGTTGATGTACGTGATGTGGCAGCCGGTCTCCTGCTGCAGCTCGACCGCGAGCTGGAAGAGAATACGCGCCAGCGCGGGATAGTATTCATTGGACAGCGTGTTGGAAGCCAGAAATGCATGGATGCCGAACTCCTCCGCGCCCTTGGCCTTGAGCAGGCGGAACGCCTCGGTGATCTGCGCGCGCGTCATGCCATACTTGGCGTCGCCGGGATTGTCCATGACCTGAAAGCCCTCGCGCGACTCGCCGAGCGAGAACGTGCCGCCGGGATTGAAGCGGCAGCCGATCTTCTTCGGGATATAGCCAATGGTCTTTTCCAGAAAGTCCACGTGTGTGATGTCGTCCAGATTGATGGTCGCGCCGAGCTTTGCCGCCAGGCGGTAATCCTCGGCCGGGGTCTCGTTGGACGAGAACATGATGTGCTCGCCGGTGCAGCCGATGCGCTCGGCCATCATCAGCTCCGTGAGCGAAGAGCAGTCGCAGCCGCAGCCTTCCTCCTGCAGGATCTTGAGGATGGCGGGCGTGGGCGTGGCTTTCACGGCGAAATACTCCCGGTAGCCGGGATTCCACGAAAAAGCGGCTTTCAGGCGGCGGGTGTTCTCGCGGATGCCCTGCTCATCATAGAGGTGAAACGGTGTGGGATAGCGCGCGGCAATGTCCTCGAGCTGCGCTGCTGTTACAAACGGCTTTTTCATTGGAATTCCTCCCTGCGAAACCTGAAATTGCACTCATTTTAGGAGCCGCTCGGGGCCGTGTCAAGAAGGCAAAAGCATTTTCGCCGTTCCATGCACAGACTCGACAGAATCTCCCTCCCGCTCCGTCATTTTGCCCGGAACGAAGAGGTCTCAGATGTCCTCGAGCGTCTCCGTTTCCACCGGTTGGGCCGCATCGACAAAGCGTACCTGCAGCACCGCCTGCGGCCAGTTGACCGAGATGGCCGCCGCCCGGCCGCGCGCCTGTGCCGCCGCGTCGATCTGCGCGCACAGCTCCGCCAGCACCTCGCGCGTCAGATAGCCGCCGCGCCAGTGGAACACCAGCCCCGGCTGCTTCTTGCGCAGCGCCTGATCGACTCTGCGCGCGACCTCCTCCGGCTTCGTCCAGGACAGGTGCTGCAGCTTATAGTAAAACTGCCCGCCGTCCGTGCAGGCCGGGGCCGGATACAGCAGCGGCCGGTGGTCGCGGAAGATCTTTGTGTCGTCGAGATTGAAATAGTCGTAGCGCGGGCCGTATTTACTGAGGGAATTGTCAAACGTGGCGTCCAGATGATAGCACTGCCCGCCGAGCCAGACGATGTTCCATGCGTGCAGGTAGCGCTCGCCGTTGGCGCGGTCCCGGTCGCTGACGGCAATCATGCACGGCAGACCGAGCCCGTCACACAGCAACTTGACCGTCTTGGCCATGCCCTCGCACACGCCGACGCCGTTGGTCAGCGGTCCGATGACCTCGTGCGAATACGGCTTTTCGAGCTTGTCATAGCGGACGTTTTCCACAATGAAATCATGGATCGCGCGCTCCTGCTCCGCCGGTGGCAGGCTGCGCAGCGGACGCAGCACTTCGGTTACCAGCTCCTGGCGCGGATATTCGCGCCCGGCGTCGTAGATCAGCTGGCGCAGGGACTCGATTTTTCCCTCTTTCAGCCGCTGCAGCATGGTCTCCTGCAGCGTCAACCAGTTATTGGTGCGCCGCGCGCCGGGGCGCGACAGCAGGGGTTTCACCTGGCTGACCGGCACCCCTTTTTTCACCCAGTCGAGGATCTTCAGCGCCTGCTGGACGTCGTCATCGCTGTACAGACGGTGTCCACCATCGGTGCGCAGCGGCTTAAGCAGGCCGTAGCGGCGCTGCCAGGCGCGAAGCGTGGTCGCATTTATCCCGCATAGTCGGGCAAATTCGCCGATGGAGTAAGGCATGGAGGCCACCTGTTAACAAAGAATATTCTCAATATACTACGAATCACGACGGCTGGCGTGAAGTGTAGTGGCTTTGCACTACACTTTCCCCAACCGCGTAAATGAAAGGAGTTCTCATGAAGCTATGGCCTGTTGTCACTGGCGTCGCTATCGCGTTAACCCTGGTGGCCTGTAAATCGCCCACGCCGCCGAAAGGCGTTCAGCCGATTAGCGGGTTTGACGCCAGCCGTTACCTCGGAAAATGGTATGAGGTCGCTCGCCTGGAGAATCGCTTCGAGCGAGGCCTGGAGCAGGTGACCGCCACCTACGGCGCCCGCAGCGATGGGGGGATCAGCGTCGTCAACCGCGGTTATGACCCGGTCAAAAAACGCTGGAATGAGAGCGACGGGAAAGCCTATTTCACCGGCGCCCCCACCACCGCGGCGCTGAAGGTGTCGTTCTTCGGGCCATTCTACGGCGGCTATAACGTGATCCGCCTGGACGACGACTACCAGTACGCGCTGGTCAGCGGCCCCAACCGTGACTATCTGTGGATCCTGTCGCGCACCCCCACCATTCCGGCGGCGGTGAAGCAGGATTACCTGAATACCGCGCGCGAGCTGGGCTTTGACGTCGATCGCCTGGTGTGGATCCGCCAGACGCCGCGCTAGCCTCGCCGCTTAGCGGCTGAGCAGATGGGTATAAACCACGTACAGCCCGGCCAGCGCCGCCACGTTGAGCGCTACGCTGATGAAAAACCACGTCCGGAAGGGCTGCTTTTGCGTTTTATGGCGAAAGCACTGCTGGCCGAGGATGGCCCCCGGCCAGCCTCCCGCCAGGCCCAGCACCAGCAGCGTGGTTTCCGGCACCCGGCGCCAGGCTTTGCGCGCCGCCAGCTTGTCGGCGCCATAGATAAGCCATGTCAGAAGGCTGCTCAGTAAAAACCACATCGCCAGCGGGTAGGGCAGCAGGGCGCTGCCCACGGCGGTGAGCAGCAGCAGGGAATAACATACCAGGTTCAGATTCATAGGGACGTTCACGCCGGCCAGAAGAATGGCGCCACTATAGCCAATTTCCCGGACCGGCGTAAACGCGGCGGGCTATTGGCTACGCTTGCCCCGATGCCGATACAGCCACATCAGCTTATACGCCGCCGGAATGATAAACAGCGACAGCAGCGGGGCGGTGATCATCCCGCCAATCATCGGCGCGGCGATACGGCTCATGACTTCCGAACCGGCGCCGGTGCCCCATAAAATCGGCAGCAGGCCGGCGATAATCACCGCCACGGTCATCGCCTTCGGCCGAACGCGCAGCACCGCCCCCTGGTACAGCGCCTCGTCGAGCTTATCGACGCTGAAAGTCTGCGGATTCTCCAGCGATGGCTCGGCCTCAATGGCATGGCGCAGGTACATCAGCATCACCACGCCAAACTCCGCCGCCACCCCGGCCAGGGCGATAAAGCCGGTCCCGGTGGCCACCGACAGATGGAACCCCATCCAGTAGAGGAACCAGATCCCGCCGACGAGGGCGAACGGCACGCTGGTGATAATCAGCAGTGCTTCGCCGACGCGGCGGAACGCCAGATACAGCAGCACGAAGATAATCATCAGCGTCATCGGCACCATCAGCTTCAGCTTCTGATTGGCGCGCTCCAGCAGCTCAAACTGCCCGGAGTAGGACACACTGATGCCCGGCTTCAGCTTCACCTCCTTGCCGATGGCCTGCTGCAGATCGTGCACTACCGACACCATGTCGCGGTCGCGGGCGTCGATGTAGATCCAACTGGTCGGGCGGGCGTTCTCGGTCTTCAGCATCGATGGTCCGGTGACCACTTTCACCTCAGCCACGTCGCCGAGGACAATCTGTTGCTTCAGCGGCGTGAGGATCGGCAGCTGGCGCAGGGTCTCCGGGCTGTTGCGATAGCTCTGCGGGTAGCGGATGTTGATCGGATAGCGCTCGACGCCCTCCACTGTTTCGCCAACCATCGCCCCGCCGATGGCGGACGAGACGAACAACTGCACGTCGCCGACGGTCATCCCGTAGCGGGCCGCCTTCTCACGATGAATATCAATGGTGAGGTAGCGCCCGCCGACCAGCCGCTCGGCTAATGCCGACGTGACTCCCGGCACGGTGCGCGCCACCACTTCAATTTGCCCGGCGATGGCGTCGATATCGGCCAGGTTAGTGCCGGAAACTTTAATGCCAATCGGGCTCTTGATGCCGGTGGAGAGCATGTCGATGCGGTTGCGGATCGGCGGTACCCACAGGTTCGCCAGTCCCGGCAGGCGCACGGTTTTATCCAGCTCGTCGACGATCTTCTCCATGGTCATCCCCGGCCGCCACTGATCCTGCGGCTTGAGCTGAATCGTGGTCTCCACCATCTCCAGCGGCGCCGAGTCGGTGGCGGTTTCGGCCTTGCCGGTTTTGCCGAACACCCGGGCCACTTCCGGCACCGCCATGATCAGCTTATCGGTTTTCTGCAGCATATCCGCCGCCTGCGCAGCGGAGATCCCCGGCAGCGTGGACGGCATATACAGCAGGTCGCCCTCGTTGATCTGCGGCAGAAACTCGCCGCCGACCCGGTTAAGCGGCCAGACAACCGTCAGGATCGACAGGAGCGCGATCAGCAGGGTGGTCTGCGGCCAGTGCAGGACCTTCAGCAGCAGCGGGTGATAAATGCGGATCAAAAAGCGGTTCAGCGGATTGCTGCTCTCCGCCGGGATCCTGCCGCGGATCCAGAAGCCCATCAGGATCGGGATCGCCACGATCGCCAGCAGCGCCGCCCCGGCCATCGACCAGGTTTTGGTGAAGGCCAGCGGGCCGAACAGTTTGCCCTCCTGGCCTTCGAGGGTGAAAATCGGGATAAACGACAGGGTGATGATCAGCAGGCTGATAAACAGCGCCGGGCCAACCTCCACCGAGGCCTCGGTAATGATTTTCCAGCGGATGTCGTTGCTGAGCTTCTCTCCCGGGTGCTTATGCTCCCACTCCTCCAGCCGCTTATGGGCGTTCTCAATCATCACGATGGCGGCATCGACCATCGCCCCCACCGCAATGGCGATCCCGCCCAGCGACATGATGTTGGCGTTGAGCCCCTGGAAATGCATCATGATAAAGGCGAAGCACAGGCCGAGCGGCAGGGAGATAATCGCCACCAGCGCCGAGCGCACGTGCCACAGGAACAGGGCGCAGACCAGGGCGACGACGATAAACTCTTCCAGCAGCTTGTAGCTGAGGTTATCGATGGCGCGGTCGATAAGCTGGCTGCGGTCGTAGGTGGTGACCACTTCCACCCCTTCCGGCAGGCTGCTTTGCAGCGACGCCAGCTTCTCTTTGACCGCCGAGATCACCTCGCGGGCGTTCTTGCCGGAGCGCAGGATCACCACGCCGCCGGCCACTTCGCCCTCGCCGTTAAGCTCGGCGATACCGCGGCGCATCTCCGGGCCAATCTGCACCCGCGCGACGTCGCCGAGATAGACCGGCACGCCGTTATCCCCGGTTTTCAGCACGATATTTTTGAAGTCGTCGAGCGTCTGCAGGTAGCCGCTGGCGCGCACCATATATTCGGCTTCCGCCAGTTCGACGGAAGAGCCGCCCGCCTCCTGGTTAGAGGCGTCCAGCGCCGATTTCACTTCGCCGAGACTGATGCCGTACTGGGTCAGCTTCATCGGGTCGACGACAATCTGATACTCCTTGACCACGCCGCCCACCGACGCCACTTCCGAGACGTTAGGGATGGTTTTCAGCTCATATTTTAAGAACCAGTCCTGTAGGGAGCGCAGTTCGGCGAGGTCGTGCTTGCCGCTGCGGTCGACCAGCGCGTACTCGAAGACCCAGCCGACGCCGGTGGCGTCCGGGCCCATTTCGGCGCTGACCCCGGCGGGAAGTTTGCCCTGTACCTGGTTGAGATACTCCAGCACCCGCGAGCGCGCCCAGTAAGGATCGGTGCCGTCTTCAAAAATCACGTACACGTAGGAGTCGCCGAATTGCGAGAAGCCGCGAACCGTTTTGGCGCCGGGGACCGACAGCATGGTGGTGGTCAGCGGCCAGGTGACCTGGTTTTCGACGATCTGCGGCGCCTGTCCCGGATAGCGGGTTTTGACGATCACTTGTACATCAGAGAGATCCGGCAGGGCGTCTACCGGGGTGTGGATGATGGTCCAGGTTCCCCAGATGCTGAGAAACAGCGCCGCCATCATCACCAGGAAGCGGTTGGCCACCGAGCGGCGGATAATCCATTCAATCATGGTTCCGTTCCTTAGTGCGCGTGGGCGGCAGAGGCCGCGGCATCAGGGGCCTGCGCGCGCATGCGCTCCAGCGCGCCGGCGATATTGGCCTCCGAGTCGATCAGGAACAGGCCGCTGGCGACGACTTTTTCACCCTCCTGCAGACCGCTGCGAATGGCCGTGACGCCATTGGACTCATGGAATACCTGCACGATTTTCGGCACGAAGCGGCCCTCGTTATCCACGGTAATCACTCGCTGCTCGCTGCCGCTGTCGATCAGCGCTTTGGAGGGGATCAGCAGCATCGGTTCGCTTTCGCTGGTCAGTTGCAGATAGGCGTTCATCCCCGGCTTCAGCGCTTCATCCGGGTTGTTGACCTGCAGGCGCAGCTGCAGGGTTCGGGTGGCGCTATCGACGCTGGGGAGAAGGGTCCATTTGCTGATGCGGAAGGTTTTGCCCGGCCAGGCGGGAACCTGAATGCTGAACTGCGAGGCGTCTTTAATCAGCCAGGCGATGGATTCCGGGACCGCCACGCTGACCCATACCGGGTCCATGCCCTGAATTTTCGCCACCACGTTATCTTTGGCGATGTTCATTCCGGCGCGCAGATCGAAGGCGGTAATAACGCCATCGATCGGTGCTTTGAGAGTAAAGCGGGTCTGGATTTTACGCGTGGCTTCCAGGCGGCGGATATCGTCGTCCGGCATTCCGGCGAGACGTAGACGCTCGAGGATCCCCTCGACCTGCGTAGCGGTGCCCCCGGTCTCCTGCAATAGCAGATATTCGCTCTGCGCTTCCACCCAGTCCGGGATGGTCAGCTCGAGCAGCGGCGTGCCTTGCTTGACTTTGTCGCCGACGGTCAACGGATAGACTTTATTGATAAAGCCCGCCGCCCGCGCCTGCATAATCACATACTGGTACTCGTTATAGCTGATATTGGCCGGGAAGGTCTGAGCGTAGCGCAGCGGCCCGCGGGTGACGGCGGCGGTTTTCACCCCAAGATTCTGGGTCTGCGTCGGGTCGATACGCACCCCCGGCGCACCGGCGGCGGCATGCTCCTCATCGGCGTATTTCGGCACCAGATCCATATCCATAAACGGCGATTTACCCGGTTTATCGAAGCGGGTGTTCGGGTACATCGGATCGTACCAGAACAGCACTTTACGCTGCTGCTCGGCCGCCGGAGCGGCAGAGTGGGTCGGAGCCCATCGGGCGTACAGCGCCGCGGTAAGCGCGCCGCCAATCAGCATGCTGCCGAGGATCAACGCCGTATTTTTAAGTGTCAGGGATGCCATGTGTCGTCCATTCAGTTGTTGAGGGGCCTACCGTCGCCGGGCCGTTATTGGGCGCGGATATCCTGCAGCAGCGACAGGTTGCGGTTCTCCGCTTCCTTCAGCAGGGCGTTGACCGCCTGCGGCTTGTTGGTTTTGAAGCCATTCACGTTCAGGGAGGCCAGCTCCGGATAGTAGTTACCGGTGATCTGGCGCAGCTGCTCTACCGCGTTATCAAGGTTATTACGTGCGGTCACTTCGTTCGCCAGCACGGTATCGTACTGTGCGCGGGCGTTCTGCACGTCGGTGATCGCCACCAGGCCTACGTTAAAGCGCTGCGTGGTTTGATCCAACTGGCGGTAAATAGCCTGTTTCTGCGCTTCGGTATAGGAAAGCGTATCGATGGCGGCCAGCACTTTAAAATAGGCCGTCGCGGTATTCAGAATCAGTGTTTGCTGATCGGTCTGATACGTGACATCCTGAATCCCTGCCGTTTTTTCCTGCAGCGTCAGGGCGCGCCATTTCGACATATCAAACAGAACCTGCGTTAACTGCAGCGAGCCGCTGGTGACGTTTGAATTGATGCCGTTGCTGTCGCGATAGCCATTGTTATAGGTATAATCCGCTCCCAGCCCAAGCTGAGGCAGTAATGGACTGCGCGCTTCGTTGATCTTTTCGAACGCGGCGTCACGATCGGCTGCCGATTTACGCAGATCGGGGTTGCTGATGCGTGCCTGCTGGTAAACCTGAAGCAGGTTTTCCGCCTGGCTCATGGCGCTGAACCCGGTCAGGCTCAGGCCGATAAGAATGGGGAGCAATTTCTTCATTTGCATTCCTTGTTGTGAAGCATTTAGCGCTGGTCTAATTCTAAGAAAAATTCCGCTGATTGTATCGATTCTGCCGCCGTAAAAAGTTGGCGTTACGTGCCATCCGGCGGTAATTTGCACCAATCTAACATACGGGCCGTAAAACGGTAGCCAAACGGTTTGGAAATCCCTAATTTCAGATTCGCAGGACATGACAATGAGCAAACCCACGCAGCAGGGAATTACCTTCTCCAAAAATGATGTAGAAATTATTGCACGCGAAACGCTATATCGTGGTTTTTTTTCGCTCGATTTATACCGTTTTCGCCACCGCCTGTTTAACGGCGGCATGAGTGGCGAAATCACCCGTGAAATTTTTGAGCGCGGGCACGCCGCCGTCTTGCTACCCTTTGACCCGGTGCGCGACGAAGTGGTGCTGGTCGAACAAATCCGTATCGCCGCCTATGATACCAGCGAGAGCCCGTGGCTGCTGGAGATGGTCGCCGGCATGATTGAAGCGGGTGAAACGGTGGAAGATGTTGCCCGTCGGGAAGCGCTGGAGGAGGCCGGGCTTGAAGTTGGGCGGACGAAACCAATATTAAGCTATCTGGCCAGTCCCGGCGGCACCAGCGAACGGTTATCGATCCTGGTGGGAGAAGTTGATGCATCGACGGCAAAAGGTATTCACGGCCTGGCCGAGGAAAACGAGGATATTCGGGTGCATGTGGTGAGTCGGGAGCAGGCTTACCAGTGGGTAGAAGAGGGGAAAATCGACAACGCAGCCTCTGTCATCGCCTTGCAATGGCTGCAATTGCATTATCACAATTTACGAAATGAGTGGACAAAATGAAGCGTTATACACCTGACTTCCCTGAGATGATGCGCCTGTGCGAGACCAACTTCGCGCAGTTGCGCCGCCTGTTGCCGCGAACGGATGCAGCGGGTGAGAAGGTAAGCTATCAGGTGGGAAGCGCGCAGTATCGGTTAACGATAGTTGAATCGACCCGCTACACTACTCTGGTGGCAATAGAGCAGACTCTGCCTGCAGTGAGCTACTGGAGCCTGCCATCGATGACCGTCCGCCTCTACCATGACGCCATGGTGGCCGAAGTGTGTTCGAGTCAGCAGATCTTTCGCTTCAAAGCGCGATATGATTATCCTAATAAAAAGTTGCATCAACGCGACGAAAAGCATCAAATTAACCAGTTTTTGGCCGACTGGCTGCGTTACTGTTTAGCACATGGAGCGATGGCGATTCCGGTTTGTTAGCGTCGTTAAACCTAAGGACACCATTTGGAAAGCCTGTTAAACCTACCTCTGGCTGGTGAGGCCAGAGTCAGGATATTACAAATTACTGATACTCACCTGTTTGCTGAAAAGCATGAAACGTTGTTAGGCATCAATACCTGGGATAGCTATCAGGCCGTACTGTCGGCCATTCATGCCTCACAGCGTCCATGCGATCTGATTGTCGCAACAGGCGATCTGGCGCAGGACCACTCCTCCGCGGCCTATCAGCATTTTGCTGAGGGCATCGCGAGTTTTGCTGCACCCTGCGTCTGGCTACCGGGCAACCATGATTTCCAGCCGGCGATGTACAGCACCCTGCAGGAGGCGGGCATTTCCCCTGCCAAGCGCGTGTTTCTCGGCGATCGCTGGCAGATCCTGCTGCTCGACAGCCAGGTGTTTGGCGTTCCCCATGGCGAGCTGAGCGACTTCCAGCTGGAGTGGCTCGAACATAAGCTGGCGGAGGCGCCGGAGCGCTATACCTTACTCCTGCTGCACCATCATCCGCTGCCGGCCGGCTGCAGCTGGCTGGATCAGCATAGTCTGCGCAATGCCGGCGCGCTGGACAGCGCGTTGAGCGCCTGGCCGCGGGTGAAGCATCTTTTGTGCGGCCATATTCATCAGGAACTGGATCTCGACTGGAATGGCCGGCGCATGATGGCGACGCCGTCGACCTGCGTCCAGTTTAAACCGCACTGTGCCAATTTCACTCTGGATACGGTGTCACCGGGCTGGCGCTGGCTGGAGCTTCACCCTGACGGGACGCTGACCACCGAAGTGTGCCGCCTGGAAGGCGCCGCGTTTCATCCGGATATTGCTTCAGAAGGCTACTGATGGCGACGCTCCTTTATCTGCATGGCTTTAACAGCTCTCCGCGCTCGGCGAAGGCGACGGCGTTAAAGACCTGGCTGGCGCAGCACTATCCTGAGATCACCATGGTGGTGCCGGAGTTGCCGCCTTACCCGGCGGAAACGGCGGAGCTGTTGGAGTCCATCGTGCTGGAGCACGGAGGCGAGCCGCTGGGGGTCGTAGGGTCGTCTCTGGGCGGCTACTACGCGACCTGGCTTTCGCAGTGCTTTATGCTGCCGGCGGTGGTGGTTAACCCGGCGGTGCGGCCGTTTGAACTACTAAACAATTTTCTCGGCCACAATGAGAATCCATACACCGGGCAGCAATATGTGCTAGAGTCTCGC
>ERZ834769.3208-NODE-3208-length-10889-cov-6.765922_pt1 | contig 10889 bp, 9 predicted proteins | sample MGYA00519690_ERZ834769 | MGnify/ENA primary metagenome ERZ834769 (study PRJEB31850, sample SAMEA3708760) | human gut metagenome | biome: human gut; feature: human-associated habitat; material: faeces | place: China | collected 2014 ... | reverse complement strand
CGCCCACATAAAGCACCGCCACCTTGATGGGGATGCTGCCGGAATCCAGCGGGCTCTCCTGCGCACCGCACCGCAGCACCACATCTGCCATGGCTGCGCCGGGCGAATCCTCATAATGGGTGAGCAGAATGATCTTTGCGCCAGATGCCTTGGCCGTGCGCAGCGTTTCCAGCATATCGCGGGTCGCGCCGGAATAGGAGATAAAGAGCACCACATCCTCCGGGCCCATCAGACTGGCAGCCAGGATCTGCAGATGACTGTCCCCTGCGGTGCGGAACTTGTTGGACAGGCTGGAAAAGCGGGCGCAGATATCGTTGGCCAGCAGCATACTGCCGCCCTGACCCAGGCAGAACACCTGCCGCGCGGCACGCATCAGATCCACAGCCTGCTCCACGGCTTCGGGCGAAAGAGAATTCTGGGTGCCGTTGATGGCAGTGAGAAACAGGCCGCTGGCGTGCTCACACAGGCTGGCGGTGGTAGCGCCCGGCTCCGGCTCATGCTGGTTGACCAGCGCACCGGTGGCGTTGGCCTGCGCCAGCGAAATGCGCATCTCATGGTAGCCCTCAAAACCCAATGCCCGGCAGAAGCGGAACACCGTTGCCTCTGCTACCTTGCATTCCCGCGCAAGGGAGGAAATGGAAAGGTACTGTGCCTCGCCGGCATGGTGGACAAGGTAATCTGCTACAGCACGGCCGGATTTTGTCAGTTCGTCCTGCCTTTGCTGCAGCAGCTCCCAGAAGTTCGTGGTCGTAGACATGATGGTCTCCTTTTTCCTGCTCCGTTTCCCGCCGGAAGGGCCGGCCGCACACGCCAACACCATTGTCGGGAAGTTTTCCTTTAAGAAAAGTATAAAAGAATCCCCGCCGCTTGGCAAGAGGGGCTTTGACTACAAATTCGCGATCGTTTCTGTGCAGAGCGCCCAAATTCGCCTCATTAGTATGACTTATTTGTGAAAATCCTTTTCAATTTACCGAATTTCCCCCTCTTTTTTGAGTGAAAACTATTTTCACCAGCAAAAAGTGTGGTTTTTCTATAATGGTTACAAAATAGCTACAACTTTCAAAATTTCCGTGAATCATGCCCAAAAGGTCAATCTTTTCGCTAAAATTGTGCGACATCCACAAGAAAATCCTTTCATTATTGGGCAGACAGCCGATAGACAAAATGAAAATATTTTTCTATAATAAGGCCAATAGAAGCGGTTCCCACACGAGGGCCGCAGAGCAGAATCGCACTACATCAATGAGTAAGGAGAAGTTTCTTATGAAAAACAGTATCTCTCGCCGCTCTTTCCTGAAGGCCGTGGGTGCCCTGAGTGCAGCCGGTGCACTTGCCGCATGCGGCGGCAGCTCCTCCAGCAGCACTGCTGCTTCCTCCACTGCAGCTTCTGCAGCGGCAAGCACCGCAGCTGGCGCAAACATCAAGCTGTGGACATACCCCATCGGCGGCTGGGGCAAGGACGAGACTGTGCAGGAGCTGATCTCCAGCTTCAACGCAAAATATCCCGACATCAAGGTCACCGTTGAGTACCTGGATTACACCAATGGTGATGACCAGGTCAACACCGCCATTGAGGGCGGCAGCGCACCCGACCTGATCATGGAAGGCCCCGAGCGTCTGGTTGCCAACTGGGGCAAGAAGGGCGTTATGGCTCCCCTGAACGACCTGTGGACCGATGATGCCAAGAAGGACATCTACGCTTCCGTTGAGTCTGCCTGCAGGAACGATGCCGGCGACTACTATGAGTATCCCCTGTGCATGACCGCACACTGCATGGCCGTGAACATGACCAAGGTCAAGGAAGTGGGCGCAGACCAGTACATTGATACTGATAAGCACACCTGGAGCACCGACGGCTTCCTCAAGACCGTTGACGCACTGTACAATGGCGGTTATGAGAATGTTGCAGCCATCTACTGCAGCGGCCAGGGCGGCGACCAGGGCACCCGCGCCATCATCAACAACATGTACGGCGGCACCTTCACCGATGCTGAGCACACCAAGTACACCGCTGACTCCCCCGAGAACATCAAGGCCATCCAGGCTCTGTACGATGCCAAGGGCGTGAACTTTGATGCTTCCATCAACGGCGGCGAGGAGATCACCCTGTTCCGCAACGGTACCCTGCAGATGGCATTCTGCTGGAACATTGCACAGCAGCTGAACTCCGACAACAACGATGCCGGCCTGACCAACAGCGGCGACGAGATCTTCCCCATGGCCTTCCCCACCGAGAGCGGCGATCCCAAGCTGTGCGGCGGCATCTGGGGCTTCGGCATCTTCGACAACGGCGACGAGGCCAAGATCGAGGCAGCCAAGACCTTTATCGACTTCATCGCTGCTGACCCCGATCAGGTTGGCGCAAGCGTTCTGGCTTCCACCTACTTCCCCGTTCGCGAGAGCGTTGGCGACATCTACGCCGGCAACGACATTATGAGCGAGTACACCAAGTTCATGGGCTTCCTGGGCGATTACTACCAGATCACCCCGGGCTGGGCAACTGCTCGTACCGAGTGGTGGAACATGCTGCAGCGCGTTGGCACCGGCGAGCCCGTTGAGCAGGCCGTTGCTACCTTTGTTGAGAACGCAAATGCTGCCGCTGCTGCCGAGGCATAAGCGCACTGCCTGAGTTTTTCATCGTAACGTTATAAACCTTGCCCCTTCCTCGATAATCCCGGCGAGGGAGGGGCATTCTTTTTGCAAGTTCCGTCGGGAGCCGGTCATTTTACCGGAGCTAAACGAAAGGTTTGGTGATTTTCTTGGCTGCTACCACCGTAAAAGTCAAAGAGCCAAAGCGCAGCCGCGCACTGGTCCGGCAGGAGACCATCGCATCCTATCTCTTCCTTCTGCCCAGCCTGATCTTCTTTCTGGGATTCGTCATCTATCCCATGATCCTCTGCGTGGTCACGAGCTTCTTTGATTCCACCATGAACCGCGCCGATGTCTTTGTCGGCCTTGCAAACTACAAAGAGCTGTTCACCGATAAGATCTTCCTGGGTGCTCTGAAGAACACCTTCATCATCGTCATTGTGTCGGTGCCTGTGACCTGCGCCTTCTCGCTGTGGGTCAGCTCCGCCATCGTGGATCTGCCCGAGTGGGCCACCAGCCTTTTCCGCTGCGTGTTCTACCTGCCCGTTGTCACCGGTTCCGTTGCCGTTACCGTTGTCTGGAAGTGGATGTACAACAATTACTACGGCATCTTCAACTATCTGGGCAAGACGCTGGGTCTGATCGACAAGAACATCAACTGGCTGGGCGATGAGCGGTTCGCTCTGGGCTGCATCATCCTCATCCTGCTGACCACCTCTGTGGGCCAGCCCATCGTTCTGTATGTTTCTGCCCTGGGCAACGTGGACCAGTCCATCGTGGAAGCCGCCGAAGTGGACGGCGCGACCGATTTCCAGTGCTTCTGGAAGATCAAGTGGCCCGCCATCATGCCCACCACCCTGTACATCCTGGTCATCACCACCATCAACTCCTTCCAGTGCTTTGCGCTGATCCAGCTGCTGACTTCCGGCGGCCCCAACCACAGCACCGATACCATCATGTACTACATCTACTACACCGCGTTCAAGCTGTACCGCTACGGCTATGGCAACGCCATGGGTGTTGTGCTTGCCATCATCATTGCCATCCTGTCTGCTATCCAGTTCAAGGTTGGCAACCAGAACAATTGAGGAGGTGCGTAACAATGAGTGCAACTGCTGCAACCGCAAAAAAGCAAAAGCCCTTGAAGCGTCACCCCAGCAAGCTCAAGCAGGCCAGCGCCTATACCATCCTGACCCTGATCCTGATCAGCATCGTGGCTGTGACCTTTGCGTTCCCGCTGTACTGGATCATCACCGGTTCCTTCAAAACCGGTGCAGCCATCAACTCCACCACCCCCGAGTGGTGGCCCCATGAGTGGGTGCTGACCAACTACCAGAAGCTGTTTGCCGGAAAGAGTGCTCCGCTGTGGCAGCTGGCCATCCCCTTCAGTGCACGCTTCAGTGCCGACGGCGATCCCATCTACTTCTCGGTCGGACCCACCGCTCCTGCTGCCCTGCGCTGGATGATCAACACCGTGTTCATGGCTGTTGTCTCCATGATCCTGACCTGCATCACCGCCGCCATGGCCGGTTATGCACTGGCCAAGAAGCGCTTTGTGGGCCGTCAGCTCCTGTTCACCCTGATCGTGTGCGCAATGGCTCTGCCCAAGCAGGTCATTCTGATCCCCCTGCTGCGTGAGATGAGTGCCCTGAACCTCTACAACACCATCTGGGCCGTCATCTTCCCCATTGTCGGCTGGCCATTCGGTGTGTTCCTGATGAAACAGTTCAGCGAGGGCATCCCCACAGAAATGCTGGAGGCCGCCCGCATTGACGGTGCAAGTGAAGCCAAGACCTTTATCAGCATCGTACTGCCCATGGTCAAGCCGGGCATCGGTGCTCTGGCCATCTTCACCTTTATCAACAGCTGGAACGATTATTTCATGCAGTTGATCATGCTGTCCAGCACCAGCAACCTGACCATTTCTCTGGGCATTGCAAAGCTGCAGGCGGAGAACAGCACCGACTTCGGTCTGATCATGGCAGGTGCCGCACTGGCTGCTGTGCCTATCATCATCATCTTCCTCATCTTCCAGAAGTACTTCACCAAAGGCATCGCAATGGGTGCCGTTAAGGGCTAAAATTGCGACCGCCGCCTGCGGCGGAAACAGGGAGCAATTTTTGGCGCAGCGGTCTGCAAGACGCGAGACCCGCCCAAGGGTCGAAGCGGATGCAGGGCACCGCAAGAGGGCATTGATGCAGTTGCCCGGAACAGAAAGCGTTGGAGCTTGATGTTCAGGAAGCAATTTTTGGCGCAGCGGTCTGCAAGACGCGAGACCCGCACCAAGGGCCGAAGCGGATGCAGGGCACCGCAAGAGGGCGCTGATGCAGTGAACAGAACAAATAAGCATATAGGAGCTTAAGGAGACAAACCATGAAAGATATCACTAAGTACCAGGGCGTTATCCCCGCTTTCTACGCCTGCTACGACGCAGAGGGCAATATTTCCACCGAGGGTGTCAAGGCTCTCACCCGCCATCTGATCGCCAAGGGTGTCAAGGGCGTGTATGTCGGCGGTTCCTCCGGTGAGTGCATCTACCAGCATGTGGACGAGCGCAAGGCCGTGCTGGAGGCAGTGATGAGCGAAGCCAAAGGCAAGCTGACCGTCATTGCACATGTTGGCTGCAACAACACCGCCGACAGCGTGGAGCTGGCCCGCCATGCCGAGAGCGTGGGTGTGGATGCCATCGCCTCCATCCCCCCCATCTACTTCCACCTGCCCGAGTATGCCATTGCAAAATACTGGAATGACATGTCCGCTGCTGCTCCCAATACCGAGTTCGTGATCTACAACATTCCCCAGCTGGCCGGCACCGGCCTGACCATGAGCCTGCTGAAGGAGATGCTCAAGAACCCCAACGTGGTGGCTGTCAAGAACAGCTCCATGCCCACCCAGGACATCCAGATGTTCAAGGATGCCGGTATCGCTGCCCGCGGCGAAGGCAACTTTGTGGTCTTTAACGGCCCCGATGAGCAGTTCGTCTCCGGCCGCGTCATCGGCGCAGACGGCGGTATCGGCGGCACCTACGCCGTGATGCCTGAGCTGTATCTGGCCATGAACGAGCATATCAACAAGGGCGAGGTCAAGGAGGCTCAGGCCCTCCAGTACGAGGCCGACCGCATCATCTACAAGATGTGTGAGGCCCACGGCAACCTGTACGCCGTGCAGAAAGAGATCTTGCGCCGGATGTACGGTCTGGAGCTGGGCGGCGTGCGTGAGCCCATGCCCAGCCTGATCCCCGAGGATGAGGCCATCGTGGCCGAAGCACAGGCCATGATCGAAGCCGCCATCGCAAAACTGTAAGCTGAACAAGCGCCCCCTCTCCGTCTCTTTTCAGAGGGGAGGCGGGCGCTTCTTTTTTGGAGGGAAAAGCGTATGATCTGCGATACCCTGGAACAACTGCATTTGTATAAGGGGTTCCACAAAAACCTCGACACGGCCATTGAGTTTCTGGCCGCACACCCGCTGGATTCCCTGCCGCTGGGCCGTACCGAAGTGGACGGCGACGAGGTGTTCATCAATGTGATGGATGCCGATCTCAAACCCCACACCGGTTCCCACGCCGAATATCACCGGCTCTACGCCGATCTGCAGATCGACCTGACCGGCGGCGAGGGCTGGGGCTACGAGACCGCCCCCGGCACCGAGGTGGAGCCCTACCAGCCGGATATCGGCAAAAAGGACAGCGAGGATGCCGTTTTCGGCGCTCTGGGCGAGGGGCGGTTCGTCCTCTTCTTCCCCGGTGAGCTGCACCGCCCCGGCGTGGAAATGCCCGGCTGCAATCGTGTCCGCAAAGCTGTAGTCAAGATCAAGATGGAGGATAAGTATCATGGATAAGGAAAAACTATTTGCTCAGATCAAGGGCGGGCTGATCGTCTCCTGCCAGGCATTGGAGCACGAGCCCCTGTACACCAAGGAGGGCGGCGTGATGCCCCTGATGGCCAAGGCTGCCGCCATGAGCGGTGCGGTGGGCATCCGTGCCAATACCGTGCGGGACATCACCCAGATCAAGGAGGTCGTGGACCTGCCCGTGATCGGCATCATCAAAAAGGACTACCCCGGCACCCCCATGTACATCACTGTGACCATGAAGGAAGTGGACGAGCTGGTGGCCTGCGGCGTGGATATCCTTGCCGTGCAGGGCACGGGAGCTCTCCGCCCGGACGGTTCCACCTCCGCCGAGTTCATCCGCGCCATCAAGGCAAAGTACCCGGATCAGCTGGTGATGGCCGACTGCGACAACTTTGAGAACGCCATGGCCTGTGCCGAGGCCGGTGCCGACTTTGTGGGCACCACCATGCGCGGCTACACCCCTGAGACCCAGGGCATTGACGACATCGATTTTGATTTCGTCCACAAGCTGGCCACCGAGTGCCCCGCCAAAGTCATTGCCGAGGGCCACATCCACTACCCCGAGCAGGCCGTCAAGGCACTGGAAGCCGGTGCTTTTGCACTGGTGGTGGGCGGTGCCATCACCCGCCCTGCCGAGATCACGGCCCGCTTCACCGGTGCCATCAACGCCATGAACAAGTAAAACGGAGACACTGAGATGAAACAGTATCTTGCGATCGATATCGGTGGCACTGCCGTCAAGCTGGGCATCGTGGATGAGACCGGCGCGGTAGGCCCCAAGGCCGAGGAAAGTGTCAACTTTGACGGCTACCAGACCCCGGTGCTGACCACCGTGCTCAAAGCCGCCAAAGCCTTTGTGGAGACCCAGAACATCGACGTGAACACGCTGGAAGGCGTGGGCGTTTCGGCCACCGGCCAGATCGACAGCCGCAAAGGCATCGTGGCCGGTACCTGCGGCAACTTTCCCAACTACATCAACAGCCCCATCCAGGCCGAACTGGAACGGCTCTTCGGCCTGCCCGTCACCGTTGCCAACGATGCCAACTGCATGACGCTGGGCGAGGTCTGGGTCGGCGGCGCAAAGGGTTATACCGATGTCATCGGCGTGACCCTTGGCACCGGCGTGGGCGGCGGAATCCTGACCGGCGGCCGCCTTTTGGAGGGTGCCCGCGGACTGGGCGGTGAGCTGGGCCACTACCGCACCCATGCACTGGACGGTATCCCCTGCACCTGCGGTGCCACCGGCTGCTGGGAGCGCTACGCCGCCACAACTGCTCTGGTACGGGCCGCGCAGAAAAAGGACCCGGCCTGGAAAGACGGCCGCGCCATTTTTGCTGCCGCAGAGGCCGGCAACGAGACCGTTCTGGCCCTGCTGGATGCCTGGACGGATGAGATCGCACAGGGCCTTGCAGGCATGGTGCACATCTTCAACCCGCAGCTCATTCTCATCGGCGGCGGCGTGAGCGCCCAGCAGAAGCTGCTCATCGAGCCCATTGCCGCCAAAGTCAGGGCCTCCGTCATGCCCGCCTTTGCCGAGGGGCTGGAGATCCGCGCCGCCCAGCTGCACAATGATGCCGGTATGGTAGGCGCAGTCTATTACTTCCGCCAGCAGCACGGCGAAGCCTGATCACCTGAACGATCAAAGGAGTGTATTGAGATGAAAACACATATTCTCTGCCTGGGCGATTCCAACACCCACGGTTATTGTGCCGACCCCAAGGACAATGCCGACGGCGGCATCCGCTTCAACGAGGACGAGCGCTGGACCTGCCGCCTGCAGACCGCTCTGGGCGACAAGTATCTGGTAACCGAAGAGGGCCTTTCCGGCCGCACCACCGTTTTTGTAGATCCCATCCACGAGTCCATGGATGCTCTGAGCGTGGCCTATCCCCTGCTCAAGAGCCATGAAGTCATCGACCTGCTCATCATTATGCTGGGCACCAACGATGTGAAAGAGCGCTTCAACGCAAACGCTGCCTGCATTGGCGCGGGCATGGAGCGCCTGATCCAGAAGTGCAAGACCGTAGATTGCTGGGGCGGCAAGGAACCCAACATTCTTGTGGTTGCTCCTCCGCGCATCAAGGAGGGCTTCCACGATGAGGTCATGGGTGACGGCTGTGTGGAGAAGTCCAAGGGCGTTGCCGACTGGTACAAGATCATCACAGAGCGCAACAACGTCCATTTCCTGGATGCTGAAGGCTGCGAGTTCAACCAGATCGACTTCATGCACCTGACCCGTAAGGGCCATGCACAGCTGGCCGAGAAGCTGGCCGAGCTGGTGCCGACGCTGCTCTGAGTCAAAAAGAACAACCCTCTCCGTCATTGCCTCGCAATGCCGCCTCGCCCTTTCGGGGGAAGCAGGCAAAGCAAAAGGCTTTGACGGAGAGGGTTGTTTTCTTTTGTCAGATGTAATCCGAAATATACGGGATCTTATGGAAGAGCACGTCATCCAGCCGTTCCACAGCCTCTTCCCTGCCCTCGATGCGCTCCAGCTCATACAGACGCTCTGCGGTCTTGTAGCCCAGCAGCAGGGTGGTAAAGGTGCCGATGCCCATTTTCAGGTGATACTCGGCGGGTTCACGGGTCATGGTGCAGTGCCCATCCGCAAAGCGAACGTTGAACGTCCGGTCGTTCCATGGCAGAAGCGAGTCCTCGATCTCCAGCTCGATACACAGGGTGCCGCCGTCCGGGTCACAGGGATAATCGGCGAGGAAATCCTCCACGTCGATGATGCGTCCCATGGCATAGGGGCGGATGCTCTCCTTGATGTCGCCATCGTCCATCTCAAAGGCGATGGGCTCGCTGAAATAGGTGCTGCCGTGCACCTCATCGATCATGGAATCATGGGCATGGATATACTCCCACAGGCCTTTCTGGGCCTCGCGGTTGAGGTAGACCATCTCCTTGATGTGCATGATGTCGTTTTTGATGAGGTAGACCATGTAGCCGCAGGGCTTATCCTTGACGTTGTAGTAGACCGCAACATTGGTATCGTCCTCATCCCAGCGCCAGTATTCCTCCCAGGCCAGACTGTTGCGGAACAGACAGCCGTGGGTGATGGACGCAAAATGAGAGTGCAGCTCATGGAACTCGGTATTATCCCAGCTGACGCGCCGGACATAGCCGGGAGCCTTGACCTTGGTGGGGATCTGCCGGTCCTTGATGTTGAACGAGATCTTGTTGGAAACGATCTCCCAGCCCAGGTGATGGTACAGCGGAATGCTGTATGGGTAGAGCAGGGCGAAGGATTTGCCCTCCTCGTGCATCTGGGTCAGGCCCTTGATCATCAGGTGTTTCATAATGCCCTGCCCGGTGTACTCCGGGTAGGTGCAGACACTGGTAACAAAGCCCACATGGTAGACCGTATCGTAGATGTTCATTTTCAGCGGATAGACGGCAAACTGGGACACCAGCGTGTCTCCATCAAAGCAGCCCAGAACATCGGCACGTTCCAGCACCGGGAACTTGGACTGCTTGATCTCGTCGTCCTTCCAGCCTGTGGCAGTCAGCTCTTCTTCCGTGACCTGAAAGGTGTAGCGGAGCAGTGCATTGTACTGATCCAGATCCTTCGCTTCCAGATAACGGGTCAGATAATGGTCTGCGGCGTTCATACGAACACCCCCGCCCTTACGGGGTCAGACGGTTGGGGCCGCGGAACAGGAACTCCGCGTCCTTGATGCTCTCGCCCACCAGCAGCATGGTCAGGCGGTCGATGCCCAGACCGAAGCCGCCGTGCGGGGGGCAGCCATACTGGAAGAACTCCAGATAGAACTTGACATCCTCAGCCAGACCCTTTTCCTCGGCCTGCTTCTTCAGCACCTCATAGCGGTGCTCGCGCTGGGCACCGGTGGTGATCTCCACGCCGCGCCAGATCAGGTCGTAGCCCTGAGGCACGCCGTTCTCGTCGCGCATGTGGTAGAAGGCGCGCTTCTCAGCATCGTAATCCGTGACGAAGAGGAACTCGTGGTTATAGTGCTTCTTCACCCAGTCGTAGCTCAGGCGCTCGGCCTCAGTGGTCAGGTCGCCCTTCTCGGAATCGTCCACCACATAGCCGAAGTCCTCTTCCAGACCCTTGTACAGGTCAGCCAGCTTGACCACGGGGAACGGAGTCTCGGGCACGATGACTTCCTTGCCGAACAGCTCCTGGATCTGGTCGCCGTATGCGTCCTTCACAGCCTGCAGGCCAGCCTTGAGCAGCTGTTCCTCCATGGCCATGACATCCTTGTAAGAGGTGATGTAGCTGAACTCCAGATCGAAGCCGGAGAACTCCGTGGCGTGCTTATTGGTATAGCTCTTCTCGGCGCGGAACACAGGGCCGGTCTCGAAAATGCGCTCAAAGCCTGCAGCCATTGCCATCTGCTTGTAGAACTGGGGGCTCTGTGCCAGATAGGCATTGCGGTCGAAGTAATCCACCTTGAACACCTCAGAGCCGCTCTCGCTGGCAGCAG
>ERZ834769.3200-NODE-3200-length-10941-cov-3.175730_pt1 | contig 10941 bp, 5 predicted proteins | sample MGYA00519690_ERZ834769 | MGnify/ENA primary metagenome ERZ834769 (study PRJEB31850, sample SAMEA3708760) | human gut metagenome | biome: human gut; feature: human-associated habitat; material: faeces | place: China | collected 2014 ... | reverse complement strand
ATGGGTGAAGCAGTATTACGGCGAATATATCGATTCGCGTCCGAATGCGGAAATCGTCCTTCTCACTCTTGACGAACTGGACGATGATACCTTGATCGCTTTCATGGAAGATAAACCGGCATACAAGCGGACGGCAAAGGAAGTGCAACAGATGCGCCGGAAAGGGGAAGAACCTGTCCGTCCTCAAAGCATGTCGTTCAGCTCGCCAGCCGCTAACCAGGGCAAGAAGCCTAAATCAGGCGGCACGGTTATTAGTTTTAGGTAATGACTAATGACTAATGACTAATTAATGATTAATAATTAATAATGAAAAATTAATGATGGATAGTTGGAGACCTGAAGGTTTAATTATTCATTCTTAATTCTTTAATTTACAAAACTATGGATTTGTTCGAAAGAGTCAGCGAAGACATTAAAAACGCAATGAAGGCGAAAGATAAAGTAGCCCTTGAAACACTGAGAAACGTGAAGAAGTTCTTCCTTGAAGCGAAGACCGCTCCGGGAGCCAACGATACATTGACTGATGCCGATGCATTGAAGATCATGCAGAAGCTCGTTAAACAGGGCAAGGATTCCGCCACTATCTACGTGCAGCAGGGACGTCAGGACTTGGCCGATGCTGAACTGGCGCAGGTAGCCGTTATCGAAAAGTACCTGCCGAAACAGATGTCTGCCGAAGAACTGGAAGTCGAGCTGAAAGCAATCATCGCACAGGTCGGGGCCGCCGGTCCGAAAGACATGGGTAAGGTGATGGGCGTTGCCTCCAAAGCATTAGCCGGAAAAGCCGAAGGCCGCATGATTTCAGAAGTCGTTAAAAGACTTCTGAATTGAAAACTGAAAATGGAAAGTTGAAAAATAAAGAAGAGACGCTTTGCTTTTCAATTTTCCGTTTTCTCCCTCTTGTCTCCTTATCAATCTAATTTTCAATTCTCGATTTTTAATTGCCCATTATGATTACTTTTGTTTGTTGCCTTATTGCACTCATCGTAGGCTATTTCGTCTACGGTAAATTCATCGAACGTATTTTCGGCATAGATGCCAAGCGGCAGACTCCTGCCTACACACACCAGGACGGCGTGGACTATATCCCGATGCCTACCTGGAAAGTCTTTATGATCCAGTTCCTGAACATCGCCGGACTGGGCCCGATCTTCGGCGCCATTATGGGGGCGAAGTTCGGAACCGCCTCTTTCCTGTGGATCGTGCTGGGAAGTATCTTTGCCGGCTCGGTACACGATTACCTGTCCGGTATGTTGTCCCTGCGTCATAACGGCGAAAGCCTGCCTGAGATTATCGGCCGTTACTTAGGCGTGAACTTCAAGCAGTTTATGCGCGGTTTTACGGTGATCCTGATGGTGCTGGTCGGCTCCGTGTTCGTGGCCGGGCCTGCCGGGTTGTTGGCAAAGCTGACACCGGAGCATCTCGATGCCACTTTCTGGATCATCGTCGTGTTCCTCTATTATATCTTAGCGACCTTGTTGCCGGTCGATAAGATTATCGGGAAGATCTATCCTTTGTTTGCAGCCGCTTTGCTGTTTATGGCGATCGGTATTCTGATCATGTTGTTCGTCAATCATCCGCCGTTGCCTGAGATCACGGACGGGATGCCGAACACCTATCCCGGTCATCTGCCTATCTTCCCGATCATGTTCGTCAGTATTGCCTGCGGTGCTATTTCCGGTTTCCACGCGACGCAAAGCCCGTTGATGGCCCGTTGCATCAAGAATGAGAAGTACGGACGCCCCATCTTCTTCGGCTCCATGATTACGGAAGGCATCGTTGCGCTGATCTGGGCGGCTGCCGCTACCTATTTCTATCATAACAACGGTATGGGCGAAAACAATGCCGCCGTTGTCGTCGACAGCATTACGAAAGAATGGCTCGGTACGGTAGGCGGTATATTGGCCATCTTAGGTGTGATCGCCGCCCCGATCACCTCCGGCGATACGGCCTTCCGTTCGGCCCGCCTGATCGTGGCGGACTTCCTGCATCTCGAACAGCGCAGCATCTCCAAGCGGCTCATGATCTGCATCCCCTTGTTCTTGGTGGCTATCGCCCTTTTGCTCTACAGCCAGAAAGACAAGGACGGCTTCGATATGATCTGGCGCTATTTCGCCTGGAGCAACCAGACGCTCGCCGTGTTTACCTTATGGGCGTTGACCGTCTACCTGGTGATCTCGAAGAAGCCCTATGTCGTTACGCTGATCCCGGCCCTGTTCATGACAGCCGTCTGCTCGACATACATCTTTGTCGCTCCCGAAGGCTTAGGCATGGAAACCGGCATTTCACAGATTATCGGCATTGCCATAACGATCGTCGTTTTTGCATTCTTCCTGATTTGGAAAAAGAAGACCAGCAAGATATAATACAGCAGTACCGATCTTCTCCGGTCCCCAGGGATGGCTGATGCCCGCGCTTGCAACAGGCTCTCTTTTGCCGTCTGCTTCAGCAGACGGATGGATGATTGTTCCGGCTAAAGCCCACAGAAGAAGAGGCTTTGCCTCCAAACCCTTTAAACCGTCTGCTGAAGCAGACGGCAAAAGAGAGTCTGCGGCATGAGGCAAGGCTTGTTTTAGAGCTTACAGCCCTAAGATTCCGTCGATATAATCACAAATACGGAACGCTCCGGTAAACCATTATTTACCAGAAATCGAAAGAAAAATATCAGAACTGTAAACTGAGGCTTGGGGGTAATCCCTTATCTTTATCCACAGAAAACATATAAAAGGATAACCACCATGAAAAAACTGATCAGTTTAGTAAGCCTCTTTTGCCTGTCGGTACTTTTGCCTCCGTCTGTTATGGGTGAACCCATCGACCGGGAGGCTGTTGTCAAGCGGCATCGCGTGTGTACGACCGGGACACTCCTGAAAAGCCCGGCACAAGTAGGGAACGGGAAATTCGCCTTCGGGATGGATATAACCGGATTGCAGACCTTCGTCCCCTTCAACACCCTGTCCGACTGGAGTTGGCACAGTTTCCCCCTCCCCGAAGGGATGAAAGCCGAAGATTACCGTCCGGTCGTCGTCGAGACACACGGCAAAAAGATCGCCTACGAACTCCGCAACCCCGACCAGCCCGAACTGTCCGAATGGCTGACCAAGAACCCCCACCGCTATAACCTGGGCCGTATCGGTTTCCGCCTGCTGCGCGAAGACGGTACGGAAGCGAAGGAAATCGACCTGGGCAACGCCCGCCAGGAGATCGACCTGTGGACAGGCGTCGTCTACAGCCGTTTCGAACTGAACCGCAAGGTGGTGAAAGTCCGCACCGTCTGCCATCCCGATAAAGATATGATCGGAGTCAGCATCGAATCCGAACTGCTGAACGACGGCAATATGAGCATCTGCCTCGACTTCCCCTATCCCGACGGACGCTATTTCAAGCACTATATAGGACGCTACGACACGATCTCCGGCCATACCTCCACCTTCGAGAAGTTAGCCCCGAACTCGGTCCGTATCGCCCGCACGATGGACGACACGCACTACTGCGCCACCCTCGACTGGACCGGCCCCGCCACTTTCAGCCGCGAATCTGAAAAGGCGCATACCTTCCTCCTCCAGCCCCGGCATACCTCCACCTTCTCCTTTACCTGCTGCTTCTCTCCTGAACCGGTCGCCGATGTCACCGAGCCGGTCGCCTCTATCGAACGGAAGAGCGCCGCCGCTTGGGAGAAATACTGGCGTTCGGGAGCCGCCATCGACCTCTCCGGCAGCAAAGACCCCCGCTGGCTGGAACTGGAACGCCGCATCGTCCTCTCGCAATACCTGATGCGTGCGAACGAAAGCGGCCTGTTCCCGCCCCAGGAATCCGGCCTGGTGAACAACGGCTGGTACGGACGTTTCCACTTCGAGATGATCTGGTGGCACGGCGTGCACTACGGGCTGTGGAACCGGATGGAATGTTTCGACAACTACCTGAACGTCTATAAGGACTTTATGCCGCAAGCCCTCGAACGCGCCAAGAGCGAAGGCCGCATCGGTGCGCGCTGGCCGAAGTGCACCGGGAACTTCAACCGCGAATGGCCCGGCAGCGCCCATGCCTACCTGATCTGGCACGAACCCCACCCGGTCTACTTCGCCGAGATGCAATACCGCCGGAAACCCGCTCCCGAAACATTGGAGAAATGGAAAGACATCGTGCTGAACACGGCTGATTATATGGCGGATTACCTTTTCTACGACAAAAAGGCGAAACAATATGTCCTGGGCCCCCCTGTCGTCGTCGTTTCCGAGAATACAGACCCGTTGCAGACCATCAACCCGATTTTCGAGTTAGGCTATTTCCGCTACGGCCTGCGTACGGCGTTGGAGTGGGCGGAACGCCTGGGCCTGCCCGAAAAACGGACGAAGAAATGGAAGGAAGTGCTCTCGAAGATGGCGCCCCTTCCCGTTGCCGGCGGCGTCTACACCACCTACGAAGGCATCCCCGACATGTGGACGAAATATACCTACGAGCATCCGGCCCTGACCGGCGTCTACGGCATGCTGCCCGGTGACGGGGTAGACCTCGCGACCTTCAAGCGCACGTTGGAGAAAGTCAGCAAGGAATGGCAGTTCGACCGCATCTGGGGCTGGGACTTCCCGATGTTGGCAATGGCCGCCGCCCGGACGGGGCAGCCTGCGCTGGCTGTCGACATGCTGATGCACCCCTCCGCCGGATTCCAGTTCGACGAACACGGCCTGGCGACAGGCGGACCCTTCCCCTATTTCCCCTCCAACGGGGCCTTGCTGACGGCAGTCGCCATGATGTGCGGCGGTTGGGACGGCTCGGAGGGAGAGGCCCCCGGTTTTCCGAAAGACGGGAGCTGGACAGTCCGCTACGAAGGCTTCGTCCCGATTCAGTGACAATCCCTTTATTACCCTTTTTTATGCAAGCCGGCGAATGATTTTATTCGCCGGCTTTTTTTCTGTTTATATGTATATATAAACAGCTTGTAATTCATTGAATTATTTTCGAAAATAATCGGATAAAACAGACTAATGTATTAAATAAATGATTATATTTGTGAAGTGATAGAAACAAAGAAGACTAAAAAGTTATGAATGACAAAAAAATAGAGCTTATGCAGGTGAAAGGCGCAATGGGAGTTACCGAGTTCGCTCTCCTTTATTTCCCGGATTGTGCACCCGAAGTCGCTTACAAAAGAATGTGGGTATGGATTCATACGTCACGCGGTTTAAAGGAAAAACTGGCGGCTGCCGGATGGGTCAAATTCCAGAAGCTCTATACGCCGAAACAGGTCGCCTGCCTGGTCGACCATTTGGGAGAACCTTAAAACAATACAAACCGAAGATATTGAAAAAGCCATATTCTCCGCGTAGCAAGCACGAACGCAGGAAGGCCCTTTTGATACCTTTACCTAATAACAACGATATGATAAACATTGAAAATGTCGAAGGAACCTACTTCGACTCTGTTTTCCAGACGGAAAGCGCGCGTTTAATGACCTTGAACCAGTACATCGACGAGGTGAAGAGTGATAAACATGCAAACCGCATCGCCCGCCTTCGCGGCCTTCTCAAAGCCGGCAAAACGGAAGAGGCCGAGGCCTGCAAGAAGAAGTTGCCCCTCTATGTGGCAGGCGGCGTGATGGAAGGAGGCCGCAAACTCGAACATCTGGTGCGCTACAGCGGCTGCATCGTCATCGATATAGACGACTCGCCCATCCCGCCCGAAGAATTGCTCCGAAGAGCTTATGAACTCCCGTATGTGAAAGCCGGGCACTGCAGCCCCTCCGGCACAGGGGGCAAGCTCTTCATACTGGTCGACTGCGAATTGGAATACCATAAACCTGCCTTTGAGATCGTCCGTCGCCGCGTGGAAGCGGATATTCCGGGTGTAACGGTTGATGTCACCGGAAAAGACCCCAACCGCGCCTGCTTCTTCAGCAACGACCTCGGCGCGTTCTACAAGAAAGATGCGGAAGTGTTGCGCGTTCCCGTTTGCGATCCTTCCCTCCAGGCCCATGCCGCCTGGCCGGTACAGGCTGTTCCGGACCGGCATTCGCTGTCGAACTACATCGACAAGTTCGAACAAGACAATCCTTTCGTTCCCGGCTCGCGCCATTCCTATGTGGTGAAGTTGTCCTCCGTCTTGAACAACGCCGGCTTCCCGCAGGGCGAGGTGGCGTCCGAATGTGTCCGACGCTACTCCTGTCCCGACTTTGCAACCGCCGAAATAGAGAAGACCGTGGCAGACATTTATCGCCGTTACGGCTCCTCGCACGGGAGCAACCCTTATCGCCCGAAAGAGACGCCGGGGAATGGGAATGCTGTAAAAACTGTCGGATTTGCCCCCGCTTGTCCTGAAAGTGCACCTGCTACCGGGAAGGATGTCGAATCGGTTGATATTGAGATTGATAATACCCTTTTGCCCTACTTTGACGAGTCTGTTTACGAACAGCTTCCACCCCTGCTCGCGGACGTTTTGAAGCGTGCCGAAGACCGTACCGAGAAGGACGTCCTCCTTGTCTCCGCACTGACACTTTTGAGCAGCGTGATGCCGGGAGTCAAAGGTTCCCTCAAAGAACACACCTACAGTCCGGCTTTCTATACCATCGTATCGGGCAGTTCGGGAAGCGGCAAAGGCATCATGACGCCCCTGCAAAAGCTGGTCGATCCCTGGCAGGAATATGTGTTTGACAACTCGCGCCGTTATGTCGAGGAATATGAAACGCAAAAGGAAGAATACGAAAACTACCGCTTGTCCAAGCGAAACAACCGTTCCGCCCGCCCTTCCGGACCGCCTCCCGAAAAACCGGCTGTCGTGAAGCAAAAGAACCTGCGCGTGCCGGGCTGTGTCACCCAGGCCCGTCTCGTCGAACTGCTTCAGGACAACGCTCCCTACACCTCCTGTATGTTCGAGACGGAGATGGAAGCGATCGCCTACATGATATCGCAGGATTTCGGCAATTACGGGAATGTCCTCAATAAGGCGGCGCACCACGAGCCGATCGGCAGTTCGTCCAAGATGAACGGTTCGTTTCTGTCCAAGCATCCCGACCTTGCGATGCTGTGGAGCGGCACTCCCGCCATATTGCCCCGCCTGATCCCCTCGACCGAGAACGGCCTTTTCAGCCGTATGTTGATGTATAAGATTGCCGGAAGCGGCAAATACCGCCGGCTGACCTCGTCCGACGATACGCCTGTCGCCGCCGGATATATGGATGCTATCGGCCAGCGTGTGCTGGACGCCGGCGTCTTCCTGGACGGCTCGCCGACCTGGGTGAAGTTCAGCGAGGCACAGCGCAAACGGCTGGATCGCTTTCTCGAACGCGAATACTACAATGTCCGTTCTTTCGGCAACGAGGACCTCGAATCGACCGTCCTGCGTTACCGCCTGGCTATCTTCCGCATTGCGATGGTCCTGACCGGCCTGCGTAAGGGCGAGAGCGGCAATACCGAACGTACGTGGACAGTCCGGGATGATGACTTCAACGTCGCTTTCCATGTCGGGACTACCTGCCTGCAACATGCTTACGTGGTCGCTACTTCGCTCAAACGTTCCTCCGACGAAGTGCATTTCAAGTTCCCGCACTATCAGCGTAACTTGTTCGCTTCACAGCCGGAAACTTTCAAGCGTGCCGAAATCCTCGCCGAGGCTTCTGTCCGTGGAATCACCACGTCGAATGTCGATAAATTTCTTCGTAAAGCAGAGAAAAATGGCTTAATCGATTCATTAGGAAGAGGTTACTACCGAAAAACGAAGACCGGCAAGCAAGTGGAAGCCGTGTAGTGGAGCGGGGGCAATTTTGGTAGTTTTTGCAGCTTTTTCAGGCAAAATCCGGCAAAACTAAAAAAATGAACGAATAAGCATCGGATGAAAAACGAATAAGCACCCCTTTGAAAAGCAGTAGGCATCAAGGTTTTCCTTGAAAATCACCTATTTTTGAACCAAAACGGGCTTGATAAATTTTAAGACTTGGGGTTTTGAGAATAAATAGTTGGGAATCAGATGCTTGGGGGAATGGAAAATGACTAAAAAAAACGATCCTTTTTTTTAGTCATTTTTACGAGACAAAAATACGCATTCCTTTTTAAACCACAACTCTTTTCTGTAAAAAATTTCGTACCTCTATATCCTTTCTTATCAATCAGATAGCAATTTGAGTACGAAAAACCACCTTTCCGATACGAACTCCGAAGATAGGCAAAAAAAATGACTAAAAAAAAGGATCGTTTTTGCTATCAAAGTACAAATGTTAACACGTGTACATTATATATACGTGTACATATGATAGTAGGAAGGAACTAAGAACTGATATTTCAATTAACTGTATTATTAATATTAAAATTTAGATTATGAACAAGAGATTTTCTACTCTCGTTGCTGCGTTCGCAGCATTTGCTACTGTCTCTTATGCACAGATTGGTGACAAGTATGTGCATTTGAAGAACAGTTCAAGTTACCTGACTTGGGATAAGGCTTCTTTGGCAGACTCTGTGGCACTTGGTAGTCAAGGTTCTACTAAGGCGGATATGGATTCTGCTTTGTGGAAAGCCAATTTGATTCGTGTCAATATGCCGGGTAATGACTCTATTTACACATTGACGAACAAAGCTACTCAGAAACAGCTTTCTTTCTCTGCTAAATTGAATGGCGCAGATAAATTTGGTACGGCTATTGCTGCTGGTATTAGCGAATTCAAAATTAAACATGGTACGGGTGGTTATAGCATTATCGGTACAACTACTGATGGTAAGTTGGTAGAGATGACTACAACGTCTGGCTTATTGATGGTTGATGGTAAGACAGACAAAAGTGGTACAGCTGGTACAGCAGCAGTTTTCACAGTTGAAGCTGCTAAAGCTGATTATGATGTGACTAAAGCAGATCTTGCTCCGGTTCTCCCTTCATTCAAATTTGACTTTGCCGGTCGTGACGGTGGTCTTTTCACTGCTAATGAATTGATTCCGGTTCCTGTTGGTAACAAATTCCGCTTCCAGGTAGTTGGTCAGGAAAACAGTACAAAAGGAACTAAGGCTCCGCAGTATATCACTATTGATACTGTAATGGTTGGTACTGCTGCTTCTGTAAAAGCTGCTTCTTTCCAGTTGGATACAACTATCACTGCTGCATCTTCTGCTTACAAGGGCGCTTTGAACGAAGGTTTGCAGACATTTACTTTGAAAATGGACTTGGGTAACGATTCAATCGTTATGACAACTGATTCTATTGTTCGCTTCAATACTGCTGGTGAATTTGAAGTGGCAGATCATGGTGCTGGTACAGGTTTTACCTATCTGGTAGGTTACAAGAGCTTCGATGGTGGTGCTAAGTTGGTTGTTGACTCTATCCAGATCAATGCTCCGCTTATCACAATCTCTAAAGGTACTCCGGTTAAACTGGCTGGTGGAACAGGTGTTTACTCATTACAGTTGAAAGCTAAAGGCGGCAATACCAAAGCTGATTATAATGATAAGTATTTAACAGGAACAGCTGGTGTTTATGCCGAAGCTGCTTCTGCATATGTACCTTCTACTCAGTTCTATGTTGTAGAAAACGAAGATGGAACTTATTCGGCTCAGGCTCGTGATATTGCTTCCGCAACTGTTCCTTCTGGTGTTGCTGCCGTTGGAGGTGAAAGTTTGGCTATTGTTGATCCGGAGAAACCGTTTACAGACAAGCCTTTGTATGCAGTAGATGCAGCCAAGAGCATTTATACTACTGTAGGTGGTGATACTTTGGTATTCACAAAGTTGGATGTAGACATGGCTAACAAGTACATCGGTTACAAATATTATACTAAAGAAGAAATGGGTTACGGAGCTGTTAAGTTCAACCTGGCTTCTAAAGCTGCTGATGATATCTACTTGACTTTGGTTCAGGATTCTGTAATCGCTGGTGCTAAAGGTATTGACAATGCTATTGAACTGCGTTTGATGGAAGGTGCTGATTTAGGCACTACTGGTGACACTGTTTATTATGGTGCTCGTGCTTTAGGTGATACTTTGGTTCGTGTTGCTTATGCAATGGAAAAGGCTTACAATGCTGAAGGACAGTTTGCATATGAAAATACTGTAGTGAAATTGTCTGATCCGTCTAACGGTGGTCTTGCTGCTGCTAAGAAACGTTTCTTCTTTGTTGAAAATCCGGCTGGCGAGTCTTATAAGGTTATTGCTGCTGATGAAGCTGCTGTTACCTCTACTGGTACTGCTGTAAATCTTGTTAATGCAAACATGGTTACAATGAACATCTCTAATCTTACTGTAACTTATGCTGCTCCGACTGCAAGTGTTGAAACTTACTTCAATATCGAAGGTGCTGAAGCTCCTGTTTATGCTAAGATTGGATCAGGTCATTATAATGTAATCAATGGTAATGAAATGCTGACTGCTTCTGCAGGTATCGCTAAGCTGTTGCGCGTAGGTGACGAACTGAAAGCTGCTGCTGCTGATTCTGACTTCTCTCTGTTTGTTGACTCTGCTTATGTAAATCGTGGCGACGACAATACTGAATATGGTTACTACATCTACAAAGGTGCAGAAGTTAAGAACGACACGATCGTTGGTAACGTTTTGGCTGCTAAGGGTGACTTCGTTGCTGATAAAGCTGAAGGTGATAGTGCAATCTTCCGTTCTGTAACGGTTGTTGCTGATACTATTGCTTATGCAGGTGATCTTGATAAAGATGGCAAGCAGAAGACATATACAGTAAGAAATGGAAACAACACTTCTCTTGTTGGCTTCAAAGTTGTTGACGGTGAAGGTTACGAAATCGTAGCTCTGAATACAAACAAGAGCTTGGCTGTGGTTAACGGTACGGTTATTTTTGCTGACAATGTTGCTCCACAGATATTTACTTTGGACGCTGCTGAAGCTCCTACTGCAAACGAAGGCGTTGAAGTATCTGAAGTAACTGTTATCGCAGGCGAAGGCCAGGTAACGATCGCTGGTGCTGCCGGCAAGAAGGTTGTTGTAAGCAACATCTTAGGCC
>ERZ834769.3193-NODE-3193-length-10967-cov-3.426411_pt1 | contig 10967 bp, 10 predicted proteins | sample MGYA00519690_ERZ834769 | MGnify/ENA primary metagenome ERZ834769 (study PRJEB31850, sample SAMEA3708760) | human gut metagenome | biome: human gut; feature: human-associated habitat; material: faeces | place: China | collected 2014 ... | reverse complement strand
TGTATTCCGGTCGCCTAGGTCCGCTAACAATTGTAACAGTATGGTATTTCAGCAAAGGCGAACGTGTTTCTTACCCGGAAGGAAATATATCTGTCGGCTGAAACTGATGCAGCTTTGGCAGTTAATACCATGCGAATACGGCTCACAGCCTACATAAACCCAGAAACAAGGAGATTTATAATTTTATGTTTAAGAAATTAAAAAATAATACAACTTCATATGGAATTGTCGGAATCGGTAGATTTGGATATGCTCTTGCTATTGAGCTTGCAAAAGAAGGCAATGATATTCTCGTAATTGACTGCGATGAAGAAAAAGTTGCAGAGGATATAGAAGAAATTAAAAACGGAAATTATTTAAGCAAAGTAGATAAATATTTTAATTATTTCTATAAAAACAGTGAAACAATAATAGATTATATAAAAGAAAATTATATAATATTTTTAGATGAAATAAGCAAAATAAAAGCGAGATCTGAAAATATAATAAAAGATAATCAAAATGTAATAAAATCATTAATGGAAAAGAAAAGAACAGTGCCACAGGCCTTAACTAACTTAAATAATTATATTGATTTTTTAGGATTAATAAAAAATATACAAACCATATATTTAGAAAAACAAGATATAGGATTTGTAGATAAACAAAGTATGCATGCAAAAAGAAACGGATATAGTTTTAGCTATAGGGAGATTAACTTTTTTCGTAGTTCAATGGATTTATGTTTTAAGGAAATACAACAAGCACAACACGACAAAAAAACAATAGTAATCCTTACAGGTAATAAAGATAATACAAAAAAAGTTAAAGATTTATTATTAGAAAAATTAGAAAATTTAAATAATATAACTGTAAAAGAAGGAGAACTTTCATCAGGATTTGAATGCTATGATTTTAATCTTTTAGTAATATGTGTAAAAGAATTATTTGCAGTACCACAAAAAAGGAAAAAACTTAGCCAAGATTTTAAACAAGGAGAAACAGTAATATTCTCAGATTTAAAAATAGGAGATTATGTTGTTCACAAAACTAATGGTATAGGTGTGTTTATAGGTGTAAATACTATAAAAGCAGATGGAGTTACAAAAGATTATATTAAAATAAAATATAAAGATGATGATATATTATATATTCCAACAAACAACTTAGATAATATAAGAAAATATATAGGAACAGATTCTAGAGCACCAAAAATAAATAGATTAGGTAGCAAAGAATGGGAAAATACAAAACAAAAAGTAAAATCAAATTTAAGAGAAGTAGCACGTGATTTAATAGAATTATATGCAAAAAGAGAAAAAATAAAAGGCTATGCTTTTTCAAAAGATACAGAATGGCAAAAACAATTTGACAGTAGTTTTGAATATGAAGAAACAGCAGATCAATTAAGAGCAATACAAGAACTAAAAACAGATATGGAAAAGCCAAAGCCAATGGATAGATTACTTTGTGGGGATGTTGGATATGGTAAAACAGAAGTAGCAATACGTGGTGCTTTTAAAGCTTGTATGGATCAAAAACAGGTAGCATATTTAGTACCTACTACAATACTTGCAAATCAACAATATGAAGCATTTAAGGAAAGAATGAAGGACTTTCCTATAAGAATAGAATTGCTAAATAGATTTAGAACAAAAAAAGAACAAGAAGAAATTATTAAAAAATTAAAGCTAGGAGAAATAGATATAATAATAGGCACACATAGATTGCTTAGCAAAGATGTTGAGTTTAAAAATCTAGGATTTCTAATAATAGATGAAGAGCATAGATTTGGTGTTAAAGACAAAGAAAAAATAAAGCAATTAAAAACTAATGTGGATGTTTTAACAATGACAGCAACTCCAATTCCAAGAACACTTCACATGTCAATTGTGGGAATTCGTGATATGTCATGCCTTTATGAGCCACCACAGAATAGAAGACCAGTTCAAACTTATGTATTAGAATATGATGATGAAGTAATAAAGGAAGCAATAACTAGAGAACTAGAAAGAGGTGGACAGGTATTCTATTTGTATAATAAAGTAGAAAGTATAGAAAGAAAAGCAAACAAAATAAAAGAACTAGTTCCAGAAGCAAAAGTTGGATTTGCTCATGGTAAAATGACTGGAAAAGAACTAGAAGATATAATGCTAGAATTTGTAGATCAAAAGATAAATGTACTTGTATGTACTACAATATTAGAGTCAGGGATTGATATTCCGAATGCCAATACAATAATAGTTGAAAATGCAGATAGATTAGGATTGGCACAACTTTATCAAATAAGAGGAAGAGTAGGAAGATCAAGTAAACAAGCTTATGCTTATATAACATATAAAAAAGATAAACTAATGACAGAAGTTGCAGAAAAAAGATTAAAAGCAATAAAAGAATTCACTGAATTCGGTTCAGGATTTAAAATAGCAATGAGGGACCTAGAAATAAGAGGGGCAGGAAGTTTAGTAGGAGATATGCAACACGGCCACATGGAACAAGTTGGATATGATACATATTGTAAATTGCTAGATGAAGTGGTAAAAGAAATGAAAGGAATTAAAGTAGAAGAAGAGCAAGAAATTACAATAGATATAAATGTATCTAGCTATATACCAGATAGTTATATAGAAAACAGTAGTCAAAAAATAGAAGTATATCAAAACATAGCATTATGTAGAAACAAAGAAGATATAGAAAATACAAAAAATGATATAATAGATAGATTCGGAAAAATGCCACAAGAAGTAGAAAACTTATTAAAAATTGCAAGAATAAAAGAAATCTGCAATCAAAAAGGAATAATAAAAATAACACAAAGAAATAATAATATTATATTTACATTTGCTAATAATGAAAGTTTTGATATGCCAATAGATGAGCTTATAAAAAAATATGGTGACAGAATAAAATTTTCACCAGGCAAAGAACCATATATTACGTATAAATTAAAAGACCAAAGCAAAACATTAGAAGAAATAAAGGATTTTTTAAAAATATAATTGCAAACGTTGTAGGGGCGGGCCCTGTGTCCGCCAAAAAAGAAAGGAAAACCAATATGGTAATCACAAGTAAAGATAATGAAACAATCAAAAAAATAAGAAAATTAAAAGAAAAAAAGTACAGAGACATAGAAAAAAAATACATTATAGAAGGTGCAAAATTAATAAAAGAAGCAATAGAAGAAAAAGCCGAAATAGATACAATAGTAGTATGCGAAAATTGTGTGCAAACAGGCGAAATAGATTCGAAGACCTTATATGAAATTGCAAAATACAATTGTGTGTATGTAGATGAAAAAGTATTTAATAATATAACAGATGTGCAAAATCCACAAGGCTTGTTAGCTGTTGTAGATAAAAATTGCAAAGAACAACAAATAAAATATGATGAAGATGCAATAGTTATTTTAGACGGAATACAGGACCCTGGAAATTTAGGTACAATATTAAGAACAATAGATAGTGTACGGATTATCACAAGTTGTAGTATCTAAAAAAACAGGAGATATATTTAATCCAAAAGTAGTACGTTCAACAATGGGGGCTATATTTAGAATAAACATAATACAAAGTGATGATTTAGTTGCTACAATAAAAGAAATAAAAAAACATAAATTTAAAGTAATAGCAACATCACTTCAGACAAATGACAGTATATACGATATAGATTATAAAAAATCAGCAATAATAATAGGAAACGAAGCAAATGGAGTTTCACAGGAAGTAATGAAAACGGCAGATAAAAAAGTTAAAATTCCAATGTTAGGTAAAACAGAAAGCTTAAATGCTGCAGTAGCAACAGGAGTAATGCTATATGAATATGTAAGACAAAAGTTGATGAAATAAAATATAAAAAAATTAAACGAAATGTTCTGTTTCGTTTAATTTTTTGCTAAAACTTCTAAAATTTGAGGATAAATTTCTTCTGCATTATTATTCCAATTGTCAGCTATTTTTTTTGCTTGTTCTCTTGTTCCAGCATAAACTTGAACTTCAAAAAGAGTTTGATTGTTTTCTACTATTTTGCATTTTACACTATATTCATTTTCATTATGAGGAATAAAATCACTTGTAATAGAAGCTTTATTTTGAAAATCACCTAAAGTTTCTTTAAAGCTATTATCAACTCTAAATTTAGCAATTCCTGGTATTATATCCGAAACAAGCTCTAATGCTTGCCTTCCTGCATCTGTAAGCTCATACAAATTTTCTCCATCTTGTTCAAAAGATATAATATATTTGTTTTCTAATAAATCTAACAAAAATTGTTGAAAATAAAAGTAATTCATATTATCTATTGTAATTACCAACTTTAAAAGAGCATCATTGCTAATTGGCTTTGATACTTTGTTTAAAATATATAAAATTAAAGCCTTTTTTTCGGCTAATGTTTCACTATCTGATGTTAGTTTCATAAAAATGCTCCTTTAATTATTTATAATGAAATGATTATAACACAAACATTAACAAAATACAACTTGTAAAATTTTACAAAATTATGTAAATGTGATATAATATAAATACATAAATTTTTTGGAGGTGCAAACCATGTCAAAAAAACGCTTATCAGGCGAAGAACTCTATGAAGAGTTTAAAAGACGGGAAGCTAAAAACAAGGAAGAAAACGAAAAGAAGTTAAGAGAAGCAAGAAAAAATGTACCAAAATGTTGCAGAAATTGCAGGCGGAGTTGGTATAGATATGTTCTTCCGACAGGAAGCTTCTTAGAGCCTTCTGAGTTCTGTGGCTGCAGACTGAAGGTTAGTCTCGTAGATCCGAATGGCGTTTGCGAAAATTTTTTGTAAGAGGAAAGGGTAAGAATGCTTAAATAGCAGTCTTACCTTCTTCTTTTTAATTTAAATAATAAACATTTTGTCAATTATTGTCGATGAAAAATTCTTTACATTCTAAAAAAAGTGTAGTAATATATTTTTATCAAATTGCAGATCTGCAATTTAAAAAGTATTTAATTCTTAAAAAGTTTTTATCTTTTTAAAAATCCAAAATTAAAACAATTTAATATTAAGAGGTGATGCGTATCTGATAACATACACTAAGCGTAATATTTTTGTAATTTCCTTAATTATCACACTTACAATATTCTGCTTAATTGAATTTACAGCTAACAAAGTAGAAGCAATATATCTACAAAAAAAGCAAAGCATACAAACAGACAATAAAGAAATTGCAAAAAAAGAAGAAATAGAACCAAAGAAATATGAAGAACCAAAAGAGCAAAAATGGGAAATAGAAATACCAAAGATAGATTTAACAGCACCAATTTCTGAAGGAACAAGCCAAGAGGTAATGCTAGAATATGTTGGGCATTTTGAAAATACAAATCTTTTAAATGGAAATGTAGGACTAGCAGCGCATAATAGAGGTTATCCTATAAATTATTTTGCAAGGCTTAAAGAATTAGAATTTGGCGATGAGATAATATATAAACAGGGTTATGAAACGAAAAAGTATGTTGTAAATAATATTACAATAATTCAAGATACAAATTGGTCATACCTTCAAGATACAGAAGAGAATACAATAACATTAATAACATGTGTAGAGAACAAACCTACACAAAGACGTTGTATTCAAGGAATAGAAATTAAGGAGGAATTTTAATGAGAAAAAAATTAATATCAATAATAAGTATAATAGTTATTTTAATAGGATTAATTCCAATATCAAGTAAGGCAGTAGTACCCATAGATACAGCATATATCTATGCAAATAAAAAAACAGAGGGGCTATTAATGTGGAAAGGATTAAAAATACATACACATTTAGCTGTATATAAAAAAGACGGAAAAGAGTATCCAGCATATTGTATGAATAGAGAATTACCTGGAGTGGAAATTGGTAGGTCTCAAACAGTAGATGTAAAGCAATTAGTAAATAATGTAATGGTATGGAGAACTATAATAAATGGATATCCATACAAAAGTATTTCCGAACTTGGATGCAATACAGAAGAAGAGGCGTATTTGGCAACAAAACAAGCTGTTTATTGCATGCTTACAAATAGAGATGTAAATGAATATTCTGCAATAGGAGAAGCGGGAGAAAGAACTTTAAATGCATTAAAAACAATTGTTAATAAAGCGCGAAATTCAAATCAAACAAAAGTAAGTTCAGAATTAACAGTAAATGAACAAGAAAAACTATGGAAAATTGATAATTTAGACAGCAGTTATATTTCTAAAACATTTTTAGTAACTGCAAATACTTCAATGAGCAAATACACAGTAAATGTTAAAAATTTAAATATAGAGGGATATAAATTAGTGGACCAAAATAATAAAGAAAAAACAGAATTTTCAAATTCAGAAAAATTCAAAATACTTATACCAATACAAGAAGTAAAACAAGATGGAAATTTTTCAATTGAAGTATCGGCACAAGTTGCTACAAAACCAGTATTCTATGGAGAAAGTAGAGATAGTGGACTTCAAAGTTATGCACTAACTGGTTATACTTACGAAGAGGGCACAGGAAGCAAAAAGGTTTATTATACAAAAAATGAAACAAAAATAATAATCACAAAAACAGATGACAAAACTGGTAAGAAGTTAGAAGGAGTTGAATTTGAATTATTAGATAAGAATCAGAATAAAATTTATACAGAAATTACTACAAATAAAGATGGAATAGCAACAATAGATAATTTACTGCCAGGTATATATTACATTAGAGAAACTAAAACATTAGAAGGTTACCAATTATATAGTAAACTAATAAAAGTAGAGTTAGAACTTAATGAGGAAACAACTGTAAATGTAATCAATTCAGAAAAAGAACCAGAAATATATAAAGAGGAGAAAAAAACAGAATTAGCCGTAAAAGAGAAAAAAAGTAATATTAAAGTAAAAGAAACTGGTCCAAAATTACCTAAAACTGGAATGTAGAATCTTACATATTCCTTGACAATCCTTCTAGTAGCATATATAATACTTGATGTAAAACTACATAAAAGTAAGAAGGGAAGAGTGAATTTATTAAATGTCACAAATTATAGTATTAGCAATACTAATATTAATAAATGCATTTTTTGCAGCTACAGAAATTGCATTTATATCACTTAATGACGCAAAAATAGAAAAACAAGCAAAAGAAGGAAACAAAAAGGCAAAGCAAATAAAGAAAATGCTAAGAGAGCCAAGCAAATTTTTGGCAACAATACAAATAGGAATTACACTTGCAGGATTTTTATCAAGTGCATTTGCAGCAGATGCATTTGCAGATGATTTAGCACCAATGCTACAAAACTTAATACCTTTAGGATTAACTGCATGGAGAAATATATCAATAATTTTAATTACAATTATACTTTCATACTTCTCACTAATTTTTGGTGAATTAGTACCAAAAAGACTTGCAATGAGAAATAGTGAAAAAATAGCTTTTGGAACAATAGGAATAATAAGAACAATATCTATAATAACAGCACCGTTTGTAAAATTACTTACAGCATCAACAAATGGAGTATCAAAATTGTTTGGAATATCTGGAACAGATGAAGAAACTGTTACAGAAGAAGAAATAAGAATGATGGTAGATGTTGGAGAAGAAAAAGGTTCAATCAAAGAAGAAGAAAGAGAGCTTATAAATAATGTATTTGAATTTAATGACAAAGTAGTGTCTGAAATAATGATTCATAGAAAAGATATATATGCAATAGATATAAATTCAGATATAGACAATATTTTAAAAGAGTTAGATGAATACAAATATAGTAGAATACCTGTATATGAAGAAAACATAGATAACATTGTTGGTATGTTATTTATAAAAGATTTGCTTGCAAATGTAAATAAAAAAGAAAAAGTAAAAATAGCAAAAATTATAAGAGAACCATATTTTGTATCAGAAAACAAACCTATAGACGAGCTTTTTAGAGACTTACAAAAAAACAAACACCAATTGGCAATAGTATTAGATGAATATGGTGGAACAGCAGGGTTAGTTACAATGGAAGATATAATAGAGGAACTTGTTGGTAACATATTTGATGAATATGATGAGGAAGAAAAAGAATTTGAGAAAATCGATGATAATACATTCCTAATTAGTGGTAGTGTTTCTATACATGACTTAAGAAAAATTTTAGGTGTAGAAATACCGGAAGGAGAATATGATACTTTATCTGGATACTTAATAGAATTGCTTGGAAGAATTCCATCAGATGATGAAAAACCTGTAATAGAAACCAAAAGAGTAACATACAAAATAGAAGATTACGAAGAAAAAAGAATATTATGGGTAAAAGCATGTAGAAATAATGTAGAAGAAGATAACGATGATGAGAATGATGAGGAAGATAGTAAAACAAGTAAAGAAGATACAGAAAAATCAGAAGATTAGTAAAAACACAAAAGGCAAGCAGAATTTAATGCTTGCCTTTATAAAAAGGAGAATAATATATGTATAAAGAATTTGGAATAAAAGAAGATGTAATAGAATTATCAAAAAAAATAGAAAAAGATTTAGATCCTATATTTAAAGAAGTAGAAGAGATAGAAGAATATAATAGTTTGAAAGTGTTGTCTGCTTTTCAAAAATACAATTTATCAGAAATGCATTTTAATGGAACAACAGGATATGGATATGGAGATATAGGAAGAGATACAATAGAGAGCATATTTGCAGATATATTTAAGGCTGAAGATAGCTTAGTTAGAACTCAATTTATATCTGGAACTCATGCAATTTCTACATTGCTATTTGGCATACTAAGACCAAATGACACATTAATTAGCATATCTGGAAAACCATATGATACTTTAGACGAAGTAATTGGGATAGTAGAAAATAAAAGTTCACTACAAAGTTATGGTGTAAAATATGAGCAAATAGAGCTAGTTAATGATGATTTTGACTACAAAGCAATAGAAGAAAGAGTAAAAAAAGGAAATATAAAATTGATTGAAATTCAACGCTCTAGAGGTTACTCAACAAGAAAGACTATAGACTTAGAAAAAGTAGAAAAAGTAATTAAACTTATAAAGGATATTGATAAAAATATAATTGTAATGATAGATAATTGTTATTGCGAATTTGTAACTAAAAAAGAACCAATTGAAGTTGGTGCAGACGTAGTAGTAGGTTCTTTAATTAAAAATTTGGGCGGAGGAATTGCTCCAAATGGAGGTTATATAGCAGGAAGAAAAGATATAGTAGAACTAGCAGCAGAAAGATTAACAGCACCGGGACTTGGAAAAGAAGTTGGACCAAGTTTGGGAATTAACAAACAAATCTTGCAAGGATTATTTTTTGCGCCACAAGTTGTAGCAAGTAGTTTAAAAACAGCAATATTTGCAAGCAGAATGCTAGAGGAGTTAGGATATAATGTAGAGCCAAAATTTAATGATAAAAGAGCAGACATAGTTCAAACAATAGAATTTAATGATAGAGAGAAACTAATAAAATTCTGTCAAGGAATACAAGCAGCTTCACCAGTAGATTCAAATTCTGTTCCTATGCCATGGGACATGCCAGGATATACAGACCAGGTAATAATGGCTGCAGGAGCATTTACACAAGGATCATCAATAGAGCTTTCTTGTGATGGACCAATAAGACCACCATATACAGCCTTTTTACAAGGAGGACTTACATATGGATACGGAAAATTGGGGATTTTAAAAGCAATTTCAAGATTATAGATGAATTGGAATTTATATGAAAGGAAATATTAATGAGAAATACAGTAATAATTGGAGGAGGACCTGCCGGATTAATGGCAGCGATTTCTTCTGCTAAAAATGAAGATAAAGTAACAATAATAGAAAAAATGCATTCTTGTGGAAAAAAATTACTAATCACAGGAAAAGGAAGATGCAATATAACAAATAATGCCCAAATGGATAAGTTCATGGCAAATACTCCAACAAACCCAAAATTCCTTTACGGAGTTTTTAATAACTTTACCAATAAAGATATAATAGAATTATTAGAAAGTGAAGGAGTAAAAACAAAAGTAGAAAGAGGAGAGAGAGTTTTTCCAGTTTCGGATAGGGCACAAGACGTTTTAGAAGCATTACTACATATATTAAAAAAAGAAAATGTACAAATATTAACTAATACAACAGCTAAAAGAATAATTACTGATGCCGAGAAAAATGTTTTAGGTGTAGAATTAGATGATGGAAAAGAAATAAAGGCAGACAAAATAATTCTTGCAACAGGAGGTAAAAGTTATCCAGTAACAGGTTCAACAGGCGATGGATATAGAATAGCAAAAGATTTAGGTCATACTATTACAAAAATAGAGCCATCATTAGTACCACTTACATCTCATGATGAGGTTTGCAAAAAATTACAAGGATTGTCTTTAAGAAATGTTGCAATTCAATTACAAATTTGCGATAAAGTAGTATATAAAGATTTTGGAGAAATGTTATTTACTCATTTTGGCGTGTCAGGTCCAATAGTATTGTCAGCTTCATCATATTTGGTAAAAACAAAAAACATAGAACAAATTCTAAAAGAAGACAAAGTAGAATTAGAAATAGATTTAAAACCAGCCTTGTCAGAAGAAAAACTTGACGCGAGAATATTACGTGATTTTGAGGAGCAAAAAAACAAACAATTTAAAAATAGTTTAGATAAATTGTTGCCACAAAAGTTAATACCAGTCATAATAGAGAAAACAAATATAAACGAAAGCAAAAAAATAAATGAAATAACTAAACAAGAAAGACAAAAATTAGTAAATGAGTTAAAACATTTTAAAATTAGCATAAATGGAACAAGACCTATAGAAGAAGCAATAGTAACATCAGGGGGAATAAACATTAAGGAAATAAATCCCAAAACAATGGAATCTAAATTGATAAATGGATTATACTTTGCAGGAGAAATAATAGATGTAGATTGCTTTACTGGAGGTTACAATTTACAAGTAGCATGGAGTACAGGATATACAGCAGGAATTAGTTAAATTGGAATTTGTGTGAGGGGGAATTCTAGGGACTGTCCCTTAAAATCACCAA
>ERZ834769.3190-NODE-3190-length-10971-cov-6.120649_pt1 | contig 10971 bp, 7 predicted proteins | sample MGYA00519690_ERZ834769 | MGnify/ENA primary metagenome ERZ834769 (study PRJEB31850, sample SAMEA3708760) | human gut metagenome | biome: human gut; feature: human-associated habitat; material: faeces | place: China | collected 2014 ... | reverse complement strand
CAGTATTTCAGAAACAGCAAAGCTGAACAATCTGCGCCCATACTACTACTTCAGGCATATCCTCACGGAGCTGCCGAAGTATTGTGACGAAAAAGGAAATATAAATCCGGCAAAACTAGATCAGCTGATGCCCTGGGCAGAGGAACTTCCCGAGGAATGTCGGAAACCACGCCGCTCATAAAAGCGGCGTTAAATTTAAGGGTCGGCGTAGGATTTGACGTTTACAAATAATAAGAGTGCTGCATATGACCGAAAAGGTGTATGCAGCACTTTTTTTATACATATATAACAGTCCCTGTAAAACCGCTGAATGCAGTAATACAGGGACTGTATTGTATTTAATGTTAAGTTATTCTGCAGGCTGCTGTGCAGCGGCATTCCGTGCGTTGATCTCAGCCTGCTGCTGATTGATGACTGCTTCGTAATCCGGGTTCGCGAAGAAGGTAGCGTCATGCTGACACTGAGTTCTGGTGTTCGGTGTGCTGACTGTCTGTGTGCCGTCCGGATTGTTGATAATGACGGTAGAACCCTGCTGTAATGCAGGATCCTCTACCAGAGGCATCGTAGCAATACCGGTGTATTTGAACGGGCAGTCAGGACTTGCGGGAAGCCCATCATAAGCACAGATCTCGCCCTGATAATGTACATCACAGCTCTCGGTAGGTTCGGTACCTTCAGCAAAGTATTCCGTGTAAACACATCCGTCACAGAGACCGGGGATCGGCAGCTTTCCGGACTGAGAACATACCGCAACCTGTACGATTCCGGAAGGAACCGGGAACTGGGTGTTGGGCAGATCCTCATGAACCCGTTTCATCACCTTGCGCCATAAAGTCTTGGAGACACCGTCTTCCGCATTGTTCAGGTCTACGTTGTTATCGTAACCGGTCCAGGTAGCAGCAGTGTAATAAGGGGTATATCCTGCAAACCATGCGTCGGTAGGTCCTGTTGTGGTACCTGTCTTACCGGCAATGGCCATGCCACCGAAGTTAACCTTTCCACCGGTACCGGAAGTAACAACATCCTGCATGGCACTGGTCAGCAGGAAAGCAGTAGTTTCCTTGATCACCTGTCTGGTGGGAGGATTCGTATTGTCCAGGATTACATTGCCGTCGGAATCAGTGACTCTGGTGTACAGCTTTGGCGTTACATAAGTACCGCCGTTTGCAATGGCTGCGTAAGCAGCTGTCAGCTCATAAGGAGTAACACCGTAGGTCAGACCACCCAGAGCCAGGGACTGGTTCACATCGGACTTGATCTCATTGCCGACCTGGACACCGTCTGTCAGAGTGGTAAATCCAAAGTTTAACAGATAATCGTATCCGAGTCTCGGGGTGATCACCGTGATATTTTTTACAGCGATGATATTCAGGGAGTCACGGATCGCACTGCGGATATTCTGGATGCCACGGTAGCCGGACTTGTACCAGTTACGTACAGGAGTACCGTCTGCGTAATTAAACGGTGCATCGTTGTAGACCGTTGCCAGAGTCTTCCCGGCACTGTCCAGAGCGGGAGCGTAGGAGGCCACTACCTTGAAGGTAGATCCGGGCAGACGCTTTGCACTGGTAGCACGGTTCAGGGTCCTACGGCCTTCCTTGGAGCCACGGCCGCCGATCATGGCTACAATATGACCGGTACTCTGTTCTTCGATGACCATAGCAGACTGCGGCTGAGGTGTCATGGTGATCGTCTCTTCGTAGTTGTCCGCATTGTCTTCCACACCCAACTGGGCTAACATGGCGGAACGGTACGTATCTATAGCCGCATAAGCATCATCCTGGGAGGAGAAGATCAGATTGAACTTTTTATTCTGATTTTCCTTGAACCAGGTCATCATGTTTTCTTTACTGAAGTTATTTTTGGTGCCATCAGGAGAGATAATGGTAAGTGCATAGTTCAGATACCATTTCACGTTCTCCGGATAATTGGAGGGATCTGCATATTCTTCGTTCAGAATTGCCTGAATCTTGGGATCCAGAGTGGATTCCACACGCAATCCGCCGGAAGTAAGCAGCGTCTCTGCCATGGCTTCGTTATAACCGGACAGGATCAGATCCTGCTTTACCTGCTCATACACGGCATCGGAGAAGTAAGAGCCGGTAGTAGCATTGGCTTCCTGATAGTCGATATCATACAGCCCGATGCGCTCGTATACCGCATCGGTATCTGCCATGGCTTCATCGTATTGTGCCTGACTGATAAAGCCAAGCTCCAGCATTTTATTCAGACAGGTCTTACGACGTTTTGCATTTTCTTCCGGATGCCGGATCGGATTGTTTTTGGAAGGGTTCTGCGTAATACTAGCGATCACAGCACACTCGGAAATCGTCAGGTCACTGCAGTGCTTACCGAAGTAACGCAGGGAAGCGGATTCCACACCCAGAGTATTCTGTCCTAAGTTGATGGCGTTCATGTAACGCAGCAGGATCTCATCCTTGGAGTAGTATTTTGTAATCTCCAGTGCCAGATACTGCTCCTGGATCTTACGTTTGATCTTTTTGATCTTGTTATTCCCCTCGGAAGTCCAGTCGGTGAAGACGGTGTTCTTCAACAGCTGCTGGGTGATGGTACTTGCACCCTGGGCTTCTTCGCCACCGGTCTTTATGAACTGATAACCGGCACGCAGGATACCCTTGACATCAATACCGTTGTGCTGATAGAAACGCTCGTCCTCGATCGCCACGAAGGCTTTGCCCAGATAGTCGGGAATTTCATCCATGCCTACGGAGAGACGGTTGGAGTTGGTGCTGACATATTGGTCGATCTCATTGCCTTCCTTATCATATACGATAGTAGCCTCGCCTACTGCCACGACATCGGACAGCCGGATCGTGGGAGTGGAAGAGAGGATGCCGCGGAAGACACCGATACCGGCAGCTACACCGCAGATGCCGATGCCTACGACAGCGGCCAGCATGATCTTGACACAGGTCAGTGCGAGCTTCCTTCCCCATTTTTGTGATTTAGAGTTGAGTGCCTTCTGCTTCGCTCGGACACCTTTTTTACCATAATTCATAAAACAAGTCCTTTCTGTCTGAGATACAGACGAAAATATTATACCAAATAATGCTATGTAAATAAAGGTTTTCTTTCCAGTCTTTAGAATTCCTTAATAACAGTTCCGCCATAGAACGGTAAAAACAGGGCTTGGGTGCTTGCACACAATGCACTGTTTTGATCGTTCTATGAGCGAAGCGCCATCAGGTGAATAAAAAGATGAGCCGCACAGCGGCGTTGACTGCGTAGCAGGCACTTTTATGAAAATGATGGCGGAACTGTTATAAGGGTTTCACATTTTGGAAAAGTTATGCTACACTGGAAAAGAATCCGAAGGAAAACAAAAATAAGTGAGGTTAACATGGGCGATACGGCAGCAACAGACAGCTACAGAGTATTATTATCCGGCGGCGAAGGAGAGATCGTGGAGAAAAAATCCCGTTTCATCGCAACGATCCGTAAGTGTGAAACTGAGGAAGAGGCCGTAGCTTTTATAGAAGAAATGAAGAAAAAGTACTGGGATGCCAGACATAACTGTTCTGCATTTATAATAGGAAGCAGAGGCGAACTGACCAGGTGCAGTGATGACGGAGAACCCTCCGGCACTGCGGGCAGACCGATGTTAGAGGTGCTGACAGGCTCCGGGATCCGCAACATCGCGGTGGTGGTGACGAGGTACTTCGGCGGCACCCTATTGGGTACCGGCGGGCTGGTGCGGGCATACACCCAGGCGGTGAAAGAAGGTCTTGCCCACTGCGAGACGGGGATCCTGCGAAAAGGCTGTGAACTGGAAGTGACGACAGATTATAATGACGTAGGAAAGCTGCAATACTATTTCGGACAGCAGGGCATCGTTCCTATGGACAGTATCTATGCCGAAAACGTAAAATTTATTTTACTTATCCCGATGGAAAATGAAGAAAAAGTCAGGAAAAACCTGACAGAAACCACCTGTGGAAAGGTAAAAATTGAGAAATTGAAAGAGACTTATTTCGTTGACAAAGAATAACCAATGAAATAAAATAAAAATAGCGGTTTAATGATTCCATGAGGAAAGGTGGTGGTTTTTATGAAGTGTACACAGAAGAGCTCTGACAACCCACTTCCGGGGCGAAGTTGCCATGTAAGTTACACCCATAGAAAACATCATAAGGAGGATCATCATGGAACAGATCAAAGAACTGGAAGAGGTATTAGAGCTTCTTAACACCAAGCAGTACACCAAGCTGCGCCAGTACCTGGCTGAACTCAACGATGCCGATATTGCGGGACTTTTGGAAGAACTGGAAGAGGAAGAGATGTTAAAGGTCTTCCGTATCCTTCCCAAGGACCTGGCGGCAGACGTTTTTTCCTATTTAGATATGGACAATCAGCAGAAGATCATCACGTCCCTGTCGGATAAGGAAGCAACGAACATCATCAACAATCTGATGGCGGACGATGCGGCCGATCTGCTGGAGGAGATGCCTGCCAACATTGTCAAAAAGCTTCTGACCAACGCAAGCCCCGATGTGCGCAGAGATATCAATCATCTGCTGCGCTATCCGGAAGATTCCGCCGGAAGTATCATGACGGTCGAATATGTAGACCTGAAGGAGAATCTGACGGTGAATCAGGCCATCGAGCGGATCCGTAAGGTGGGTCTCGACAGTGAGACCATCAATATCTGTTATGTCTTAGATGCCCAGAGAAGACTGGTGGGAACGGTGGCTCTGAGGTATCTGCTGCTCATGGACGGCGACGAGATCATCGGTGACATCATGCATGAAAATGTCATCTCCATCAATACGCTGATGGACCAGGAAGAAGTTGCCAGACAGTTCAAAAAATACGACTTTACAGCCATGCCGGTAGTGGACAATGAGAACCGACTGGTAGGTATTATCACCGTGGACGATATCGTGGATATCATCGAAGAAGAGACCACGGAGGATATGGAAAAAATGGCGGCTATCGTGCCCAGCGATAAGCCCTATATGAAGACCGGGGTATTTGAGACCTTCAAAAAGCGTATTCCCTGGCTGCTGCTTCTGATGGTGTCAGCTACCTTTACCGGAGCTATCATTTCTTCTTTTGAAGATGCTCTGAGTGTGTGTGCGGTACTGGTGGCATATATCCCCATGCTGATGGATACTGGCGGTAATGCCGGAAGCCAGGCGAGCGTTACGGTCATCCGTGGATTGTCCCTGAATGAGATCGAGTACCGGGATGTGCCGAAGGTCGTATTCAAGGAGATCCGCGTGGCACTGATCTGCGGTATTACACTTTCCGCAGCGAACTTTGTAAAATTACTGTTATTGGATAAAGTAGGGGTGCTGGTGGCAGCATCCGTGTGCCTGACTTTGGTAGCAGCGGTAGTGATCGCAATGATCATTGGATGCCTTCTGCCGATCCTGGCAAAGCGTCTCGGCTTTGATCCGGCGGTAATGGCAAGTCCGTTTATCACCACCATCGTGGATGCAATGTCACTGTTAGTATATTTCCGCGTTGCATCTGCAATTTTAGGGCTTTAAATGCACTGGATTTATAAAAAGCGTCTGTTTTAAAACGGGCGCTTTTTTGATATTTTTTTGACAGGATGTTTTTTTTTAAGTACTTTTCCACAAGCTCTTTGCAAGGGCGGAAATTTTTGCTAGAATCAAGGAAATTAGAAAATGTAACCGCTTTCGTAAATCTTTTTCTTAAGAGAATATTCGGGAACAGCAAAAGCAACGGAGGAATGAATCATGAGATATTTTTTTGAATCTAAAGTAGAGAAAAAGGATGCAGGATACACCATTCAGATTCCTTTTAATGTATGGGAAGTATGCCATCAGAGAGAAGGCATCAAGGGAGATATCGTTCTGGATAACAATATCATTGAGTGCGAGCTTCATCCCAAGGAGAAGGGCAATTACGAGATCGTGATCACCGATGAAGCTGCTGTAAAGGTAGAGCTGGGTGTGCTCCACAAGATCCTGTTACATATTAACGGCTCCCTGATCCGTATGGACCAGAACAGCCCTTACAGCTTCGAGAACCCGATCCGCAAGATCGACAGCATGAATGTGATCATCCAGCCTGAGGACGGTCTGTGCGGCCAGGCATGTGTGGCAATGTTAGCCGGTGTTACCATTGCAGAGGTGATCAGTGTGATGGACTGCAGAGAGTGGCAGGCTACCATGGGTCGCGTGATCTCTGCACTGAACTATTACGGCATTGACCATACCGACATCATCGTATATACCGAGGGTAGACCCGCTGTACTGCCGAAGTGCTGTATCATGATGGAAAAGATGGGACGTTTCTGTCATTACCTGGTACATTACGATGGCAAATTCTACGATTCCAATCTGGGCGTACTGGAAGAGTACGATATGAGCAAGCTGTTAGGTTACCTTGAGATCAAGTGCTGATGGAATGCAAATTCCGTATTTGCGTGATTTCGATTACCTTGTTCTATTTATAAGGAAGTTCAAAAACTGTAGGTTACACAGATGTGCCTACAGTTTTTTTATAGCAAATAGGTTAATCGGCGAAAAAACTCCTAAATAGGGTTGCATGTTAACACGGTAAAGTGTAAAATGGAAAAGTGTGATTTTCGTAACGCTTCAGAGCGATTACTAATTTTCTATTACAAAGGATGGGAGAAAAATGAATCAGAAAAAGAAGATTGAAAATTATCAGCAGATTGCCATGGGAACCGGATTGCGTTATGATGAAGTGGGTGGCCTGTTTCATGGGGAACGGGATGGGTTTGACTTTATCGTCTATGCACCCGATGCAAGATATCCATATATGATGGTGCTGCATACGGCGGCAAAAAGCGCTGACGGGTCGACATTTGACAAGCAGGCAGTGAAAGGGTTTCAGAAAAGCAGCAAGAAGATCGCGAGTTTTGGTCAGAAGAATCTGGATATCAGAGTATCACTGAAGGCACAGTCCAATGCGGAAAAATGTAAGGATACATTGAACGAAGCACTTGCAGCTACAACGACATTCCTGCGTACAAACAGTTACAGTCCATGCTGTGATCTGTGCGGTCAGAATGTAGAGACCGGAGCGTTCAGAATGGGCAGTGAATACTATCATTTATGTCCGGACTGCGAGATGAAGATGCGCAGTGACATCGCAATGAAGGCACAGCAGAAGGCGCAGAAGAAAGAAAACATCGTAGGCGGTATTGTAGGTGCCCTGTTAGGATCCCTGTTGGGAATGCTCAGTGTTCTGATCTTAAGCCAGTTGGGATATGTAGCAGCATTATCCGGTGTGATCATGGCGGTGTGCGTTCTGAAGGGATATGAGATGCTGGGCGGAAAACTGACCAAAAAGGCAGTAGTCATCAGCGCTGTGATCATGATCCTTATGACGTATTTTGCAGACCGTGTGGACTGGGCGATCATTCTGTTCAATCAGGGCGGCGGTGCGGAAGCAGGTTATAGTCTGTTCGAGTGTTATCGACTGATCCCTGCGGCACTTTCCGCAGAAATTATTGATATGGGAAGCTACATAGGCAATCTGGTTCTACAGTATCTGTTTGTGGCGCTCGGAGCAATCCCTACCGTTATCGGAAAAATGAAAGAGAAAAAAGAAGAAGGTATTATCGCAAGATTAAATTAAGCTCTTTGCTTTCAACAGACAATGTGGTACAATAGTACCAGCGATGTAATTCCTCATATCGTGGTATTGGGTTCGGACTTTTGACCCCGGTAGCATACCTGTTGGAATTAGGGGGAAGGAATATGAGAAAGTGGAAAGCATGGCTGTTTGCATTGGCTGTTCTCATAGGCATTGGGACTATTGGGACGGTGTCAATGAAGGCAGAAGCACAGAATCTGAATCAGGGAAAGCGGGTACTGTTTATCAGCTCGTATTCTTATGGATGGGATACAGTCCAGACACAGATCGAAGGAATCAAGGCGGGGGTGGACGAGAATACCACCGTGGATTATGAATTCATGGATACGAAGCGATTCCGGACGAAAGAGTCAGCAGCAATGTTTGACGAAATGCTGAAGTACCATCTGGATCATTCAGATCCCTATGATGTCGTGATCGTGGGAGATGATGCCGCACTCCGTTATGCAATGGCATTCAGGGAGGAACTGTTTGATGGTATCCCCATTGTCTTTGAAGGTGTCAATGATGAGGAATATGCCCTGGAAGCAGCGAAGAATCCTCTGGTAACCGGGATCCTGGAGAAGCTGTCAGTGGAAAAAAATATCGATATGGCATTAAAGGTAAATCCGTCAGCAGACAAAGTAGTGGCCATATTGGATGATTCTGTGACCGGTGAGGCAGAGCGTAAGAATTTTTACAGTGCCGAAGCAAAATATCCGGAACTGGAATTCTCTGAGATCAATTCTTCCGAACTGACAACCGCTAAGCTGCAGCAGGCAGTCAGCAAGGTGGATGAGAATACCATACTCATCTACATTGTAATGTCAAATGATGGCAGTGGCAAGCAGTATACCAATGCGCAGGCGATCCGTATGCTCGTGACTTATTCCAAGGTGCCGGTGTACCGTATGGTGGAGGCCGGGATCGGTGACGGATTGCTGGGTGGTAATGTAGTATCCATGTATAAGTCCGGAGAGATCGCAGCACAGATGGCCATGGATATCGCGAATGGTACCGACAGTGCAGAGATCAATGTGGTAAAGGACAGCCCCAATATTTATTGCGTGGATGAAGACGTCATGCGGAAGTTCGGACTGGAGGCATCACAGTTTCCGAAAGATACCGAATTTGTAAATCATCGGGAGGGTTTTTTTGCCAGGAACCGTGAGGCTTTGATCCCGGCACTTATCCTTATCGCTGCACTTAATGTTATTATCTGCTGGGTGTGCTTCGATAATTACCGCAGACGAAAGCTGTTACAGGAACTGGAGCAGGCACGTGCGATCATGGAATCGGCATCCCAGCATGACTTCCTGACGGGACTTCCGAACCGCAGCAAGTTCATGAAGGATCTGGAGCAGCTGATCGGAGCCCGGATCCCCTGCACGGTCATGATGCTGGATATCGATAATTTTAAGAAGATCAACGATACTTACGGACACACAGCGGGAGATGAGGCACTGCAGCAGGTAGCCAACCGGCTGAAGGACATGCAGTCCCAGATACTTACCTCTTATCGGTTCGCTGGAGATGAATTCATCCTGATCCTTCGCAGCAGTCAGAGCATGCTGGTGGAGAAGACGGCGTACCAGTGCCGTCAGGTATTTGCCAAAGATGTGACACTCTGCGGAACGAAACGGCAGATCGGCGGCAGCATCGGTATTGCAAGCTATCCCAAGGACACCGATAATCTGGAACAGCTGATCGTATGCGCGGATGATGCCATGTATAAGGTGAAAAAGAACGGCAAGAACGATTTCGCATATTATGAGAAGCCCACAGAGGAATAAAATATCAGACAGGCGGAGTTTACAGTTCTATGAACAGTAAATACTGCCTGTTTTTTTCTGCCTGCTTTGAACATATGGTTGAAAAAAAGCAGGATTATGTTTATAATTAGTACTATTGACTAAAAGGAGAAAGATATCATGCGAATACTTTCAGATGCGTTAGGCTACGTTATGTACTTTTGTTATTACCTGCTACATAATTACGGCCTGGCTATTATTCTGTTCACTCTGATCAGTAAGATCGTTCTTTTACCGGTGTCGGTATGGGTACAGAAGAATTCCATTAAAATGGTAAAAATGCAGCCCGAGATCAACCGGATCAAAGCAAAACATTTCGGTGATGCGGACCGGATCGCAGACGAACAGTCCCAAATATTCAAGAGAGAGAAGTACAATCCTCTGGCCTCTCTGATTCCTCTGGTGGTTCAGATCATTCTGCTGATGGGACTGGTGGAGGTTATCTATCATCCGCTGGATTATCTGCTGCATATGTCGCAGGACGTGATCACTGCATTTAACGGGCTGGCGATCAGCCTGGCGGGAGTGAATCCGGAGAGCTCTTCCATTCAGCTTACGGTAGTGGAGATGATCAAGAGCGGCAGATACGCAGAACAGTTCGCTGCATTGCAGAGCAGTCTTGCCGGTGTGGATATCGCTTCTGTATTACAGCAGGTAGAGACCATATCTCTGGACTTCTGCGGTATTAATCTGAGCTGGGTACCATCCGAAGTGGGTGGCATTGATATTATTGTTCCCATTGCAGCGGGAGTATCCGCCTGGTTGTTATGTGTAGCGCAGAATGCAGCCAATGTGATCCAGGCGGAACAGTCTAAATTGAACAAATACGGAATGATGGCATTTTCTGTAGGCTTGTCTCTGTATCTCGGCTGGTTCGTTCCGGCAGGTGTGGCATTATACTGGATCGCCAGCAACCTGTTCGCTATTTTACAGCTGTATCTGTTGAACTGGGCCATCAATCCCAAGGATTATGTGGATTATGAGGAACTGGAGGCCAGCAAACAGGAACTGGAGGAATTGCAGTCCATTGGTGGCAAGAAGAAACTCTTCGAGAAAAATCCCTATGCCAAGAGAGAGAAGAAAGATTTCAAACGTTTCTTCTCTGTAGTGAACAAGCATCTGGTATTTTATTCCGAGAGCAGTGGCTTCTATAAATATTATCAGGGCATTATCGAATGGCTCCTGGCACATACCAATCTGACTATCCACTATATCACCAGTGATCCGGAAGATCAGATCTTTGCACTGGCGGAAAAAGAAGACAAGATCCGGGCGTATTATATCGGAGAAAAACGTCTGATCACACTGATGATGAAGATGGATGCAGACGTAGTGGTCATGACTATGCCGGATATTGAGAACTTCCATATTAAGCGAAGCTATATAAGGAAGGATATTGAATATATCTATATTCCTCACTGTATGGACAGTCTGAATATGACCATGCGTACCGGTTCCATGGATCACTACGATACCGTATACTGCGTCGGTAAGCATCATACTGAGGAAATCCGCAAGACAGAGGAAGCCTACGGTCTGCCTCCCAAGAAGCTGATCGACTGGG
>ERZ834769.3185-NODE-3185-length-10989-cov-3.248217_pt1 | contig 10989 bp, 7 predicted proteins | sample MGYA00519690_ERZ834769 | MGnify/ENA primary metagenome ERZ834769 (study PRJEB31850, sample SAMEA3708760) | human gut metagenome | biome: human gut; feature: human-associated habitat; material: faeces | place: China | collected 2014 ... | reverse complement strand
TGTCACACTCGTTCCGATGTTGGCTCCCATGATGATACCGATCGCCTGCGCAACCTTCATCATTCCGGAATTTACGAAGCCGACAACCATAACAGTCGTTGCGGAGGAGGACTGGATGATCGCTGTCACAGCAGTTCCAAGCAGCACTCCTTTCAACGGTGTGTTCGTCAGCTTATAAAGAACCAGCTCCAGCTTATTACCCGCTACTTTCTTCAGTCCGTCTCCCATCAGGGACATACCAAAAAGGAACAGTGCCACTCCGCTGAGCAGCGATAAAATAATAGTAAATGTTGTCATTTGTACTCCTAACCACGTTATACATCCTAACGTATCCCTGTCTGCAATTTTATTTACATACTTTTTACATAATTTTTACATTTAACCGACATTTCTTATTATACTGTACCTCATGGCAAAATCACAATCATTTTATTTCTATTTTAAAATTTTTTACATTTCGCCTAGGAAAATACCGTTTTCAGACAAAATTATTATCACTTTTTTATCTATTCTCATTTAGTGAGAGCAGATTCAGCCTTTTTTGTCTGCACCTCTCCGCTCAATCCCTGTTTTCTTATAGTATTCTGCCTTATCCTCATACATGCGCTTCTCAGCTTCCTGCAGAAGTTCATCCAGATGTGTGTCCGCCCTGTCCTGCCAGATCACTCCCACTGCGATATTTACGTCCTTCTCAGCTGTCAGACACTCTAACTGCCTTATGCGTTCCGCCAACGTGTCCTGATCGATCTGCGCGCACAATACAAGCAGCTCATCTCCCCCGATACGGAATACGCCGTAATCGCCAAACACCTGTTCCAGACATGCACCGGCTCTAAGGATCAGGTCATCCCCTGCCTTATGTCCCAGTGTGTCATTCACACCCTTTAAACCAGTAACGTCACAATAAACTACGCCAACGCTCTGCTCCGGATCGATCTGTCTCACATACTTTTCCATCGCAAAGCGGTTTCCAAGCTGAGTCAGCGCATCCTTATAGCTTAGATCTTCCAGACGCCTCATCAGATTCCTGCGTCTGATGCAGGACTTGAGAAAAGAACCCATGATCTGAAGCATATCCGACGTATATTCCAATGAAAATGCCGGAGGATTGTCAACTCCGTAAAAAGCAATGGTCTTTCCTGCATCGTAAATTGGCATGGCAACAATGGAATGGATATTCTGCCGCTTCAGATTCTCATATTGTAACGGGTCGCTCAGGCGCATCTCCTCAATATCCGATATCTGGACGTATTTGCCCTCCTCAAAAATGTGATACCAGTTCTCACAGATCTCCGGCGGAAGATTCTGGAGATTGTCGATCTCCGGTGGCACTCCCGGCGCCGTCCATTCATATGTATTATCATCCCTGCCATCTCTGTTCTTCTCAAAAATATATGTTCTCTCTCCATCTAATGCCTTTCCTATATATTCCAGAATGATGTCCAGCGATTTATCCGCAGAAGATGTTCCAAGGGCAAGACGCAGTCCCTCATTAACGATTTTTTCCAGTTTTTCGTAGCGGCGTACCACATTTTTCTGATGTTCCTGAGAACTTATATTCAGAGCAATCTCTATTCTATATCGTCTGCCATTGTCCTCCACAACAGTATCCTTAATTTTAAAGTATTTATTTAAAAGCGGGTTAAAATACCGCCACTCCTTAAACTGTCCTTCCTGCAGTTCATCATTATTGCAGATCGTACAGGGCAGGCTTGAATTCTGAAGCAATTCATAACATTTTTTGCCGGCAAGTTCCTCTTTTGAATGTATCCCATAAGTATCTCTCATCTTTTTATTCATATAAACCAGTTCATGGGTATCCGCATCTGCAACATATACATATTCATTCATATTTTCAAAAAAATTCCAGATTCTTTCCATACCATTCCCCATTTCGTGCTTAAAAAAACAATATTCTCATTCCTGACAAGCCTGAATACAAATATAAACTTGTTATCTATTATAACTCAAAATTCGACAATATACAGTATATTTTTTCATTTAACCAGAAAAAGGAAGTATGAAAAATAAAACATCATTTTTCACACCTCCTTTTTTCATTCAGGGCGACAGAAAGGTTCCCAAAACATTCATTTTATTGATTTATCCAAGGATCTCCGCTAAATCTGCTTCCGGTGTCGCAATCGGTGCAATGCCGTAATTTTCTACCAGATAATTTAAAATATTCGGTGAGATAAATGCCGGCAGTGTCGGTCCGAGTTTTATATTTTTGATACCAAGGTGGAGCAGTGTCAATAAAATGCAGACTGCTTTCTGTTCGTACCAGGAAAGCACCATGGAAAGCGGCAGCTCATTCACGTCGCAATCAAATGCCTCCGCAAGTGCCACTGCAACACGGATCGCACTGTAGGCATCGTTGCACTGTCCCATATCAAGGATTCTTGGCAATCCGCCGATCGTTCCAAGATCAAGATCGTTAAAGCGGTATTTTCCACATGCAAGTGTTAAGATCATGGTATCCTTTGGCGTCTGTTTTACAAACTCTGTATAATAATTTCTTCCGACCCGCGCGCCATCACAGCCGCCGACTAAAAAGAAGTGACGGATATCACCGGATTTTACGGCTGCGATCACCTGATCTGCCACGCCAAGTACAGTTCCGTGACCGAATCCGGTCATGACCTTTGTACCGCCATTGATACCGGTAAACTGTGTATCCTCTTTGTAACCGCCAAGCTCTAACGCTTTTTCGATAACCGGGGTAAAGTCTTTATCTTCCCCGATATGCACCATTTCCGGATAAGAAACCACTTCTGTTGTAAATACACGGTCTGCATAACTTTCTTTGACCGGCATCAGGCAGTTTGTTGTGTAAAGAACCGGTGCCGGAATATGATCAAATTCCTTCTGCTGATTCTGCCATGCAGTACCAAAGTTGCCTTTTAAATGCGGATATTTCTTTAATTCCGGGTAAGCATGTGCCGGCAGCATCTCACCGTGTGTATAAACGTTGATTCCCTTGTCTTTTGTCTGCTCTAACAAGAGCTTCAGATCATAAAGATCATGTCCGGTAATAACGATAAACGGTCCCTTTTCCACCATCAGAGGCACTTCCGTCGGTACCGGTGTTCCAAATGTTTCTGTGTTGGCACGGTCTAACATCTCCATGCAGGTAAGATTTACTTTTCCTGTTTCTAACACGAGTGGCAGCAGATCCCCCATCTCGAAATCTTCACCGACTGCAAATAAGGCACGATAGAAAAAGTCATTTACTTCCTCATTTGTATATCCGAGTACCATTGCATGATAAGCATAAGCTGCCATACCACGGATGCCAAATAAAATTAAGGATTTTAAGGAACGGATATCCTCATCTGCCTCCCACATCCGCTTCATATCATAATCATTGGTATTGCCGCACGGTGATATGCAAGTCGTACATCCAGGTGCAACTTTCGCTTTTTCTTCTCTGACACGGGCGATCATTTCACGCAGTGTCTCATCATTAAAGTTGACATTCGTGATCGTTGTGAATAATCCTTCTATTAAAATATGTGTGGTGTCCTCGGTGCGTGGATTGTTGCCGCACGCCTTTGCAAGCCCGATCAACGCGCCGGTCAGTTCATCCTGCAGCGCTGCCGTCGCACTGCTTTTTCCACAGACGCCTGCATTCCCGGTGCAGCCGCTGCATCCCGCTGTCTGCTCACACTGAAAACAAAACATTTTATGTTCCATATTGATCTCTCCTTTGATTTCCTGATTGATTACCTACGCATTGTATGAAATCTCCGGAGATTTTTCTGTTGTTTTTCCAACAAAACAATTCTTTTCGCTTTTATTTTTCGCAAAGCTCCGACAGGGGATGAAACGTGTATCCCATTTCCTCCCATTTGGTCAGCAGTTCATCCAGAATCTCCCCGTTCGTCTTCGAGGTGCTGTGCAGCAGCACAATCGCCCCCGGATGAATTCTTCCCAGCAGCTTTTCAAACGCCTCCTCCTTCGTCGGCTGTGCATCGACATTCCAGTCCACATAGGCAAGACTCCAGAAAAAAGTGTGATAGCCGAGCTGTTTTGCCATCTCGAGATTCTTCGTGCTGTATTTTCCCTGCGGCGGTCTGTAATAGTTCGCCATCTTCTGCCCGGTCACCTCGGAAAAAAGCGCGGCGTTGTCGTCCATCTCTTTCTGGAACGCGGTAAGATCCGCGATCGACGACATATCGGGATGATGATAGGTATGGTTCCCCACCGTATGTCCCTCCGCCACCATCCGCTTGGCAATCTCCGGCGCGCTCTCCAGAAAATGTCCCACCACAAAGAAAGTGGCAGGCGCCTGGTGCTTTTTTAATGCATCGAGAATCGGCTCTGTATTCCCGTTCTCGTAGGATAAAGGCTGAATGTGATAGAATCTGAACTTTAATCAAGACTTATATCTGATGTGGTTTTTTGAATCGAAACGTGATATTTACGGAATTATTCTCGTATACATCAATCCGCTCGATGAGATTGACCAGTACCTCCCGGCTCAATTCCTTGATCTCTCTGTGCTGTAAAAACGTCTCAAGCCATCTCTGGTACTCGTCCATATATATCTTACCCGTGTCTTTCTGCTTTTGCAATATCTTTTTTCGATTTTCTATCATTTTTTTCTGGGCTGTGTATTCCGTCTTGAATACATTAAAGTCATCAATCGAAATCAATTCCTGGGACAAATTCATAATCATCTTTCGATAGTTACGCTCCAACTGCTCTAACTGCAGTTCTAGCCTGCTGCTCTCGTCGTTGATCCCGGTCTGCAGCTTCTGCTGTCGAATTTTCTCAAAATCCATACTCTGAATTGCCTCATTCACGTTCGCCTGTATTGCCTGCAGAACCAGTTCTTCTAATTCCTGCAGATAGATCAAATGCTGTGAACAATATTGTACGCCGATCCGTGCGTATGTCGTACAACGCAATATAGTGCCATCCTTACGCTTAGATTTTGTCATTGCTCTCCCACAATCTCCGCAAAACAGAAGTCCTGCAAAATAATTGATGTTCTTGCTGCAGTCCATCTGCTTCCATCGATGCCGGATCATCTTGTGCACCATATCATAATCTCTCTGCTCTATAATCGGCTCATGTGTTGCCTCATGCCGTATCCATTCTGACTTTTCCACCTGTGAAAATTTCTTTATGTTATACGCCATTTTTTCAACCCGGTGCTGTACCATATTTCCGATGTAATTCTCATTTTCATTTAACAGGATCTTTTTTACTGTGCTATAAGTCCAGTAATAAGTCTTATCCAGACGCCTGTTATTTGAATAATTACAGCCATTCTGCCGTTTGTATTCTGACGGACATGGAATCTTGTCATCATTCAACCCATGCGCAATCATCATAATATCCTTACCGTCAATAAATTCTGCGTAGATTCTCCGGACGACTTCCGCTGCTACCGGATCTACGATCAGATGATTCTTGTCCTTAGGATCTTTCACGTACCCGTATGTGGCAAATGATCCTATAAATTCGCCCCGCTGAGCCTTTGCTTTTAAAGCCGCCCTCACATTATTTGACGTTTCCATCGAGTAGTTGTCATTCATGACCACCTTGATCGGAATGTCAATGGAAGTAATGCGACCGTTGAAATCAATATTGTCTACCACCGCAATATAACGGATGCGCTTCATCACAAACGTTACCTTAAAAAGCCGGATTGTCTCTGCGTGTTCCCGTCCAAGTCTTGCCAGGCTCTTTGTAATAATGCAGTCGATTTTTCCCGCATCCACGTCTTCCATCATCCGGATATAACCGGCTCGGTCATAATCAAGCCCCGTGTGTCCGTCATCGATATAAACCTCGGCTTCTTCCAGTTCCGGTCGTTCCTCTATGTATTTCCGGCAAATAAACATCTGGTTTTCAATGCTCTCCGATACTTCCCTTTTCTTTTCGTAATCCTCGTCCGATAATCTACAGTAGATCGCCGTTCTGTACTTTTGTTCTCTCTGTTTACCCATAATAGCATATCCCCCTGTTTATCATATCGAACGCTTCCTATAATTGCAATCCGTCATCCGGATTTTTTTCTCCTTGTCCCGCAGCATGTTTTCCACACATTTCTCCAGCCGCTCCTGACCATACTGAACCGTAACATGATATTCTGTGCCTAATACTTTGTTTTTCTTTTCCACCATACTCTCACCAGCATTCTTTTGTTCTATCCTTATGCTCTCTGAATTTTCAAAATTCAAAATAGTTTGTATGGCTGGTTGACACATCTGTTTCAAAATGCTATTATCATCTGGAAACATAGGCGCAACTACAGCCATGTTTTGGTTTGAAAAGCATCTGATCGAGGCTCCAATCTCTTAGCAGATGCTTTTCTTTTTTATCCTAATGTCTGTTCACCCGACAAATCAAGCATATCCTGTAGCTTTCTTTCCGGTACCGGCTTTACATCCCAAGTCTGCTCCATACACTCCTTCATATATGCAACAAATGGGTCTACCTCTCCCGTTTTATCATAATGTGCAAGTGCATTATAATATTTCTGCTTGGTTTCATTATATACCACCAACGGCGGATAATTATGAATCATCAGAAAATAGTTCATCAACGTGCGTCCCACGCGACCATTTCCATCCGCAAATGCATGTATATTTTCAAATTTACAATGCAAATATGCTGCAGCTTTCCATATATTCTCGCCACGATCCGGGACGTCCTCCATCTCTTCGCACAGTTCCTGTATTTCCATCGGAACATCCTCCGGTGGTGCCCCCTGCCCATCTGCCACACAGTAATCATGAATCTTAAATGTCCCCGGTCTTTCGCCTCTCTCCCAGCGTCTCTCATCATAGGTTCCCTGCGTCAGATATTTATGTATTTCACATATCAGTTCTGACGTCACCGGATCTCTGTCTACAATATGCTGCAGCATGGCGCCAAAGCAAGCCTTCTGATTTGCAATCTCATAAACAGTTCTCAAATTTCCTGTAAAATTCACCACTTTCCCATTTTCAAATACCTCTCTGGTATTATGGTAAGTAATCTCCGGATTTTCAATGGCGCCGGAATTATATGCGAAGATAATACTATAGCTTGAAAGGCTTTCTCTCAGATCCACCACTGTAGCTATCTTCTTATCTTTCCAATGTTTTATAATCTGCTCATATTCCATATCATTTCCCCTGTTTTATAATATAATATTACTGTTGTCGCACCCATTCTGGCAACAGAAAGAGGGTGTGCTCGTGGAAATTACTTTATCCTTTTTGGTTTCCGTTATGGCTGGTATAGTTAGCTACTATATCTGCGAATGATTAGATGGAAACGACAGTGACAACTAGCCTAAAGAAAGCCCCAGAGGTGACGCTCTGGGGCTTTTACTTCCACTTGGATACAATCTCATTTCCTGCTTACCGGCATTATAGCATATGCAGGCAGCATTTTCAAGTATTCCCCAAAAGTTCCTTTTTATTCTCTATTCCACTTTATTTGGTGCCATAAACTGATTATAAAATCGTGTCAGCGCATTATCGCTTCTTGTATTACCAAAGCCATTGTCATCGATGAACTGCTTCATCGCCAGAATGTCCTCATGACTAAATTCATAGACCTCCTCCGCTGACCCGTTGCGGGAGTTTGCAAAAGCCGTCTGCAACGCCGCTGCATATTCCGGATCTGTCAACCAGATGGAATCTGCTGCCAGACCACCGTTTGTCTCCGGCTGGTTATAATAATACTCGTTGATGAACCGGGTTGTTCCCTCAGGCTCCACCGCAACTGCAGTAGTATCTACCACATAGACTGTGATCTGTTTATAATAGGTACTTCCTGTGCTGTCCACCACCGTCAGGTTTTCCGTACAGCTGCCTTCGCGTCGAAACTGCGTAAAATCCGATGCCTGATAATCCGGAATCGAAAAAGATGTTCCATTTTCGTGGAATCCCGGTTCAATCGGACTGCCGTCCTCTCTATCGTATGCCGTTGCATGGCTTAGGGTCTCACTGTCTGTGATATATCCGCTCTGCGCCTGCGTCAGTGTATAATACAGATTTTCTGCAACAATCCACGGACAGTCATCCCACACCGCATAAAGCGTTATAGTCGCACCGCTCTGATCCGTCACACCGGCAGCATTGGTTAAGTCTGCCACAGCTATCGATGTCCCCGCTGTCCATTGCGGGATAAAGCTTTCACGCCCATCCTCAAGCGCCCATCCCATAAAAACAGATGCATAAGCCTTTTTATCCGGCACCGGATCAGCCGTTGGATCTTCCGGTTCTTCCGGATCCTCCATTTCTTCCGCTTCCGCCACCTGTACATCTATATCTTCTTCTGCACCGGAAGCTTCCGGTACCTCCATCGGCTCACCGGAAGCATCCGGTTCTGTTGTCTCTTCCTTCGGTTCTTCCACCACCTTACCGGAAGCTTCCGGTTCTGTCTCTTCCGGATCTGTTACGCTTCCATCTGGATTCGTGATGCTTCCGTCTGGATTCGTAATGCTTCCGTCTGGCTCCGTAATACTTCCATCCTCATTTACTATGCCTCCGGTCGGTGTCATCATCAGCCCCGTATCGGCATCCATCATCATAACCACTGCGCCGGTATCATCCAATACGATCGTACCGTCTAACACCTGCTGCGTGATATCCTCTCCATCCAACGTGTAGCGGATATAAAGTCCCGTAGCGTCCGGCAGTGTCACATCCTGATCGTAAGTGATCGTCATATCATCAACCGGTGTCTTCTCCCTGCCATCATTCGGATCAAAGTGCAGCGTATAGCTGTTTGCCGTCCAGGATGCCGTCAGAACATCTGTCGCACCATCAGCAGCGCCAAACGTGTAAACCGCATTGTTCAGACTACCGTTAAATGGCTCTGATTTCACCCAGCCGGAAAAGGTATATCCGGTTCTTACCGGATGCAGAATGGACATTGCGGTTCCATAATTCTCTCTAAAACTCTGTATATCCGCACTTCCGTTCCAACTCCCGCCATTAGGATCAACCTTTAAGGTCGAGTGGTTGATCTGCGCATTTGCCGTCATGCTTACATTTTGTGCAGGCATGGCAAAAGTATATTGCTTTGTATCCGTCTCATACGTGCCAGTCCATCCCGTCCAATGGTATCCATTTTTTACCACGGCATTGATCGTTACCGATACTCCAGGCGTATAATCGCCGGCGCCACTTACACTCTGGATTCCCGTCCCTTTTGACAATGTTACGCTGTGAGTATTTTCCGGAACTATAGCAACATCACTTGTAACATGGTAGGTATCCGACCGAGTTTCAATATCACTTTCCGTATAAAGGAATACTCCCAGCTCTCCATTATAATAGTAGGCTGCCGCCATATTGTTCGCGCACTCTGCAGATGCAGCAATCTGGTTGATCACATAGCCGATGCCGGAATGGGTATAATGCGAATGAGACACATTATTTGCATCTGGGTAATCAAAAGATTGTTTTAACCTGTCATTGTTCGCATACTGCGTATACCAATATTCCACTTCACTGTTTGACGGTTCCCGCTGCAACAAAAAACGGTAACAATCTACCACCAGCTGTTTCGGTCCATTTAAAGTATCTCCATTTACAGAAGTATTGTAATCTAACCGATTATTTTTATACTTTTTCAGATATTCGTCACTAAACACAATCTCCATCGCTACGCGGGCTGCCTCATTTTGAGGCGGTATATTCAGTGCATCATATATCGTTACCAGATAATCATCCTGTGTATGTCCGTACAGATGCGGCCACCAGGACTGAAATTCGGACGTAACTCCCTGTCTGTGTAAAAATGCCTTATAACACTCATTCATCAAGGAGTACGAGTTATTGACCACAATCGTTACCTTGCAGCGATATTGATATCCGCCTCTTCCCGTCTTAACCACAGTATAGGAAGCGCCTGTTGCACCGGAAATATCCTGCCAACCGTTTCCTTTATTTTCCTGCCACTGATAGCTTGTCTGCTGTCCATCCACGGTCTGATTTAAAGTGCAGCCAAACGTGATGTTGTCTCCACTTGTGCTGCTGTTGATTTCTGCGTGGTATTGCAGCGTTCCAGCATCTGCCTGTGCATCTGGCTTTATAAAAAGCATTCCCACCGCAAACATTATCGCAAGGATGCTCTGCATCCATCGTCTTTTCCGTTTTGTGTCTTTATATCTCAATAAATATCCCCTCTTTTAGTCGATATTCCACATTTCATCATCGAATACAGTATTTCCAATATAATTTACCTTTCCTGTTGTCCCCTCATAAGCAATAAAGGATTCGCCCTCTGTATAATTTGTCGATCCAGGATACATAATGAAAAAGGTATTGGGATCTACTAAGGTTCCATCCACTCTCTTTCCCATAGATGTAAGTCCCTGATATTCTCCATTTAAATAAACTTCTAAATAAACTTCTACATCTTCTCCCGTGCTCGCTCTTCCGGTCGTTCCATTGTCTGCAATCGCACTTCCGACTGTAATTCCGGCATTCTGGCAGAGATTTGCAAACTCTGTGCTTCCAATAAATCCGTTATAGACAACTTCCCTGGAAGCACCGTTTCTAAGCTGCAACACCCAATCTGTCACCCCATATGTATCTGCATCTCTTCCAAGCATTGTCTTGTAAAGCATCAATACATACTGCGTGTCAGATGCATCTTTGTTCTTATACTCCTGGCTGAACACAAATCCCGCAGCCACTTCACTTCCGGTGGCTCCATTTGCAAGTGCATTCGCCCAGTTATCAAGTCCGCTCCCATCTGCCTCTCTGTCTAAACAGCAGGTATAAAGTCTTTCTGCAAATGCCCTCATTCCCGGCGCCACCTCATGGTTTCCAGCGTTTCCGCCATTTGCACAGATTGCGCATGTTCCATTGACCGGAATATCATCTGCGCTCCAGTCTCCGGATCCCTGGTCAATTCCGTACGCTGCACACAGGTTTGCAAACTCCTGCGAATTGACAAAGCCTGTCATGACATGGCCTCTGGTAGCACCGCTGTTCAGCTGCCCCAGCCAGTCCGCCTTTCCTGCCGCAT
>ERZ834769.3182-NODE-3182-length-10991-cov-2.978511_pt1 | contig 10991 bp, 9 predicted proteins | sample MGYA00519690_ERZ834769 | MGnify/ENA primary metagenome ERZ834769 (study PRJEB31850, sample SAMEA3708760) | human gut metagenome | biome: human gut; feature: human-associated habitat; material: faeces | place: China | collected 2014 ... | reverse complement strand
AAGCCCGTATGCAGGGGTAAGACCGTAAAGTATTATGCCTGGACGGCACATATCAAGGTGCTTTTCTTTATCAAGGCAAAGCGCGGCGGAATTGCAGCAATGGCATATTTTTGGCTTTAACCCCGCGTTTTCAAAGCCCTTAACGGCGGCTGTGAAACGGGCGTACTGCTCTGCGGTAAAGCCGTCTTCTTCGTCTGGGGTACGGTCGGAAACGGCAAAGTGGGTAAACATTCCGTCTAATATAAAGCCGGGTAAGCGCGCTGCGTTTACGGCATCTGTAATGCCTGAAAGGCTGCTGTCGCGGCAGTCGAACCCTATTCTTCCCATACCGGTATCAATTTTAATGTGTATTTTAATTTTAAGCCCGTTTTTTACCGAAAAATCAGACAGCGCCGCCGCATACTCGGTTGAAAAAACGCATTGCGTTATATCGTTTTCATAAAGCAGCGGTGCCGCATCCACCGGCGTATAGCCCAAAATAAGCACGGGCTTTTTTATGCCGTATTCACGCAAAGCCAACGCTTCGCTTATATTTGAAACGGCGAATGCGTCCGCGCCGCATTTATCAAGCACCGGTGCGATAAGCTCGGCTGAATGGCCGTAGCAATCCGCCTTAACAACCGCCATAATAAGCGCGCCGTCCGCTTCCTTTTTTATAATATTAAAATTATGTATCAGGGCGTTAATATCAATTTCCGCCCATGTTCTGTGAAGGAATTTCAAAGCTATCCACCCGAATTATTTGTATTTTGCCGTTAATTTGCTTTTTATCTTTCCTGCAAACGGTATACCCACAAGGCTTAAAAGCACCCAAAGGCAGGAATACGGCATACATATCTGACCTATAATATTCATAGGCATTTTACTGTAATCCCAAACGTTCTTTTTTAAAATAATATTAAAAATAACGCCGAAAACAAATTCAACCGCGGTTATAAACGTGCTGCCTATAAGTCCCTTTATAAATATACCCGTTTTTTTGAATTTTTCGCTTATTCCGCCGAAAAACATAAAGCATATGCCGCCCGCTCCGAGCATTGACCAATGGGTATAGCCGCGCCATATAATTTCTATAAGACCGTAGCCTACCGCGCCTATTGAAAAAAGCATAAACCGAGCTTTTCTTTCCTGCATTTTATCACCCTAACATATTATTGGTGATAAATAAAAAAGCTATACAGGTTTTTATCTGGAAAGACTAACGCCTTCTTTTGGTAATGGAAATAAGACGGATAAGCTGCGTTAAAGAAACAAGCAAGGCAGCGATATATGTCATAGCCGCCGCCGAAAGAACCCTGCGCACCGCTTTTTTCTCGTTCCCATCGTTTATAAGGCCGGCGCTTTCAAGGGTTGTCAGGGCGCGGCGGGAAGCGTTAAATTCTATCGGAAGCGTTAAAAGCTGAAAAATAAGAGCGGCGCAAAAGAATATAACGCCTAACTTAACAAGCAAATGAAAATTAAATATAAAGCCTATAACAAGCAGCGGCAGCGACAGCTGCGAGCCCAAGTTGCAGACAGGAAGAATGACCGAGCGCGCTTTAATGGGCATATAACCGCTTGCGTACTGAACGGCATGACCCGCCTCGTGCGCGGCAACGCCGACTGCGGAAAGGTTGTACGCGCCGTAAACCGAATCGGAAAGGCGGATAACGTTAGTCCTCGGATCATAGTGATCGGTAAGATTGCCCGAAACACGTTCGATTTTCACATTGCAGATCCCGTTAGCCTCAAGCACGCGCCTTGCCGCGTCCGCTCCGCTTAAGGAAGAGTGAAACGCGCTGTATTTTGAAAATGCCGATTTAACCCTTATCTGAGACCAAAGCGTTATTATAAGCGCCGGAACAACAAGGTAAAGATAAAGCGAATCTATACCGTAGTAATAAAAATCACCCATAAAAAATCAACTCCGAAAAAAATCAAACATTAAAGCGGAAGAGAACAATGTCTCCGTCCTGCATAACATATTCCTTTCCCTCGCTCCTTACAAGTCCCTTTTCTTTTGCAGCGGTCATACTGCCGCCGCAGGTGTTTATAAATTCGTCGTAGCCTATAACCTCCGCTCTTATAAAGCCGCGCTCAAAATCGGAATGTATTTTGCCCGCCGCCTGCGGAGCCTTGGTGCCGCGCTTAATAGTCCATGCTCTAACTTCGGGCTTTCCAGCAGTAAGGTAGGAAATAAGACCTAACAGGCTGTAACATTTTTGTATCATACGGTCAAGCCCCGAACGCTCAAGTCCCAGCTCTTCAAGAAACATAACCTTTTCTTCATCGTCAAGACCCGAAATTTCCGCCTCAAGCGCCGCGCATATAGGAAGAATCTCCGCTTTTTCGCGTTCGGCAATTTCCTTAACGGCATTATAGTTTTTGTTTGCTTCAATTCCGCCGGAAAAATCCTCTTCGCTCATATTGCAGGCGTAAATTACCGGCTTTGCCGAAAGCAGCGCCGTGGTATCAAGCACGTTTTGCTCGGTTTCGTCGTTAATTTCAACCGAGCGCGCGGGAAGCCCCTTTTCAAGGTGCTCTATAAGCCTTTTTAAAAAATCAACCTCGCCCTGCAGCGATTTATCGCCCTTAAGCGCCTTTGCGGCTTTATCAAGGCGGCGTTGAGCCGTTTCAATATCCGAAAAAATAAGCTCTAAATTTATTGTTTCAATATCGCGCGCAGGATCGACCGAGCCTTCTACATGGATAATATCGTCGCTTTCAAAGCAGCGCACAACATGAACTATCGCATCCACCTCGCGTATATTGGAAAGGAACTTATTGCCGAGCCCCTCGCCCTTTGAAGCGCCCTTTACAAGACCTGCAATATCAACAAATTCAATAACCGCAGGGGTGAATTTATCGGGCTTATATATTTCTGCCAACTTTTCAAGCCTTTCGTCCGGTACGCTTACCATACCCACGTTAGGCTCTATTGTGCAGAACGGGTAATTGGCGGACTGTGCGCCGGCATTTGTTATTGCGTTAAACAGGGTTGATTTGCCTACATTCGGTAACCCTACCATTCCTAATTTCATTTTTAATGTATCTCCTTATATTATAAGTGTTTAAGGTGCTTTAATACATCACTGTTTTTGAATTTATTTGCATAAAATCATTATTATAGCTATTATATTATATCGCAAAGGCTCCTCTTTTTCAATACAAATGTTGAAAACCGCACGATATATTTAAAGAATATTTTGCCGTTGACAAAAATATAATAAACGGGTATAATAATAACAGTAAAAAACAACCTCGTTACGGCGTGAAAGCAAAGGGTTAACCCATTACTTCCGAACTGACCTTTAATTTCCGCAGGCGGGGGCTTTTTTTATAAAGGGGGATTCATATGAACGAAGAAATTTTCGAGCTTATAGGTGAAAAGAAGTATGCCAGATTGCGAGAATTGCTTTCGGAAATGAATCCTGCCGATATAGCGCAGATATTAGAGGACGTTCCCGAACGCGAGCTGCCCGTTATCTTCCGTATATTGCCGAAGGAGCTTGCGGCAGAGGTTTTTGTTGAAATGGATTCGCAGATGCAGCAGCTGCTTATAGAGGCGTTCAGCGATACCGAGCTTCGCGAGGTAATGGACGAGCTGTTTATGGACGATACGGTTGATATTATAGACGAAATGCCCGCAACCGTCGCAAAGCGCATATTAAGCCAGACAGACGCAAATACGCGCAAAATGATAAATCAGCTCTTAGCCTATCCGGACGACAGCGCCGGCAGCATTATGACAACCGAATACGTAGACCTTAAGAAAAATATGACGGTTGACGCGGCGTTTGACAGGATAAGAAAAATAGGTCTTGATACGGAAACGATATACACCTGCTATGTTACGGACGCAAGCCGCAGACTGCTCGGAATAGTTACGGTTAAGGACCTGCTTTTAAACAGCAAGACCTGCGTGCTTTCTGATATAATGGACGAAAACATTATATTTGCAAATACTCTTGACGATAAGGAAGAGGTTGCGGGCCAGTTTGAGAAATACGACCTTATGGCGCTGCCCGTTGTCGACAAGGAAAACCGCCTTGTAGGTATAATAACGGTTGACGACGCTATCGACGTAATACAGGACGAGGCTACCGAGGATATCGAGAAAATGGCGGCAATACTGCCCTCTGATAGAACCTATTTCAGAACGGGTGTGTTTTCAACCTTTAAGGCGCGTATACCGTGGCTTTTACTGCTTATGATTTCCGCTACGTTTACGGGCGCTATAATTTCGGGCTTTGAGGAAAAGCTTACGGTTCTGCCCGCGCTTATAGCCTTTATACCCATGCTTATGGACACGGGCGGTAATTCGGGCAGTCAATCCTCTGTTACCATAATCCGCGGTATATCGCTCGGCGATATTGAATTTAAGGATATAGGCAGGGTTATATGGAAGGAAATAAGGGTTGCGCTTTGCTGCAGCGCGGTGCTGGCAACGGTCAACTTTGCCAAAATGTGGCTTGTTGATTATCTTATGCTTCACACCTTTGATCCGGGCAGGCAGTTTGCGGAAATAGGCGTGGTTTGCGTCACGCTGTTTTTTACGGTTATAGTTGCAAAGCTGATAGGCTGCGTGCTGCCGATAATAGCCAAAAAGATCGGCTTCGACCCGGCAGTGATGGCAAGCCCGTTTATAACAACGATAGTAGACGCAATTTCGCTGTTTATCTACTTTAATATAGCTATTGCGGTGCTTGAAATTTGAAAAAATAAAAAAATTTAAAAAAACACTTGATTTTATAAGTGCAATGTGGTATTATACTATGGCGGTCTTAAAGTCCGCCTGTGCGCTGATAGCTCAGCTGGATAGAGCGTCTGGCTACGGACCAGAAGGTCGGGAGTTCGAATCTTCTTCAGCGCGCCAAAACAGAAAACCTGCTGTAAAGCGGGTTTTTCTTTGTTTATGCGGGTTTGCAGGCTGTTTGTATTCCATTTTAATGTATGCAAATATCGTTAAAATATTAAAATAATATGCGAAAATGGAGCTAAAATTCACACGAAAATTCACACGAAATAATAAAAATTAAAAGTCGGAAAAACGTTTCGCTATATCCAAAGCATATTCGCTTTATCGTTCCGAGTTAATGTGGTTGCAGCGGGCGTTCCGTGCAGAGTTTTACGCAAGATTACAGAAGAAGACAAAACGAGGTATCCGGTTTATAAGCCGGACTGATTGTATTGTCTGATCAAACAAACCGTTACGCTTGCGATCGGATATAATGGGATAAAGATTTTTTATGCCGTAACGGGTATGAGCTTAAATACGCCAATCGGCATTATTTTTAAATGCAGGCAAAAAAACAGGTCTTAACCCAATTTCGGGTTAAGACCTGTTTTCTGGAGCTGCTAACCGGAATCGAACCGGTGACCTCATCCTTACCAAGGATGTGCTCTACCATCTGAGCCATAGCAGCATAAATTCAGCGACCCATATATTATAAGTCATAACTGTATTTTTGTCAAGCAAAAATTTAAAATATACTGATTTATTGTTGCAAAATTAAAATCAAGTTTTAATAAAAAAATCTTGACAAAACGGCTTGAATAATATATTATTAAATATATGCCGCTGTGGTGGAATAGGCAGACACAAGGGACTTAAAATCCCTCGGTAGCGATACCGTGCCGGTTCAAGTCCGGCCAGCGGCACCATTGATGCCTCAACGCGCGAATGCGCGGTTGAGGCATTTTTTATTGCTTTTACTCTCCGCTTAGCTTACAACCTTGTATTTACAATCGGCGGCAAAGTCACACCTATTACCTCTTACATATTACTTCCCAAAAATCTCGTTATCAATTTTATTTTGAGGTAAGAGTGAAGAAGTAGGCGGTAAAAAGTAAAAATCCCCATTCTTTCGAATGAGGATTTTTGGTGGGAGAGAGTCAAGCATATCCGAACCTTTTTCCAAGTCGGTCAAAGAAAGTGTTTTCGCACCCTTTTTAAAATTAAAATAAAACTCTATTCGGTCATCATACAAAATTATCGAGTTTACAAAACTGTCAACAAGCCTTCTGCGATTTTCCGGTTTTGATGCATCCGCCTTTCTGAAACGATGAAACCAAAATTTAATCTGGTCACGGTCAAGCGTAGGTCTCGTAATATTTTCCTTTGCGATTTCGATTTCAAATTCTTTCTTTTGACCTTCCAATTCTTCAAGGCGTTGTTTTGTGGATGCTGTAATAATACCTTGCTCGATAGCCGAAAGAATATTGGAAATACTTTTATTAATTTCATCAAGTCTCTTGTTAAGTAAAGATACAGCGGTGTTTTCCTGCCTTTGCATTTTCATAACAAGGTCGGTTACATCATCAATCAGATTATCATTCCAAATGCATTTGAGAATTTGATCAATGACAATATCCTCAATCCACTTCTTTTTAACAGCCTTTTTATCGCAGCCGCGCTTTCGCTTTGCCGAAAGACATTTGTAATAGCGATAGGTTTCTTTATTCCTCGCCGTTCCGCTTTCACCGACCATAAATGTCATACATTTTCCGCAGTACAGCTTTGTTGATAAAATATATTCTTCGTCTGCGCGGTGCCGCGCCGGTGATTTTTTATTTTTGGCAATGCGCTCCTGTACACGGTTAAATAAATCCTTCGGCACAATAGCAGGGATACCGTCGGAAACAAGAATATCACGGTATGAATATTCGCCGATATATCTTCTGTTGGTGAGCAGATTGGAAACGGTGTTAATTGTCAGCTTTGTTCCCCTGGCGTTCCGCAATCCTTTAACATTTAAATCGTCGGCAACCTCTTGCATAGTCTTTCCTTCATCATACATTTCGTATGCCGAAAGAACTAACGGAGCGGTATCATTGTTAACAACAAAGTGCTGATTTACAATGCTATATCCGACAGGAACAGTTCCGCCGTTAAAGCGGCAACTCAATGCATTTTCGGTCTGCCCACGGATAACTTTTTCTGCCAACTCCGCAGAATAATACTCCGCCATACCTTCCAAAACAGACTCAAGGATGATGCCTTCTGCGCCTTGTGAAATAGCTTCGGTGGCAGAAAGCACACGGACATTATTTCTTTTTAGAATGCTTTTATAATGTGCGGAATCATAGCGATTGCGGGCAAAGCGATCAAGTTTCCATACAATAACGGTTTCAAACTGCTGCTTTGCACTGTCTTTAATCATCTTCTGAAAATCCGGGCGGTTATCGGTTTTAGCCGACATTGCCCTGTCAATGTATGTGTCGATAATCTGAATACCGTTCTTTTCGGCAAACACCTTGCACTCACGCAACTGACCTTCAATGGACTCTTCACGCTGATTATCACTTGAATACCGTGCATATATCACGCCTGTCATTTTCTCACCGCCTTATTTAACAACCTTGTATTTAACTCGCGGACCGTATTTTACCGAGGAAAGCAGCCCCAACTGCTCAAATTTTAAAACAAAACCTCGGATCGTTGCGTAGGCAGCGTCCCCAAAATCTTTTTCGAGTCGCTTTGTTGAAAATTCGCCTGTACCGTAAGCTGACAGCACAAATCTCCAAAGCTTTGTTTCTTTTTCGGTTATTTTTCCTTCTTTAACGGCATCATCATAAACAGTTAAGGTTTCAACGGCTGCAGAATCCTCATTCATTTTATTGTAAACATTGTTTATAAAGTAAAGAATAAACGGAGTTACATCTATTTTGCCGCTCAGTTTCTTGTTTTCCTCAATCACCGTGTAAGCGTCATAATATGCCTTGCGGCTTTTTTCAATTCTGCTTGAAAACGGAATAAATAGTGCCGACTGATAACCCTTTTGAATTAAAAACCATAAATGAACGAGCCGTGCAATTCTGCCGTTTCCGTCAAAATACGGATGTACAAAGGCAATGTAAAAATGAATGATTGCCGCCTTAATTAGATCGTTAATGTCATCATCATTATTAGCAAATGCGATAAGCGACTTCATAAACTCAGGCACTTTTTGAGCGTCAAGCCCTGAATGTTCAATATGATCGCTGACAACATAAACGGTATCGTGTCTGTAAAATTTGCCCTCTAACAATTTATCGTCATTGGTTAGAAAGTTGCCGACAGTCATCATATAAAGCTTATATAAATTGTCCTCGGTTATTTTGTTGGAGGTATCGGCAATAAATTCAAGCCCATGCTTGATGCCTAAGATTCTGTTTTCCTGCTCGCCGTCAGGTGCCATGCCTTTTAGAATTTTGCGCACACTGTCACGGCTGAAATCCACGCTTTCAATAGCCGAAGTGGATAGTATTTCCTCCTCGGCGGATTTGAGTCCGTAATGCGTATCCTGCGGTTGTAATAACAACTTTACCGCATTTTGATTGACGGCGTTAAAGGTTTCTGTAAAAACAATATTGTTACCGTCAAAATCATATAGCGGCAAAAGTTTATAATATAATTCCTCTAATGCTTTAAGAAAGCTGTCAAAATCCGCACCATACTTGTATTTGAGCTTTTTATAGTCCGGGAAATGCCTATCTCTTAACATTTCGATAAAGACTTTAATGTCCATAGCGACCTCCCGATATAATAAAGTATCAGTTTATATCAGTATAGCGCAAACGCAACGAAATGTCAAGTATGAAAGCTGCTGTAGAAGGTGCTTCATATGCATCGGCATTAAGAATTATTTTGTTTCATTTCCGCAATAAAAACAAAAGCAAAATCTGTTTCAAATACTTTCATTAAATTCATTCCGCTTTGGGTGATATACTTCACAATATCTTCTTTATTATCAGGATAGATTTTGATTTTTCGTGTGCCGTAATCTATGGTATCGCTTTGATTTTTATCTATGGAAAGCACGAACCGACCGCCGATATTTAACAACGACCTTACTTTATTAACTGCTGCTTGCTTATCCCGTATGTGCATAAAGGTGAGTGACGAATAAATCACATCAAATTTGCGCCCGAACTCATAGCTCATAAAATCGCCGCAAATAAGCGCTACATTCGTCTGTTCTTTCAGGTTTTCCTTTGCCCGTTTTACGGTTTTCGGCGAAAGATCAATACCGCAAAATTCGCGACATTCGGGCGCCACACGAACTGCGAGCCGTCCTGTTCCCACACCGATTTCGAGGACGGATTTTTCTTTTGTCAGCTGTAACGAATCAATAAATTGTTGCCCGTCCCATTTATCCATATATTCCCGCAGCGGCTCGGGGTCGCGCGCGGGGTCATTGTTTTCGTCTATAAGCAGGTCATAATGTTTGGAAACAGAGGATAAATTGCAAAAGTACCGTTTTGTATCACAAAACTCTCCGACCGATGTAATTGTAAACCCACACCTTTTATAAAACCCAACCGCCTCGTCATCGGTTTCGGCTGTAATATTATCTATCGGAAATTGAGTGAAAATAAAATCAATAAGGCTTTTGCCGATTCCGTGTTTGCGGTATTCGGGTTTCACGGCAATATCCAAAATCTCGGCGGTGTCATTTCCCGTTTTCAAAACAACAATACCGGCGTAAACACCGTCAATTTTGCAGGCATACACAAAAGTATTTTTGTCCGCCGAGTATTTTTCTGCCCTGCGTTTTAATCGCTCCGGCGTGGGATTATAGACGCTCGGTTTAAGAAGCGTCAGAACCTCCGGATCAAAAAGGTTTGCTTTTACATTCGCAAAAGAAATAAGGCTATTTTGTTCCATACTTGACCTCTTAAATTATAAAACATAACCGACAAATGAGACGGCAATATTACCGTCAGGCATTTGCGCGGGACTTATTGAAAATTTATTTTTAAGCCATAAACGGTGTGAAGGCATATTTTCTGTTTTTACCTTGGCGCGTATTTGGTACACCTGTTCCACTTTTGCAATTTCAATTATTCTTTGAATCATTTGCGTTCCTATGCCGCGGCAGCGCAGCTCCGGCTCAAATACTGTAATATAGTTAATAAACATTTCTTCCGCCTCGACAGGAGCGGAAATTTTTCTTTTATGCGCCCAAAGAAAACCTACAATGTCATTCCCATTTTCGGCAATAACAAGGCGCCCGTCTCCGAAGAAAAATTTGTCAAGTCCGTGGTGGCTGTTTAATAGTCTTTGTTTATCATTTTTAGTGCCTAAACGAATTTTTATTTTATCGGTTTTCATCTCTTATGCTCCCGTTAAAACCGAAACCGTTTTCATCTTGAAGTTGATTGAACAGTTTACAAATCGCCTCAAGACTTGTATTATCATTAACAGTTATTTTCCCGTTAATTACAAAAGTTTTTGTATTATAATTCATTCCCGAATTTAATCTGCACATAATTTCATACATCGCCACTTTGTTAGAATCCCATTTTAGCAGCTTTCGTACATCGTTATACGGAAGCCATTTATATTCGCTGTGTTCGCGTGAAATGGCAGGGTCGGCATTGCACTCAAAGGCAAAGCTGTATTCGGGTATAACAAAGATATTCTTGTCCCAATGCATTCGCATAGTTTCCGCCACAATTTCCGTCGGAACAAAAGCGACGCTTTTAAGTTCGGTGAGTTTTTCGGCTGTTACGCCGGTTTCTTCTTTTATTTCGCGCTGGGCTGCCTGAATCGGTTTTTCGTTATTCTCACCGCCGCCGGCAATAAACTGCCAAATATCAGAGTCTGCACGGCGAAACACGCAAAAGCACAATTCATTTTCTATAAAACGGTAGGGAACGGCTAAAATCTGAAACGGAGCGCGCATTTTTATTCCTCGCTTTCGGCTTTCAGACTTTCAATTTCGGTTGAGAGTTTATCAAAACAGGCTTGCACCTCGTCTAAAATTGCTTTCGCGTCCAGTGCCGCGCATTTTATATCTTCTATGCGGCAATCCAGATCGTCGGCTCTGTCCTCAATATCGTCAAGGTCTTCTTCATTTCCATTTGCGCAAGTGGCGATAGGGCAATCGGAAAAGGATACATTGTTTCCGTCACCGGAAATTTCTACACTGTCAAGCGGCACATTTTCAAGCGCAACATTTGCTCCGTCACCGAGAATTTGCAGCATATTTATATTAGAATTATTAAACGATACATTTGCTCCATCG
>ERZ834769.3181-NODE-3181-length-10993-cov-3.052203_pt1 | contig 10993 bp, 8 predicted proteins | sample MGYA00519690_ERZ834769 | MGnify/ENA primary metagenome ERZ834769 (study PRJEB31850, sample SAMEA3708760) | human gut metagenome | biome: human gut; feature: human-associated habitat; material: faeces | place: China | collected 2014 ... | reverse complement strand
GGAATACATCAAGAAAGGTATCTTGAAGACCGATCCGTTCGCTGTATTGGATCAAGAAGGTGTTGGACAATTAGTTCAAATGGGTGCCCAAAAAGGACGTTCAACCAACAGCAAGTTGAAACTTGGAATCTGTGGAGAACATGGTGGAGAACCTTCTTCCGTGATCTTCTGTGACAAAGTGGGTATGGACTACGTTTCATGTTCACCGTTCCGTGTGCCTATCGCTCGTTTGGCCGCCGCACAGGCTGCCATCATGCATGCGAAAAAATAAAAACAGACATATCAAGGAAATAGCTTGGGAAATTCCCAAGCTATTTTTTTACACGTTATCCAAGTTTCACACCCCATCCGTACAAACACATTTCATCAAGTAACGTGGAACTTATGCTTTAACACTCCTTCTAAAGCAACAAACCATATCACATTTTTACTTGCAACTTCCCCACATTAACCCTATCTTTGTCAAAAGATTAATTTAAAACGCCATGCAACAAAATATAGAACATCCCGAAAATGACGCTTGTTACGAAAGTTTAGCCGTAAATAAAGGCATCGAACAACCGGATCCGGTGAATCCGGCTATTGCAGAAAGACTAAAACATTTAAAGAAAAAAACGCTGACTGCAGATGAATACGTAACCGGGATCTTCCGGGGAGACATCAATATTTTAAGCCAAGCCATCACCCTTGTGGAAAGCGCCCGCATCGACCACCAAGCCATGGCGCAGGAGGTTATTAACCGGTGCCTCCCGAACACGGGCAAATCCGTCCGTATCGGAATCACGGGAGTACCCGGAGCTGGGAAAAGTACCTTCATCGAAGCTTTTGGAAAATTCCTCACGCAAGAGGGGCACAAGATCGCCGTACTGGCCATCGACCCCAGTAGTGAACGTTCAAAAGGAAGCATCCTGGGAGACAAAACCCGCATGGAAGAATTATCATGCGACCCGCATGCCTACATTCGTCCTTCCCCATCAGCAGGCTCTTTAGGTGGCGTCGCACGTAAAACACGCGAGACGATCGTGCTCTGCGAAGCCGCCGGATTCGATACGGTATTTGTCGAAACGGTCGGTGTCGGACAAAGCGAGACGGCTGTCCATTCGATGGTCGATTTCTTCCTGTTGATCCAGCTTGCCGGAACAGGAGATGAACTGCAAGGCATCAAACGCGGCATCATGGAAATGGCGGACGGGATCATCATCAATAAGGCGGATGGCGACAACCTGGAAAAAGCGAAATTAGCAGCCGCCCAGTTCCGTAACGCCCTGCATCTCTTCCCGGCTCCTGAATCTGGCTGGTTCCCGAAAGTATTGACTTATTCCGGTTACTACAACTTGGGGATTAAAGAAATCTGGGATATGGTCGGAGAATATATGGAATTCACCCAAAAGAACGGCTACTTCAGCTACAAGCGCAACGAACAGGCCAAGTATTGGATGTACGAAAGCATCAACGATACGCTCCGCGAAACGTTCTACCACAATCCGGCGGTAGAAAACATGTTGAACTTCACGGAGCAGCAGGTATTGAATAACGAGATCAGTTCGTTCGTCGCAGCCAAACGGATGATGGATCTGTTCTTGGAAAATCTGTCTGCAAAGAAATAAATAAATGGAAAAGAAAAAACTTATACTGCTATTACTAAGTTGTGCGGTAATCACGGAGGCTCATGCAGCCTATCAAGGCCGCGTGTATGTAGACTCCAACCGGAACGGAGTCTATGACAAGGGAGAGAAAGTATTAAAAGACATCCGGGTTTCCGACGGATTAAACGTGGTAAAAACGAATGCCGAAGGAGTTTATACACTTCCCGGACATGAACGGGAACGGTTTATCTTTATCACCACCCCATCCGGTTACAGGACAGACAATCAATATTACCGGCGGATCGACGGTACAGGACAAACATACGATTTCGGCCTGCAACCCTGGAAAGGACGTATCAAAACGGATGGCAGCCATAAGTTCATCCATATTTCCGATACCGAAATATTCAATACGGAGAATCAGGAAGACTGGGCGAATAACGTCCGGGATTATGCCGCCAACCAGGATATCGCATTTATCATCCACACCGGCGACATCTGCTATGAAAACGGATTGAAGAACCATATCCGTCTGATGAACACGTCGAATATGGATTGCCCGATGTTTTACTGCATCGGCAATCATGACCTGGTAAAAGGAAAATACGGGGAAGAAGTTTTTGAAAATGTTTACGGTCCGGTTTATTATTCCTTCGACTTCGGAAATGTACACTACGTCGTAACCCCGATGGCAGGAGGCGACCATCAGCCCGGCTATACAAAAGAAGACGTTTACCGCTGGCTCAAGAATGACCTGGCGCAGGTTCCGGCAGGGAAACCGGTCATCGTCTTTAACCATGACCTGCTGACTTCCGGGAACGAATTTGTTTTCGGCATCAACGATAACGAGAAGATCAACCTGAACGAACATAACCTGAAAGCGTGGCTGTACGGCCATTGGCATAACCATTTCGTGCGGAGACAAGGAGATGTCCTGGCTATATCGACAGCTACGCTCGACAAAGGTGGAATCGACCACTCGACATCCGCCTTCCGGGTGATAGACGTGGACCGGAAAGGAGATGTCCGGACCGCTCTTCGCTATACATATATAAATAAGTCCGTCGAAATCGCCTCTATTGCGAATGACGGATGTGCGGTCGCTACGGACGGGAGCGTCCCGGTATCGGTCAACACATACAATGCGGTTGCTCCGACCGTGCGCGTCACCTATAGTTGTACCGCAGACGATAAGACTGTTATTCCGGAAACACAGCTTACTCAAAATACAGACTGGAACTGGTCCGGAATGGCCAAGCTCCCGGCAAACTGCAAAGGCAAACGGATTTTCATGACAGCAAAAGCGTTGTTCAACAACGGAGAGGCAACCGTCAGCCGCACCTCTTTCCTGTACCAGCCGGAAGAAAGGGCCAAGACTCCGCAACTGGAATGGCTTCGCAACGTAAATGCCAATCTGTACTTCTCTTCTCCGGTCGTTGCCAGCGGCAAAGTGTATGTCGCTTCTCTCGATGAAGATTTGAAGGGAGAAGGCGCAGTCTTCGCTCTGGATGCAAAGACAGGTGAATTACAATGGAAGTATCCGGTGCGCAACTCCATCAAAAACACGATTGCCGTAGACGATGGGACCGTCTTCGCACAGGATGCGGAAGGCTATTTATATGCCATCGACGCACAGACCGGCAGACTGAAATGGGACAAAAAGATGAATGTCGCCGGCCTGCCTGTCCTGGTAGACGGATTGACGGCAACCAACGGCATCGTCTATGCCGGAAGCGGAAAAGCCTTCGGGGCTTATAACGGGAAAACAGGCGACCCGATCTGGCTGAACAAAGGTTGGCCGCAAGGAGAAGGCACGACATCGACTCCTCTCCTGGCAAACGGGGTAATCGTCTCCGGCGCGAACTGGCGAGGCTTCTACGGCAATGATGCACAAACGGGAGAACTGCTCTGGAAACTCGATAAAGACGGAATTACGGACAGAGGCGCAACGCCGGCGTGTATCGGCAACCTGCTTTATGTCGCTTCACGCCAGTCCTTATTCATTATCGACAGCCGTCCGGGGAAAGTGGTTGTCCGCAAAGAGTTGCCGTTCAATGTCCAGGTTAATTCCACACCGTTAGTCACGGATAACCTGATTGTTTTCGGCACACAGACTGACGGTCTGGTTGCACTCGATCGTGAAACATTCGAGGTCAGATGGAAAGCCCAAACATCTCCGGCACTGGTTTATACGGCTCCTTACTCCCGTCATCCCGCCGCTACTATCGAAACGAGTCCCCTGCTTGTCGGAGGAACGGTTTACTTCGGAGCATCCGACGGCATTATCTATGGAGTCAATCCGGAAAACGGACAAACGATCTGGAAACATAAAACTGGCGCTCCTCTGTTCTCGACATTGGCAACAGACGGCCGCATGATCTTCGCTACCGACTTCGGAGGAAATGTGTATGCATTCAGATGTAACGAATAAGTATAGCTGAACACTATATATAAAAAAGCCCCGCGAATAAAATATTCGCGGGGCTTTTTTATATGCTTGTCAATGACAAATCAAATAGAGGAAATACGAAGCGTATTCAATAATTCACGATTGATCGGCTTGTCATTCTTGATGGCCTTGGAGAAAGGAACGTAAACGATTTCATCGTTCTGAATCCCCATCATCACGTTGCGCTGGTCGTCCAGCAACGCATCGACAGCAGCTACTCCCATGCGGGTAGCCAAAATACGGTCCTGCGCCGTCGGCGAACCACCACGCTGCAAGTGTCCCAAAATCGAAACACGTACGTCGAACTGCGGATATTCGCGCTCCACACGTTCGGCGACTCCCATAGCGCCGCCCGTCACTTCGCTTTCCGCCACCAGCACGATACTACTGTTCTTGGATTTACGGAAACCGTTTTCGATCATTTCCGCCAACTGGTCCTTCTCTAAAGAAATTTCCGGGATGATAGCCGCTTCGGCCCCTGATGCAATTGCCCCGTTGAGAGCCAGGAAACCGGCATCACGCCCCATCACTTCGATAAAGAACAAACGGTCATGCGAGGTTGCCGTATCACGGATTTTATCGACACACTCCATGATCGTATTCAAAGCCGTATCATAACCGATCGTGATATCCGTACCATACAGGTCATTATCGATCGTACCGGGCAGGCCGACAATCGGATAATTAAATTCCTGCGCAAAGATACGGGCTCCGGTCAGCGTCCCGTCACCGCCGATGGCGACCAAGGCATCGATGCCGTGCTCCATCAGTTTGTCGTAAGCCTGCTTACGGCCTTCCGGTGTTTTGAACTCCGCACAACGGGCCGTCTTCAGGATAGTACCGCCACGCTGAATAATATTACTTACATTCTGAGTCTTGAAATCTTCAATTTCGTCGGTTATCAAACCTTTGTATCCACGATAGATACCTTTAACGGACATTCCGTTGTAAATAGCGGAACGTGTCACTGCACGAATGGCAGCGTTCATTCCGGGAGCATCACCTCCGGACGTTAAAATGCCAATACACTTAACTGCAGACATAGCGTCTTATATTTTATATGTTCACGGCAAAAGTAATAATTATTTGCCAAAAAGCTGTCTATTTTCCAAAACTTCATCAAATCTTAACCCGAAAAGTCAACGGTTGGCATTCAATTCGCGAATACGCACAGCCACCTCTTCCATCAGCCACTTCGGAGTGGATGTGGCTCCGCACACCCCGACACTGCTCACTCCTTCGGGCAGCGGCTCGATAATCTCCTTCGCTTCCGAGATAAAGACCGTGTTCGGGTTTGCCTTCCGGCATTCTTCCAGCAGCATCTTGCCATTGGAACTCTTCTTTCCGGCAACGAAATACACCCAATCATGCCTGGAGGCAAAGGTCTTGATGTTCGGTAAGCGGTTGGCCACCTGGCGGCAGATCGTATCGAAATACTCGAACCGAACTCCGTCCGCAATGCGCCGCCGGATCTCAGCCACGACTTCACGGAACCCGTCCAGCGACTTGGTCGTCTGTGAGAAGAGGCAGATGTTCCGGTTAAAATCCAACCGGTCGAGATCCTCCACCTTCTCGATAACGATGGCAGTCCCTTCCGTTTGTCCGACCAGGCCGTTCACTTCGGCATGCCCTTTCTTTCCATAGATCACGACCTGCGTATGACTGTCGCGCGTAGCCACGTAGCATTTATGAATCTTACGTTGCAACTGGAGCACCACCGGGCAGGTCGCATCCACGATCGTGATGTTGTTCCGCCGGGCAATCTCGTAGGTCGAAGGCGGTTCGCCATGCGCCCGGAGCAACACCTTTTCACCTTTCAGGCGGGTAAACTCGTCGTGCTCGATCGTCCGCAGCCCCGATTCCTCCAGCCGTTCCACTTCCAGGCTGTTGTGCACGATATCTCCGAGGCAATACAACCTGTCCGTATTTTTCAGTTCCCGTTCGGCACTTTCGATAGCTGTCACCACACCGAAGCAAAAGCCGGAACCTTTATCTATCTCGACTTCTATCATGGCTAATCCGTTACAACTACCTTTTCATACTGTTCCAGGAGCCAGGCCTTCTGCTCGGCAATCGTCAGATGCGAGTTATCCAACTCCAAAGCATCATCGGCTTTACGGAGCGGGCTTTCGGCACGCGTCATATCGATATGGTCACGCGTCTTCACATTTTCAAGGACTTCCTCAAAAGAAGCAGCCTCGCCTTTGGCTTTCAGCTCGTCCAAACGCCGCTGGGCACGCACTTCCGGGCTGGCTGTCACGTAAATCTTCAATTCCGCATCCGGGAAGACGACCGTACCGATATCGCGACCGTCCATCACGATCCCTTTCGCTTTCCCCATTTCCTGCTGCTTGGCAACCATCGCACGGCGTACAAAGCCCAGGGCCGCGATCGGGCTTACGCGGTTGGCAACTTCCATTCCCCGTATCTCTTTTTCCACTTTCACGCCGTTCAGATAGGTATCGGGACGTCCGGTTTCCGGGTTAAAGCGAAAAGAGATATCGATATCGTTCATGGCATCCTGCAACTTCCGCTCGTCGATGCCGTCGCTTGTAAAGAACCCGTGCTGCAAACTATACAAAGTGACAGCCCGATACATCGCCCCCGTATCGATATAGGTATATCCCAGTTCCTTTGCCAAATCTTTTGCCATCGTGCTCTTCCCGGTGGAAGAGACACCGTCTATCGCTATAATTATCTTTTTCATCACTACATATATATTAATGTAAAGGAAACGCAAATATACAACAGTTTATCGCTCCCTTCCTTATAAATTATCCTATTCATCCTTATATTTTATTGTTTTCCATTCAGTCCGTTGGTTGTCCGCCGGCCGCCGAACGATCGTTCGCTGGCCGGCGGACGATCGTTCACTGGCTGGCGGACAATCGTTCGCCGGCTGGCGGACAAGTTATGGAATACATCTAAAAAGCTAATCGATAGGGTAAGAAAAGACAAAACATACCGACGCCGAGGACAAATCCGCCACAAGCGCATTCTCCCCAACCTACAGGAAGTCCGGTTCAGTTAGAAATCGCTGATCGTAGTAGAAATACTCAGCATCATGGAAAGAGCCGAAGGATGATATTTGGCTACGGAAACGCCTACGTCGAACATCTTGATCCGCACACCGGCGCCACCGGAGAAACCGGCAAGAGCGTTACCACCCTGCAATTTCATGTCCAATGCCGTCTTAGGATTATATCCGATACCGAGCCAAAAATTGTCGGAAGGGACATAGTCGACGCCGATCACCAGGTGTTTCACAAAGGACTTGAAAAAATTATCCCCCGTATATTCCTTGTCGTAATCGTCCACATAGTCGACCTTCCACTTCGTCAGGTACTGCGCAGTAAGCGACAAGCGGATCGGCGCATGAGCCATCTGTTTGGTGATCCCCATCTGGATATCCCAGGGCATTTTCTGGCGCTCGTCTTCGTAGGCTTTCAGTTGGGCTCCGATATTTTTAAAAGCAAAGCCGAAAGAAAATCCTTTTTCAGAATTATAATAACTCAAGCCGGCATCGACAGCCATGCCGATCGAGGTATAATCGCCGATACCCGAATACAAAAACTTCAACGAAGCCCCGCCACGCCAGCGCTCGGAAAGGTCATACGAGAAGAAACCGTTCACACTGATGTCCTTTGCCGTAAAATCTCCCGTCGGAAGACCTTCCTCCGACATTCCCCGAATCTTTCCCTGGCTGAAAAACGAGGCTCCCACGCCCCAGGCGCCTTTTTCCTTATACGCTTTGGTGAAAAGGGCGCTTCCGACATTGATATCCGATATATAATTCAGGTAATTCAGGTTGACCATCTTATCCATCTCGGCCCCCAGCAAAGCCGGGTTATGAAAAATCAGGGAAGGGTCCCGTTCGATCAGGGACATCGTATTGCCTCCCATCGCATTGGCTCTTGCCGAAGAAGGATAGCGGAGAAAGGTATATCCGGTGTCGCCGGTTTGTGCGACAACAGCCTGTAACAAGAAAGAAAAGAAGAGTATAAATAGAATATTTCTCATATTTCTCTGGTAAAATGCTTACAAAGATAAATAAATACGGGTATATACGCCCCACTTACAGAAACGGGAAAAAGCCGAAAAAGGTATATGGGAGCTATTATTTTTATTCTCAGTCAAAAAAAAAGTAAAAATAGCGCATATTTAATACGAATTGTTCGGATTTAAAAAATAACTCCGTATATTTGTGGCAGAAGAAAAACACATCTTTAAACATTAAGAGATATGGAAGTTAAGAAATCACCAAAAGCGGACCTGGAAAAAGGTAAGATGATGGGTATCCTGATGGGTATGGTCGTCGGACTTGCAGTACTGTTCGTTGGCTTCGAATGGAGCGACCGTGAAATCACAATCGTCACAAGCGAGGGCGTTGCTGATATCATCGCGGAAGAAGAAGTTGAAATCACGAGACCGGAGGATGCACCTCCCCCTCCTCCGCCACCCCCTGCACCTGCTGTGGCAGAAGTATTAACCGTTGTGGAAGATGACGTCAAGCTGGACGATGTCGACATCGTTTCTTCGGAAGACGACGCCTCTTCAGCACAGGTCGAAGCTTATACTCCTCCTGCAGTAGTTGAAGAAGAAGAGGAATCTTCACAGCAGATTTTTACTGTTGTAGAAACAATGCCTGAATTCCCGGGCGGACAAGGCGCTTTGTTGCAATACCTGTCAAAATCAATCAAATATCCGGTTATTGCTCAGGAAAACGGTATCCAGGGTCGTGTATCCTGCTCGTTTGTGGTTAACAAAGACGGTTCCATCGTAGACGCAGAAGTTATCCGTGGTGTCGACCCGTCACTGGATAAAGAAGCTCTCCGTGTGATCAATGCCATGCCGAAATGGTCACCGGGCAAGCAGAGAGGTAAACCCGTACGTGTTAAATACACAGTGCCTGTTACATTCAGACTGCAATAATAACATGTAAATAGTACGAAAAGGCTGCTTCTATCGCAGCCTTTTTTATTTAAACAAATAATCTATGTTCGCTTTTAACGATATCCTACAGAAAATCGAGCAGGAAATTACCCGGCTCCAATTCACCTATCCTCCTAAAAGTTTATACGATCCGATCGAATACATCCTTTCACTCGGTGGAAAAAGAATCCGTCCGGCACTTGTACTGATGGCCTGTAATCTATATAAGGAAAATGTAGATGCAGCGATCAAACCGGCTTTGGGGCTTGAAGTATTCCACAACTTCACCCTTTTGCACGACGACCTGATGGACGAAGCCGATAAAAGAAGAAACAAACCGACCGTGCATAAAGTATGGAATGCCAACACAGCCATCCTTTCCGGCGATGCCATGCTGATCGCTGCTTATCAACTGATCGGCGAAACGGAACCCGAATCATTAAAAGAGATATTGGACCTGTTCACCGGTACGGCGCTTGAGATATGCGGCGGACAACAGTACGACATGGAGTTCGAATCGAGAACGGACGTAACGGAAGAGGAATACATCGAAATGATCCGGTTGAAAACGGCCGTACTGCTTGCCTGCGCCCTGAAGATGGGAGCGATCATGGGAAATGCGCCTGAAGCTGAAGCCGAAGCGCTGTATCAGTTCGGCATCAATATCGGGCTGGCCTTCCAGTTGCAGGATGATCTGTTAGATGTTTACGGAGACACCGCCACTTTCGGCAAAAATATCGGTGGGGACATACTCTGCAACAAAAAGACATTCATGCTGATCAACGCTTTCCGCCTTGCTTCGGATATCCAAAAAGCGGAGTTGAACAGCTGGATAGGCAAAAAGACATTCGATCCGGCAGAGAAAATCGCCGCCGTGACAGCCATCTACGACCAATTGCGGCTGAAAGAATTGTCCGAAGAAAAAATACACATGTATTATAATCAGGCAATGAACTGCTTAGACTCGTTAAGCGTAGCTCCCGAAAGGCTAAACATACTGAAAGAAGTCAGCGCCCGTTTAATGAACCGCCAGTCTTAAGATGAAACTGATCGACACACACAACCATCTATATTTAGAGGATTTTGATCCGGAACAGGATCAACTGGCCACTGTTGCGAAAGAGTCCGGCATAGACACCCTGCTCCTTCCGAATGTCGACACGACCACCATCGAGCGGATGCATGATTTATGCGACCGTTATCCGGGTTTCGCCTATCCGATGATGGGACTTCATCCGACCAGCGTAGACGGACACTATACCGAAAATCTGAAGATAATAGAGTCATGGCTCGGTAAACGTTCCTATTGCGGAATAGGAGAAATAGGCATAGACCTGTACTGGGACAAAACCTATCTGAAAGAGCAGAAAACCGTATTCGAAGAGCAGCTCAAGTGGAGCATCGACCTCGATCTGCCGGTTGCCATCCATACCCGTGAAGCATTTCCGGAAGTTTTCGAGTCTTTATATAAGGTAGGAGCCGATGCGCTCACCGGAGTCTTTCACAGTTTTACCGGCAATGAAAACGATTTGGAAGAAATCAATAAACTGAAAAATTTCAAAATCGGAATAAATGGGGTTATTACATTTAAGAACTCCGGACTGTCGGAAATAATCCGTCAGGCAGACATCAATAAGATCGTTTTGGAAACAGATGCGCCTTACCTCGCACCTGTCCCTTACCGGGGGAAAAGGAACGAGCCGGCTTATATCTGGAAAACGGCTGAAAAAGTAGCCCAGACCTATGGGCTGACACTTGAAGAGACCGTTGAAACCACACGGAAAAATGCTTTAAAACTATTTAAAATCGAGAATAAACCAATATCATGAGATATTTTCGCGCGTATTCAAAATTTATCCGTCAGATATTGTGCATATGTCAAGCAAAAACTATAGATTTGTGCACTGAAACGTTTGGATATGCGATTTTTTTCGTATTTTGCACCCGTTTTAGAAAAGCGGTGGCTTGTTTTTGGAGAGATGCTCGAGTGGTTGAAGAGGCACGCCTGGAAAGCGTGTAAACCCCT
>ERZ834769.3178-NODE-3178-length-11005-cov-3.347945_pt1 | contig 11005 bp, 10 predicted proteins | sample MGYA00519690_ERZ834769 | MGnify/ENA primary metagenome ERZ834769 (study PRJEB31850, sample SAMEA3708760) | human gut metagenome | biome: human gut; feature: human-associated habitat; material: faeces | place: China | collected 2014 ... | reverse complement strand
ACACTATTTGCGTCGATTACAACAAAAAAAGAACTGTAACAAATCGTTACAGTTCCTTTATCAGCCTATTTCAAACCACATTTAATTTTTTCTTTAGTTTTCAAACAAACCTCTATAAATTTATCAATACCCAAAGTTCCGCAAATAAATATTACAGGTGCGAAATTTGAAAAATATCTTCGGTTTGTTTCCCAGCAAAGCAAAAACAAATATACTCCAAATATCGTCAAATACAATGAAAACATCTTTTTACGTTTTTCATCATCAGAGCATACAAATCCCCATGCAGCAGTTAACATCAAAATTAATATTGCAATATGCATTGATGTTGCATATGTTGCATACTTTTTATAATTCTTCCCCTCGGGCAAAATCCAATCATGCAACTTTGTATCGGTTTGAGGATTACAATTATAAAAATCTTCAGCACCATATGTTCCGTTTCCGAAATCTGCTGTTGATTTTGTCATTGCCAAATCAAATACACCACAAAAGCCCAATTTTTTTATTCTATCGAAAATCTCTTTATTTATCTTACTGTTTCTGTTTTCATCGTAATCATATTTCCTTGTAAACTCATAATCCTCAGGATTATATACACCATCACCTTTAAGCCCCATCATGACCCAATGATTATACGGTGTATTTTCACCCTTGGCCGTTTGTCTGTCCAAATGAGAAGAATACATATATAAATTAAATGTTACATTAAATATCATCATAATACTCACTACGCTGACAAGAATTTTCGTAAACTCCTTGAATTTTCTGTTTATGAGCAAATCAATGCCTACTGCTATAGCAATTATTATTACAGTGAATTTATTCAAACTTCCTATTGTAATTGTCAGTCCCATTAATATATATGTAATTATTTTTCTTTTTCCCGATTGTTCTTTAGAGTTCAGATATAAATAGAAAAATAATACCGGAAACATAACAGAAAGCATATCAGTATACACAGCACCGCCCAAAAAATAGAATTGCACACTGAATCCAAACAGTACCAATGCAAAAACGGCATGTTTTACGTCAGCTATTTTCTTGCAAATCAGTGATACTATTACTGTTGTACAGCTTACCATAATACTGTTTATTACGACAGAAACCGCAAAATAGTCTTTAATTCCAAATATTGATGCAATTTTGAAAAACAAATGCAAAAATGCCATTGCCGCAAGATTGTTAGGAAATCTATAGAAATATTCATAATAATTTTCAAACGTCCCTGTTTCAACCCATTCAATAGCACCTTTATGTATCGCGCCAACATCCCACAACGGATCATACCTTAATGCAATTCCCAATACAATCTCTATTATAAACATACCTATACCAAATGAGATAAGTATCTTATTATAATTTTTCTCAATGAATTTCTCATTTTGGGAAAGGTTTTTATATATTATTGTCAAGCCGACTAAGCATAATGTTGTGACACAAATCAAGTGCAATGCTTTATAATATGTATTATGCAATATTATATTTATTGTAGTAAAAGTAAAACATATTGCAAACAACAAATAAAATAACCATATGATTTTTTTCTTCATATGTACTTCTCCTTAAACATTAATTAACACCTGCAAACATACTGATAATACCTATACAAATAGGTACAACCATAGCTATTGCGGTAACAAGACAAATAATTCTGATTGTTTTTTTGCTAAACATTTCTTACACCTCTATTCCGTTTTATCAAGTAATCTGCTTATAATAGACGCAGCCTGCGCACGTGTTGCGGTTTGCTGCGGTCTGAATGTATCGTCGTCCATACCCGATATTAAGCCGTTTGTATACGCATATCTGACGCCGTCCAATGCCCATTGCGATATTTGGCTTACATCATCAAACTGTAAATCGACAGGAGTAAGTATATTATAGGACTCCTCCTCATCACAACTGTATTGATACAGCATATAAACCATATACGCCATTTCTTCACGTTTTATCGGCTTATCGCCGTCAAAAAAGCCACTGTAAATAGCCTTGCCGTCTGTTATCTTTGCTGCATAATTGCCAATCATATTTTCAGGTATCAAGCCTTTGTCGAGCGCACTTTGCACACAACCGCCGTACCAATCGGACGCGGTAACATCAAGACATTCGCCACTCCTGTACGGCACATCGGCAATACCGACTGTACCCAAAGCCATCTTCAAAAACTCTGCACGCGTTACAGTTCCGTCCGGATTAAATTCTGTATCCGAAACACCGTGTATAATATCTTTGTCGGCAAGTTCATTTATAACATCTTCCGCCCAATGACCTTTGATGTCGTTAAATTCAGCCGCACTTGCCGATACCGCCGTCATTGACGACAATATCAATGCCACTGCGACTACTTTCTTTATATTCATTCCTATTTCTCCTATTTTAAATTATTCATTACAACCGCCGCCTGTGCACGCGTCAAATTCTCTTTCGGTGCAAAGCGACCGTCTTCCATACCGTCTATATATTTCAAATTATAAGCATGTACTACATAACTTATATATTTTTCATCAATTTCATCACTGTCTTTAAACGAAAAAACAGGAATACGTCTTTCATTGTCCCAGTCTCTCCAGTTTCTCATTTTATAATTTTTGCAACGAGTTGCAATTACAGCCATTTCCTCACGAGTAATAGGCTTATCACCGTAAAACTTACCCGTATAAACATTTACATTAGCTCTGACAGCCTTTTCTTTCTCTGTTGATTCTTTAAGCGTTTTTGTAACATTTGTAAAATCACAGTTCTCAATCATTTCTTTAGGAATAATATCCTTATCCAACGCACCTTGCAAATAGTAGCAATACCAATCATCATTTGTTGCGTCAAGGCATTCACCGTCACGATATGCGTGACCGACAATGCCAAACGAATCCATTGCCATCTTCAAAAATTCCGCACGCGTTACAGTTCCGTCGGGATTAAACTTTCCGTCACCGACTCCCGATACTTTGTCATTCTCTGCAAGTGTTTTTATAACATCTTCCGCCCAATGACCTTGTATATCCGTAAATTTCTCGTCACCCTTTAAATACTTTGCCAGTTCAGGCACATTTTCAGGAATTGCGTCTGCAATAAGCTTTGCAACTCTCTTTGCGCCTTTGGCTTTCATATGGGTGGTGTCGTTCGTACCTGACGGATAAGCCTTGCTTTCAAGCGGTTCACATACAAAATAGCCCGACAAAACACGATTCTTACTCATACTGTTCCACGCATCTGTCACGATTTTATTTTCATCAATAAATTTGCAACCTGTTTCTTCGGCGATTTCACGCGTAGGGTCTGCGTAATCTTTTCTCGACTCCATAAAACAGTTGTTTTCTTCGTCCCACCAAGCAGCCGCATTTGCAGTCATAAGCACAGGTGTTCCGCCGCGTTTTTCAACTTCACCGATATATTTATCGGTAATCAACTTTTTGTAGTCCTCAACGCTTATGTATCTTTCCGGTTTATTTTCAGCACCGTCATTTATACCGAACTGAATAAACACATAGTCACCCGGGTGCATTTCCGTAAGTATTCTGTCAAGTCTGCCGTCATTGTCATAGCTCTTTGAACTTCTTCCGCCCATTGCACGGTTTTCAATAATTATATCGCCATTAAAATAATCGGCAAAAACTTGTCCCCAACCTGTTTGAGGGTATACCTTTGTATAGTTGTAAGTTTGTGCCGTTGAATCACCTGCAATATATATAGTAGGTTTTTCGGCTTTTTCTCGTGTCGGTAACTGTTCAATATCTATTTCCGTCACGTTAGGGTTGTCACCCTTAACCTGTACGGTGATTTTTCCGTCTTTCGGCACAACAGGCTGTTCATTTTCCTGTGTTTTGCCTGCCTCAAGTGTGTACGCTCTTACACGTTCACCGCCGTTTATATAAATATTCGCATTTGTTTCTGTTTTTCCGCCGGTTGTTACCGTTACAGTGTAGTCACCGTCAGGCACTTCCACTTCTTTCGTAACACCGTCCGTCTTGTCTGCTTTTACTTTCGTCATATCAAATTTTTCCGAATACAATCCGTCTGCTTTTGCAATAGGTATCATGCAAGCTGACATAACAGACATAGTAAGTATAGCTGATATAATTTTTCTTATTTTCATTAAAAATCACCCCTTAAAATTTATTATATTACATCTGTAAATAAATTGCAATATAAAAAACAGTCTATTTCTTTTTTCTTAAATCTCTAAAAAATTCAGTCAATATGCTTGCACATTTATCTTCCGTTATACCGCCTGTCACATTGACATTGTGATTGAACATACCGCTTTCAAATAAATTGATAACCGAACCGGCACAACCGGACTTTTTGTCATACGCACCGAAATACACCTTTTCAATACGCGAATTGATAATCGCCCCTGCACACATCGGACAAGGCTCAAGCGTCACATACATTTCACACCGCGGTAATCTCCAACCGCCGAGTTTTTTGCAAGCCTTGTTTATCGCTATTATTTCTGCGTGAAGTAATGCATTTTTCTTGGTTTCACGCTTGTTGTATCCTCTTGCGATAATCTCACCGTCACGCACTATAACCGCACCGATTGGAGTTTCACCGATTGACGCGGCTTTTTTTGCTTGCTTCAGTGCCTCTTTCATAAATTTTTCTTCCATATAATTCTCCATTCAGTAGATATAACCTTATTTTATCACACCTCTTGACATATGTCAAAAATAGTAGTAAAATGTGATAAGCAACCGCGTTGGTTGTTGCTTGCCGATATACAATCGTCGGTAAGATGTAGTATGGTAGAAAAGGAGATATGAAAAATGATTGTAATTCTAAAACAAAACGCAGAACAAAACGAGGTAAACGCACTTTTAAAACAGCTGGAGGACATGGGCTTTGACCATCATTACAGTAAGGGCGAAAATTCCACAATAGTTGGTATTATCGGTGATACTTCAACTCTTGACACAGACGATTTAAAGACTATTGACGTAGTCGCAGACGTTAAGAGAGTTTCCGAGCCTTTCAAGCTTGCAAACCGCAAGTTCCACCCGGATAGCAGTATTTTCAACATTGCCGGCAGAACAGTAGGTGAAGGTCATTTCAGCGTAATTGCAGGTCCTTGTTCGGTAGAAACAATTCCGCAAATGACAGAAACAGCCGAAGCAGTTAAAAAGAGCGGTGCTTCATTTTTAAGAGGCGGTGCATTCAAGCCGAGAACATCACCTTATTCATTCCAAGGACTTCATGACGAAGGTCTTAAAATTCTTCTTGAAGCAAAGAAGGCAACAGGACTTCCGATAGTTACAGAAATTATGAATCAGGCACATCTTGATTTGTTTGAAGATGTTGATATAATTCAAGTCGGTGCAAGAAATATGCAGAACTTTGAACTTTTAAAGGAACTTGGTAAATGCAATAAGCCTATACTTTTAAAGCGTGGTCTTTCAAGCACAATCGAAGAATGGGTTATGAGTGCGGAATACATTATGGCAGGCGGTAACGAACAGGTTATTTTCTGCGAAAGAGGTATAAGAACTTACGAAACATTCACAAGAAATACTCTTGACCTTTCGGCAATACCGGCACTAAAGTCAATTTCACACTTGCCTGTAATCGTTGACCCAAGTCACGCAACAGGTTTGCCGTGGATGGTTGAACCGCTTACAAAAGCGGCTATCGCAGTAGGTGCAGACGGTATTATGATTGAAGTTCATAATAATCCAAAGAAAGCATTGTGCGACGGTGCTCAATCACTTACTCCGCAGCAGTTTGACAATGTTATGCAGACAGTTAAGAAGCGTGTTGAGTTTGAAGGTAAAATTTTAGGTTAATTTAAAGGCAGTCGATTGACTGCCTTTTTGTTTGCAAATTTTCAGATAACAGCACTACCGCATTTGTTTGCAATTTTGTATGCAGCCATATTTTATTTTTGATTTTGCAAGTAGCCACCCCTCCGTCACTCGTTCCTCGTGCCACCTCCCTCAATGGGAGGCTTTTTATTTTCCGCCAAATCCCGTAAGGCTCCCCTTGAGGGGAGCTGTCGACACTGTCGACTGAGGGGTGGCTCTCTATTGAATTTCAATCACGCAAACAGGCGACCACCGGTCGCCCCTACACACGTTCCACTCAAACAACAGCGAACTCCAATCATGCAAACGGGCGACCACCGGTCGCCACTCCGAAATTCTCATAAACGATAGCAAACTTAATCACACAAAAAAGGGCGACCAACTGTCACCCCTACTACACAACTATTCATCTTTATGAAAGTGTCTGTAAATCGCATAAACCAAAGCACCGACTGACAAAACAGCTATGTATATCGCAAAAGCAACAAACACAATACTACCTGCTTTTGAGGGCGGTATATATATATATATATCTACGATAACCAATCACATCTTTATTCACTGCCAAAGTTACCGTTGCAAAAGCAATCGTAACCAAAGTCAGCAGCCCGCCTATATAATACTTTTTCATAAAATCCCCTTATCTTACCAACAAATACACCGTATATGCCACATACATAAAAATCATAACCACACCGCAAGGGCGATTAATCTTTTTATTAGCAAGTGCAAAAATATAAGTAAACAAGCATATTCCAATCAACACACAACCGTCAATTACCACATTAAAGTCAGTACCTATTGTACCGATTGTCGCTGATATTCCGAGAATGAACAACAAATTAAATATATTCGAGCCGATTACGTTACCTACCGCAATATCATTTTGTTGTTTTCTTGCGGCAACAATCGAAGTCACAAGTTCAGGAAGTGATGTACCTATCGCCACAACGGTAAGACCGACAACTCTTTCACTCATTCCCGCCATAAGTGCAAGTTCCTTTGCGCCTTTAACAGTAAGCTGACCGCCGACCACAACACCGACAAAGCCGATTATTATAAACAAGAGGCATTTCCACATTGGCAAATCTGCCTTTTCGCTATCCTCCGCACTTTCAATCAATTTACTTTCTTTCTTACCCATCACAACAGAGCCGACCATAAACACCGCAAACAATGCAAGAAGTATAATACCGTCCAATCTTGTCAATGCAATATCACCATGATTTAATGTCATTAAAAGCACAATCATTACAGCGGTTATACCGATACAGAATGGAAAATCACGTTTTAGGATATTTCCTTTTACAGCAACAGGTGCGAACAAAGCACTTGCACCAAGTACGACAAGCGTATTAAATATATTTGATCCGATTATATTACCGATTGCAATTTCATTACTGCCTTGCAGTGACGCAGTTATGCTAACCGCCGCCTCGGGCAAACTTGTTCCGAACGCCACTACCGTAAGTCCGACTATATATGCCGGAATTCTCAACTTTGCCGACAAATCACACGCACCGTCAACAAACAAATCCGCACCTTTAACCAAAAGCACAAACCCTATCACCAAAAATAAAATCATCAAAACCATTAAATATAAGCTCCTTTTCCTCTGTAATTCCTCATAAAAGCAAAGTAGACAAAACCCATATGGGTTTTGTCTACAATTAAATTGTCTAATCGAATTAGTGAACGATAGCCATTTCTGTATCCTTATCAAAGATATGAATTTTGTTTGTTTCAAATGCAACCTTGATTGTATCACCAATCTTAGCTGTTGAACGTTGATTAACTCTTGCTGTGAACTGTTCACCTGCAAGTTCAAGATACAAATATGTTTCAGCACCCATCATTTCAGTAACTTCAACGTATGCATTACATACAGCCTCAGGTCTGCTTGAAATGAATGCCTCGTCATCGTGAATATCTTCAGGTCTGATACCAACGATTACTTCCTTACCGATATAACCTTCAAGTTCAGGTGTAACCTTACCGTTAGGAATCATAATCTTGTTATCGCCAAATGATGCGTATACGCTACCGTTTTCCTTTGATAGTGTAGCAGTAACGAAGTTCATTTGCGGTGAACCGATAAATCCTGCAACGAATACGTTATCAGGCTTTGTATAAAGGTTAGCAGGTGTATCAACTTGTTGAATAACACCGTCCTTCATAACAACGATACGAGTACCCATTGTCATAGCCTCTGTCTGGTCATGAGTAACGTACATAAATGTTGTTTGAAGTTTGTTATGTAACTTCTTAATTTCAGTTCTCATTGCAACTCTTAGCTTTGCATCAAGGTTTGATAGAGGTTCGTCCATAAGGAATACCTTAGGATTACGAACGATTGCACGTCCCATAGCAACACGCTGTCTTTGACCGCCTGAAAGAGCCTTTGGCTTTCTGTCAAGAAGATGCTCAATGTCAAGAATCTTTGCAGCTTCTGTAACACGCTTCTTGATTTCGTCCTTTGGAGTTTTTCTAAGCTTTAGACCAAATGCCATATTTTCAAATACTGTCATATGAGGATATAGAGCGTAGTTTTGGAAAACCATTGCAATATCTCTGTCTTTAGGAGCAACGTCGTTTACAAGACGTCCGCCGATATAAAGTTCACCTTCTGAAATTTCTTCAAGACCGGCAACCATTCTTAGAGTTGTTGACTTACCACAACCTGAAGGACCTACAAGAATGATGAATTCCTTATCGTCAATGTCAAGTGTAAAGTCACTTACAGCAGTAACGCCGCCTGCATATCTTTTGTAAATGTGTTTTAATTGTAAATCTGCCATAATTAATTGTTCCCCTCTCGTCCAAGAAAAATTTTTATACAAAATAAACCAGATTTCATTTATTCTGCTTGTTTAAGTGTATTGTTATCTTTATAATACATCTTTTTGATATATATATGATAACATATTTAAATACAAATTGTTAGTCGTATAATTCACAAAAATACTTTTTATTCTTTAGTAAAATTAACTAAACATATTTTAATCATATGACAAAAAGGAGTATTTTGCTTGATTACTCTTTATTTTTTGAGCTTTGTATAACTTTTTCGGCAACATTTGACGGAGCTTGCTCGTAACGGGTAAACTCAAACGAGAACATACCTCTGCCCTGACTCATAGAACGCAAGTCGGTCGCATAACGGAACATTTCGGACATAGGCACTTCAGCCTCAACCATATTAAGTCCCTCTTTATCGCTTTCGCCCATACCCATAATCTGGCCGCGGCGTTTATTAATATCACCGATAATATCGCCCATAATATTTTCAGGAATATATACTTTCAAGTAGCCGATAGGCTCAAGCAAGACAGGGTTAGCCTGTTTCAAACCCTCTTTGTACGCGATAGCCGCCGCCGTCTTAAATGCCATTTCCGACGAATCTACAGGGTGATACGAACCGTCAAGTAATGTGGCTTTCAAGTTCACAACGGGATAACCTGCAAGCACACCTTTCTGGCACGAATCACGCAAGCCTTTTTCAACGGCAGGGAAATAGTTTTTAGGCACAGAACCGCCGAATACTTTTTCTTCAAAAATCATATCTTCCGACACACCCGGCTCAAATTCAATCTTAACGTGACCGTACTGACCGTGACCGCCCGATTGTTTCTTGTGTTTGCCTTCAACGGTAGCCTTGCCCTTGATTGTTTCGCGATACGGAACAATAGGGTCTTCCAAAACTGCGCCGACACCGTATTTTGATTTTAATTTGCTTATAATAACGTCAATATGCTGTTCGCCCTGACCGTTTATAAGAGTCTGCTTTGTTTCGGTATTGTTTGTAATTGTGAATGTCGGATCCTCCTCCATAAGCTTGTTAATACCGCTTATAATCTTTTCTTCATCGCCCTTTGTCTGCGGTTTAATCGCCATAGACAAAACAGGCTGCGGAAATTCAATACCGGTAAGTATGATATTCTTACCTTTTTCACATAATGTATCACCTGTTTTTGTGCTTTCAAGTTTTGCAACCGCACCGATGTCACCGGCTTTTATCGACTTTGCGTCAAGCTGTTTTTTACCGCAAAGATTAAATACCTTGCCAATCTTTTCGTTTACGTCCTTGTTCGGATTGTACAGCGTGCTGTCACCCTTTACCTCACCGGAATAAACTCTGAACAACGACATCTTACCAACATAAGGGTCTGCGATTGTTTTAAATACAACCGCCGCCGTTGTTTCCGTTTCACTCTGTACAAGCTCAACAGGCTCACCTGTGTCGGCAACTCTCGCGATTTCCTCAATTTCCGACGGAGCAGGCAAATACTTACCCATACCGTCCATAAGCGAACGCACACCGATATTATCCTGACCGCTGCCGCAGTATACAGGATAAATAACACCGTCCTTAACACCTTTTCTTATAGCTTGCTTAATTTCGTCAAAAGTAAATTCTTCACCGTTGAAATACTTAACCATAAGTGCCTCATCGGTTTCGGCAACAGCCTCCATAATCATTTCTCTAAGCGGTGCGACAATTTCCGCCATACCGTCGGGTACAGGAATATCCACTCTGTCCTGTCCTTCGTATCTTCTTGCCGTCATATCGACAATATCGACAAAGCCTTTGAATTCGTCACCCTCTCTTATCGGATAAACGAACGGAGTTACTGATTTTCCGAACTTTTCTTTCATTTCCTCAAGAGTTTTTTGATAATCCGCTCTGTCATCATCAATTTTGTTGACAAAGAACATAATCGGCACACCTCTTTGTTTTGCGTATCTGAACACGTTCTCCGTACCGACGCTTACACCGCTTCTTCCGCTCAATACAATAAGTGCCGAATCCGCCGCACGGATACCCTCTTTAACGTCACCGACAAAATCAAAAAAGCCCGGTGTGTCTATCATATTATATTTCATATCTTTCCACTCTACCGTTGCAAGAGCGGTTGAAATACTGAATTGTCTTTTGATTTCTTCACCGTCATAGTCCGTTACAGTGTTGCCGTCAGCGACTTTGCCCATTCTGTCGGTCATTTTCGCATTGAACAGCATTGCCTCTGTAAGCGTTGTCTTACCGCATTTACCGTGTCCCATAACGGCGATGTTCCGAATTGCGTCCATTGAATACGTTTTCATTTGATTGACCCTCCTAATATAATATTTTTCGTTCATTTTATTTGGCTATCGCTTTTTGTATGTTCTTTTAGACAAAACCTTTATGGTTTTGTCTACTTTAT
>ERZ834769.3175-NODE-3175-length-11031-cov-3.997722_pt1 | contig 11031 bp, 7 predicted proteins | sample MGYA00519690_ERZ834769 | MGnify/ENA primary metagenome ERZ834769 (study PRJEB31850, sample SAMEA3708760) | human gut metagenome | biome: human gut; feature: human-associated habitat; material: faeces | place: China | collected 2014 ... | reverse complement strand
TTCGTTTTTGGCGGGCCACAAACGAAAAACCGTTGCCCAACTCCAACAGAAACGCTTGAAGATTGGTAATCAACGCACGCTCCAAATCTTTTTCGTAGTAGGTCGCTTCGGGACGCAAACCGAGAAATTCCAATACCATCGGGTCTTTGATGATCTCAGTCGGAGATTCGGGAATGCGTTCCTTACGGGCAACCTCCAGCACAGCTTTCTTATCGTTGCTCAACAACAGACGTTCATATAGTCCAGAATTGATCTGCCGCTCCAATTCGCGGCCTGTCCAGTTGTTGTTGGTGGCTTCCAGCTCGTAATATTCACGCTTGTCTTTGTCATCTATCTGAATCAGAAGGCGATATTGATACCAATTCAATTGCGTCCGCAGTGCGGTCGCAATTGGATAAGTGCGGTAGAACTGCCTTGCTCGTTCTAACTGACGCACGGAAAATCCACTACCGAACTCTTTTTCAATTTCCAATGCAACGTTTTGAAGAAGGTATGCTCCGTATTCCGCTCGGTCTTGGCCTTTTTGTTCTTCGATAAAGATGCGTTCGCCCAATTTCCAATACATTTGTACACGGACGGTATCCACACTACGAATCGCTGATTCTCTGGCAGAAAGAATAATAGTCCGAATATCGGATATAAATTGTTCGGTCAGATTAGCCTTAACTATTTTCATATATCGTCTATTTTGAATTCCGACCGCGCTGCGGACGCAATTATCTCCTTTACGACAACAAATTTACTAATTCTTTTTTCATTTCATCGTCGATGGTGCGATAACGTGCGAAAGCCTTGCTGCCTTCCTTATGTCCGCTCAAAGCTCCGACCAAATTGGGGTCTTTGACCTGCTTATACAGATTTCCGACGAATGTCCGGCGGGCCAGATGCGACGAGGCGATCTCGTAAAGCACCCTCTTTTCTTCTTCGCGGGTGGTGGGGTTTATGACCGTAACCAACCGTTTCAATCCGGCAGCTTTGAAAATCCGCTTGATCGCCAGATTGTATTTCTGCTCGGAGATGAACGGTAGCAGTTTGTCGCCGTCCAGACCTTTGTAACGGGATGCGATCTCTTTGGCTGTCTGATTCAGCGGAACCCGCACGGTCAGCGGCCGCCCTTCTTTGGTCTTGCGTGGTATATACTCGATGGCTCCGTCGATCAGATTCGATTTCGTCATTTTCAGCAGATCACCCACCCGGCAGCCGATCAGACATTGAAAAACGAAGATGTCGCGCTGAACGGCCAGTTGCGGATGCCGCTTCAGGTTCGTGCCGTAAATCTTGTGCAACTCCTCGACCGTGATATAATAAGGCGTTCCGTATGTGCATTCCTCCAACGGGAAATCGTCGAACGGTCGGTTACGGGTCTTTTTGTTGCTGTTGCACCAGTAGAAGAAAGTTCGGATGCGCGAGAAACAATCCAATAACGTATTCTTTCCTCTGGGTTGCGGCGTGCGTGCTTCGGGTATAGCTTCGTAGATTTCCGGGTAAAGAGCGCAGTAGCGGTATTCATTTTCCAAAAATTCCCAAATATCCCGCAAGGTGTCGGCCGTTACTTGATCGATGTCCAATACGAATGCTTTTTGCCCCCTCTTGGTTGTCCGGATATAAAGTTCATACCGCTGTAATCCTCGTTTGATGACCCGGTAATTCTTTTTGCGGACATCGGAAAGACGGTGCTTTTCGAGAAATTCGTCGAACAATGCGATCAATGTCGGTTTGGCCGTTTCTTCCGTGGCCGTTTCGACATTGTACTTTTGCGGATTGTAATATTGTTCCAATGCCTCTTTCAGCCACTCTTTCTGCGGTTCTGCCGTCTGTCGGGACTGATAGGCTCTTTCGAGGTGGGATTTGAGTTTTCGGGCTTCATCGTTGTAATAGGAACGCATTTCGTCGTCGCAAACGATTTTGCTTTTGACCTGTTCGGCCTTGTTATCCCAAAGATTGGGGTTGATGGTGAGCCGGGTCGGTGCGACCATATCTACCTGCCTGCCGTCCCGCAGGCGTGCGTAAATGGTCGCCTTTGATTCTGTATCATAGCGTTTTACGCTCTTTTTGATGATGAGAGTTATTTTCATAGTACCCAGATTCCGGATTGACAGAGCAAAAATATGAAAAATTCCCCACATTTTCCCCACGTCTGCTAAAAAATGTTCAATCGGAATTTGTCAGGTAAAATTATTGAATGTTTATATACTATTGATAATAAATAAAATAAATGCAAAGTCATCTATTTTGACTTCTATTTAGGTTTAATAGAATTTAGTATATTCAAATGCGGCTCCGGGTACATGAAAAATCGCTTAATTTGTTGGTTATGACAAGTTAAGCGATTTTTTGATTGTTCCCGCATGTGAAAATATGCTCTTGGGTGGGTTATCTTTTGTGAGGAGGCTGGAATATATCCAATGATTCGTCATAGATCGGGCTGTCGATCCCGAGGAATGACAGGACGCTGTGAAAGACATGATACTGCCCGACCTTTTTCTCCGGATCTATTTCCAGCGCTTCATCCGATGTCCACACGATGAACGGAATCTCGATCTGTTCCTTCGGCGCGACAAGTATGGGCACGCCGTGCATATACAGATTCCCCTCGCCGAGGGACTCTCCGTGGTCGGATACGAAGATCACGCAACTGCGCCTTTGGGGAATCCCGCGAAGAATTTCTATTACGGAATGAATGAGATAATCCGTGTAGACGATGGTGTTGTCGTAGGCATTCATCAGCTCCTTCGGATCCGCTTTGGACATCTCCACCGTAGTGCATACGGGACTGAACACCTCGAACTCCGGCGGGTATTTCTTATAGTACGTGGGGCCGTGGCTCGTGCTGGTATGGAGTACGACGAGCATCTTGTCCTTGCTGCCGGAGAGTATCTCTTCGCGGAGGCCTGCGAGCAGAATGCCGTCGTACCTGTCGTCGGCTTCGGGATTCCGCTCCTTGAGCTCTTTCGGCTTGTAGTATTTGTCGATGTGTACGGGAGGCTCTCCCCAATTGTTGCTGCGCCATACCACATCCACGCCGCTGCGGTTGAGATAGTTCGGAAGGATTTCGTAAAGTTTGTTGGACGGCTTATGGTCGAGAATGGCCTTCACGCCTGCCGTGGTGTAGGTCGCGGCCGCATCTGCAATCAGTGCGGTCACGCTGTCTTTCTCCAGAAGCGGATTGGTCGGCTTGCCGTATCCGTATAAAGAGAAATTCTCCCTTCTGGCGGATTCTCCTATTATCAGCACGCATACATCCTTGCTGTCGGAAACGATCTTCGCGTCGGGCAGGGGAATCTCTTTCCGGTTCTGCTTCTTTACGGAATTATAGTAGCGTACGGAATTGACCGTATACGACCACGGCATGACCAGGCTGCCGAGTTTGGGCGCGTTGCGGTCGATCCACGGCCAGTTCTGCATATTGACCAGCGCGATGGCCAAAGAAACCGCCAATGCGATGCCCGTGCGGGCGAAAAAACGCTTCCAGCTTCCGTAGTCGAACCGCCTTGCAAAAATGTAGATGCATGGAACCACCCCCAGGAAGAGGAGATACCATACGGCAGACCATGAAAAGAATCCGGAAGCCTCCGAATACCGGGTGTTGAATACGTTCCCCATCATCTTGTCCGTGATGAGCACCTGGTATGTGTTTATGAAATAGAGGCTTATGGCATTGCCTATGAATGTGAAGGCAAGGATGCACTTTCCGACGAAGCGTCCGAGAAAGAGCACGAGGTAATAGACGAGAAAATTGAGCGCGAACATCAGCACGCCCAGCCCTCCGGTGATCAATACGCCGTTGAAGCCCCCTTCGATGTTGCCGAGCACCAGCCGGAAGAACGGCCAGTGGAACGCCACGAGCGTAAACAGGCTGAGTACCGAAGATATGCGGGTGAGGTCGGTCTTTTCGTTCAGAAATTTTACCATTTGATAACTGTTTTATAAAATGTAAGGATCACTCCCGCGCACAGGACAAGAAGCGTAAAGTTGAAAAGAATCGTCAACGGGATGTTTACCGTATGCGCCGGAGCCATATAGGGAGTTTGTGCCACGGAAGCGTCGTATTGTGCGAACGGATTGGTGTAGATCACCTCTCCGTCGGGAAAGTAGGCCGTAATACGTGCGTAGGGGTCATTGTCCCTCATGGTATAGCTGGCCGCGGACGAGTTCCGGGCCAGCGACAGAGTGGTGTGATCCTGTCCTGTCACCTTGATACTGTCCGCCTGGCGCGACAAGGCGATGTAGATCGTTTCGCCGTCGAGTCCGATCTTCTCGACCGACGGCAGATTCCTGTTTCTGGCGTATTTCACCTCCCAGTCCCCATGTCCGTAGTCGGGAATGCGCATCGCATAATAGCACCCTCCGAGAAGCGTTTCCTTTATGTCTTCATACCTCGCCGACGGACAATGCAGGAAATTGCACCTCACGGCAATGCGGCTGGATTTGTCGGGGTAATGTAGGTCGTCGTTGGCCAGCCCGAAACTGTAATGCCCGGCGCTGAGGGCCCAGTCCCAGTACTCGTTTTCGGTGCTCTTTCCGCTGTCGAGTTCCATGATCCTGTAACCGCCGAGTTTTTGCATGTGGCTTTTCGACGTGCCCGTCGTTCTCAAGGGGTGATTCATCTGGATGAAATCGGACTCCTTTCCGAGCAGGTCTAACTGGAATTGTTTTTGGGAAGCGAAAAGCGGGATCAAATGATCGAAGCGGTTGACTTCGTCGCAACCGAATACCAGCTTATGGTATTTGAATAGGTTGATACCGTGTTCGTAGACATTGACCTGCAACAGGGAATCGTACGGATGTAGGGTCAATTCATTGTGATTCGAGAATGTTACGATGTCATATCCGAATTTCCGGTAGGCTTCATCGGTTTCGGCCGGCCAATATTCGCACTCGTTCAGGATGCCCTTTACGCGCGTATGCGTATGAAAATTGGCTCGTTTCCAGCATATGTCGGATTCCCCCCCCCCGGTATGGGTTAAAAATGTCGGGGCCGCTGAAGGGTTTAGCCTCACTGAAATCATATACAGGGCTTACGCTTGTCACAAAGATTGCCAGCAAGGCGATCAGTATGAGCGAGACGATGGTTTTGCCTAATGCGACCAATATCTTTCGCAGCATGTAAATCAAAGTTCGTTCATTTGGATGCAATGCGTTTCCCATAAATTAATGGCTGAAGATAATTGCTGCAAAGTTAACAAAAATGCGGCAAGAGCAAAAGGGAAAATGGATGTGTAGAAACGACTAAATTCGAATTTGGACATTAAAGTAATAATTGGGAATATTTTTGCGGGTGGGAGCGCGAATGCGGGTGGGGGCTCAAACCGGAATGGGATACCCTTTCCGGCGCTTTCTGGCGGCGGTTGGTGAAAATAATCCGCGCTTTCGGGCGGTTTCTCGGAAAGAAGCGTTATCTTTGCCGCAGGTTTGGTGCTCTCCTTCCCGGGCGTGGAAGAAGGGTGAAAAGGGAATCGGGTGCAAATCCCGGACAGTCCCGCTGCTGTGAAACTCCGTGAAGGCTCCGAACATCTCGCCACTGGCCCGCAAGGACCGGGAAGGCTTCGGAACAGGAGCAAGTCAGAAGACCTGCCAGGCCGATTCGACGTCAGGAAGCCCCGGGGGATGGGTATTTGACATCGGGTTATGTAATGCTTATTGTTTTATGTCGGACTTTGCTGCCGGGTGCTGCGCCTTTCGGCAGGCGGGATTCTTCCCGGACGGAAGCCGACCGGATGAGGATTGGATATGGAATTAATCGAACGATTGTTATTTGGCTCCGAGTCGCTTTGGGGCGGAGGTGTGGCCCACTCGGTGCTGATTCTGGCGCTGGTCGTGGCGTTGGGTGTCATGCTGGGCAAACTCAAGGTCGCCGGCGTGTCGCTGGGCGTGACGGGCATTCTGTTCGTCGGCATCGGCTTCAGCTATTTCGGCATGAACGTCGATGAACACTTGATGCATTTTCTCAAGGAGTTCGGACTGATTCTTTTCGTCTATTCGATCGGCCTGCAGGTCGGACCCGGATTTTTCTCCTCGTTCCGCAAGGGCGGCGTCACGCTCAACAAACTGGCGGTGCTGGTGGTGGCGCTGGGTGTCGCCACGACGGTGGCGCTCTATTACATCACGGGCTTGTCCATGACGACGATGGTCGGCGTGATGTCGGGCGCCGTGACCAACACGCCCGGACTGGGCGCCGCACAGCAGGCTTTCAGCGACATGCACGCCGGAGCCGATGCCCCGGACATCGCCACGGGTTACGCCGTGGCCTACCCGCTGGGCGTCGTGGGAGCCATCCTCACGCTGATCGGGCTTCGCTACCTGCTGCGCATCGACGTGAAACGCGAAGAGGCCGCCGCCGGGCAGGATTCGGACGCGCAGAAAGACCTGACGACCCGGCGTCTTTCCGTCGAGATCGTCAATGCCGCCGTCAACGGCAAGACCGTCGCCGAGATCCGGGACCTTGCGCTGCGGGATTTCGTCATTTCGCGCATCAGCCGCGGCGGCGGAAGCCCCGAACTGGCTGACGCTTCGACGGCGCTTCATTGCGGCGACCGCATCCTGCTGATCGCCGCGCCCCGGGATGTCGAGGCGCTGGTGGCCCTGCTCGGGCGGGAGGTCGACGCCGAGCCGATGGTCCATGACAAGGCGATGATTTCGCGGCGCATCCTGATCACCAAGCCCGAGCTGAACGGCAAGACCCTCTCCGAACTGCGGGTCCGTTCCACGTGCGGCGTCACGATCACGCGCATCAACCGTTCGGGCATCGACCTGGTGGCCTCCGGAAACCTGCAATTGCAGATCGGCGACCGGGTGACGGTCGTGGGGCCCGAACTGTCGGTGGCCCATGCCGAGCGGCTTTTCGGCAACTCGCTCAAGCGGCTCAACCACCCCAACCTGATCCCCATTTTCACCGGCATCGCGCTGGGCGTTCTGCTGGGCAGCATTTCGTTCTGGATTCCGGGAATCCCGCAGCCCGTGAAACTGGGTCTTGCCGGAGGTCCGCTGATCGTGGCCATCCTGATCGGCCGCTACGGGCCGCACTACAAACTGGTCACCTATACGACGATGTCGGCCAACCTGATGCTGCGCGAGGTGGGCATCTCGCTCTTCCTGGCGGGCGTGGGACTGGGTGCGGGCGAGGAGTTCGTGCCGACGCTCGCGGCGGGCGGATATGTCTGGATCGCCTACGGAGCCGTGATCACCGTCGTGCCGCTCCTGCTGGCGGGCATTTTCGGACGCTTCTACTACAAACTCAACTATTATACGCTGATCGGCGTTCTTTCGGGGGCCTCGACCAACCCGCCTGCGCTGGCCTATTCGGCCGAACAGACCTCGTCCGACGCTCCGTCGGTCGGTTACGCGACGGTCTACCCGCTGTCGATGTTTCTGCGGGTGCTGGCGGCACAGCTTTTGATACTGATATTCGGTTAAACCGGAAAAGGAGCGGCAAGGAAACGGACACGTTGCCGCCATAACGGGGTCGGACGCGATCAGCAAGCCGGCCGCGCCTTTTTCCAAAGACGAACGCTTATGAATATCGTGCTGTATGGAGTTCCGGCGAAGACCGCCGGCCGGATCGCAGGCCAGTACGGCCTGAAGGAGATCAACTCACCCGACAAGTTCGACGCCTCGGGAACGATGGTGCTCGTTCCGCCGATAAGCACTCCGCGCTACCTGCTGGCGTTCTACAACGCCATGCTGCGCCACGAGGACGATGTCGATGCGGTCATCATCTGCGGCATCGAGTCCTGCGAGGCCGCTTCGACGGTGCAGTACTGCACGCCTCCGGGAAAATTCTTCTCCCTGAACGGCGGGTTGGACGAGGAGGAGCTTCTCTCCGAACTGCGCCTGATCCTCGACTCCCTGTTTGCCGAGGGCAACCAGCTCAACGTCTGACCGCGCGTCAGGCTCCTTGCCGGTGCCGACGGTCGTCAGCGCGCGATGATTTCGTATGCGCCCGACCGGACGGCCGCAGCGGCGCGTGAGCCGAATCCTTGCCGCCGCGTTCCGGTTGAAAACCGCCCTTATCCGTTCCATACGACCGATTCCGCGTCGTGGAAAAATCCGCATACGAGCGTCAGGTACTCGGGCATGCGGCCTCCGCTGCCCCACTTCATCTCGATTCCGAACAGTTCGGAGGCCGTGTGTGCCACGTCGAACCCGCAGGCTTCGAGCGACGGCCGCACCAGTTCCGGATGGCGGCAGGGCCTGCCTTCGGGGCGCGTGCAACTCCCTTCGGGACAGTGGATGCACGTTCCGACGTAGGCGAACGATCGGCCGCCGTAGAGCCGTTCCATTCCGAGCAGGCGCGCTTCGAGGCGCAGACGCTCGGGGCGGATCAGCCGTCCGGACTCCGAGATGGGAATGCCGCGCGTTTCGGGGACGATCTTTGTTGCGACGAGCAGCGCCGAGGCGTAGCCTGCGAGGTATTCGTCCACGTCGAATCCGAACGGCGGGCATCCCCAGCTGCGGCCGTAGTTGCCGCACTCCCGGCAATAGCCGCCCACCCGTTCGGCGTCGCGGAAGCGGGCGACGTATGCTGCGGCGGGCAGTTCCGCCGTGAAATCCCGGGCGGTGTATCGAAACGAATGATCCATGCGGCAAAGTTATGAAAAAAACCGCCGTTCCGGGCGGTTTTCGCACCATTTGCCGTGGGAGCCGGCCGTAAGGTCGTTGCATGGCAGACAACGCTGAACTAATCTCTGAATTTCCGGCTCCCACCGGCAAAACGGCGTCGCGTCACGGCTTGCGCCGGAACAGCTTCGTGATGTCCTCCATCGTCCCGTCCGGTCCGACCCGGTAGAGCCGCTGGTTGGTCGTCGGCGCCGTCAGCGGACCCAGCGCCTCGACCCATCCGCCCAGTTTGACGTAGTCGAATGCCGCGGCCTCGAAACCCTCCGGCAGCTCCTCCCGGCCCGAATACCATGCCGTGCGCAGCTCCGGGCAGGTTTTCCGTACGGTCCCTGCCAGCCGGGCGATCTTGTGCGGCCCGGCGTCGCCGCCCATGAATGCGACGCAGGTCACCGAACGTCCGTAACGGGCCAGCAGCCCCAGCAGTTCCGCCTCGTCGAGCACGCGCCCTTCGTCCGCCTGCAAGTGCGGGCTGTGGCATCCCGGGCAGCGGTTGGGACAGCCCGTGATGTTGAGCGCCAGGGTCGTTTCGCCGGGAATCTCGGCGAACACCACGTCGAAATTGTGATACCGCACCATCCTACTCCGCCTTGGCGTAATAGCGCCGCGCGGCCTCCTGCTGGCGAGCCGCCGAGAAGTTCGAAACGCGCTTCATGTAGCCGATCACGCGCGTCAGGTAGTCCACGTCGTCCGAGTGGCATGCAGGGCACTCCTTCAGGTAGCGTTTGTCGATGTGCCCGCACTTGTTGCACACCGTGTTGGGGATGTTGAACGTGAAGTAGTTGCATCCTTCGGCGGCCGCCACGCGCAGCAGGTGGCGGTACTGCTCCTTCGAGAGGTGCTCCTCGAGGTTCATGTGCAGGGCCGAGCCGCCCGTGAGATGCTCGATGTAGCGGCGTCCGTGGAGGCGGAACTTGTCGATGACGTTCAGCGACTTGTCCTCCACGACGTAGAAATAGGAGTTGTAGCAGTCGCGCGGCACGGCATATCCGTCCTCGCGGTCCCACTTGGCGTGCTTCACGCCGACGTTTTCCGCCGGGATCATCTCACAGTTGAACATCACCTCCTTCGAGCGGTATTTCCGGTTGTAACGCTCGATCAGCCCCAATACCCCCTGCACGAAAGCGGCGTAGTCGTCGTTGTCGTCGATGCGGATGCCCAGGAATTCCGCAGCCTCGACCAGTCCGTTGACGCCGACGGTGAGATACTGCCGTGCGAGGTTGATGTACCCCGCGTCGAAGAGCGGCAGCATGCCCTTGGCCTTCAGTTCCTTGAGGTTCTCGTTGTAGGCTATCTGCACCTTGTGCACCAGGTCCACTATCTCCTCCAGATGGGCGAGGTAGTGCATGCCGTTCTTCACGGCGTACTGGATGCAGCGGTTCAGGTTGATCGTCAGCACGCTCTTCGAACCCGTCGAGACGCCTCCGGCGCCCAGCGTGTAGCTGAACCCGTTGTCCCGGATCTCGTTCCGCAGGCGGCAGCACGACGACAGCGAGTCGGCGTTGTCGCTGATGTAGGTGAAGAACGAGTGCCCCGCGGCGTACATTTCGGCCGTGAAGTCGCCCCACTCGCGGTCCATCACGTCGCCGTCGCGGGTCAGCAGCGCCATCGTCTCGACGGGGAAGGTCAGCACGGTTTTCGTGCGTTCGCGGTTGAACCACGTCATAAACCGTTTCTGCAACCACGACAGCGACTCCCAATGGGGTTTCGAGCCGTCCGGGAAGACGAATTCCCCGAAAAGCGACTCGAAATAGTAGCGGTCGTAGTAGGCGACGTTCCAGAACACGGCCTGGAAATTCCGCGCCCCGGTGGGCTGGTTGATCGAGTAGACGATCTGCTCGAAGCAGTCGGTGATCATCTTGTCGATCGTGCGGTGCTTTTTCGAGAGGTCCACCACCTCGTCGGCGCGCTTGTAGTAATCTTCGCCGTACTCCTGTTCGATGAAGTAGTTCATGTACATCAGGAATTCGGGCGTGGCGCAGGCCCCCGAGAGCATCGACGACACGATGTTGACGAACCCGCCGCAGAACGACTTGAGGTTGGTCGGGCGCGTCGAGTTGCCGCCCACCGACAGCGTGCCGCCCAGCAGCCACGGGTACATCGTGATCGAGGCGCAGTAGTTGGCCATCGACGTTTCGTCGTTCTTGTAGATGAAGTGGCCGTTGAGCAGACGCAGGTATTTGTCCGACAGCTCCTTGCCGTACATCTCCTTGATGCGGTCGGTCAGCAGACGGCGGTTCAGGCGGATGAAGTTCCGCTTCGGGAGTTCGCCGATCAGCGTGGCGATGTTCTTGTTCTCGACGTTGGCGTTGGCGTCGTATTTCGACCCTGTCGCGGGGTTCTTCGCGTCGCAGTAGTTGATCAGGAATTCGAGTTTCTCGCGGTCTTCGCGGTCCTCGGAGTGCTTCTGGCGGTAGA
>ERZ834769.3172-NODE-3172-length-11041-cov-4.365465_pt1 | contig 11041 bp, 9 predicted proteins | sample MGYA00519690_ERZ834769 | MGnify/ENA primary metagenome ERZ834769 (study PRJEB31850, sample SAMEA3708760) | human gut metagenome | biome: human gut; feature: human-associated habitat; material: faeces | place: China | collected 2014 ... | reverse complement strand
AGTTCCTAACTGGGAATTTATAGGTTCATATATTGATGAAGGTATTAGTGGTACATCAGTTAATAAACGAGAAGAATTTTTAAGAATGATTGATGATGCTAAAAGACATAAATTCGATTTAATATTTACAAAAGAAATATCAAGATTTTCAAGAAGTACCTTAGATAGTATTAAATACACGCAAGAGTTATTATCTAATGGTGTTGGTGTATACTTTTTAAATGATAATATTAATACAATATTGCCTGACTCTGAACTTAGACTTACAATGATGTCTTCAATTGCTCAAGATGAAGTTAGAAGATTATCAGAAAGAGTTTCATTTGGTATGAAAAGAAGTATTGATAATGGTGTGGTACTAGGATGTTCTAATATTTATGGTTATGTAAAAGATAAAGGAAAACTAGTAATTGATAGAGAACAAGCAAAAATGATTAAAATAATATTTGATAGATATGCTAATACTACTGATGGTTTATCTAAAGTATCAAGATATCTTTATGAATTGGGTTATAAAAGTAAAACAGGGAAAAGAATTGATACAACTATACTTACTAGAATTATAGAAAATCCTAAATATAAAGGATATTATTGTGGACATAAATCAAAAGTATTAGATTATCGTACCAAACAAAAGAAAAGATTAAATGAATCTGATTGGATTATCTATAAAGATTATAATAATGTTCCACCTATCGTATCTGAAGAACTATGGGAAAGAGCTAATACTAAATTAAGAGAAAGACAAGATAGTTTTACTAATCGGGCAGTTAATAAAGCTGTATTTCAAAATAGATATACTTATTCGGGAAAAATATATTGTGGTTATCATAACTTAACTTATCATAGATCTAGCGCTGGAAAAAGAAAAAATAATCCTGTATGGGAATGTCAAGTATATCGGAAAGAAAGTTTAAAAGGGTGTTCAAATCCTAGAATATTTGAACTTGAATTAGATGAAGTATTTAAAGATATGTTTAATAAATTATTTAAAAGAAAAAATACTATCTTTGATGAGATATTAAGTGAGTGTAAAAACTATTTAAAAACTAATAATAGTGAATTAGATATTAAAAATTTAGAATCAAAAATATTAGTTTTAAATAATAAAAAAGATAAACTATTAGAACTTGTAATGGAAGAATACTTATCTAAAGAAGATTATAAAAAACAGATAGATTTAATAAATGAAGATTTAAATGCATGCCAAAATAAAATAAATGAATTACAAAGTAACAAAAAAGATAAAAATTATATAGAAAACAAAATTAATGAAATTAGAAATGTTTTAGAAAAATGTTTAGATGATAGTAAGTGTTATAGTGATGTGTTTAATGAAATAATAGATAGAATTACTGTTTATAAAGAAAATAAAAAGCAAGTAAAATTAGATATTTTTATTAAGACAGGAGAAAGTTTATATACTACTTCTGAAATTAGCGGTAAAAAGTTTCATTTATTAGACTCCTATACAACAAGTAACCGCGGTTTCATCAATAGTAAATGGAGGTTATCTATATAAACCATATGTTTTAAATAATATATATGATAGTAATACAAATACAATTTTTTATCAAAATCAAAAATCACTTGTAAGAAAAACAATAAGCTCTAATACAAGTAAAATTATGCGTATGGCTTTAGAAAGTGTTGTGGCCCGTGGTGGTGGAAAAAAAGTATATATTGATGGGTATAGAGTAGGAGGAAAAACAGGAACGGCTCAAAAAGTACAAAATGGTGTTTACTTAGCTAATAATTATATAATGAGTTTTATGGCAGTTCTTCCCGCTAATGATCCTGAAGTTGTATTATATTTAGCTATAGATAATCCTAAAAAGACTGCGCTTTTATCAAGTTATACAACAACGCCATATGTAAGAAAAATATTACTTGATATAATTGATATAATGAAAATAGAAAAACAAAGTGATCAAATAGAAAAAGATTATGAATGGAACGATAAAAAGTATTATGAAGTAGAAAATGTAATTGGCAAAACAAAAAGTGAAGCAAAAAAGTTATTAACAGGATTTGATATTTCTTATGTTGGTGATGGTAATATTGTAAAAGAACAAACACCAAAAGCAGGGGAAAGATATTATCAAACTGGTAAAATCAGGTTATTAATGGGCGAATAAATGTAAATAAATAAAAGATTTTCTTTCGTTATCTCAATACTTGTAGTATAATTGTTTTAGAAATTATTAAAGAATGGGTGAAAAATATGTTATTATTAACAAAAGTTGTTTTATCATTAATGGTAGGCTTTATAACAGCAGTTATATTTGGTTTTGTATTAATACCATTTTTAAAAAAGATAAACTTTGGACAAAGAATAAGTGATTATGTAGGAGAAAATCACCATAAGAAAGAGGGAACTCCTACGATGGGTGGAATAATATTTATTGTTCCTACAATTATTACAATAGTATATTTGTGTTTATCTGATAGAGTAGAGTTTACATATAATTTGGCTATTGTTCTATTAGTATTTATTCTTTATGCAATTTTAGGATTTTTAGATGATTTTATAAGTATAAAAAGAAAACATAATGAAGGACTAACTATTGCTCAAAAATTTTTAGGCCAGGTATTAATTGCTCTTATTTTCTTCTTTATATTTATGAAGTATGATGGTAATACACATTTTACTGTATCAAGTTTAGGAATAGATATAGATTTAGGTTGGGGATATGGAATATTTATTTTGCTTCTTCTTGTGGGATTTAGTAATGCAGTTAACTTAACTGATGGATTAGATGGTCTAGCAGGAGGACTTTCTGCAATATCTTTTGTAGCATTTGCTCTTATTTCACTGTTTATCGGTCAAGAAGATATGGGAATATTTTGCTTTATTCTTGTAGGAACAATCGCAGGATTTTTAATGTTTAATGCTTATCCTGCTAGAATATTTATGGGAGATACAGGTAGTCTTGCTCTTGGAGGAGTGTTAGCTACAATAGCCATATTAACAAGAAGAGAAATTACCCTTTTTATAATATGTCTTCCATTTGTAATAGAAACAGCAAGTTCAATGATTCAAATATTGTATTATAAATTAACCAAAAAAAGAGTTTTCTTAAACTCACCACTTCATCATCATTTTGAAAAATTAGGTTATCAAGAACCAGATATAGTAAAAGCATTTTGGTTATTTGGAATTCTTTGTTCTTTAGCAGGAATATATTTTGCTGTTTGGTTATAGAAACAAAAAATTTAAAAATTAGTTTAAGATGAATTTTTAAAATTCATCTTTTGTTTTTGAAAAGTCAAAATTAGCTATTTGCAAAGCATTTGATATATCTTAATCAATCTAATTGGAGAGCTTTATGGATAAAATTATAAGAAGAAAGATAATAAAGATTATTTAAGTAAAAAAAGAAAAACCGTTTAGTGATGAAGTATTGCAACAAGCAAGAATATATAAAACAAATAATTAAAAACAAAGTTTATTAGTTTAAATTGCAAACACTAATTTTTTAAAAATTAATGTTGCTATAAAAGATTTTTTAAGATATAATATTAAGCGTACAAAGGAGATGTTATATATGAAAAATAATATTAAAGAAATTGAAGTTAAAATAGAAAAAGAAGAATTTGAAAAAGCATTAGAAAATACTTTAGAAAAGAAATTACAAAGCTTTCAAATGGATGGTTTTAGAAAAGGAAAGGTACCAAAAGATTTATATTTAAAAAAATATGGTAAAGAATCATTATATATTGATGCTGTTGATAGCCTTTTACCAAGTGCTTATGAAAAAGCATTAAAAGATGTAAAACCTATTATTGAACCAAAAGTTGATTTAAAAGAAATAAATGAAAATGGATGCACTTTTGTTTTTACAGTAACTGAAAAGCCTGAGGTTAATATCAAAAAATATACTGGTTTAAAAGTTAAAGAAGAAGAAGTAAAAGTTACAAAAGAAGAAATAAATGCTGAAATTGATAATATGCTTGAAAGATATAGTGAAATAGCAGTAAAAGAAGGAAAAGTAGAAAATGGTAATATTGCTATAATCGATTTTGAAGGATTTAATGATGGAGTTGCTTTTGAAGGTGGTAAAGGAACTAATTATTCACTTGAAATAGGAAGTAATACATTTATCCCAGGTTTTGAAGAACAATTAATTGGAATGGGAAAAAATGAAGAAAAAGAAATTAATGTTACATTCCCTAAAGATTATCCAAGTGAAGATTTAAAAGGAAAAGATGTTGTTTTTAAAGTTAAAGTAAATGAAATAAAAGAAAAAGTAAGAAGAGAACTTGATAAAGAATTTTTTGAAGATTTAGGTATGGATGGTGTTGATTCACTTGAAACTTTAGAAAAACATGTTGAAGAACATTTAAAAGAACATAAAAAGATGGATAATGAAAACAAATTCGTTGATGAAATATTAGCTAAAATTGCAGAAAATACAGAAGTAGAAATACCTGAAGAAATGGTTGAACATGAAATTACACATATGGTTGAAAATTTTGAAAATCAATTAAAGATGCAAGGAATTTCACTTGAAGTATTCTATGAGATGACAAAAAGTGATGAAAAAGATTTAAGAGATCAAATGAAAGATGAAGCTTCTAAAAGAGTTAAATATAGTTTTATTTTAGAAGAAATTCAAAATAAAGAAAATATTAAAGTTACAGAAGAAGAAACAAATGAAAAAGCTGAAACTTTAGCAAAACAATATGGTATGGAAAAAGATGCATTTATTAGTGCAGTAGGTGGTCTATATAATATTGAATATGAACTTTTAATGGAAAAAACAATTAATTTCTTAAAAGAAAACAATTAATTAATAACTTCATTTCTAATTAAAGAAATGAAGTTTTACTTTTAAAACAAAAAATATTGGAAGACCCAATATTTTTTAAGTATTATTTATTATTTTTATTAGAAGCACTTTCAAATGCTCTTAAAACTTCAACTGGTAAAGCAAAAATAACAGTATTTGATTGATCAGAGCTTAAATCATTTAAAGTAGCAAGAGTTCTTAAGTGAAGTGCCCCTGGAGTTTTATTCATAACTTCAGCTGCTTTAGCTAAATTAGAAGAAGCTTCAACTTCACCAGCAGCTTTAGTTATAACCGCAGCTTTTTCTCTTTCAGCTTCAGCAACTTTAGCAATAACTCTTTTCATTTCCTCAGGTAAGGAAACATCTTTAAGTTCAACATTTTCAACCTTTATTCCCCAAGGATCAGTAGCTTCATCAATTACCTCACATATTTTAGTAGAGATAGTTTCTCTTTCACTTAGAAGTTCATCAAGTGTAACAGATCCAACAATATTTCTCATTGTAGTTTGGGCAAGTTGACTAACAGCATAATAAAAGTTTTCAACTTCCAAAATAGATTTAGAGGCATCAAATATTTTATAGTATATAACAGCGTTAATTCTAATTGAAACATTATCTTTTGTTATCGCATCTTGTTCAGGAACATCAACTGCCTTTGTTCTTATATCAACTTTTTTATAAGATTCAAAAATTGGAAGAACAAGATTCCATCCTGGATTCATTATTTTAGTGAATTTACCAAGTTTAAATTTTATACCTCTTTCATATTCATTAATCTGTTTAATTGAAGCTAGAAAAATAATAACAATAATACCTATAATTACATATAACATAAAATTACTCCTTTCATAATTTTATTATACTATTTAATTTTATAATATTAAATAGTATTTAATAAATTAACCAAATGTAAACAAAACTATTGCATTTATCATAAATTTTTAGTATTCTTTTAATAAAGAAGGTAAGTGGTTGCATGAAATTTATGTCTGATTTTTTGTTATTTATTATTTCATTATAACATTTTAACAATCATATATATTTAGTGAATATGATTGTTTTTAATTTAAGGAGGAAAATGGATTATATAAAGCAATATGAATTATTATATAAAATAAAGAAAAACTATGGCAAAACTTCAATAAAATTATATGATATGTTAGAAAAAATAATTAACGATTTGAACATTTTATCTGTTTTAGATTATGGGTGTGGTAAAAGTAAATTATTAGATTTAATAAAGAAAAACAAAAAAATTAAAGTTTATAAATATGATCCTGCAATTAAAAAGTATTCTAAATTAACAAAAAATAAGGTTAACTTGGTAATATGTACTGATGTGTTACAACATGTTCCTTTATATGATTTAGATAGAGTATTAAAAGAAATAAAATCTAAAGGTATTTATATATTATTTTATATTAAATGTACTAACCATAAAACAAAACTTCCCAATAAAACTTATGCTAATTGTACTGTTTATGATAAAAAATGGTGGTTAGAAAAATTAAGTAATTATTATGATGATATAAAAGAAATAAAGGTAAGTGATTTAACAAGCGTTTGTTTTATTATGAAAGGAGAAAATATTATGAACTATGATATTAATATTCGTGAAGAAGTTTTTGGAGGTACTTTAATGGATGTAAAAACAGGAAAAAGGGTTTATATAACAAAAAAAGAATTAAAAAACATTTTAAATAATAACATTTTTCCTAAAGATTTAGAATATTTAAAAAAAGATAATTTAAACATTAAATTTACTAGGTTAACAAAAAAAGTAGAAAACATGTTTAGCTTTTTTGATATTGTTTATCTTGAATTAACAAGAGCATGTAATTTAAAATGCATTCATTGTTTAAATAATTCAGGTATAAAACAAAAAGATGAACTAACAAAAGAAGATTTATTAAAACTAATTAAAAACTTTTCTTCACATGGAGTGCAGGAAATAAGATTTACCGGAGGAGAACCACTTTTATTTAATGGAATATATGATTTAATAAGATTTGCAACAGAAGAAGGTATTTGCACATCACTTGGTACAAATGGAACTCTTGTTACTAAAGAAGTAGCAAAAAAATTAAAAGAAAGTGGTTTAAAAAAGGTTGTTGTAAGTATTGATGGAAATAAAAAAACACATGATAAAATAAGAGGCAAAAAAAACTATCAAAAGGCCATGAATGGATTAAAATACTTAAAACAAAATGATATAAATGTTAGAGTAAATTCTGTAATAATGAAATCTAATATGGATGATGTTATAAAACTTGCTAAAAAAATGTCTAGAAAAAAGATAACTATATTTATAAGAAGGTTTATATCATCAGGAAGAGGAAAACACCTTGAAGATAATATGTTAAATAAAAATGATTACGATTACGTTAGAAATAAATTACAAAAAGAACTTACTAAAAAAACATATGTTAATGGTCATTATTTAAGAAACGACGAAGGTGTTAATTCAAGAATAAAATTACCATTTGAAATAAGAGGGTGTAAGGCTGGTCAAAGAGCTATTACAATTTTACCAAATGGCGATATTAATTTATGTGGCTTTTTAGCAGCTCAAGATTTTCCTAAAGTGGGTAACATAAAAGAAATAGATGACTTTTTAAATTTTTGGATTACAATTAATAAAAATGATTATTTATTAAATCTTCGAAATAATTTAGATAAATATAATAAACTTTTAAATGTCCAAGAAACATATTGTCTTGCCTATATAGCAAATTATTTAAAGGATAATAAATTATGATAATTGTTTTAACGGGTCTTCATGGAAGTGGTAAAAGTTATTTTGCAAATAATATATGTAAAAAATATGGCTTTGAAATTATATATAAAAATGATTTAATAAAAAAAATGTGTGAAAAAAAGAATATAAATTCTTGGCATAACTGGTATATAGAAAATTTTAATAAAGATTTTATAACTACTACAATTAAAATATTACAAAATTTACCAAAAGATAAAGATATAATTTTGGATTCAATTCATAGTTATGATGAATGGATGGTAGTTAAAAAGTATTTAAAAGATGTTTATCTTGCTCTTATAATAGCACCTGAAGATATAAGAAAATCTCGTTATGAAAAAGATGATTTTTTAAAAGATATAAAAAGAATTAATTATTATCATAGTAAAGAAAATAATAATATAAATTGTTTATATGCGTGTGCTACATGGGCATTTAATGGTTCTTCATGTGATGAAGTTAATGAAAAAAGTTTTTTAGAATTATTAAATTATATTAATAATTCTAAAACAAAAGAAAAAAGATTAGAAAGGAAGAAAAGATTATGAAAGTAAAAAAAGCAGGCTGTATTTTAATAAATAAAAAGACAAAAAAAATTGGTCTTGTTTATAGAATAAAGCATAAAGATTATTCATTTCCAAAAGGGCATCTTGAAAAAAATGAAACATTAAAAGAATGTGCAATAAGAGAAACAGAAGAAGAAACATCAGTTACTCCCATTATTATAAAAGATGAACCAGTTAAAGTATTAAGTTATATTGATTCAAATAATGATGATGTAGAAGTTTATTATTTTTTAGCTTTTACAAATGGTTTAGCAAAAAGAAAAATAAAAGAAAAAGATAAAGAGTGTTTAAAATGGATTAATTATGATGATGTTGAAAAAATATTATCATATCCTAACTTAATTGAATTATGGAATGATGTGAAAAAGGATGTTTTAGAAAAAATAAATGAATAAAAAAATAATTTTTATATCAAAATATGATAATACTTTAAATGGAGCAAATAAAATAAAAAATAAAATGGATAACTGTGATATTTTAGTAATCGAAGACTTTAATAAAGATTTAAATATAAATCATTCCAATATATATTTTTTATGTAACACACCATTAATTAATAAAATAGTAAAAAGATTAGAAACAGAATTTAGTAAGATTCCAGATCTTGTAATAAAAAAAATAAATCTGTCCATTTTTAAAACTATGTATGTAATATACCTCGAAACAGTTTCAAGTAGTAATAAAGTAAATGACTACATATTAAAAAATATAATTTTAAAAAAGGATGAAATTAATAAAAATAACATTTCATCATATATAGCTGCCCCGAATACGTTAGAAATTAAAAATGTTGATGAGTGTGAATTTTACCTAACAAATGGGTTTTCATTAGTAATTATCCAAGATAAAATTTATGCTATAGAAACTAGAGCAGATATTTCTAGAGCAGTTTCAAACAGTGAGGTTGAGTCATCAATTAATGGTCCTAAAGATGCGTTTACGGAAAATATTCAAATAAATATTGGATTAATTAAAAGAAGAATTAAATCTAGTACGTTAAAAACAGAAAGTAGAACTATTGGCAGAAAAACACTTACAAATATTAGCATTCTTTATTTTGAAGATATTGCTGATGCTAACCTTGTAAATAATCTACTAAAAAAAATCGATACTATAGATATTGATGGAATTGTGGACTCATCGTCTTTAGGTTTTCTTTTAGGTGATGAAGAAAATAGTGTTTATCCAACATTCATTGAAACAGAGAGACCAGATAATGTAGCTACATTCCTAATGGAAGGAAAAATAGCTATTGTTGTAGATACCTCACCTTTTGTTTTAATAATACCGGCTTTTTTTATCGATTTTGTAAATCCTGTTATTGATAATTACAATAAAAGTAAAAATGTTAATTTTATAAAAATTTTAAGAATAAGTGCCTTTTTAATATCAATGATGGCTCCGGCGATATACATTGCAATCATGAATTATAATCAAGAGACCATACCTACAAATCTTCTTCTTAACTTTGCTATTCAGCGAGGTGGTGTTCCATTTCCCACAATTATTGAGACTTTACTTATGCTAATTGTCTGTGAAATTCTAAGAGAAAGTGATTTAAGGTTTCCTTTAAGTTATGGTTCAGCCATTTCTATACTAGGTGCCATAGTTTTAGGTGAAGCATCTGTTTCTGCAGGTATAGCATCTCCGATTACAATTATTGTAATAGCTATAACATTTATATCTAGTCTTACATTTACAACCATCGAAATAAATAATGCTTTAAGATTTTTTAGATTTGTCTTCATCCTTTTAAGTGGCTTATTTGGTTTATATGGCATTACTCTTGGATTATTTTACTTTTTAATTTATACAACAACTACAAACTCCTTTGGTAAACCTTACTTTGCTCCGATATCACCTTTTAACAAAGAATATTTTAATAATACAGTTTTGAAAAAAACACTCAGAAAAGATACCAGAAGAAGTACATTATTTACTCATAAAAATATTGTCAAACAAAAGGAGGACTTATGAAAAAAATATTAATTATTATACTTACACTACTTCTTTGTACAGGGTGTTTTGATTATAAAGAAATAAATGACTTAGCCATAATTAATGCAATCGGAGTTGATTATGAAAATGATGAATACGTTATTACTTTAGAAATATTAAATGACCAAATAGATAAAGATTCTTCCAAAATAACATCATATACAAAAGTTGGGCACGGTAAAAATTTAACTTCAGCAATTGAAAATGCAGCCGATAAATTATCAAAACAACTAATATTTAATCATATAAAATTAATGATCTTAAGTAAAAGTATTATAGAAGAGAAATTTGAAAATATTATTGATTTATTTTTAAGAAATACATACTTTAGAGAAAATTTCTATGTTATTTCTGCAACAAAAAATAAACCGGAGACTTTACTTAATCACACAACTAATGAAGCCCCAATAGCAAGTACAGCTATTACGGATACATTAGAAAGTATTCGCTATTCATCAAATACAAATGTTTTAAAAAAGTTTGATGAAATGGTTGAGGAAGTAATAACTTATGGCATTGATACATGTTTTTCAAATATTGCATTAAAAGATAACGAATTTATAGTAGATGGTATGTCTATTTTTAATAACTATAATTAATTAAATGAGAAACAATGGATTTAGATTTATCTAAAAGAAGTAAGCCCTGTTTTAAGAAAAATAGGACGATGTCAATGGGAAAAGTAAAGAATCCTTTTTTAAAGGTTTGTGGTATTGGGTTGTTGACAGTAATATGCATTTCTGTTAAAGCCCAAAAAGTAAACTTTACAGTGAATTCGAAAACTGGAGCTATACAATCAATGAATATTGATAATGATAAACAGAACATGAATTGGCTGATAGCAACAGATGGTAGCCAATATCCTTGGATAAAGGAGAATTATGGTTGGGGACTTGGCTATTTCACTGAGGTGAGAAGAAATCAGAA
>ERZ834769.3165-NODE-3165-length-11075-cov-17.997731_pt1 | contig 11075 bp, 10 predicted proteins | sample MGYA00519690_ERZ834769 | MGnify/ENA primary metagenome ERZ834769 (study PRJEB31850, sample SAMEA3708760) | human gut metagenome | biome: human gut; feature: human-associated habitat; material: faeces | place: China | collected 2014 ... | reverse complement strand
AAACAAACTGTTTTCTTTAACGGAACAAACTGTTTCCTACTAATGAAACAAACTGTTCTCCATATTGAAACAAACCGTTCTCCTTAGGGAAACAGACGGATTCCCTTTTGAAGCCCTACAAGGGGAATAATTATCGCCTGCGAAAATATAGGAGGAAATACAGCGACATAGTGCGATACCTATTCTCTGCAAAACGGGTGAACGTGTTCGGGAGGATATTGCAGCAACACGGGATGAGGTAAAGGAAAGAGAGGGGGAGATGGTATATTGTGTGGTAAAAGTGGAGAGGTAGAAAAGACGGAAAGGATTACAGTTGAAATAAATTCTTTTTCTTAACTTTGTGAAATAGAAACATCGAATATGACGATGAAGAAAATAAAAAGATGAAAACAACACTATCTATAAATCAACCGTTCAAGGATTGGGTAAACCACCTAAAACAAGACATTCGTAGTGCACAGATTAAAGCGGCTGTACGCGTGAACAGCGAACTGCTTCACCTTTACTGGCAACTGGGGGCAGAAATTATAGAACGGCAGAAAGAAATGACTTGGGGAAGCGGATTTCTCGAAGAGTTGAGTCGTGAGCTGATGGCAGAATTTCCTGATATGAAAGGGTTCTCATATAGAAACATACGCAGTATAAAGCAGTGGTATCTATTTTATAATGAGCCATATACAATTTGGCAACAAGTTGTTTCCAAATTAGGTGAAGAGAAATTTTTCTCCATCCCTTGGGGGCATCATCTCTATATCATCTCCCAATGCAAGGAAGTGAACTTATTCGGAGAAAGACAGTTAAACAATAAAACCGGAAACATATATGGCCGATAATTATCTTGAAAATCAGTACGAGCAATACCGGGCACGCAAAGCAGCTTGGGAGAAAGCGAAAAAATCCGGTAAGGCACAAACGCTACATAAGCCGACACTTCCTCTCAAAAAAGGCGGAAAGAAAGTGTTCGTTACCGGAGGTGCAGGGGGTATTGGCAAAGCCATTGTAGAAGCCTTCTGCAAGCTTAATTACCAAGTAGCCTTTTGTGACAAGAATGAACTGGAAGGACAACAAACCGCCCAAGCCACCGGAGCACAATTCTATCCCGTCGACCTAAACAGCAAAGAAGCATTGGAACTTTGCCTGCAAAATATTTTCAAGGAATGGGGGGATATTGACATCATTATAAACAATGCCGGCATCAGTGAATTCTCTCCCATCACAGAAACGAGTGTGGAGACTTTCGATAAAATATTGTCTGTGAATTTACGTCCGGTGTTCATTACTTCACATGCGTTGGCAGTACACCGCAAAAGTCAAAACAACACGAATACCTACGGAAGAATCATTAATCTCTGTTCTACGCGCTATCTGATGAGTGAACCGGGCAGTGAAGGATATGCAGCTTCCAAAGGAGGCATCTATTCGTTGACGCATGCGTTGGCTTTATCGCTTGCAGAGTGGCACATCACGGTCAACTCCATCTCTCCGGGCTGGATTCAGACACACGATTATGAACAATTACGGGCAGAAGACCATTCGCAACATCCCTCCGGACGGGTTGGTAAACCGGAAGATATTGCCCGTATGTGCGTATTCCTATGTCAAGACGAAAACGACTTCATCAATGGCGAAAACATAACCATTGACGGAGGCATGACCAAAAAGATGATTTACTGGGAATAGCCCTTTTATAAAACAATCTGCCCAACATAATAATTATAGGATATGAACATGAAAAAGTCTTTTATAGGAATCCTGGCAGCAACCATCATCCTCAGCGGATGCGGCACAAGCCAGATGGCTGCAGGCGACCCTAACGCAGTGCTCGCAGGAGCTGCCATCGGAAGTAATGTAGGCGGTGCCATCGGCGGGCTGATAGGTGACAGTAACGGAGGCTGGCGAGGAGGATACCGGGGTTCCGCCATCGGCACCATCATAGGAACCATTGCGGGAGCTGCCATTGCCAATGCAGCCACAGCCCCCAAAAAGCAGGAGGAGTACAGCTACCGGATAGAAAGGACACAGCCCTATCCCCCGCAATCCGGAAGACAGCCGCAAGCATCGGCCATCGACCACTTGAGGATACGGAATATACGTTTCATTGACGACAGCCGCAACCACGTCATCAATTCGGGCGAAAACTGTAAAGTGATTTTTGAAATCATGAACGAAGGAAACAAAACAGCCTACAACGTAGTGCCGGTGGTGGTGGAAACCACGGGCATGAAGCGTATTTACATATCGCCGTCGGTCATGATAGAGCAAATAACTCCGCGCAACGGTGTGAAATACACCGCCAACATCAGTGCCGGAGAACGGATAAAGACGGGTAACGTCACCATACGCATAGCCATAGCCGACGAGTACGGAGACGAATATGACTGGCAGGAGTTTTCGTTGCCCACACAACGGTAGAACAATGTCTTAACAGTAGTTTTTAAAAAGAAATGGAACAACAGCAATCTTCTTTCAAAGAAAAAGAACGCATAGAATTACGGGAACCCCGACGCTTCAAAGTCACCATCTACAATGATGACTTCACCACCATGGAGTTTGTGGTAAAAGTACTCACCACCGTCTTTTACAAATCATCGGCAGAAGCGGAAACACTGATGCTGCAGGTGCACAAGAGCAACTCCGCGGTAGTGGGCATCTACTCATACGACATCGCCCACTCCAAAGTACAGAAAGCCACCCGCATGGCACGCAATGAAGGTTTCCCCCTCCGGCTCACCGTCACCCCGGAGGAAGAAGAATAAGAAAGAAACAATATGGATATAAAAAATACGATATTCGTAAACCAAGCATTCGCTTCCGCACAAAGAAAAGCCGAGTCTTACCGGCACGAGTTCATCATGCCCGAACATCTGCTGAGCGCCATTCTGGAACAGGAACCCTTTATCAACACCCTGCAAGATACCTTCTACAATTATGTGGAGCTCAGCATCTCACTGGAAAACTATCTGACGGAAGAAGTGGAAACTATCCCCGACAATGTGGAATACGAGTTGGGACTTTCCGTCCAGCTCAGTTCACTCCTACAACATGCCTATATGGTGACAGAGTATTCCAGCGCCGAAGAACTGGGTGTTCCCCATCTGATACAAGGCTTGCTGCAACTGGAAGATTCCTGGGCATGCCATTTCCTAAAGGAAGCAGTCGGCGGCGACCTGCCCGAATTCCTCAGTCTGCTCATTACCCACTACGAAGAAGCGGAGCTGGCAGAAGAAGCAGGCGGTACGCCATCTCCCGATGAACAAGAGAAAACAGAACCGTGGCGTAACTACGTGACCTGCCTCAACGACCATCTGGCAGACCACAACCCGCTTATCGGCAGGGAGATGGAGTTGGAGCGAACCATACAAGTGCTCTGCCGCAAAGAAAAGAACAACCCGTTGCATGTGGGCGAACCCGGTGTAGGCAAAACAGCCCTTGCCTATGGGCTTGCCGCCCGTATCGAAGCGGGCAACGTCCCCGAACGGCTTGCCGGCTTCCGCATCTATGAGCTGGACTTGGGCAGTCTACTGGCAGGCACACAATATCGCGGCGATTTCGAGAAGCGGCTGAAAAGTATCATGGAAGGCATCGGTCGTGAGGGAAATGCCATCGTCTACATCGACGAGATACACAACCTGATAGGCGCCGGACGCACGGGCGAAGGCTCTATGGATGCCTCCAACATGCTGAAACCCTATCTGGAAACCGGGGCAATACGTTTCATCGGCTCTACCACCTACGACGAGTACAACCGCTACTTCGCACGCAGCAAGGGACTGGTACGCCGCTTCCAGCAGATAGACATACTGGAACCGAGCATTGAAGAAGCCATACATATCGTAGAAGGCCTGAAAGAGAAATACGAAACCTACCACGGCGTCACCTACGAGCCCGACGTCATCCCCTACGCCGTAAAGGCAAGCGCCCGCTACATCAGCGACCGTTTCCTGCCCGACAAAGCCATCGACCTGGTGGACGAAGCAGGAGCTTACCGGGAAATACACCCCACAGACTCCGAGGAACAGACCGTGGACAAGGCACTGATAACCGACATACTGGCACGTACCTGCAAAGTCAATGCCCTCGCCATGAAAGAGGACGACACCACCGCCTTGGAAAGCCTGCACGAACGCATCAGCTCCCGCATCTACGGGCAGGAAGAAGCCGTCCGTCAGGTGGTGGAAGCTGTGCAAATGTCCAAAGCCGGACTGCTGGACGAAAACAAACCGCTGGCAAGCCTGCTCTTTGTAGGCCCCACCGGAGTAGGAAAGACCGAAGTTGCCAAAGTGCTCGCCGCCGAGCTGGGCATCGCCCTGCAACGTTTTGACATGAGCGAATATACCGAAAAGCATACCGTAGCCAAACTGATTGGCTCGCCTGCCGGCTACGTGGGTTACGAGGACGGCGGCCTGCTGACCGACGCCATACGCAAGACCCCAAACTGCGTGCTACTGCTCGATGAGATAGAAAAAGCCCATCCCGACGTATTCAACATCCTGCTGCAAGTAATGGATTATGCCGTACTGACTGACAACAAAGGACGGAAAGCCGACTGCCGACACGTGGTCCTCATCATGACCTCCAATGCCGGAGCACAATATGCCCGCCAAGCGTCCATCGGCTTCAACAGTCAGGTCACCGCCGGAGAAGCCATGCTGAAACAAGTCAAGAAAACCTTTAAGCCCGAATTCATCAACCGCCTCTCTGCCACGGTGGTCTTCCATGACATGGACCGCCCGATGGCATCACTTATCCTCGACAAGAAACTCGGAGAACTAGGCAGCAAGCTGTCTTCCCGCCAGGTGGAAATGGTATTGAGCCAGGAAGCACACGAATGGCTGCTCCAACGGGGTTTTATTCCCGAATACGGCGCCCGGGAGATGGACCGCGTGATAGCCGCCCACTTGAAACCCTTGCTGATGCGCGAAATTCTGTTCGGTACATTGAAGGCAGGAGGAAAAGTCCGCGTGCAAGTGGAAAACGGAGCATTGAAACTACAACCCGCAACCGAATAACGATATGGTCTTTCAACTGACGGATAAACTTGCTTTCCCCGACCCTCACTACGGCGACCCCGACGGGTTGCTCGCTGTGGGCGGTGACCTATCCATTGACCGCCTCATCCTGGCGTACTCCAACGGCATCTTCCCCTGGTACGCATTTCGGGAAGAACTGATACAATGGTGGTGCCCGATGGACCGTTTCGTCATCTTTCCGGACGAAATCCATATCTCCCACTCCATGCGTACGCTCATCAACAAAGGAAAGTACGAAATCACCTTCAACGAAGCTTTCCAAGACATCATACAAACCTGCGGAGAATTGCGGATAGAACAAGAAGGCGCCTGGCTCGGAACGAAGATGATGGAAGCCTATACGCACCTGCACGAACAAGGATTCGCCGCCAGCGTGGAAGTATGGGAAGAAGAGCAATTGGTAGGTGGGCTGTACGGAGTGACCCTGGGACGTTGTTTCTTTGGAGAGAGCATGTTCTCACTCGTTCCCAGCGCCTCGAAGCTGGCCCTCATCCATCTGGCCCAATTCTTCAGGGAACATGGAGGCGTCATGATAGATTGCCAGTTCGAAACCCCTCACCTCAAAACAATGGGAGGCAGGCACATCAGTTACGACGAATATATGACATACATCGAACAAGACTGCCGCTTCTAAAAGTAAAAAGGAATAACGAGGGGCTCAGAACTATCCGCGCCTAAATATAGCATAATGAAAGTACTCATATACTTTTGACACTCTCCTATTCTATTTGAAGGCCGGAGCAGGAAGATGCATACCTGCCATCGTCAATTGGTTGTCCTTGGCATATTGGAGGAAATACTTGCGTGCTTTCACGGCAGCTTCCTTATCCATATCATAGGAAGCGCAGTATTCCGGATGCTCCAACTGAAGGGCCACACCATGGATGAGGTCACCAATCACCAGTAACTTGCCACTCTGGAAAACCGTATGACCGGGAGTATGACCGACTGCCTCCATGGCAACCACATTGCCCGGCAAGGTATCGCCAAACTCAAACAGATGCAGCCGTTCCTTATAGGCATCCATCGTCTTTACGACCTGCGCCTTCCTTTCGGCAGGCATTGCCATCCAGGCATCATATTCCACTTTTGATGCGTACACTTCGGCATTCGGGAAGACTACACTGTCTCCCTTCATCATTCCACCGATATGGTCGCCATGGAAATGGGTAAGATACAGATATCCAATATCTGCCGGAGAGATACCCAAAGATTGTAATCCGGGCAACAGACGACTGCCGGGAGCTCCCATTCCCGTATCAAAAAGGATACGGATACCATTCGTATCTACCAGGAAGGTGCTCATGGAAGAAGGAATACCGCCTTGAAGCGACAAACTTTCCATCAATTCATCGCTTGCATCCGGGAAAATCGTTCTCGGCATCAAATGCTCACCAGCATTATCCTGAATCCAAGTGGCCTGCACTCCCTCCAGTTGCAAGGTCTTTACGCCACTGCATGTTACACCGACACTATCCATACTTACATCTTCATTTGTTTGTTTCTTTGTCCTGCTGCCGCAACCCGCCATCAGCAATGCTGCTGACACAACAACCAGGCACGTCCATGTCTTGTTTTTCATCGGTACAGAGTTTTTTATCCATAAATATTGAAGTTCGCACAAATATAGGCAAATAAAATCATTCGGCACACGGATGCCTGAACCAAAAACGGCTGCCGACTCCCAATTCCGACTCAGCACCGATAGTCCCGCCAAGATGCTCAATGATACTTTTACAGATGGACAAGCCTAAACCCGTGCCCTTCGCAAAGGTATTAAGCTTTACAAAGCGGTCGAACACAGTAGCCACGGCATCCGGAGCAATACCCATACCGGTGTCCGTCACAGAAAACTCTATCTGACCGGTACCTTCCACCGGATGATATTCCAAAAGGATCTGCCCTTCACTGGTGAACTTCAAAGCGTTGTTTATAAAATTGGTGACCACCTGCATCAGACGTTTCTTGTCGGTATAGATACGGTAATCGGGCAAGTCGGGAGCCAACAGAACCGATACAGCCTTGTCTTCCTTTATATCATAGTTGCGCATCACGTCCTTACAGAAGTCACTGACATCCACATACCCCATATTATAATCAAGTGTTCCCGCTTCTATCTTTGCCAAATCCAGAATGTCGGATATCAGTTGCAAGAGCAGTTCCGTATTCTCCTGCATGATGGCAAGGTATTCCTGGCGTTCTTCCCTATCGTCCAGTTCGGCAATGATGCTTGCAAAACCGACAATGGAATTGAGCGGAGTACGGATTTCATGACTCATATTGGCCAGGAAAGCAGACTTCAAGCGGTCCAGATGTTCTGCCTTATCCTTGGCGACCCGCAATTCCTCCTCTATCTTTTTCTGATGGTCGATATCCACACTGGTAATGACATGCGCCATCTGCCCGTCCACCCAAGCAAAGGCTGCACTGAACACGCGAAACCAACACTTGTCAAATGGCCGTTGATAATCCCACGAATAGACTTTGGTGGGGTGTCCGTTTTCATCTATCAAATGCCTCTTTGGGCAGAACTCACACTCCCCCGTCTTGTCCGAGTAGAGGGCCTCCCAGCATTTTTTCCCCCAGAAATGCTCGATACCGCCATATGGTTCCACCATAGACCTATTGGCATACAACATATCGTGGGAATCGAAAGAGTTGACGTAAATATCAACGCCCATATTATTCATGATACTGCCTAATGTATTGCTGGCCCTCACTTCCCTTTCCTTATATTCCCTGACCGCAATTTCCTTAGAGAACGAGCCCAGCAAGAGATGAATGATTTGCAACTCCTCTTCCGTGAGATAGGTCTCTTCCTCCCTGCCTGCAAAACCTATGAATCCGATGATTTTACCCTCAGTATCTTCAAAATGCCTGATTAACAAAGAATCCTCACCGTAGAAATCAAGAATGTCAATATCATCCCATGAAGCATCCGCATTTCTGTTTCCATAGAAAGGTTTATCCCGAGCTTTCATGGCATCGACATGCTCCTTTTTCAACTCTCCCATATCGAAACGAGGTTTCATAGTCCCACCTTCATTTCCAATCGTTTCTTTCAATAAGAAATAACGGAATCCGTCAGTCTGATAGATAAACCCTTTCGTAAAGTCATAGTAGTTGCAGAAATCGGTCAACGATTCAATAACTTTCCTTTCATTGGGTTCATTGCTATTCAACCGTTCTAAAAAATGAAGCAAGAATATGTTTAATTTCTCTTTGTTTTTGCCCATATAATCTTTTGAAAAACTTTAAGGCGCTAATATACAACTTTTTAAAGAGAAATAAGTTTCTTTTATATATCCAGGAAGTTTAAAAAACAACCATTCCCCAATAAAACAAAAAAGGCAATAACTTAATTTATTTTACAAGTATCACTAAGGCAAAAGCTCTTCATCCGTATTCATACGACGGCATAACATCTAAAGTACACAAAAAGAAGTCTATGGAAGAAGAAAATATCCGAGACAGATTAATAGTCATTTTTTAAGGATAACAGAGTTGCCAATTTATCAAAAACAAAGTTAATTCACACATATATACATATTTGTATAAACGGAGAATAAGTAAAACTTTCCCAAAGATGTTTTTTTCTTCATAAGCGATACAACCTATATACAACGAAATAAAGATTTGCAGTACAAACGGTCTGTTATGAGAGAAATATAGTATCTTTGCAACATCATGTTGCACCGTTTTACTACTTCCATAACCGACATTCCGCTTCCGGAAAGGTTCACCTATCCTTTCTGCTATACTCCGCACCCATTATGTATATTGGCAGCCAAAGAAGTACAAAGCTATCTTACCCGACAAACTACATGGAAGGACGAACTGCGCCAAGGCAAAATGTTCGGGGTACTGATTGTACAAACCGAGCATGGAGAAATCGGATATTTAGCTGCATTCTCAGGCATATTGGCCGGAAAGAACCTACATCCCTTTTTTGTTCCTCCCGTATATGACTTGCTACAGCCACAAGGCTTTTTCAAGATAGAAGAAGAGAACATCTCTTCCATCAACCGCAACATCCGGCAACTGGAAAATGACAAAGCATATGCCGCCTTATCAGCAGAGCTTGCCCGGACCATTCAGTCAGCAGAAAACATACTGGCAACAGCCAAAGCACAGTTGAAAGAAGCCAAAACAGCCAGAGAACAGTGCAGAAAAGAAAAAGAACTCAATGCGCAGGAAGAAGCCGAACTGATACGGGAAAGCCAGTTCCAAAAGGCAGAATATAAACGCCTGGAACGTTCATGGAAAGCAAGGATTACCACACTGCAAACGCAGACAGAAGACTGGGAAAGACGGATTTCAGCATTGAAGTCTGAACGTAAAACCCGCTCTGCAGCATTGCAGCAAAAGCTATTCGAACAGTTCGGGATGCTGAATTACCGGGGAGAAGTCAAGAATCTCTGTGAGATATTCGGGCAGACCGTGCACAAAACACCTCCTGCCGGTGCGGGTGAATGTGCGGCCCCCAAACTGCTGCAACAAGCTTATCTACACGGATGGAAACCTATTGCCATGGCCGAATTCTGGTGGGGTGATTCCCCCAAGACAGAGATACGCCATCACGGCCACTATTATCCGGCTTGCAAAGGAAAGTGCGAACCTATACTGCAACACATGCTGCAAGGTCTACAAGTAGAGGAAAACCCCATGTTGAAAAGAATGCAGGTACCCTCCAAGAATCTGGAGATTGTTTATGAGGACCCATGGCTTTCGGTCATCAACAAACCGGCAGGAATGCTGTCTGTTCCCGGCAAGGAAGATGCAGTCTCCGTCTATAGCCTGATGCGTGAGCAATATCCCGAAGCTGACGGTCCCCTGACGGTGCATCGTCTCGACATGGCCACTTCCGGTTTAATGCTCATTGCCAAGACCAAGCGTGTACACCAGAACCTGCAGGCCCAGTTCAAGAACCGCCTGGTCAGGAAACGTTATGTCGCATTGCTCGAGGGTGTTGTCCCAAAGGACAAAGGTACGGTCGACCTCCCGCTTTGCCTGAATCCACTTGACCGCCCACGGCAAATGGTACACACCGAACACGGGAAGCCCGCCATCACCGATTATCAAGTTCTGGAACGTCTGGACGGGAAACGGACCCGTATCGCTTTCTATCCGCGCACGGGAAGAACCCATCAGCTACGTATACATGCAGCACACCCGCTTGGTTTGCACTGCCCCATCATCGGTGATGAACTTTACGGGGAGAAAGCAGACCGGCTTTATCTGCATGCCGAATACTTAGAATTTACCCACCCTATAACGGGAGAAACCGTAAGGATTACCAAAGAAGCCGAATTCTGACTGTCTACTGATTAATAACCAGCAAAGTAATGCAATAAATGATGATACTCCGACCTACCCCACAAGATTATGACGAACTGTTGACCGTCTGGGAAGCCTCTGTCCGCAGCACACACCACTTCCTGGCAGAAAAGGATATACAGTTTTACAAACCGCTGATAAGAGAGCAATACTTTCTTGCCGTAGAGCTTTACATCATCCGCAACGAAAAAGAAGAAATTGCCGCCTTTATGGGACTGAGCGATGAACTCATCGAGATGTTGTTTGTCCGCCCCGACCAACAAGGTAAGGGATATGGAAAACGGCTCATGGAGTACGCCGTCTACCAAAAACACATCCACAAAGTGGATGTAAACGAGCAGAACGGACAAGCTTGCCGATTTTACCAACATATGGGATTCCAAGTGGCCGGCTGGGACGAAACCGACCCGACGGGAAAGCCTTTCCCTATTCTGCACCTGCAATTACCAACCCCACCACAGATTACTCAGATTGAACACAGATTATAATTTAGCAAACTTATGAAGATACATCACATCGCCATCTGGACCTTCCAACTGGAAGAGATGAAAGAGTTCTACACACGTTACTTCAACGGGAGCAGCAATGAAAAGTACATCAACCCCAAAAAAGGATTCGAATCTTATTTCCTTCACTTCGATGAAGGAACGGATTTGGAACTGATGAGCCGTACGGACATACAGAATACCCCTATTGAGGAAAACAGAC
>ERZ834769.3163-NODE-3163-length-11086-cov-2.749796_pt1 | contig 11086 bp, 11 predicted proteins | sample MGYA00519690_ERZ834769 | MGnify/ENA primary metagenome ERZ834769 (study PRJEB31850, sample SAMEA3708760) | human gut metagenome | biome: human gut; feature: human-associated habitat; material: faeces | place: China | collected 2014 ... | reverse complement strand
TGCGTGCTATTGGCACACGGTGGCGGCGGACGAATGACACATCAACTGATAAGCAGCATCTTCTATCCTGCTTTCCGCAATCCTCTGTTGGAACAGGATCATGACGGATGCGTCTTTCAGGTAGAGGCCGGACGGATGGCCTGCTCGACCGATTCGTTTGTGGTCGACCCTGTTTTTTTCCCTGGTGGAGATATAGGCGACTTAGCGGTCAATGGGACCGTAAACGACTTAGCTTGCTGCGGCGCCCGTCCGCTTTACCTGACTGCCGGCTTTATCTTGGAAGAGGGATTGCCTCTTGCCGACCTCCGGCGCATCGTCCTGTCGATGAAGGCGGCAGCCGAACGTGCCGGCGTGCAGATCGTCGCCGGCGACACGAAGGTGGTGGAACGGGGCAAATGCGACAAACTCTTCATCAATACAAGCGGTATCGGCGTCGTACCCGAAGGTGTCCGCATTGCCCCCGACAGGGCGCAACCCGGCGACGTGGTCATCTGTAGCGGACCGATCGGCGTACATGGCATCACCATCCTCTCCGCCCGTGAAAGTCTGGGTTTTGAAACAAATCTGAAAAGTGACACAGCTTCGTTAAACAATATGATTGACGGGTTGTTAAAAGATATAGAGGAAGTCCATGTCCTGCGCGATCCGACACGAGGCGGCGTAAGCGGAACGTTGAACGAAATCGCACAGGCAGCCGGTGTGGAAATCGTCCTGGATGAAGCGTCGCTACCCATTCCCGATGCCGTACGCGGCGCTTCGGAGATATTAGGTCTCGATCCGCTCTATATAGCAAACGAAGGATTGGTGCTGGTGATCCTGCCGGAAGAAAAGGCGGAACAGGCACTTGCCATCATGCGGAACTGCCCGGAAGGAAAGAATGCCGCCATCATCGGCCGTATTCCGGAAAAGGGCAATGCTTTGGTTAAAATGAAGACGTTGTATGGTAATTACAGGATTGTCGATATGCTCAGCGGCGAACAGTTGCCGAGGATATGCTGATACAGGTGCCAACCGAGGCTTCGACACCATGCCAACTAATAAATGTTAAAACATTAACAAGTTAAGATATGGAACACAAAAGACCGTCTATCTACGAAGAATGCCTGCAGAAAGGCATCTCCCGCCGGGATTTCCTGAAATTCTGTACCACTGTTGCCGCTCTGATCGGACTCGAATCCAGTGGAGTGGCACAAGTAGTAAAAGCACTGGAAACGAAGCCCCGGCTCCCTGTCATCTGGCTTCACTTGCAGGAATGCACCTGCTGTAGCGAATCGTTCATCCGCTCTTATCATCCCACGGTAGGCAACCTGCTGTTCGATAATATCTCGCTTGACTATACGGAAACGCTGATGGCCGCCTCCGGCTTCCAGGCCGAAGCCTGCAAGGAGGAGACCATGAAGAAGTATTGGGGTGAATACATCCTGATGATCGAAGGTTCTATCCCGACCAAAGACGAGGCGTATTGTTGCGTCGGCGGAAAGAGTGCCATGCAGATCGTCGAGGAGTGTGCCGAAGGGGCGAAAGCGATCATTGCGTGGGGCAACTGCGCCTCTGCCGGTTGCGTGCAGGCTGCCAATCCGAACCCCACCGGGGCAAAAGCCATCCACAAGCTGATCAAAGGGAAGCCGCTGATGAACGTGCAGGGCTGCCCTCCCATCGCCGATGTTATGACAGGCGTGATCGTCTACATGCTGACCTACGACCGTATGCCGCAACTTGACCCCCTCGGACGCCCGAAGATGTTCTATAGCCGCCGCGTGCACGACACGTGTTACCGCCGTGCCAATTTCGATGCCGGCCTGTTTGTCGAAAGTTTCGACGACGAGAACGCCAAACGGGGCTACTGCCTGTATAAGGTCGGCTGTAAAGGGCCGAACACCTATAATGCTTGCGGTATCATCAAATGGAACGAAAGCACCAGCTATCCGATCCAGAGCGGACACCCTTGCCTGGGCTGTAGTGAAGCGGGATTCTGGGATATGAGCCCCTTCTACAAGCGATTGCCCGATGTACACGGTTTCGGTATCGAAGCGACTGCCGACCAGATCGGCCTGGCTGTCGGTGCCGCCACGGTCGCCGGTATCGCCGTGCATGCCGTAGCCACCAACATCCGCAAGAAAGAGTTGATCGACAACGACGAGCCCGAAAGCAAATCGACTGTCTAATCTTCATCTCTTAATTCTTAATTATCAATTATTAATTCAAAAAAGCCATGTCAGAAAGAATAGTAGTAGACCCGCTTACCCGCATAGAAGGCCATCTGCGGATCGAAGCCGATATAGAGAACGGAAAGATTAAAGACGCCTATAGCTCCGGCACGATGGTGCGCGGAATCGAAACGATCGTGAAAGACCGCGACCCGCGTGACGCCTGGGTATTCGTAGGACGTGTATGCGGGGTGTGTACCTCCATCCATTCGCTTTGTTCCGTACGGGCGGTAGAAAACGCGTTCGATATCGTCATCCCGCCTAATGCCGAGATGGTGCGTAATATCATGACTGCCGTGCTGTATATGCACGACCATGTTGTCCATTTCTACCAGTTGCACGCGCTCGACTGGGTGGATGTCGTTTCCGCCCTTAAAGCCGATCCCGCCGAGGCTTCGCTGCTTGCGCAGAAACTCTCTCCCTGGCCAAAAAGCTCCACCGGCTATTTTACGGCACTGAAAGAACGGCTCACGAAGTTCGTGGGAAGCGGACAGTTAGGAATCTTCGCCAACGGGTACTGGGGGCATCCGGCCTATAAGCTGACTCCCGAACAGAACCTGATCGCAGTCGCCCACTATCTCGAAGCCCTCGAATGGCAAAAAGAAATCGTCAAGGTACATGCCGTATTCGGCGGTAAGAACCCGCATCCCAATTATCTGGTAGGCGGCATGCCGTGCAGTATCGACCTGAACGAAGCCAACGCGATCAACACCGAACGCCTGGACCTGGTCAAACAAAAGTTACAAGAGGCAAAGACCTTTATCGACCAGGTGTATATCCCCGACCTGCTGATGATCGCCAATGTCTACAAGGACGAATGGAGCAAGTTAGGCGGCGGTGTGAAGAACTACCTCGCCTATGGCGATTTCCCGATGTACGAATACGGGGAGACGGACAACTACAAGATGCCGCGCGGGATCGTCCTGGACCGCGACCTGTCGAAAGTGCATCCGGTCGATGCCAACTCTCCGGAAGAAATAAAAGAGTATATCTATCACTCCTGGTATAACTATACGCAGGGCGATAAAGCCGGCCTGCACCCGTACGACGGCGAAACGAACCTGAACTATACAGGTCCCCGCCCCCCTTACACGCATCTGAATGTTGAAGACAAATACAGCTGGATCAAGACGCCGCGCTGGAAAGAGGAACCGATGGAAGTCGGCCCGCTCGCCCGTATGATCGTTGCCTATGCCGCCGGCAAGGAGCCGCAAAAATCGCTGATCGACGACACGCTGAAACAACTCGACCTGCCTGCCGAAGCGCTCTTCTCCACCCTCGGACGTACAGCTGCCCGCGGGCTGGAAACGAAGCTCACGGCCGATTGGGCGCTTGAGTTTTACGACCGCCTGATCAAGAACCTCGAAAACGGCGACTCCCGTATGGTCAACCATTATATGTGGGAAAGCGAAGCGTGGCCGAAACATGCCCAAGGCGTCGGCCTGACGGAAGCGCCTCGCGGTGCTTTAGCACACTTTATCGTGATCGAGAACAACAAGGTGAAGAACTACCAGATGGTCGTACCGACTACCTGGAACGCTTCTCCACGTGACGAAATTGGCAAACTGTCCGCTTATGAATCAGCCCTGATCGGTACGCCGATACATGATCCGAAGCAGCCGTTGGAGATTCTCCGTACCATCCACTCGTTCGATCCCTGTCTGGCATGTGCCGTGCACCTGTATGACGAAGAGGGGAAATATGTGCATCAAATGGACACGTTCTAAAAAAGCAGTTCAATGAAAAGTCGTAAGAAACGTTTAAGAGAAGTATATGTATGGGAGCTTCCCGTGCGTATCTATCACTGGCTGAATGCACTTTGTATCGTGATACTCTGCATCACCGGTTTTATCATAGCCGACCCGCCCGCCATCATGACGGAGACGGAGGCAAACTTCAGCTACTGGTTCGGCACGGTACGCTTCATCCATTTCGTGGCGGCGTTCGTGTTCTTTTTCAACTTCGTGTTCCGCTTGTACTGGGGGTTCGTCGGGAACCGATACGCGCGCTGGAACAACTTCATCCCGCTGAAGAAGTCGCAATGGAAGGAGATTCTCGAAGTGATCAAGGTGGATATCCTGATGATTAAGAACAAGCCGGTGGACAGTATCGGGCATAATGCGCTGGCAAGCGTTATTTACTTCGGTACGTTCTGGGCGTTCCTGCTGCAATCCATTACCGGGTTCGGCCTGTATGCCAAGATGAGCGAGTCTGTCTTTCCGCAACTGTTCGCCTGGACTATTCCGTTGATGGGTGGCGACCTGATGGCCCGCGAGATCCATCATTTCCTGATGTGGTTCTTCATCCTTTTCGCCATCGTGCATATTTATCTGGTGTTCTACCATGATTATATCGAGCAGCGCGGTGAAACGTCCTCTATTATCGGTGGCTGGAAGTTCATCGAAGAAGAGATTGCAGACAAGGAAGAGGTAACGGAAAATGCAGAAGTAATCACTAAATCCGCCCGTAAGAATGAATAAGGATATATTGGTATTGGGTGTCGGCAACCTGCTGTTGAAGGACGAAGGAGTCGGCATCCATGTAATACGGGCCCTCGAAAAGGAGGAACTTCCTCCTAACGTCTCCCTGATGGACGGTGGTACGGGTGGCCTGCATCTGATAAGCTGGATACAGGATTATAACCGGATCATCATGGTCGACGCAACGCTCGACCACAATCCTCCGGGAACGATCCGCCTGATCCGTCCCCGCTATGCGACGGACTTTCCGCCCCTGATGAGTGCGCATGAAGTCGGCCTTCGCGACATGATCGAAGCCATGATATTGACGGAGAAGCTGCCGGACATACAACTGATCGTTGTCTCTGCCGAAGACATCAGCGAGGTCGGAATGGAACTGACCCCTGCGGTCGAAGCGGCTGTCCCGGAAGTGGTGGAAATGGTCAAACAAATCATACAATGATTCTATCATAAATGTTCTATTGAGGGACTTACCTGTCACGCGGGACAAAAGGCCTGCCAGGTATCAGTTTACTGTACATGTTTCGTGTGTTTTTAGTTTAGTAATCCAATAAGGAACAAATATGCAAAAAAAAGAGCTGCCCCCTTTGACAGGAACAGCTCTTTTTTGCTAATAATCTAATGATTAACTCTTCTTCAATACCTTAGTCAGCTCTTGCGGGGTTACATTGGCGGCGATAATAACACCCTTGTCGTCGATCAGGAAGTTGCGGAATCCCTTCTGCAGGTTATACTTCCCGAATAGTTCTGACTTTCTGCCAAGTTCTTCATGAAATTGCTTTGTGCCTTCCAGTTTGTCGGCTTTTACCGTTTCGGTAAAAATGGATTCTTTCTCGTCCAAAGAGATCGAATACATCGCAATCTTGTCTGAACTCAACTTGTTGACTTCATTCCATAATTGAACGTTACGGGCCCGCGATTCAGCATCGTAAGCTGCCCAGAAATTCAGCAATGTGTAACGTCCTGAATGATTTTGGAAACTGAAATTGCTTTCGTTTCCTAAAGACTCTATTCTCGGAGCAAGGTCGCCAGGGTTAATACCGACTGTCGGCTTTGCGTTTTTAGTCCCGGCAGACACTGCAAGCAGCGCAACCGCAACAAAGAGAACATAAGCTCTTACTTTCATATCATCATTTTTATGTTAAACTTAATCGGAGCATTATTTTGAAAATTCCTCTCCGACTCCTGATTTTCAGGAAGTAAACAAGGGCTTCACCTTCGCTAAGGAATCGCTTTCTTGTTCTTAACGGTTGCAAATATACGGGCAAAAGCCCTTTTCTGCCAAATGATATAACACTTTTCTGCCAAAAAGCAAGATTTTTTATATGTTTTATTGCACCAATAGAACGAAAACAGTATGTTTTGCAGCATATCATTAATCTTATTTCACATATACTCGTCGATCGACTCAGCCAAAACTTATTGTCTTATTGTCTCTTTTTTCAAAATACCCGGTAGTCTAAATCGAAACTCATACCCATAAAAATCGAATTTATAGGGCATATATTTACAATTGCATGCGCGGATAATATTTATTAATAATTTTATACATATTATAATGCTGATTATCAAGAATGTATAATATAGCCCTTAAAAGAGGGGGATATTGTATTTTTTTTCTTCTTACCCTAAAAATAAATACCTTTTTCTCTTGCTTATTCCATAATTTGCTCTACATTTGCAGTGTACTAATAAACTAATACACTAAAGAAGCAAATCTATGATTACAATTAAAGACGCAAGTCTCAGCTACAAACGCAATAATCCTGTCATCGACAGGATTGACCTGGATATCCAACCGGGTTGCATCTATGGTCTGTTAGGAAAAAACGGCGAAGGAAAGACCACGCTGTTGAACGTCCTGAGCGGACAGCTTTTCCTAAACGAAGGGACATGCCACGTATTCGGTGAAGATCCGGCTAAACGGAATGCAGGATTGCTGCAAAAGCTGTTTCTGTTGCCGGAGGAAATCAATATGCCGGATGTGACGGCCATGCAGTATATCCGGATGTATGCACCTTTCTACCCTACTTTCAGCCATGATATTCTGAAAGCCTGTTTCGAATCGTTTGAAGTCGACTTCTCCGCCCGTCTCAAAAAAATGTCACAAGGCCAGCGGAAAAAGATCGCGATCACATTGGCCCTTGCCGTTCACACCCCGCTCCTGTTGATGGACGAACCGACCAACGGATTGGATATCCCTTCCAAAGATGTGTTCAGGAAGCTATTGGCCTCTTTTACGAACGAGGAACAGACGGTTATCATTTCGACTCATCAGGTGCGTGACCTGGAAAGCCTGATCGATGCGGTTCTTATTCTGGATAATAAAAAAATCATTCTGAATAGCAGATTGAACGAGATCAGCCGTAAACTCTTTTTCCGCCTTACGAACCCTGAAGAAGATGTTTTGTACCGGAACCAGACTCCGTTCGGCCTCATGGGAGTCGGCGAAAATACCGATGGCGAGGAAACTCCTGTTTCACTGGAACTCTTGTTTAATGCAGCAACCCTGCATCCTCAAGAAATTAAAAGAATATTCAACCGATAAATCATTTACAGCCATGAACGATAAAATTAGTTTACAACGAATCAAATTACTGCTGCGTGCAGACTGGATAGAACACAGAACGCAAGTGTCTTTTGTCATCGGCTCTTTCCTTGCGGCCTTTATTGTTTTCTTTCTGATCACTTTGCAAGGAGATGCGACAACAAAAGAATTTATCAGGAAACAGTATTTCTTTTATGGACTGGGCTTATTCGGGTCTTTCATTTATTATTGCCGCTATATCGGGGCGAAGGTGCACGAACCCAAAGGGTTGTTTCTGACTCTTCCTGCCAATACAATGGAGAAATTTAGTGCATTCTTGTTGGAAGGATTCATTTTGATTGCCGTTTTCCATCTTTTGTTATGGCCGGCATTATACGTCATATCTCTGACAGTACCCGGCTATTCCGTCATAAGTTTTTTCGATATAATGAGAACGTTCAAAATCTCTTTGCCGATTATCGCTTTTTTATCTTCACTTGTCTTCCTTTCCTACATTACTTTTCGGAAACATGCTTTTCCGGCGGTCATTCTCGCCTATACATTATTATTAGGAGGCACGATATTTATGATCAAAAAAATTGTGATCGAGGCATTAGGTTCACAACAAGGAGTATTTACGGAAATGACACCAATGTATTATACGGTGAACTTCCTGGTCCGATACCACGTAATCGCTTTTGTGGCAGCAACTCTCGGCATACTTTATATTGCTTATCTCAAACTAAAAGAAAAGGAATTAAGATGAACTATAATACTAATCAATCCATATTTGTCCAGATAGCCGAACGTATTTGCGACCGGGTGTTGAGCGGTGATTACCAGGCAGACGCCCGCATCCCCTCGGTCCGCGAACTGGCTGTTGAAATGGAGGTGAACCCCAATACCGTCATGCGCTCGTACGAACGTTTGCAAGCTAACGGAATCATCTACAATAAAAGAGGCATAGGCTATTTCATCTCGCCCGATGCAGAAAAAGAAATACGACGGATGCGGCATAACCAGTTTGTGGAAGAAGTCCTCCCGTCAGTCTTCAAAGAAATGCACCTGTTGGGTGTCGATCTGGAAGAACTGGCAAACGCTTACAATCAATATTCAACAACAATAAATTCCGATAATCATGAAAAGAAGTAATATATTATTAATCCTGCTTTTTGCTCTCCTGTATGTGATCCCTTTTTTAGTATGGATGTACTTCGTTTATGCCGGAGACAAATCTTATACCGGCATATCCGATAAATACCAAGTAGTCAAAATAGACAACCCGGATCTTACAGCCAATCAGGTAGCCATAGACACTCAAAGGGCATCTGCCTTCCCGAAACGAGAGATGCTGGAAACTTCGAGACGAAGCTACCTGTATTATAAAGGTAATAAACAATATCTGCCCGAAGTCTCTGTCTATGGCGACACGATCCGAATCGGCAAAGCACAGGATGCAAAAGATAAAGACCTTACATTAAACATCCATATGGCCAAACTTAAAACCGTTCTGCTGAACGGACAAGTGATCTGGGAGAAATAAAAATCCAATTGCTAATTATCAAACAACAGCGAAGACTTTCCCTGTCCGATGGGGAAAGTCTTCGCTGTTAATATTCAGTATCGGTCTTTCGGATTTATTTATCACTGTAAGGCGAAGGCATCGGCATACCTTCCTTTATATATTCGTCATATACAACAGTCGGATGATCCTGCGGAGATGTGACATTATATTCTTCTTTGAAGTTATCGCGACGGAAGTTCTTCAGTTTCAGATTTTCCGAACTGTAAGTACGCAAGGTTTGCCTTTTATTCCCGGTTAGGGAACTTTCCACTACTTCCGAATCCAAAATATTCATTTTCGGAGTGAGGGACGGCAAAAGCTTCTGTTCGAGTAAACCGCGATAGGCCCCGATGTATTCACACCATACAGCATTTCCACGCGTAAAAATACGATAGGTATAATTGGACCATGCTGTCCGGATGTGGATTTCATGTTGCCAGATTTCAATACAGGCTTCTGAATCGTAGTTCGGGTCCTTGATCGTTACCCGCTCCAATCCATGCATCTTTTCCAGGATTTTCGTTTGCCATTTGTCTGAATGCATTATTTCAGCAATAATCTCAGGCAATCTTTCCTTAATTTCAAACTGAATCTTCATCTTCGTGTGCCTGCCAGTCAGGACTTCTTAAGGTTGCCAGGTTCTGTTATTAATACAATATCTCTAAATCAACAACAATAAATACACGTGGTTTGTTTACAAAACAATCGTTTTTTGTACATATCTCGTGCATCTTTGTTTCACAATATAATACTATGCCATCATTTCGCGGCAGATTGACCACATATAAACGTCTATTTGTAACTTTCGTAAAGATAATAGTAAAATATCATTTATCAAAGAGAATTCCTTTTTTTTGATGCCCTATTTTTATTTGTAACCCGCATATCGGAATTGGATTTTAAATATTATCTTTGCGATAGATAATAATAACAAATATTTTAGCGTATCAGGGTAAGAGTATAATGTTTGCTTATGGAATTCATACTAATCATAGAGACGATAATCTGTGTCATTCTTCTATTGCTTTTGGTCAGAAGTAACAGAAAGCAGACCTCATATAAAGCCAGGGAAGCTAAAATTATAGATTCCCAGCAATTTTGCCTGAACATATTGGATAATCTCCCTTTTCCCGTATTTGTCAAGGACATCAATGACGATTTCAGATATAAACTTTGGAACAAAGAAGCCGAAAAGAAATCAGGGACAAAGCGGGAAGATATTTTGGGACGCTCCGATTTTGATATATACGGCGAAGAACGCGGTCGCAAGTATCGCCAAATAGATGAGCAACTGGTAAAGAACAAAGTCGAATACCAAGCAGAAGACGATTATATTACGCCTGACGGAACAGTACACAATACGATCGTAAACAAGTCTGTTATAACATTGGGAAATAATCACTGGCTTTTGGTTGTCCGCTGGGATATCACACAGATAAAAGAATATGAGAAAGAACTGATCCAGGCTAAAGAAGAACTGGAAAATGCAATAAAAAACCAAAATCTGGTACTGAACAGCATCAATTTCGGACTCGTGTTTGTCGATAAAAACTATGTCGTCCAATGGGAATCGACAGCCAACTTGCATGAGATCGCCAAAGGAAGGCATTATAGTGCCGGAAAAGTTTGTTATCAGACAGTGATGGGACGTGAAGCACCTTGTTTGCAGTGTGCTTTAAGTAAAGCGATAGAAACAGGGAAACCGGTACGCCACGAGTTAACCGAAAAAGACACGGTTATCGAAATCAGCGCCATCCCGGTTTATGCAAACACCGGAGAAATACAAGGCGGTCTGATGAAGATCGAAGATATCTCGGATAAAAAACGTATCGAGCGTCTGCAATACGAAGTAAAGAAGGCTGATGAAGCCAACCGTTTGAAATCGGCCTTTTTAGCAAATATGAGCCATGAGATCCGTACACCTTTGAATGCTATCATAGGCTTCTCCAACCTACTGATCGAGACAGACGATCCTGAAGAAAAAAAGGAGTTTGTCCATATCATCACCTCTAACAACGAGCTGTTGCTACAACTGATAAACGATATTATCGATATGTCCAAAATAGAATCCGGAACCCTCGATTTCACCTATTCCGACACGGATATCAATCAGTTGCTGGAAGATATTTGTCAGCAAATGAAAATGAGAAACACAAGGCCGGAATCTGTTAAAATCGAATTCGTACAAAGGCAATCCGAATGTATTATCAATACGGATAGTAACCGTATCATGCAAGTCATGATCAATTTCATAACCAATGCCATGAAATTTACCGAACAGGGCAGCATCACCTTCGGTTATGAAAAA
>ERZ834769.3161-NODE-3161-length-11089-cov-6.211528_pt1 | contig 11089 bp, 9 predicted proteins | sample MGYA00519690_ERZ834769 | MGnify/ENA primary metagenome ERZ834769 (study PRJEB31850, sample SAMEA3708760) | human gut metagenome | biome: human gut; feature: human-associated habitat; material: faeces | place: China | collected 2014 ... | reverse complement strand
AGCCCGGGAATGTGCATAATGCGGCGCGTCCCGGCAAAAACTGGAGAATGGATTTAACGTGATTATAAACGATTTTTGAATGGATTGCAACAGGCATTGACCTTTTGGGGGAAATCTGCTACTATAGCGAAAGTCTGGGAAATTTTTGGGAAGCCGTCAAGTTTGGCTTTCCCGGGATTTCAAGGAAAAGGAGACACATTTTATGAAGAAAACGGTTTTAAGAGAATATGCCCGCCTGATCGTCCGCAGCGGCGTCAATGTCCAGAAGGGGCAGGAGGTGCTGATTTACGCCGATCTCGACCAGCCGGAATTCGTCCAGATGGTCGTGGAGGAAGCCTATAAGGCCAAGGCGAAGAAGGTCACCGTGGAGTGGAATTACCAGCCCCTGCAGAAGCTCCATGTGCGCCACCAGTCCGTCAAGACGCTGGGCGAGGTGCCCGAGTGGCAGAAAGCCAGACTGCAGCACTATGTGGACGTGATCCCCTGCCGCATCCACCTGATGTCCGAAGACCCCGACGGCCTGAAGGGCATCAACATGGGCAAGCTTGCCAAGTCCCGTCAGCTGCGCTATCCCATCGTGAAGCCCTACAGCGACCAGCTGGAAAACAAGGATCAGTGGTGCATTGCCGCCGTCCCCGGCGCGGCTTGGGCGAAGAAGGTCTTCCCCGGAATGCGCACCAGCGCCGCCATGGAGAAGCTGTGGGAGGCCATTCTGTTCACTTCCCGTGTGACCGACGACCCTGTGAAGGCGTGGGAGGAGCACAACGCCGACCTGCATGACCGCTGCGCTTATCTCAACAGCCTGCACATCCGCAGCCTGCACTACACCGCCGAAAACGGCACCGACCTGACCGTGGGTATGATCCCCGAGGGCGAGTGGAAGGGCGGCGGAGACACCAGCCTGCAGGGCATCTTCTTCAACCCCAACATCCCCACGGAGGAGTGCTTCATCTCTCCCAAGCGGGGCGAAGCCGAGGGCATCGTCTATGCCAGCAAGCCCCTGAGCTATCAGGGTCAGCTCATCGAGAATTTCTCCGTCCGCTTTGAAAAGGGCAAGGCCGTGGAGGTCAAGGCGGAGAAGGGCGAGGAGCTGCTCAAGACCATGATCGCCATGGACGATGGCGCGTCCTATCTGGGCGAGTGCGCGCTGGTGCCCCAGCGCAGCCCCATTGCGGAGAGCGGCGTCCTGTTCTATAACACCCTGTTCGACGAGAACGCCGCCTGCCATCTGGCACTGGGCATGGGCTTTGCCGACACCATCAAGGATTTCCAGAATAAGACGCTGGACGAGTGCCGGACGCTGGGCATCAATGATTCCATGATCCACGAGGACTTCATGATCGGCTGCGACAGCATGAACATCGACGGCATCTGCGAGGACGGCAAAGTTGTACCCATTTTCCGGAACGGCAACTGGGCATTCTGATCGGAAAAACCGCTGATGCACCACGATTTTTCGATTTTTCGAAAAAATCGAAAAAAATGCTTGCATTCTCCGACACTTTATGATATGATATCCGGGCGATTAAAGATTGCCCGGGGCTACTATGCCCTTTAACTGATAAGAAAGAGGTGAACGAAATGAAGGAAGGTATCCATCCCAAGTACGAACAGACCACCATCCGCTGCGCGTGCGGCAATGTCTTTACCACTGGTTCTACCAAGAAGGACATTCGTGTTGAGATCTGCTCCAAGTGCCACCCTTTCTATACCGGCAAGCAGAAGCTGGTTGACACCGGTGGACGTGTTGATCGGTTCAACAAGCGGTTTGGCCTGAAGTAAGACCCGCAAATCCCGCACTGCGCGATGCAGTGCGGGATTTTTGTATTTTTGTGGTTGTTCGCGGCGCGGATGTGTGGTATAATAAGAGAAACGGTAAGAGGGGAAGTGCCGCCGGAGGAGAAACCGGGGTTTCCCATGAGAAAAACGGAGGTAACATGGAAGAAAGATTTGATAAACAGACCCAGGAACGGGCGGTTCTGGTGGGACTGAACGCGGACTGCTTTGCTGAGGAAGATACCGCCACCGAAAGCACCCTGGACGAGCTGGAAGACCTTCTGGAGACCGCGGGAGGCTTCTGTACGGGCAAGGTGCTGCAAAACCGCCATACCCCCGATTCCCACAGCTTCATCGGCGAGGGAAAAGCCCAGGAGGTGCGGATGCTGGCGGAAGCGACCCAGTCTACCATGGTCATTTTCGACAACGAGCTTTCTCCCGGCAACATCCGGGCGTTGGAGGAAATTATCGGGCTTCCCGTTCTGGACAGAAGCGCCCTTATTCTGGACATTTTCGCCCAGCGGGCGAAGACGAAGGAAGGCCGGCTTCAGGTGGAGCTGGCGCAATACAAATATCTGCTGCCCCGACTGTCCGGCATGGGTACGAGCCTTTCCCGGCAGGGCGGCGGTATCGGCACCCGTGGCCCCGGCGAGACGAAGCTGGAATCCGACCGGCGGCATATCCGGGAGCGCATCAACCGTCTGGAAGAAGAGATGGAGCAGGTGCGCAAGGTGCGCTCCGTCCAGCGGGAGCGGAGAATGAAAAATTCCGTTCCGGTGGTGGCCATTGTGGGCTACACCAACGCGGGAAAATCCACCCTGCTCAATCAGCTCACCGGCGCGGGAATCCCCGCCAACAACCGGCTGTTTGACACGCTGGATACCACCTCCCGGCTTCTGACGGTTTCCGACAATCTGGACGTGATCCTTTCCGACACCGTAGGATTTATCGCAAAACTGCCCCACCATCTGGTGGACGCTTTCCGGGCGACGTTGGAGGAACTGGAATTTGCCGACCTGCTTCTGCACGTCATTGACGCTTCCGACCCCCATCTGGAAGAGCATATCGCCGTGGTAGACAGGCTGATCTCCCAGCTGGCAAAGCCGGAAACCCCGGTGCTGAAATGCTACAACAAGGCGGATCTGGTGTATTCCGACGACATTCCCGTGGGGAAGAATATTGTTGCCATCTCCGCCAAGCGGGGCATCAATATGGACGGGCTGCTGAAAGCCATCGAGAGCGCCCTGAACCATGCCCGGCACCATATCGTGGTGCGTCTGCCCTATGCCATGGGCGGCATGGTGGAGACGCTGCATGACGGCGCCCAGGTCAAAAAAGTGGACTACACCCCGGAGGGCATCGAGATCGAGGCCGTGGTGGACGGAATTCTTTACGGCAGACTCCGGGAATATATCATCGGGGAGTGCTGAGGATTGGACGAGTATCTGATACCCACCCAATTTGGCGAAGCGGAATTCGTGGAAAAGAAGTCCCGCTTCATCGGCCGCGTCTGGCCTGTGGACACCGAGGAAGAAGCTCTGGCGAAAATTCAGGAGATGAAAAAGAAGCACTACGACGCCACCCACAACTGCTGGGCGTACATCATCAGAGACGGCGCGGTGCGCTTCTCCGATGACGGCGAACCCGGCGGCACTGCGGGAATGCCCATGCTGCAGGTCTTGCAGCGGGAGGGACTGTATAACGTAGTGTGCGTCGTGACCCGGTACTTTGGCGGCATTCTTCTGGGCGCCGGGGGACTGGTGCGGGCTTACACAAAAGGCGCGAAAATCGCCGTGGACGCCGCGGGCAAATCCATGAAGCGGGTCTGGACGGCGGTGTACGTGCCGTGCCCCTACCCCTTCTACGAGCGGGTCAAGCTGGAAGTGGCCGCCTTTGGAGGCATCCTCCGCAAGACGGATTTCGGCGCGGAGGTGGAGCTGGAGCTGCTGTTCCCGGAGGGACAGGTCAGCGCCTTTCTGGAAAAACTCACCGACCTGTCCAGCGGAACCGTGGAGGGCATGGAGACCGGGCAGGAATACCGGGCGTTCCCGGTGGAGACTACATAAACAAAAGCAGAAAAAGCGGATGTCATTTTCTACAAGGAATGAGGGAATTACCATGACTGTGCGGGAAGAACTGGAATGGCAGGAGCATAAGCGACTGAATCCTCTGGCGGCCTTCGCCGACCAGAGCAGGGGACGTCTGAGGTTTGAAGAACCCCGGGCGGAGGACGTGCGTACCTGTTACCAGAGGGACATTGACCGCATTGTCCATTCCAAGTCCTTCCGCCGCCTGATGCACAAGACGCAGGTGTTTTTGCAGCCTGAGGGCGACCACTACCGCACCCGGATGACCCACACATTGGAGGTCAGCCGCATTGCTGGAACCATCACACGGGCGCTGGGGCTGAACGAAGATCTGGCGGAAGCCATTGCCATGGGGCATGACCTGGGACACACTCCCTTCGGCCACGCCGGGGAGGACGTTCTGAGCCAGTGCCTTGGCAAGCCTTTCCGCCACAATGAGCAGAGCCTGCGAGTGGTGGACATTCTGGAAAAGGACGGTCAGGGGCTGAACCTGACCTATGAAGTCCGCATGGGCATTCTGGGTCACACCGGGGACTACTGGCCGGAGACCCTGGAGGGGCAGGCCGTGCGCCGCTCTGACCAGATCGCCTACGTCAACCATGACATTGACGACGCCATCCGGGCGGGCATCCTCACCGACGACGATATCCCCATCGACATCACCGACGTGCTGGGCCACAGCCACCGGGACAGGATCAACACACTGGTCTGCGACGCCATCCGCACCTCCCGGGAATTCGGGAAAGTCTGTCTGTCTCCCGATGTGGACAGGGCGCTCAAGGAGCTGCGCTCGTTCATGTTTACCAATGTCTACCGCAATCCGGTGGCCAAGGGCGAGGAGAGCAAGGCAAAGGATATGCTGAAGCGGCTGTTTGAATACTACATTTCCCATCCCGAAGCACTGCCGGAGGATTTTCAGCCCCAGCTGAGCTTTGACGGCATGGAACGCACGGTGTGCGACTACATAGCGGGAATGACGGACAATTACGCCGTCGAAAAATTCCGGGAAATCTTCATCCCCATGGGATGGCAGGTTCACGGTTGAGAATTTGTAAAGAAGTTTGACGAAGGGGGGAGACCATGCCATTTCCACCGGCATTTATTGATGAAGTGATCGCGCGGAACCCGATTGAGGACGTGGTGGGGCAGTATGTGACGCTGAAGCGTTCCGGCTCCAACCTGTTTGGCCTGTGTCCCTTCCACGGAGAGAAGACCGCCTCCTTCTCCGTCGCGCCGGACAAGGGCATGTTCTATTGCTTCGGCTGCCACAAGGGCGGCGGCGTCATCAATTTCGAGATGGAAATTGAGGGGCTGAGCTACGGGGACGCCGTGCGGGCGCTGGCCAAGCGGGCGGGGCTGGAAGTCCCCGAGGACGAGCAGTACCAGTCCCGGTATCGCCAGCAGGAGCGGCTCTGGGCGCTGCACAAGGAAGCGGCGCGGTTTTTCCACAGCTGCCTGTACGCACCTATGGGCGCGTCGGCACTGGAATACGCCCGGGGGCGGGGAATGTCCCAGACGACCCTGACCAAGTTCGGCATCGGTTACGCCCCGGACAGCTGGAGCGATCTGGTGGACGCCATGCGGAAAAAAGGCTACACCGATCAGGAGCTGCGGGACTCCGGCCTTGTGACGGTGTCCAAAAAGAACGGCAATCTTTTCGACCGGTTCCGGGACAGGCTGATGTTCCCTATCATCGACGTCCGGGGGAACGTCATCGGCTTCGGCGGGCGCATTATGAACGACCGGGACAAAAACGCCGCAAAATACTTAAATTCCCCGGAAACCCTGATTTTCAACAAGCGGAAAAACCTGTTTGCCCTGAATTACGCCAAGAAAAGCAAAATGGGCTACCTGATTCTGGTGGAGGGGTACATGGACGCCATCGCCCTGCACCAGTATGGATTTGACTGCGCGGTGGCATCTTTGGGAACTGCCCTGACGGACGACGGCGCGGCGCTGCTGTCCCGGTACACCGATCAGGTGGTGCTGATCTACGACGGCGACACCGCCGGACAGAACGCCACTCAGCGGGCGATCCCCATGCTGGAAAAGGCAGGGCTGCAGGTCAAGGTCCTGAAAATGCGGGACGCCAAGGACCCGGACGAGTTCCTGAAAAAGTACGGTGCCGACCGTTTTAAAATTCTGCTGGAGGAATCCTCCAACCGGGTGGAATACCAGCTTGCCGCCATTGCCCGGAAATACGACCTGCGGGACGACGACCAGAAGGTCCGCTATTTGCAGGAATCTGCCGACCTGATCGGCTCCCTGCCCAGCGCCGTCCAGCGGGACGTCTACGGCGGCCGGGTGGCGGAGACCGCGAAGATCAGCGCCGACGCCATGCAGATGGAAATTCAGCGGGCGTGGAAACGGCGGGTCTATCAGGAGAAGAAAAAGCAGGAGAAGATCGACCTGTCTCCCGCCCGGAATCTGCAGCCCAAGAGCCGGGACATCCGCTATACCAACATGAAATCCGCCATGGCGGAGGAAATGCTCCTGTCGCTGGTTCTGCGGGAAAGCGCCCTGCTGGACAGCACCGGCGGTCTGAAAGCGGAGATGTTCTCCTCAGAGCTGCTGGGACGGGTTTACGCCCAGTTAAAGCAGCGCCATGAGCAGGGACTGGACGTTTCCCTCGCAGGACTGACGGACTTGACGCCGGAGGAAATGTCCCACATTGCGGGCATCCTGCACAGACAGCAGGGGCCTGTGAACGAGCAGGCGCTGACGGACTGCATCCGCACCATCCAGAACGAGTATCAGGCGTCCAAAGTGGCGACGGAGGACGACCTGCTGGCGGTGCGGGAACGAATGAAGGAAAGAAAAGGAATGAAAGCATGACAGAGCTGTTAGAGAATTCTCCGGTGAGTGCCGGCGAGGACGATGTGCGCCAATACTTAAATGAGATCCGGCGGTATCCCCGTCTGACGCCGGAGGAAGAGCGTCAGCTTGCCATGCGCTGCGCTCAGGGAGACGAGAGCGCCATTCGCCAGATGGTCAATTCCAATCTGCGTCTGGTGGTGTCCATCGCGAGAGAGTACGCCGGACGTGGCGTCGCGCTGATGGACCTGATTCAGGAGGGCAGTATCGGCCTTCTGGTGGCGGCGCGGAAATTTGATTATACCAAGGATTACCGTTTTTCCACTTATGCCACAAAATGGATCAGGCAGGGCGTGACCCGGTGCCTGATGAACCACGGCAGCGCCATCCGGGTACCGCTGCACACGGCGGAGCGGATGCGGAAGATCGAAGCGGTGCGCACCGCCCTGCGTCAGGAACTGGGGGAGGAACCCACCGCCGCACAAATCGCGGAAAAGTGCGGCCTGCCCGAGGAAAAAGTGGCAGAGCTGACCCAGCTGACGCCGGATATCTGCTCGCTGGACGTTCCCACGGGGGATGACGACGGCACAGCCCTGCAATCTCTGCTGGAGGATGCCCAGGCGCCCCAGCCCTATGAGGAAGTGGTGCGCGGGGAGCTGGACAAGACAATGGACCAGCTTCTGAGTACGCTGAACGAGCGCCAGCAGCAGATCCTGCGGCTGCATTTCGGCATGGAGGACGGCAACTGCTATTCTTTGGAGGAGATCGGCAAAAAGCTGAGCATTTCCAAGGAACGGGTGCGCCAGATCGAGCGTCAGGCCATGGACAAGCTGCAAAAAATGGGTGCCAGTCTTGGATTGGAGGATTTCTTGAATGAATGATCTGGATTTTTCCTTTGAGGACAGCCCTTGGGAAGCCTTTTTGCGAACCAAACGGGCGGGGGATACGGTTTCGGCCGCGAACCTTCTGACCATGCTGGAGGAAGAAAACGAGCAGGTCGTGGAGGATGCCCTTCAGGCACTGGAGGACGGCGGACTGAATCTGAACATCTTTGATCTGCCAAAAACGTCGGGCGGCGGAGAGGCGGCTCTGCGGCTGCGTCAGGAAGCGCAGCTGGTGGAAAAGGGCTTGAACCCCAAGGAACTGGAACCCAACGATCCACTGCGGCTGTACTTGGAAGAGGTAGCGCAGCTTTCCTCCACCGGCGACGAGCAGGCGCTGGCCGCAAAATGCGCGGCAGCGGATGAGTGCGCTATGGAGACGCTGACCAATCTGGGGCTGCATCGGGTTCTGGAAATCGCCAAAGATCACGTCGGCTGCGGGGTGCTCCTGCTGGATTTGATTCAGGAGGGGAGCCTCGGACTGTGGCAGGCCATTCAGGGCTACCGGGAGGGGGATTATGACGCCTACCGGGACTACTGGATTCGGTTCTACATGGCGAAAGCGGTCTTTTTGCAGGCGAGAGCCAACGGTGTTGGCCAGAAGCTCCGTGGGGCGCTGGAGGACTACCGCGCCGTGGACGAGCGGCTGCTGTCCGAGCTGGGGAGAAATCCCACTTTGGAGGAGATCGCCGAGGCCATGCACATAAGCCCGGAGGAAGCATCCGTGGTGAAAAAGATGCTGGACGACGCCCGTCTTCTGGCGCAGGCGAAGAAGCAGCCGGAGCCGGAGGAAGAAAAGGAAGCCGAAGAGCAGGCCGTGGAGGACACCGCCTATTTCCAGATGCGCCAGCGCATCATGGAGCTGATGTCGGTGCTTGACGAGACCGACGCGAAGCTGATCTCCCTGCGGTTTGGTCTGGAGGGCGGAATGCCCCTCAGCCCCGAGGAAACGGGAAAGCGCCTGAACCTGACCCCCGACGAGGTGGTCGCAAGAGAAGCAAACGCCCTGAGTAAACTTCGCTCAGAGAGATAGAAAGAAGGAAATCTATATGGCAAAACCAATTTCCATCGCCATTGACGGCCCCGCCGGGGCAGGAAAGTCCACCATTGCCCGAAGACTTGCAAAAGAGCTGGGCTTTTACTACGTGGACACCGGGGCGATTTACCGCACCGTGGCCTATTTCTTTGACCTGTGGGGCGTCAGCCCCAAGGACATCGACGGCATCACCCGCTACATCGATGAGCTGACCATCGGTATCGAGTACGACGACGAGGGCGTCCAGCATATGATCATGAACGGCATGGACGTGACCGGCGATATCCGCACCCCCGACCTTTCCCAGAAGGCCAGTCTCGTTTCTGCCCACGCCATCGTCCGGGACCTGCTGCTGGACATGCAGCGGGAAATGGCCGAGAAGCACAACGTCATCATGGACGGCCGGGACATCGGCACCGTGGTGCTGCCCAATGCCACGGTGAAGATTTTCCTCACCGCGACTCCGGAGGTGCGGGCGAAGCGCCGCACGGACGAGCTGATTGCGAAGGGACAGAAGGCGGACTACAATAAAATCCTCAAGGATATTCAGCAGCGGGACTATCAGGACACCCACCGGGAGATCGCTCCCCTGAAAATGGCGCGGGACAGCGTCAAGCTGGACACTTCTGAGCTGGACATCGACGGCGTTATCGCCGCGATGAAGGAGATCATTGCCCGGAAGGTGACGCTATGAGCGTCCGGGTCGCGAAAAGCGCCGGGTTCTGCTTCGGCGTCAGTCGGGCGGTGGAGCTGGTGGAGCAGGCGGCAAAGGCGGGGAAAAAGGTGGTCACGCTGGGGCCGATCATTCACAATCACCACGTCGTGGACAAATTCCGCGCCTTGGGTGTGGAGGTGATCGACGCCCCTGAGCAGGCTCGCCCCGGCCAGACGGTCATTATCCGTTCCCACGGCGTCAGCCGGGCGGTGTATGAGGAATTGCAGCGCAGGGGCGTGGAGATTATCGACGCCACCTGTCCCTTCGTCAAACGCATCCACGGAATCGTCAGCCGCGCCGAGGAAGAAGGGCAGCTGCCTGTCATCATCGGGACGCCCACCCATCCGGAGGTGGAGGGCATTGCCGGATGGTGCCGGGACTGCCGGGTTTTTGAGACCCTTGACGACCTGAAAAACTGGGCATATTCCAAAGAAAATCTTAAGAATTCGTCAATTTGCATGGTTTCACAAACGACTTTGACTGAATCTTTGTGGAAAATGTGCGGTGAATTTGCAAAAAAACAGTTTACTAACCTGAAAATTTTTGATACAATATGTAGAGCAACTGAGTATAGGCAAAGCGAAGCAGCTGAATTGAGTGAAATCTGTCAGGCTATGGTCGTTGTGGGAGACCCCAAAAGTTCCAACACAGGCCGTCTCGCTATGATTTGCCGGGAACACTGCGGTCGGGTCTTTCTGGTGGACAACGCTTCCGAGCTGCGTCCCGAGGACTTTCGCGGTGTCAGCGATGTTGGAATCACTGCCGGTGCGTCGACGCCGGCGTGGATTATAAAGGAGGTCAACAAGACTATGAGCGAAATCACGAATGTTGAGACTGTACAGGAGGAGAACTTCGCGGAGCTTCTCGAGCAGTCCATCAAGACTTTAAATACAGGAGATAAGGTTATCGGCACCGTGACCGGAATCGGCAACACCGAAGTCCAGGTCGACCTCGGCACCAAGCATGCCGGCTACATCCCTTATGACGAAGTCAGCACCGATCCTTCCGTGAAGCCCGAAGACATCCTGAAAGTTGGCGACGAGATCGAGGTCTTCGTTGTTCGCGTCAACGATCAGGAAGGCACCGTGCAGCTGTCCAAGAAGAAGCTGGACGGCCTGAAGGTCTGGGACGACATGACTGCATGGGCAGAGGACAAGACCACTGTTGAAGGCACCATCACCGAGGAAAACAAGGGCGGTTTGGTCGCCAATGTCAAGGGCATCCGGGTGTTCATCCCCGCTTCCCAGTCCGGCATCGCCAAGGGCGGTGACATGGCCGGTATGGTCGGCAAGACCGTGCAGCTGAAGATCACTGAGGTCAACCGTGCCCGCCGCCGTGTTATCGGCTCCATCCGCGCCGTCAACTCCGAGGCTCGCAAGGCTGCGCAGGAGAAGATCTGGTCCGAGATCGAAGTGGGCAAGAAGTACCACGGCACCGTCAAGTCCCTGACTTCCTACGGTGCGTTCGTGGACATCGGCGGTGTGGACGGCATGGTTCACGTTTCCGAGCTGAGCTGGAACCGTATCAAGACGCCCGCTGATGTTGTGAAGGTCGGCGACGAGATCGACGTTTACGTCATTTCCTTCGACCCCGAGAAGCACAAGATTTCTCTGGGCTACAAGACCGCCGAGATGAACCCCTGGAATCAGTTCATGACCAAGTATTCCGTGGGCGACGTCGTGGACGCCAAGATCGTCAAGCTGATGACCTTCGGTGCCTTCGCTGAGATCCTGCCCGGCGTGGACGGCCTGATTCACATTTCCCAGATCGCTGACCGCCG
>ERZ834769.3145-NODE-3145-length-11136-cov-3.947839_pt1 | contig 11136 bp, 8 predicted proteins | sample MGYA00519690_ERZ834769 | MGnify/ENA primary metagenome ERZ834769 (study PRJEB31850, sample SAMEA3708760) | human gut metagenome | biome: human gut; feature: human-associated habitat; material: faeces | place: China | collected 2014 ... | reverse complement strand
TCCATACATTTTTATAATATTATCTACAAACTCATTAATTATTTATACAAAAATCTCATACTCGTCCTAAAACTTAGGCACAAACTAGAAATAATTATACTATATTTTTTATGTGATGTCAAATATATAGGACATGTTGTGTTCTGTAACACATTTTTAATTTTTGAATAATATATAACATACTCACAGATAAAGTTTTAAGTACTTCATTTAAGACACTTTAGACTAATAGTTGTACTTACTTAAAGGGAGGTGAAATCATGCCAGAAAACAGAGGAGGATGCGGATGCGGTTTCGGATTCGGTGGTGACTGCTGCTGGATTATAATAATCCTTATATTACTTTGCTGCTGCTGCGGTGGAAATAATGGCGGATGTTGCTAATTGCATTTATTAATAAGTTATTGGTACAAAAAAGTTACCTACGCAAAAGTAGGTAACTTTTTTATATGCTATTTTTTTCTTCTATCTGACTTTCTTCTATCAGCTTTTCTCTTATCAACCTCAACTGGATCATTTGACTTTCTTCTTTGTATTGTTCTTCTTTCTGTTTTTCTTCTATCGTCAAATATCTTTCCTTCATTATCTGTAATCATGTTTATCACCTCATACTTCTTTTGTATAATATGAGTATATTATAACCACACATTAGTTGTCAATACTTTTTACTAGTACATTCCTTCCATTCCTTGTGGCATTCCTGCATTTGCATGATCGCATCCACATTCTTTTTCTTTTTTGTCTGTTACAACGCTTTCTGTTGTAAGAATCATTGATGCTATGCTTGCTGCATTTTGAAGTGCGCTACGTGTTACTTTTGTTGGATCAACAATACCAGCTTTTTTCATGTCAACATATTCTTCTTTTGCTGCATTAAATCCAATTCCAGCTTCACTTGATTTTATTTTATTTAATATAACTGCACCTTCTAATCCTGCATTTGTTGCAATTTGTCTTACTGGTTCTTCTAATGCTTTTAAAACTATTTTTGCACCTATTTTCTCTTCTTCTGATAAATCATTTAAACATTTTTCTACTGCTGGCATAATGTTTACAAGTGCTGTTCCTCCTCCTGCAACTATTCCTTCTTCAACTGCTGCTTTTGTTGCAGATAAAGCATCTTCTATTCTTAGCTTTTTGTCTTTCATTTCTACTTCTGTTGCAGCTCCTACTCCTATTACTGCAACTCCTCCTGCTATTTTAGCAAGTCTTTCATGTAGTTGTTCTTTTTCGTATTCGCTCTTTTCTTCTGTTATTTGAGCTTTAAGTTGACCAATTCTGTCTGCTATTTGTTGTTTATCTCCTGAACCATCAACTATTATTGTATGCTCTTTGTCTGCTTTTATTTGTCTTGCTCTTCCTAATTGTTCTATTTGAACATCTTTTAATTCTAGTCCTAAGTCTGATGTTATAACTTCTCCACCTGTTAATATTGCAATATCTTGTAACATTGCTTTTCTCTTATCACCATATCCTGGTGCTTTAACTGCTAGAACGTTTATAACTCCTCTAAGTTTGTTTAGTATAAGTGTTGATAATGCTTCTTGTTCTATATCATCACATATTATTACTAGTTTTCCAGATTGTTGCATTAAGTTTTCTAATAATGGTAGTATTTCTTGGATATTGCTGATTTTTTTGTCTGTTATTAATATGTATGGATTGTCAACAACTGCTTCCATTTTTTCTGTATCTGTTACCATATATGGAGAAACATATCCTTTATCAAATTGCATTCCTTCTACTACTGTTAGCTCTGTGTTTGATGTTTTTGATTCTTCTATTGTTATAACACCATCACTTGATACTTTTTCCATTGCTTCTGAAATTAGTTCTCCAATTTCATTATCATTTGCTGATATACTTGCAACTCTTGCTATATCTTCTTTTCCAGCTACTTTTGAGCTTATTTTCTTTAACTCTTCAACAGCTTTATCAACTGTTTTGCTCATTCCTCTTTTTATTGCCATTGGATCTCCACCAGCTGCAACATTTTTTACGCCTTCTTTTATCATACTTTGAGCTAATACTGTAGCTGTTGTTGTTCCATCTCCTGCTACATCGTTTGTTTTTGTTGATACTTCTTTAACAAGTCTTGCTCCCATATTTTCAAATGGATCTTCTAATTCTATTTCTTTTGCTATTGTAACACCATCATTTGTAATTAGAGGTGCTCCAAATTGTTTATCTAAAACTACATTTCTTCCTTTTGGTCCTAATGTAACCTTAACTGTATCAGCTAATTTATTTACACCATTTAATAATGATTTTCTGGCATCTTCGCCATATTTAATTTCTTTTGACATACTAATTACCTCCTAATTATTCAGCTATAGCTAAAATATCTCCTTGTTTTACTATTATAAAGTCTTCTCCTTCGTATTTTATTTCTGTACCAGCATATTTGCTTACTACAACTTTATCTCCTACTTTTACATACATTTTTATTTCTTTTCCATCTATATTTCCACCAGGGCCTACTGCTATTACTTCTGCTATTTGTGGTTTTTCTTTGCTCCCTTCTGTTAAGATAATTCCACTTTTGGTGGTTTCTTCTGCTTTTGTCATTTTTAAGACAACTCTGTCTGCTAATGGTTTTAACATTTTTATTACCTCCTTGAAATTATCGAGCACTTTTTAGCACTCTTTATTTGTGACTGCTAATAATTTATACCTTTTAACATTAAATGTCAATATCATTTTTATAATTTCACACAATTTTCACATTTAATTTTATGTATTTGGCACTTTTTTATTCCTTGTTTGTTCAACAAAAAGCTTCCGGAAGTTTTTTCTTCCTGAAGCTTTTCCTTTTATTCTTCTATTTTTTTCTTTGCTGCTTTTAGTAATCCAACAAATAATGGATGTGGTTTATCTGGTCTTGATTTTAATTCTGGATGGAATTGAGAGGCTATAAAGTATGGATGATTTTTTATTTCTATTATTTCTACTAATTCTCCATCTGGTGATGTTCCCGAAATAGTCATTCCATTGTCTTCCATTTCTTTTCTATATTCATTATTAAACTCATATCTGTGTCTATGTCTTTCTGATATTTCCTCTGTTTTATATAATTTACTTGCCAAACTAGATTTCTTTAATATGCAAGGATATGCTCCAAGTCGCATTGTTCCACCTTTTTTTGTTATGTTTTTTTGAGATTCCATTATATGTATTACTGGATTTTTTGTTTTTTCATCAAATTCTAGTGAGTTTGCATCTTTTATATTAAGTATATCTCTTGCAAATTCTACAACTGCCATTTGCATTCCTAGGCAGATTCCTAAGAAAGGTATGTTGTTTTCTCTTGCATATTTTACTGTTTGTATTTTTCCTTCTATTCCTCTTCCTCCAAATCCTCCTGGAACTATTATTCCATCTATTCCTTGAAGTTTTTCTCTTGCGTTTCTGTTTGTAACTGTTTCGCAATCAATAAATTTAATATTTGCTTTTACTCCATTTTCGTATGCTGCGTGTTTTATGCTCTCTACAACCGATAAGTACGAATCTTCTAGTTTTACATATTTTCCAACTATTGCAATGTTTACTTTCTTTTTATCAGTGTTTTCATATTTTTCATCTATTTTTCTGAAGTGGTTTATCATTTTTTCCCACTCTTCATTCTTTGGTTCTGCATTTTTTAATTTTAGATGCTTGCAAACATCTATTGCCAATCCTTCTTTTTCAAGCATTAGCGGAACTTCGTATAAATTTTTTGCAGTCATATTTGCTATTACATTTTCTGGACGCACATTGCAAAATAACGCAATTTTCTCTCTTATATTTTCTGTTATTGGCATCTCTGTTCTACACACTAATATATCTGGTTTTATTCCTATTGATTGTAGTTCTTTTACAGAGTGTTGAGTTGGTTTTGATTTCAGTTCATTTGAACCTGATATATAAGGAAGTAATGTTACATGTATGTATATTACATCTTCCGGATTGTTTTCTATTCCAACTTGTCTGATTGCTTCTAAGAATGGTAGGCTCTCTATATCTCCTACTGTTCCACCTATCTCTGTTATTACAACGTCAGCTCCTGTTTTTGCTAATGAGTATACTTTGTCTTTTATTGCATTTGTTATATGAGGAATTACTTGTACTGTTTTTCCTAGATAATCTCCTCTTCTCTCTTTTTCTAGTACTTCTTGATATATTTTTCCTGTTGATATACTACAGTTTTTATTTAAGTTGACATCTGTAAATCTTTCATAATGTCCTAAGTCTAAGTCTGTTTCTGCCCCGTCATCTGTTACGAAAACTTCTCCGTGTTCGTATGGGCTCATTGTTCCCGGATCTACATTTATATAAGGATCAAATTTTTGATTTGCTACTTTATATCCCCTATTTTTTAATAATCTTCCTAATGATGCTGCTGTTATTCCTTTTCCTAGTCCTGATACTACTCCTCCAGTTACGAATATGTACTTTGTGTTCATTTATTGTTCCTCCTTATAAAAACAAAAAATAGGCTAAATTTCCCCAAAAGGGGTTTTTTTTTAGCCTATCTTTATTAACTAAGTTTTATTTTAACAAATTTTTTTGTCACTTTCAAGTATTTTTTGTTATTTCCATGAAAAAGTATTTACAACTGTTGATATATCTTGGTCTAATACTTTTTCATCATTTAAATTGTATGTTACTGCTGTTATTGCTGTAACGTTTCCTGCATTATATATATAATTTAGGTAGATTATTGATTCTACTTCTGATGTGTCTATAATTTTAACTTTTAGAACATCATAGTCCTTCTTTGTTTTTGCTTGCTCTATGTTAAATTCGGTTATACCTAATTCCTCTCTAATATAACTATCTAATCCTGTTTTCAGTTCTTCTAAATTACCTTCTTGTCCCTCTTCTGCCTTTGCATATACAACATTTAATGTTGCTGGATATACAGAGTAGTCTATTGTATTTTCTGCTGTTTCATTTTCTGTCTTTGTAGAATTGCTTATATTTTTGTAATATACCCAGCCTTCATTTTCGTTATAGTTTTGGTAAAGTTCCCAACCTACTGGTAAAGCATAGCTTACATCTGCATTTTCAACTATGTTTGATGCTTTATCTTCATTGTTTATCATTATAGAACTTGCTGTTATTAGAAGAAGTACTACAAATATCCATACAAATATATTTGTTTTATTTTTTTGTACTTTTTCCTCATTTTCTTCACAGTAGAAGTACTTTCCTTTTGATTTTTTTATTATGTTTGAATTTTTTAAGAAGCTGAAATATATTCTTCCACTTTGACCTTCTATTTCTGCTAGCACTTCTTCTTTTGTCATTGTGTTTTCCTTGTTCATTGCATTATATTTTTCGAATATTGGTTTTATAGCTGTTATGGAATCTTCTTTTAATTTTTGTTGTTCTTCTTTGTTTGAAAAATCTAATTTTATATCTTCACTATTATTTAATAGTTGTTTTTTTATTGTTCCCGTTACGGCTCCAGCTCCTAGTATTGTGAATACTACAGATATTGCATAATCTCTCATTAATGCACTTGTAAATTCACTATATGAATATAAAGCTTTTACGCCCTCAATATTTGCTTCCATTCCATTTTTTTGTAGCAACATAAATGGTATTACTAATAATGTAACAACTGTAACTATAATTATTGCTATTACCATAATTATTATTGGTAATTTTGTTGTCATTTTTCCTTTGCATAGCTTATATCCATAAAATTCTCCTGCGCCTATTATTAATGCTAAAAGTGATAACATCATGTTTCCATATACATATGTTAAAACCCATGGAATTGCTGCGATTACTCCACCTAATATTGCTCCTAATATTCCTGTTAAATAACTTCTTTTTACTTCTTTTGCTTCCATTTTTTCCCCTTTCGTTTTTTGTTTACTATACCATATTTTTTGTTTATATTTCAATAATTATTTATATTTTTGCGAAACTATTTGCATTTTTTATGTAGATATCTGTTATTTTGTTTGTGCTCTATATTTTTCTTCGTCAAAAGTTCCTTCAAACGTTATCTCAGCAGGTCCTGTCATATATATATGGTTGTCCTCTCTGTTCCATTCGATTAATAGACTGCCTCCACGTAAATGAACTGTTACTTGATTTGATGTTATTTTGTTTAATACAGATGCTACTGTTGATGCGCAAGCTCCTGTTCCACAAGCCATTGTTTCTCCTGCTCCACGCTCCCAGACTCTCATTCTGATATTGTGATCGTCTAGTTTTTCGATAAATTCTATGTTTGCTTTTTGTGGAAATGCTTTGTCGTTCTCCATTTTTTGTCCATATTTTCTGACGTCTATTGCATCTACATCTTTCACAAAAATTACTCCATGTGGGTTTCCCACAGACACACATGTAACTTCAAATTGTTTGTCATATGCTTGTAGTTTTATTTTCTTTAAGTCGCCTTTTTGATCGCATATTACTGGTATTTTTTCAGCTTCAAATATAGGTTCTCCCATATCTGCTCTCACAGTTTTAACTACTCCATTTTCAACATTAAGCTTTAATTTTTTTATTCCTGCCAATGTTTCAATTTCTAGCTCTGTTTTGTTCGTTAATCCTTTTTCATACACAAATTTTCCAACACATCTAATTCCATTTCCGCACATTTCTGCTTGGCTACCATCAGAATTGTATATTTCTATTCTGAAATCTGCTATTTTGCTATTAAATATTAATATTAAGCCATTAGCTCCAATTCCAAAGTATCTATCGCATATCAAATATGCAAGAGACCCAGGATTTTGAATTTTTTGTTTTGTACAATCTACATATATTCCGTCGTTTCCGATTCCTTCCATTTTTGTAAAATTAATCATATTTACACCTCTAATAGGTTGTTTCAAAAAGAACATAATTATATTCTTTTACCTGAATTATTTTAGCACATTATATTATAATTGTCAAAATAAAAACGACCACCTCTCTGGTAGTCGTTCGAAAATAAAAGGGGATGTTTTTTATTTTTAGTTAGCTTTTGGAGTCTTGCTAACTATGGTCTTATCTTACCAATGTTTTTTGTCCTTTTTGTGAACTTAATGTAACGAATTTGTATTTTATTTTTCTTGAAGTGTTATTTTTACATCTTTTTCTTTGCCATTTCTGTTTATTGTCACTGTTATTGTCTCTCCTATTTGATGTTCATTTTTTATTTCATTTAATTTGTTCATAGTTTTTACTTCTTCGCCATTTACCCTGATTATTACGTCTCCCGGTTGAATTCCTGCTTTTTCAGCAGCTGAAAATTCTTCAACACCAACAACATATACACCTTCTGGTAAATTGTTCTTTTCTGCTAATTCTTTGCTTAAATCTCTTCCACTTATTCCTATATATGGCCTTTTTACTTTATTATAAGTTATTAACTGCTCATATATTGGTTTTGCTGAGTTTATTGGAATTGCAAAGCCCATTCCTTCAACTCCTGTTGATGCAATTTTTAATGTATTTATTCCTATTACTTGGCCCTTACTATTTACTAATGCACCACCACTGTTTCCCGAGTTTATTGCAGCATCTGTTTGTATTAGTTTATATTTTTTTCCGTCTGAACCTGTTATTTCTCTGTTGACAGCTCCTATCATTCCGGCTGTTACAGAACTTTGCATTCCTAGTGGATTTCCAACTGCCATAGCAAATTCTCCAACCGTTACTCTGTCAGAGTCGCCAAGTTCTGCTGATTGTAATCCCGTTTTTTCTATTTTTATAACTGCTAAGTCTGTTTCTTCATCTGTTCCAACGATGGTTGCTTCATATTCTGTTTCGTCGTTATACAAGTATACACTAACTTTTGTTGCTTCTCCTAAAGAATAATATGATGAAGTTGAACTTGAATTTATAACATGATTATTTGTTAATATATATCCATCTTCACTTATTATAATTCCGGAACCTTCTGCTGTCGCTGTATTTTGTTGTTGCATAAATATTGAATTTACTGGATATTCGACTTTTATTCCTACTATTGATGGCAATACTTTTTGTGCCACTGATGTTCCTATTTCTGAATAACCTTCTAGCGATAATTGTGTTGTGTTTAATTGTGTTGCCTTTTGATTTGTTGAACTTGTTGATATTGTTGTGTTTGTGCTATTTAGTAGTCCACTTCTTATTTCTGGAACTCCTAAACATATTCCTAAAACAAGTCCTGCTCCTAATACTCCACTAACAAATGGTGTTAAAATTTGCTTACCAAAGTTTATTTGCTTTGTATTTCTTTCGTTATTTGGCTTTACTGCCTTAAATTCTTTTCCATCCTTATTTAATACTGAGTCTGGTTCTTTTACGTTATTTTCTTCCATGTGATTTCCTCCTAGAATAGTAAGTTTAATTTATTTTAACTTATTATAGTGTTATAATACAATATTATTGTGAAAGAATTGTGAATTTTTTTTGAATTTAATAAGATAAAAACATTCCATCTTGAAGTACATTCTTAAACTTTTGCTTAATAGTTTACTTCATTTTGGAATGTTTTATTTGTATATATATTTTTGTGGGTTTATACTTGACCCGTTTAATCTTATCTCAAAGTGTAAGTGGTTTCCTGTCGAGTTCCCTGTTGAACCAACTGCTGCTATTACGTCTCCAGCTTCAACCACTGTTCCGACCGTTGCATACAATTTGCTACAATGTCCATAATATGATTGAACTCCGTTTTCATGGTCTATTATAATTAAGTTACCATATCCACTCATCCATCCAGAATATGATATTGTTCCATTTGCTGATGCTTTAATATCTGTTCCGTATGGGGCTGCTATGTCTAATCCTCCATGTGCATGGTCTCTTATGCTTTCTACTGCTCCATATCTGGATGTAATATTTCCCATTACTGGTTTTATTTGAAAATATACACCGTTAAATGTTGCACTAGCAATTCTTGCTTTCTCGTCTTTTATTTCTTTCATGTTTGAATCTACGCTAGCTTTTGCAACTGTAAGTTCTGTTCCTATTTCGTCTAAGTTTTTGGTATAATTTTCAATGATTGATATTTGTGCAATATCTTCTGAATAATTTTCTTTCATTTCATTTACGATTTCTTCTGCTTGCTCAAATGTATCTACATGTGTTTTTATTTCGTTGTCTATTGTTATCGCATATTGCTTATACATTGTTGTTTTATTTTCTTCTAATATTTGTTTTACCTTTTCCTCGTCTGTTTGCTTTATTTCTGCAAGCTTTAATTCGTAAGTTGGTTGTTTATCTAGTGTTGAGAATACTGCACAAGGATTGTCTAGTGCTAATATCTCATTGTTTATCGTTTCTTCCATTGCTTGCTTGCTTTTTATATAGCCTATTGTTTCGCCGTCTATTTTTACTTCATATACTGGATTGTATTTTATAAAGATTATTGTTAGTATTATAAATAGTGCTATTGTCACAATCTCAAGCAATTTTATGATTTCTTTCGTGTCGCATTTTAGTTTATGGTATAAAATAATTTCACTCTCCTTTTTCACACGACAAAATCTATTATACCATATATTTTACTCAAATGCAAATTTTTTATACATTTGGACGAGTTTTTTCCTGTTTTTATACGATTTTTCGCCTTAAAATGGAGATTTTGAGTTAAAAATAACTGGTAGTTTGCTCTACCAGTTTATATTATTTATTTTATTCAGTTGTTGGTGTAAATGTTCCATCACTATCCCATGTTCCAGTAACTTTTGTAAACTCTGGGTGAGTTGGACAACCTGAAAACATACTATTAAAACTAGTTACTTTTGTTATATTCCAATTATTTATTCCAGATGCGTCTGTTATCGGATTTCCTTGGAACATTTGACTAACGCTTGTAACATTGCTAACATTCCAATTTGATATTGCATTCAAATCTTGTATTTCACATCCCCAAAACATTGAATCCATACATGTTACATTACTAACGTTCCATTTTGAAATAGCACTTAAATCTGTTATTGAACATGTATAAAACATTCCTTGCATATTTGCAACTTTGCTTACATCCCAATTTGTAATTCCATCTATTTTCTTTATGTTAGATCCTGTATCTCCATCACCAAACATATAACTCATATTTGTCACATTTGATGTATTCCAATTACTTAATGCTTCTACATCTTCAAATCTAGATCCCACAAACATTGAACTCATATCCGTTACCTTTGCAGTATTCCAATTTTTTAGTCCACTAATATCCGATATATCTCCATTCCATGAATAGAATAAAGCATTCATATATTCAACATTAGCAGTATTCCAATTTTTCAGAGCATTTACATTTGTTAGGTTCTGAGTACTCCAGTAAAACATTCTACTCATATTTGTAACATAATCTGTTTTTAATTCACTTAATCCACTTATATCAGCTAGATATGGTAGACCATAAAACATTTTCGAGCTGTCTGTATTTAAATATACATTTTGACTTTCACTCCACCAATATATTGTACCAGTTTTCACTTTCTTTTGCATGTTTGAATTAGTAATTTCTGTTAATCCTTTAGAGCCATCCATACCTCGTATTTCTTCTCCACTTTCTTCAAACCACATATATATTGGACATAATTTTGTTCCTTCTTGAATCATACTCTTATACGCGCTTGGATTTTGTTCATATGCATTATATCCTTCTGTCCAAGAAACAATATTTGCTTCTGTCATTATTGTTAAATCCGGAGTTCCTTTATATTTCTTTATTCCGTCTATCGATAAATTATTTATAGAATAAGCATATTGCATATATCCATCTGGAGCTAATGCATACATCTTTTTTGCCACGTTTTCTCCCGTGTCAAACATCGCCATTTTAGTATTGTCAATTTCTACTTTTTCCACAGTTCCTTCATCTACATTATAATTATGTCCTGTTGCATTAAATAGTACATTTAATGTACCATTTCCATTTGTTGTTACTACTGTTTTTCCAGCTCCAACAGATGAATCCAATTCCTCTTGTAATTCTTCTGCTGTAACAGTATCTCCAAGTTTTTTTAATGCTGCTGAAAGATACGCCATTTCAACTTTGCTTTTTTCATCTGCAACAATTGTTTCACTTCTTGCTTCTTTTGATTTTTGTATTATTCCATTATTGTCTAAGACTAAGTTAATACTTACCCCTGCCAATATTAAAAGTACAACTATTGTTACTACTAATGCGATTAGGGTTATACCCTTTTTG
>ERZ834769.3126-NODE-3126-length-11195-cov-3.440664_pt1 | contig 11195 bp, 10 predicted proteins | sample MGYA00519690_ERZ834769 | MGnify/ENA primary metagenome ERZ834769 (study PRJEB31850, sample SAMEA3708760) | human gut metagenome | biome: human gut; feature: human-associated habitat; material: faeces | place: China | collected 2014 ... | reverse complement strand
GAAGCACCGACCGAGCCGGCAGGCGAGACCGCCGCAAGGTGCGTGGCAATCCGTTCTTCTTTCAAGAGGAATACGGATTCTTTCGCGCCAAGCGCTCAAAATGACAAAGAGCAGGCGTAACTGCTGCAAAAGAATTAAATATTCGGTTTATCGAAAAACCGAGAGACCGGCGAAGGCCGGTCTATTCTGAAAAATATAAATTACGGAGAGAACAAAATGGCTAAAATAATCGGAAAACCGCTTAAAAATATCCCTTGGCAAAATAAGCCCGAAGGCACTGACGCGCCTGTGTGGAGATATAACGAAAACCCAATTATAGAAAGAGACGCACTGCCTAAAGCAAACAGCATATTCAACTCGGCGGTGGTTCCGTACTTAAACGGCTTTGCAGGCATTTTCCGTGTTGATCTGACAACCAGAGAGCAAAAGCTTGTAACCGGCTTTTCCGACGACGGAATACACTGGGAGCTTAACAATAACTATATTTTTAACGGTTATGACCCAAGACTTTGCTGTATGGACGGGGTTTATTATCTTTCGTGGGTTAAAAGCCTTGACTGGCCGCTCGGCACGGTTATAGGAATTGCGCGCACAAAGGATTTTAAGACCTTTGAAGAGCTGGACGAGGCAACGCTGCCCGTTTCGCGCAACGGCGTTCTTTTCCCAAGAAAAATAAACGGTATGTATATGCTGCTTTCGCGCCCGTGCGATAAGGGGCATACTCCTTACGGTGATATATTTTTAAGTCAAAGTTCGGATCTTGCTTTCTGGGGCAAGCATCACCATGTTATGAGTCCGTACTATGCGTGGGAATCAACAAAGATCGGCGCGGGTCCCACTCCCATAGAAACCGATGAGGGGTGGCTGTGCTTTTATCACGGCGTAACGACCTCCTGCAACGGACTCACCTATTCAATGGGCGCCGCCATTACCGATTTAAACGAACCGTGGCGCGTGCTTCACCGTGCAAACTGTTATCTGCTTAATCCGAGAACGCTTTATGAGTGTGTAGGCGACGTGCCGAACGTTGTTTTTCCGTGTTCTGCGCTTACAGATCCCGAAACCGGCAGAATAGCAATATATTACGGCGGTGCCGACACCGTTGTGGCGCTTGCGTTTTGCGAGGTTAATGAAGTTATAGATTATATAAAGAAAAACGATATTTACAAATAAATACCGTGCTTGGAAATAGTGTGAAAGGATATTAAGTCATGAGTGAGTTTATGCTGGGATGCAATTATTGGGCGTCTCATGCCGGTGCGGAAATGTGGAAAAACTGGGACGAAGAGCAGGTTGAAAGAGATATGAAGGACCTGTCCGAATACGGCGTAAAATATCTGCGCGTTTTTCCGAACTGGAAGGATTTTCAGCCTGTTATGCCGGTTTACGGCGGCGAGGGAAGAATAAAGGAATATATGCTTGAGGGGTGCAGGGAACCCGAAAATCCATGGTATCTCGACGAGGTAATGCTTGACCGTTTCGGCAAATTCTGCACCGTTGCCGAAAAATACGGAATGAAGCTTATTGTCGGTCTGATAACAGGGTGGATGAGCGGCAGACTGTTTATTCCGAGCGCCCTTAACGGCAAAAATTTATGCACCGATCCGGTTGCCTTAAAATTTGAGCTTCTTATGGTTCGGGGTATAGTAAGCAGATTTTGTGACCGTGACGTAATATATGCCTGGAATTTAGGCAACGAGTGCAACTGTATGTCTAAAGTGAACACAAGGGAAGAGGCGATGGTATGGACAGCCGCCGTGTCTAACGCTATCCGTGCCGCCGATCCCGACAGACCGGTTATTTCGGGTATGCACTCGTTAAGCGTTGACAGAGACGCCTGGCGAATAACCGATCAGGCGGATTGGAACGATATCCTTACCACACATCCGTACGCATATTTTGTGCCGTATTGCAGAAACGATCCGATAGACTCTATAAGAACGCTTATGCACGGAACCTGCGAAACAATGCTTTATGCTTCGGTAGGTAAAAAGCCCTGTCTGGTTGAGGAATTGGGAACTCTCGGTCCTAACATTTGCAACGATGATATATCGGGCAGCTTTATGCGGCTTAATCTTATTTCCAATTGGGCAAACGGTTCGGCGGGTCTTTTGTGGTGGTGCGCGCACGAGCAGTTAAATCTTGAAACACCCCCGTACAACTGGTTTATGCTTGAAAGAGAGCTTGGTATGCTTGATATAAACAGGCGGCCGAAGCCCATTTTAAAGGAAATGAAAAAATTCAGCGATTGGTTAGGCACGGTTGATTTTGAATTGGAAGCGCCCGTTAAAGACGCGCTTATTCTGCTTACAAAGGAGCAGGACTGCTGGGCGACGGCGTTTATGAGCTTTATTCTCGGTAAGCAGGCGGGCGTAACGCTTGACTTTTTGGCGCCTAACCTTGATATTCCCGACAGCGCGGTGTATTTTATGCCGTCTGTGCACAGCGGCTGTCCGTTATACGCAAGGTATTATAATCAGCTTTTGGATAAGGTGTATAACGGCGCGGTGCTTTATGTTTCAAACGGCGATGCGTTCTTTAACAAAAGGGAAGAGGTTTTCGGGGCAAGCGTAATTTCATCTGAGGATACGTATGACAGCGGCACGTTTACCTTTAACGGCTCTGTTATTCCGTACGAAAGATACTGCAAGGTCGGAATTGAACCGACCACGGCGCAGGTTTTGGCAAACGACGGTAACGGTAAGCCCATTTTTACGGTTAACAATTTCGGAAAGGGTAAAATTTATTATTTGAATTTCCCGCTTGAGGATATGCTCAGCAGGCAAAACCATGCCTTTGACGGCGGCGCATACAAAATATACGAGTATGTTTTAAAGGAGCTGCTTGAAAAAAAAACCGTAAGAAAGCTTAATTCCAAGGTCGGCGTTACCGAGAACGGAAGCATAGCCACTGTTATAAATTATTCAAACGAGCCTGTAAAAACCGGTCTTTATTTGCAGAACGGCAAACGCATAGGACATATTTTCCGCGGAAATCCCGATTATCTTGAGCCTTGCGACGGAGCGGTGTTTGAAATAATTTAACGGATCGGCTTTTAACAAGGGAGAAAATATAAATGTATCTTACAGAGCATATTTTAAATAAAAACTGGCGGCTGTATATTTCCGAAAACAGGCTTTGCAAGGATTTTGCGGAAGAGATCCGCGATGAGCTTTCGCTTAAGTCGCACGGAATAAGCGCAATACCTGCGGCTGTTCCGGGTAATTTTGAGCTTGATATGCAAAAGGCGGGCTTGATTGAGGATCCGTTTTACGGTAAAAACCCCCTTGATATACAAAAATACGAAAACCGTCATTTATGGTACGTCGTCAGGTTTGATTATACGGGAGACAAACCCGAAAACGCCTATCTGATATTTGACGGTATCGATACATTTTCGGATATATATTTAAACGGAAATATTATCGGCTCAACGGATAATATGTTTATCGCTTACGAATTTGCCGCTAAGGGAATAAAAAACGGAAGCAACGAGCTTTTGGTGCATATCAAGCCGACCGTTATTGAGGCGAGGCGCCTTAATTTCGATATGGATGTTTTGACGCACCAAAAATATAACGCTGCCGCCCTGTCGGTAAGAAAGGCGGCGCACTCCTTCGGGTGGGATATTATGCCGAGGTTCGTTTCCGGCGGACTTTGGCGTAATTGCCGCCTTGCGGAGAAAAAAGCCGATTATATTGAAGATATATATTTATCAACTGCGGAAATTTCCGATAATAAGGCGTATATTTGCGGAAATTTCAGTACGGTTATAGGCGGCGATTATTCAACCGAATATTCTCTTGATATAAAGGGCGAATGTAAGGAAAGTAAATTCAGCGTTTATTTTGATAAGCTTTGGCACAATAAGGGCGCTCTTACATTCACGGTTGAAAGCCCGCTGCTGTGGTGGGCGCGCGATATGGGCGAGCAAAATTTATACAGGGTGACCGCAATCCTGTATCACGGAAAGGAAATTGTTGATACAACCGAATTCAATTTCGGTATCCGTACCGTAAGGCTTGTAAAAAGCGATACGACAGACAACAGCGGAAACGGAGAATTTTGCTTTTATGTTAACGGCGTAAGAACGTATATCAGGGGTACTAATTGGGTGCCGCTGGACGCTTTCCATTCAAGAGACGGCGAGAGACTTAAAAAAGCGCTTGATATGATGCTTGATATAAACTGTAACGCGGTGCGGTGCTGGGGCGGAAGCGTATATGAGGACCACGAATTTTTTGATTTTTGCGATAAAAACGGAATTTTGGTATGGCAGGATTTTGCAATGGGGTGCGCTACGTACCCGCAAAACAGAGAGTTTCTTGAAAAAATGCGCGTGGAAACGGAATTTATTGTTAAAAAGCTTCGCAAGCATACGTCACTGGCGCTTTGGGCAGGGGACAACGAGTGCGATGAAGCGGCGGCTTACTGGCTTGATAAAAGCTTAAGCAGAGACCCGAATAAAAATCGCATTACCAGAGAGGCCATACCTGAGGTGCTCAAACGGCTTGACCCGTACAGAGAATATTTGCCAAGCTCGCCGTATGTGAGCGAAAGGGCGTGGCTTAACGATAACCGTAACGGTCTGCCCGAAAACCATCTCTGGGGTCCGAGAGACTATTTTAAGGGCGAGTTTTATACCGGTGCTTCGCCGCATTTCGCAAGTGAAATAGGGTATCACGGCTGTCCGTCGGCAGAATCGCTTAAGAGGTTTATATCCCCTGAAAAGCTGTGGCCGTGGCAGGACAATGATGAATGGAGGGTTCATTCGTCAAGTATGGAAACAGATACCTACGGGCCTTACGATTACCGAATTCCTTTAATGGCAGGTCAGGTAAAAACGCTTTTCGGCAGGGATTTTGACGACCTTGAGACATTTTCGCTTGCAAGTCAGCTTTCTCAGGCAGAGGCGGATAAGTTTTTTATCGAACGCTTCAGGTCGCAGAAATGGCGCAGGACGGGACTTATCTGGTGGAATTTGATTGACGGCTGGCCGCAGCTTTCGGACGCGGTTGTTGACTATTATTATAATAAGAAAATTGCTTATGAATATATAAAAAATTCTCAGCAGGCAATTTGCCTTATGCTTACGGAACCCGAAAACAATCGCTTGGAGCTTGTCGGGGCTAATGAGTATCGGCACGATGTAATGATAGACTATAAGGTCACGGCGCTTTCTGACGGTGAAATTATTATATGCAATAAAACAGAATTGCCGGCAAACGGCGCTCTTAATATTTGTTCGGTTGATATTGTTCCTTCGAAATTTGAGGTATACCTTATTGAATGGAAAGCCGAGGACGGAACAAAGGGAAAAAATCATTACACTAATTTTGAAGTGCCGTTAAGCTTTAAGGAATATATTGAATTGATGAAGAAATCCGGCATTATTGATTCGAAATATTTTAAATCGGTTAATTAAGGCTTCGGCACAGGCAGTATTTAAAATTTGAATTTAAAGGCTTATTGCGGCATACGGTTTAACATAATTCCGTATGTATATAGTGGCAGGAGAGAAAAATGGATTTAAAGGGAAAAAAGATCGTGTTTTTGGGCGACAGTATTACCGAAGTGCCGGAAATTCAGAAATTATTTATGCCCGACGGTCTGCACCCGAATGACACAGAACACGAGTTAATTACAAAAGGGCTGTTTGCCTTTTTAAAAAATCTTTCGGTTTAGAATGCTTTTAGCGTTTAAAAGAGATATGTTAGGGGAGCATATATGATCTTAGGCATAGATATAGGCGGCACAAAGTGTGCGGTAATAAAAGCGAAAGCAGACGGTGAAAACATAGAACTGCTTGATAAAAAGAAAATACCCACACGGCTTGATATCACACCCGAAGAAATGATTGAAAGCCTTATTTCACTTGCCGACGAAATGTTGGACGGTGAAACGGCTGAAAAAATAGGTGTATCCTGCGGCGGACCGCTTAATTCCGTTACGGGTACTATTGAAGGTCCGCCGAACCTGCCGGGCTGGGACAATGTAAGGATTACGGATATTTTGGAAAAGCATTATAAAGCGCCCGCAAAACTTATGAACGACGCGGACGCCTGCGCCGCCGCGGAATGGAAATTCGGTGCAGGTAAGGGAACACAAAATATGATCTTCCTCACCTTCGGCACGGGGCTTGGCGCAGGGCTGATATTAAACGGTAAGCTGTATTCGGGAACAAACGGCAACGCAGGCGAAATAGGGCATATACGTCTTGAAAGCTTCGGACCTGTCGGCTACGGAAAGGCAGGCTCGTTTGAAGGGTTTTGCAGCGGCGGCGGTTTGGCTCAGTTGGGTTACATAAAGGCGCTCGAAAAAGCGCAGACGGGCGTATATCCGCTGTACTTTAAAAAGGGTATGACCGCAGCGGACGTTACGGCAAAAGCGGTTGCTGACGCTGCCGATAAGGGCGACGAAACCGCAAAAGAGGTATACCGCATATGCGGCGAGCAGTTAGGGAAAGGGATTTCTGTGCTTATAGATATACTGAACCCCGAAAGAATAGTTATAGGCAGTATATTCGCACGCTCCGAAGACCTATTGCGCGAGGGTATGGAAAGGGTAATAAATAAAGAGGCGTTGCCGCAGTCTCTTAAGTGCTGTAAGATAGTACCTGCCGCTTTAGGCGAGAAAATAGGCGACTATGCCGCAATATCCGCAGCGCTATTATAGGTGATAAATATGTTAAATGAATTGTTAAAAAGATACCCCTGTCTTGAAAGAACAAGGGAAGATATTGTGAAAGCCGAAAAGGCGCTTATAACTGCCTTTAAAAACGGGAATAAGCTGCTTATATGCGGCAACGGCGGAAGCTGTGCCGACTGTGAGCATATAGCAGGCGAGCTTATGAAGGGCTTTTTAAGCAAAAGACCGCTAAGCGAAGAACAAAAGGCGGAAATGAGAGCAAACTGCCCCGAAATAGAGGAAAAGTATCTTTCACTTTTGCAAAGGGCGGTGCCTGCAATAGCTCTGCCCTCGTTTACGGCGCTCAATACTGCGTTTTGCAACGATGTTGAACCGGAACTTGTTTTTGCACAATGCTTAATGGGGCTTGGAAAAAAGGACGATGTATTACTTTGCATAAGCACATCGGGTAATTCAAAGAATGTGGTTGCGGCGGCGCTTACCGCTAAGGCGCTGGGGCTTAAAACAATAGGACTTACAGGCAAAACGGGCGAAAAGCTTAAAAGTATATGCGATATATGCGTATGCGTACCAGAAACCGATACCTTTAAGGTGCAGGAGCTGCACCTGCCCGTATACCATTACCTTTGCGCAAGGGTGGAAGAGGAGATTTTTCTTTAGGAGATACGGTAAATGAAAATAGTATCCTTTAATATAAGATGTGTAGGCGATCCAAACGGAAATTCTGTAAAGGAACGGGCGGAAAGACTTAAAACGGTTCTTGATAAATACGACGCCGGGCTTATAGGATTTCAGGAATCAACACCGGAATGGTATGAATTTATTAAAAGGGATTACGGTGAAAAGTACGAGATGTTTAACCGTTACCGTGATACCGATCATTTGGAATCAGCACCGATCTTATGGAATAAAGAACGCTTTTCCTGTATAGATAAGGGTTATTTTTGGCTTTCGGAAACCCCGCATATTCAGTCTGACGGGTGGGATGAGCTGAAATATAAGCGTATTTGTATTTGGGCAAGGCTGTTTGACAGAGAAAACAGAAAAATTTTTAATTTTTTGAACACGCATTACGGCTTCGGAAACGACTGCCAATTAAAAAGCTCGGATTTGCTTATAAAAACCGTTCAAAATATGGCGGGCGATTATACGGTTGTTACCGGAGATTTCAATGCAACGCCCGAAGCTCCGGCTTACAAAAGACTTGTAAAGTATTTTACCGATGTAAATGCCGCAACCGCGGGCGACTTCGGAACCACATACCATAATTACGGAAAAATAAAGGTAGGTCACCATATAGATTATTGCTTTGCTGCGGGCAACGTTAAGCCTGTTAAGTCGTATATAATAAGGGATACGGTTAACGGGAATTATCCGTCCGATCATTACGGAATATTATCCGAAATAAAATAAAGGTATTGAAAAAAACCGCCGGTCGGGCAGTATGGACATGTCGAAAAAGTCGGCAGGCGAGACGCGCGCCCCTGCGGCAATCCGTTCTTTTTTAAGGGTATTACGGATTCTTTCACGCTTTGCGCTCAGAATGACAAGCCGTTTAGTTGTTGCAAATACAATAAGGCGTGCGGATAAACTTTCGTTTAGCTGTCATTGCGAAGCCGTGCAAACGGCTGTGGCAATCCGTTCTTTTTAGGGGTATTACGGATTCTTTCACGCTTCGCGTTCAGAATGACAGGTCGTTTAGTCATTGCGAAGGAGCAAAGCGACTGCGGCAATCCGTTTTCCCTTTCAAACAGTTATAAGCAGAAAAAACCGCCTGTCAGGCGGTTTTTTAATTTCAGCTTAAATTTGCGCTGAAAGTACAGGTACTTTCGGCATTTATCGGGCGCAAAGCGCAGGATCGGTAAGCACCGGCGTTAAAACTTTCCGCTGCTGCCGCCGTGGGTTGTGCCTGAGGACGAGGTATGGGTGGAGCTGCCGCCCGAACCCTCGTTATCCTTGGGTTTTGCCGTACGGTTTACAGTACGGTAAAGGAACAGATCGCTGCTGTCGGTAATATTAAGACTGCCCTTTTTAAGGTAGCTGTTTGCCGTAGTTTTAAAACGCACGGTTTTAAGCTTGCTTTTCATAACTCCCACCGCAATTAAGGCTATTATAAAGCCTATAATAACCGAAACGGGTATCCATATAAGCGAAAGCGGTTCGCGCGGCATATTTTCTATGTCATAGGGCTTTTCATTTTTTGCCTGGGTTATAAATTCATCGCAAAGCTCCGCGTATTTGCTGAAAGCGGCGGCGTAATAGCCGTCAGATAAAGCGGGTGTTATTTTCTCACCAATATAGTCTGCTCCGGCGTCTGTAAATACGGTGATGGCATAGCCGCAGGTGGATATTGCCCAATCGCGGTCGCTTAACGATATAAGCAGTAAAATGCCGTCCCTTTCGGAGCCGAAGCCGTAGCCCGAATTGTCGTAAATATCGTCGGCATAGGCGCTTGCGGTATTATAACTGCCGAGGTTATCCACGGTTGCAACCGTTATATCCAATTGCTGCCGCTCGCTTATTTCGTCCAGCTTATAAAGCAGGTCTGCTTTTTCTCTTTCGGAAAGCAGATTTGCGGCGTCGTTAAGTCTTGCGCTTTTTTCCGCCGCAAATGACGGGATTGAGGCAGAAAAGCATAAAAGAACGGAAAATATGATTGCGGTAATTCTTTTTTTCACAATTTCCGCCCCCTTAAATTATTCCTGCTATGTGCAGCAGCCATATAACGGCGTATGCCGCGGCGCTTAATGCCGCCGTTAAACCGAGCGTCCATTTTCTTGCCGCCGCCTTATCCATGGGAAGATCGCCGGCAAATTTGCCGGTTTGCCCGTTCATGGCAAAGGTGTATTTATTGCCGTTCCAGGTGGTGTTTAAGATCCATACGGGGTAAAGGGCGTATTTTGCCTTGCCGCCGTGCAGCTTAATACTGCTGCTTTCGGTTGTAACCGTGGCATAGCCTTTAACGGTTGAGGCAAATGCTTCTTCGGTAGACCTTTTCACGCGCTCGTTTGCGCGCTCGATGCTCTGCTCGGCGGTAACGTCGTATTTATCTGCCAAATAGCCTGCCAAATACGCCGTCCTGAAATCCACTGCGTCGGAAAAATCATACGGCTCTATTGATTCCATTAAATCGTCCGCCATTTTAGAAGAGCCGTCCACCGGCACGTGTTCAAATGCAACGCTGCCGCCGCGGCGCACAAGAAAGTGGCTTGTTTCGGTGTAATCATAATCGCTGTCGCTCCAGCTGCGTACCTTTGTAGCCCTGTAACGCACCTGAGCGTCCGCCTCGGTATCAAAAAGCCAAAACGGAACATAAACGCCCTTAATTTCGTCTATATGGTTTTGGTCCTTGAAAATTTTAGGCAGCAGCCGCTTGCCCGTAAGGTGCTTTTGAAGCCCCGCCTTGGCGGCTTTTTTATCTAATTTAAAGGGTATTACGATATCGGGCTTAAGCGCGCCGGAAAGCTGCCCCGTCATAACAACGGGGTTGCCGCAAAACGGGCAGGCGGTTGCCGCCGTGTTGGCGTCACCTACGATCTCGCCGCCGCAGGATTTGCAGATATAGGAACGAAGCCCGTCGGTTTCGCCCTCCTGCCATTCGCCGCCTGCCGCCGTTTCCCATTCCATATGGTCGGCTGCATCCTCTTGCAATGCCGCATCGTAGCCTTGCAGCGTCTCCATCTCAAATTCCGTGTCACAAAAAGGACACTTCATTTTTTGCAGAGAGCTGTTAAACTCGATCGCACCGCCACAGCAAGGGCATTTGTACTCTTGCATGGTTTGCATATCTTATCCTCCCTTTGTACCAATATAGCCGTCTTTTCTTATTCAGCGTATGTTTCTGCCAAGTGATAAAAGAACGTTTCCATTTCTTTACACACCAACGCGTTGGCAGCTACCACCTCGCCATTATCCATTTTGATGGCGAGATGATAGCTTGGTTCATCCAACGTGATTTCCTGTCTTTTCAGTTCCTTATAGCACCGCACAAGGTGGATTACATTCTGCTGTTGCATTGTTTCCAACAATTTTTCTGCGTCTTCATAACGAACCGGATGGTTGGTGAGTGTCACTGGATTTTCACGTCCATCAACGCAACATTCTGCTGACAAAAGCCACTCTTCCGTCGACTTTAACAGACAAAACGAATAACCACAATCAGCATTGGAATGTCCGCAGTGCAGGAACACTTCCTGAATATGTTTCAGTGCATATGCCGAAGAATCAAAACGTGCAAGAAATTTCGCAAACATTTTTACTGTTTGTCGTTGTCATCAAAGATATCGCCACACTCCGGGCAGAATTTTGGCGGATGAGCGGGATCTTCCGGTTCCCAACCACATTTGTCGCACCGATACAGCGGGGCACCTTCCGGCTTCTTGGCTCCACAATTTTGGCAGAATTTGCCTTTGTTCACCGTGCCGCAAGCACAGGTCCAGCCGTCCGCATCCGCCGGCTTCGGCGAACCACACTCCGGACAAAACTTGCCGGTTGCCGTAGCACCGCAGCTGCACTTCCAAGCGCCATCCTGAACCGGTTCCGGCTTT
>ERZ834769.3123-NODE-3123-length-11201-cov-3.032478_pt1 | contig 11201 bp, 8 predicted proteins | sample MGYA00519690_ERZ834769 | MGnify/ENA primary metagenome ERZ834769 (study PRJEB31850, sample SAMEA3708760) | human gut metagenome | biome: human gut; feature: human-associated habitat; material: faeces | place: China | collected 2014 ... | reverse complement strand
AAGCCTCGCGGGTCTGTCGGCAAAGAAGCCCCTTTCGCCCAATCGACAAAACCGATACCAGACGCATCCGGCTTCTGTTCGTACTCCTTCTCCATATTTTCTTTGAATACACGGCCTTCTGACGCGCCCATTCCCCACAAGCTCCCCTGCTGTTTCAACCTATGTTCTTCGTCGAAGAAACTTGTTTGGAAGAAATCGGTACTATCCAGACTATCGTATGCTTTTATCAACATATTCGGTTCGGTCGGATAAAGCATTTTAGGATAAATCTTGCTTATCGCATTACGGATAATGCGGTCGTAACGATTACCTACTTGAGTGTTATGGACGATCTGTCCGATTTTAGCCTGAATAAAAGCTGCGTTATTTTCAGAATAACGACTTAAATCATCCGATGGCTTTTTCTTATCGATTTCCGAACCGTCCGCATAAAAGGTAATATTACTTTCCGCCTTGACAATCTCGACAATCAACTTCTGCTCATTTAAATTATAAAGGTTATACCCGCCGATAACAATCTTTGCCCCGGTTCCATTTGTTCCCAAATGTTCGTCCATTTTATCAAGAATTCCTGTAGTACCGGTACCAGTATCAGTATCGTTGGGAACTTTGAGGCTGACCGAATCGCCATCGCCGGAATGGATGTAGACTGGATTGTTATAGAGCTTCAACCGGTCGACTAAAAAATGTGTACGACTGCTTGCCATTACAGTTTCACGGAATACGCCGTACGGTAAGTTTGCAAAAAGATCTTTTTGTTTCACTCTGAAATTTGCGTTCCGATCATCCACATTCGGAGTATTTTCAAGCGCCCACCTTATATTGAAGTTAGGAATATGTTTGCCATTCAACTTCCAACAAGGTTCCCATAAAAAACCAAATCCTTGAAAATTAATCGGATATTGGGGAAGAGTCAATTCCGCTAACTTTTTCGATACATCTTTTTTTCTCGTTTCATAATCATCCTTTATGATGGGACTGAACGAATTTAGACCGACAACCACACTCAGTCGTTTCGCTTTTTCTTCATCTTCACCAGAAATAGCATCATCAAAATATCTTTTCGTTATATCCTTCACTCCGTTTTCAGCATAATAAGAGACGATATTCGCTACATAACCCGTGGGTTTCTTTCCTAAATTCAAAGGCAGAGGTTTATATGTATTCCTGTAGCCTGTCGTTTCGATTTTAATATCACCCGGATTCGGTTTATCCACTTTAAAATTATCTGGATTCGGACCGAGCTTATCTGTTGCATTTATGACAAATGAAGCACCAGTCAAAACAGAATCATCCTTATTTACTAACAAAGTTTTGTCATTGGATTCCAGATCATCCTTAATTGCTTTATCGAAATCGTTTTTCGTGACTAATCGATTTTGTTCAAAAAAAGTACGGTGACTACAAACGAAAGTATCTTCAAGCAATTGTTTCTTTACTTTATTATATCTTATTCCTTCCTGCTTATTTGCTGGTCTTCCGATCTCCTTTCCGTCTGCTAAAAAATAAATCTTTCTCTGAATCGGCAGACTTGTTTTCAACCGGTTATCCACGAACCCGGAATCAGTAAGCATTCCGGAGAATTTCGACGGGCGGTTATCGACGAATTGTACCTCCGGATTATTAGGAGACATTTGCCTAACGGAAGATATTATCGTATTTCTCCGATATGTTTTGCTTTCATTCATATAGCCAGCTATTTAATCTTACGAATTTAAGGATTGTTTTTTAATTTTCCAACAAATAAGTCAGGGCAAACACATCTAATTTCTTTAGCTTCGCCAAAACTTTCCTTCGGCAACTGTTCCGTATGTGACTTTTCCAAAGCCTTGTAGTAGTTTACCTTTGCGTCATTACTACCTTTCAGATAGGGTTGCGGCGGCATGTGTGTACTACCTGAAATCATAACCGGAACTGTGCGATACATTCCGGCATTCTCACGGTCTATCGAGTATCCTACGACCAGGCTGTCCACTTGTCACCAGATATCTTCCTTTCGTCACTATAATTTGTCAGTCTTGTTTCTCTCACTACTTTTGAAACAAGAAGATAAAGAATATGTATAGAACTCTATTTTTAGGAATCCTCTTGTCAGGTGTATCCTTAGTGGCTTGGTCGCAGCAACAAGATACGATTGCCGACCAGCGTTTGAAAGAAGTGGTGGTGACTGCTAAACTACCGTTAGTAGAAATGTCTGCCGGAAAGACGACTTATCGGATGGATGCGTCCATCACTCAAAGCACCGGAAGCCTCTATGACGTATTATCTTCCTTGCCGGGGGTGATGATAGATTCCGGTGGAAATGTTCTGTTGAACGGGCAGAGTGGTGCAACAATCCTGATGGATGGCAAGCCCACTTACCTTTCGGGAGATGAACTGATGAGCTTATTGAAATCCACTCCTGCTACCAATACCGATAAGATTGATTTGATAACCCAACCTTCTGCACTTTATGATGCGGCAGGCAGTACCGGACTGATTGACATCCGTACAAGGAAAATCAAGTTGCGTGGCATGAATCTGAGCTTGAACGGTAACGGTAGTTTAGGTCGGTCGGGCAGTGGTTATGGCAGTGTTTCTATGAACATTCGTGAAGATAAGTTCAATTTTTATCTGACCTATTCTTATTATCGGGGAAAGAATGTCATTGACATGTTCATCGACCGTGCTTTCAGCCGGGATGAAGAAAGAATGACGCAGGACTCTTATCGGAAACGGGAAACCGATTCGCATTATTTGCGTACCGGATGTGATTTCTATCTCAATAAACGTACTGTTTGGGGAACTTCCTTTAGCGGAAATATCTTCGGACGGAAAGAGAATGCCGATATGTTTACGGAGATTCAGGAAAGAAAAACGGCAGGAAATACCTATAGCCATACAGACTGCGACCGGAGAAATCTCTCATTAAGCACCAATATGGTGCACAAACTACAGAAAGAGGGTGGAGAGATTAGTGCTTCTTTTGATTATTTTCATTACTATAGAACTGAAAACCAGCTGATGGATAGCTTTAAACCGGATACGTTGAAAGGGGATATGCAGGGAAATATCAACTTATATATTGGGCAGGCAGACGCCGTCTATCCTTTGAATGAGAGGTGGAAGTTACAGGTAGGAGGAAAGGCTTCGTTTGTGGCGATAGACAATACGGCGGGTTATATGCGTCCGTCCGTTTCCGGTTGGCTGCCCGATGGCTCGCTTGGCTCTCGCTTTGTGTATGACGAAAATATGAATGCAGCCTACTTGCAAGCTGGTTATGAAACTGACCGTTTGAAACTTGCGGCAGGGCTGAGGCTGGAACATACCCGCGTGCACGGCGATTTCGGAGGGAACACGGTGCAAAAGGATTCTTCGTTTACCACGAATTATCTTCATTTGTTTCCTACATTATCTTTGCAGTACAATGGGGCTTCTAATCATACATTTCAATTCTCTTATGGCAGACGCATTACCCGCCCCAATTATAATGATCTGAATCCTTTTACTTATATTTTTGACGAGTATACCCATGAAGGAGGAAATACAAAGCTGCACCCTTCTTTCTCCGATAATATGGAGCTGGCTTATGTGTATCGTGGTTGGCTTCAAACGGTCTTCTTTTGCTCGCGTACGGAGGATGCCATTATGAAAAGCTATCAGGAACGGGAGAACCAATGTATTTACGTGATACCCGAAAATATTTCATCCTATACGCAAACAGGTATACGCGTTCATGCTGCCAATCTTGAACTGGCTTCTTTCTGGAAGATGAACCTGACGGCTATCGGTATGTATAACGATTACCACTGGACGGAACAGGGTAATAAATTGAAGAACCGTACGTTTACTCCGATATTCAGTAGCATTAACCAGTTCACTTTTACTCCTTCGTGGTCGGCGGAACTCTCGGCAAGCTATAACGGAAGAATGGCTTATGGGCAAGCGACTGTTCACCCTGCATTTGAAATGAATGTGGGTATCCGGAAGAAGGTGTTTCGTGGCAAAGGCTCTGTAACCTTGTTTGCCAAAGATATATTTGATACCAATTGGCAAAAGGTGGATGTCCGGGCTATCGGTACACAGGCTTTTGTAGACGAACGTCCTAACAGGCGCGTACTGGGTATTGCCTTCACATGGCGTTTTCAAAAGGGCAGTGAGGTGGAAGAAAGCAGACGGAAAAGTGAAGTAGATGAAACAAAAAGAGTAAATTTGTAGTTGCTATGAACAAACAGTGGAACAGATGGTTAATGCCGGCATCGTTTGCCGTGGTTCTTTTTTTGTGTATCCGTGTGGCGAATGACATTCCGAAGCGCGAATATTACTGGGAGGGAAATGAGTGGGACTTTATGTTGAAGGATATGCTGGTGGTGTTCGCCATGTCCTATCCGATACTTTTTTCTATGAAGTGCTGGCTTCGTTTCTGTCGCAGGAAGAGACTGGCATGGTGGAAAGAGTATGGGGCTGTCTTTCTGGCTACTCCGTTCTGGTGTCTCCTGGCGATGTGGATTATTCGTTTACTGATGGGACTCAAGCTTGACTTATATGATGTTCCCATTCCGGTTGTCGTGAGCATTCTGCTCGGAGGCTTTTATTATACCTTTATGCGCAATCGAATGATACAGAAAGAAAATGAAGTCCAGCGCCTGCAATTGGAAAAGATAAAGAATGACCAATTACAGACGGAATTGAAATTTCTGAAAGCGCAATACCATCCTCATTTCTTGTTTAATGCGCTGAATACCGTTTATTTCCAGATTGACGAGAAGAATGAAGTTCCTCGCCGGACATTGGAGATATTATCTGATTTACTCCGCTATCAGTTGTATAATGAGGGGGATAAGGTGACGATGCGTGCGGAAATAGAGTATTTGAGAAAGTACATCAGCTTGTGGAAACTCCGCAGCACCGAACGTTTGAAGTTGCAGGCTCATTTTGACGAGGCATTGCAAGAGCAGGAAATATATCCTTTGCTGTTTGTTCCATTAGTGGAAAATGCATTCAAATATGTGGGAGGAGAGTATCACATTGCATTGGATATGCGGCTGAAGGATGGGTGGTTGCATTTTTATATTGAGAACTCCATATCCGCGCCGCTACCTCTTAAAGAGAAGCAGGGTATCGGTATAGAGAATCTGCAACGTAGATTGGAGTTGCTTTATCCCGACTGCCATACGTTGGGTATAAAGAAAGAGAAAACTTTGTTTAAAGTAGAACTTGTGATAAAGATAGATGTCTATGCAAATAAAATGTGTGATAACCGATGATGAACCCATGGCACGCAAAGGGTTGAAAAGCTATGTAGAAAAGGTGGATTTCCTGACCTTGACGGCAGTGTGTGAAGATGCTATGCAACTGAATACTCTTTTGCAGACCGAGCGACCGGACTTACTGTTTCTGGATATTGAAATGCCTTACCTTTCAGGACTTGAACTGTTGTCGTCTCTCGCTAATCCGCCTCATGTCATTATCACGTCTGCTTACGAGCAGTATGCGTTGAGAGGTTATGAACTTGATGTTGCGGATTATCTGCTGAAACCAATCTCGTTCGAACGTTTCTTGAAAGCAGTAAACAAAGTACATGGTCTTCTGCAACAAGAAGAGCGGCAGGAGGAAGCGACTGATTATATCTTTGTCCGCTCGGACCGGCAGATGCATAAAGTGTTCTTTAAGGATATTCTCGTTGTAGAAGGTTTGGAGAATTATGTTTGCATCTATACGGAAAGTGCCAAATTACTGGTGCGTTCCACCATGAAGCGTATGGCAGAAGCTCTACCTAAAGCCGTCTTTCTACAAGTTCATAAATCGTATCTGATTAACTTGGAAAAGATTGATATGATAGATGGCAATCAGATCGTAGTTGGAAAGCAAACTATTCCCGTAGCCCGTAACTTTCGGGAAGAAGTGTTTGCACGTATTCTAAAAAACACATTGTAACTATATATAAAAACGTCACCCTTTTTAGAAATCTCTTTTCTCCATTGTTGAAGGTGCATAAAAGGGAGTATTTGCCTAAATATTCCGCAGATGTGCCAGCAATATCATAGCTTCGCTATCGTTGATAATCTATCTTTTCTTACCGAATAATTCGGAGTGGCTCCCAATTCTAAGTAAATCAATTATATCCCCATCAATCCATATAAGAAGAAAATCCCCTTCTATCATGGCATTCCATACAACCTTTATACTCACCTTTCAACATGCGAGGTTTGTATTCTTGTGGAATCGGCTGGTCGTTTATGAGTAGATTTGCGATATATTCAAAAGTTGCAATTTTTTGGGGGAATTTCTGAATACGTTTGAAATCTTTCTTAAACTGGCTTGTTGGGTGTAATTTCTTTTTCACTTCATTAATTCCTCCATCAAGCTATCCACACTGTCGAACGTTTCTTTATTCTTAGTCGTGCGTGCTTCCCTTATGGCTGCAATCGTTTCCGTATTCGGTTCGGTATACATTACGTCCATCAAAGTACTCTCTACAAAATTATTCAGGCTCCTGTTTGCTTTCTTGGCTTGTTCCTGTAAGATTTGCAACAAGTCCTCACGCAAACGAAAAGAAGTTTGTTTTCTTACTACAGCTTTCATATTATATTGTATTGTAAAAGTAATATATTTATGCGCAAAAAGCAAACTTCTAATATATTTTACTCATTCTACTTTAATCTTAATATCCTTACCGCAATGCGGGACAGGTGAGGGATAAAGAGTCACTTTTTGGGTGCACTTCTTCTGAGGACATAAGCAGATCGATATTAGAGGTTATCACCTTAAGTAAGGCATCTGTTATGTGCGTTTAAATAGGCTTTAAGTAGCACCAGCCATACCCAGCATGGTCTTTGAATCTGTCCTTTGATGGAATGCCGGGAGCAAATGTTGAGGTTACGGTAAAAATACGCTTAATTCATTGATTTATAATGTGTATGATATCACTGTAACCGTAACCCCGTAACCTATGCCTTTATTTTAGAGATAAACATTGAGGTTGATCAATTTGGATACATAACATATTATAATACAGATAATAATCATATAGAATAATCCATAATATAAAAGTTAAGATTGCAGGTGCTTTTGTTCGTGAGAATGGGAGCGCCAACTTTATTTATATGATAATATTATGAAGAGAGAGAGACAAAAAATAGACTCTATCACCAACGAAGTAATAGAGTCTATTTTTTAATTGTAGTACCAATGTAGTACCATTTTTGTTTTTATCGAGGTTCCTGGCGAACCTCTTTTTCTTGATTTTGCTTATTTTATTAATAAAAGAATAAATGTGTATATGTTTGGAAATTAGCATATTGTTTTATTTGCAAAAGAAAGAGAAATAAAATAAGATAAAAGATTGTAGTACCAATGTAGTACCAAATTAAAAAGAACCTCTATATTTGTAGTACCAATTTTAATGACAAAGATATGCCGGCTACATTCATTCTAAGAACTGATAAAAGCGAAGGATATGCAACCTTATACGCTCGCATACAAAACAGAGTGCCAAAGATAAACATTCGGGTGTCTACAGGGGTAGAAGTTGATATCAGGGAATGGAATAAGTCTTTGACTGGTGCAAAAGCATTAACAGCTTTCAGGAATGGTAAAGGCAAAGACCTCTTTATCAAACTTGATGCTATTTCAGCTATGGTTGATGCTCTTATAAAGAATGGTGTAGCTATTACTTCTGACATGGCTAAAGAGCGTATTCATAAAATAGTGTATGCAGAACAGATCGCAGCAGAAAAGGAACGTGCAGAAGCTGAGGCAAAAGCATTGGAAGAAGAGCAAGCTACAAACTTCAATGACTTCATTGTTCAATTCATCCATGAGTGCGAAACAGGGAAGCGCAAGAAAAAAGGCGGTACTACTAACGTATCACCCGGAACAGTAAAAAGTTATAAGGGCTTTCACTCACAATTCAAAGCATATCAGGAAGCAAGGTTAAGAGTTGTTGATTTTGCAGATTTAACAATTGAGTTCTACAATGATTTTCGATTATTCTTGACCGACAAAGAATATTCCCCTAATACTATTGCCAGAATGGTAAAGATTTGCAAAACGATCTGTTATGCAGCCGAGCAATTAAAGCTAATGGATGCCAGCAACGTACGATCTGGGTTTGATGTCATCTACAAAGATGTTGATAATGTCTACCTGACAGAAGAACGGATACAAGAACTTTATGAATATGATTTATCTAATTGTCCGGCATGGGAAAAAGTAAAAGATGTGTTTGTTGTTGGCTGCCTGACCGGGCAGCGTGTCAGTGACTATAAGCGTATCAATGCAAAGATGATCGTTACCCTCACTGACGGGAACCGTTATATTAAGTTGAAACAGGAGAAGACCGGGAATATAGTGTATATTCCTTTGGATTATCGAGTTGATGCTATTCTCAATAAATATAACGGTGAACTACCAAAAGTTTACGATCAAAAGATAAACGACCATATCAAAGAGATTGGCGAGGCTTTAGGTTGGACGGAGATAGTAGAACTGGAAGAACAACGGGGAGCGATGGAATACACCGCAAAGAAACGGTTCTGTGACTTACTGAAAACTCACACCTGCCGTAGAAGCCTTGCGACCAATATGCAAAAGGCTGGTGCATCCCTTAGTTCTATTATGGCTATTACTGGACATAGTAGCGAACAGCAGTTAAAAACATATCTTAAGTTGGATGAATCAGAAAAGAGTATGATTGCTGCAAAAGAAAATTACTTCACGAAATTAAGAGTCGCTAAATAAGTTCGTTTTTTCTTTATTATAATCAAAGTTGGTAATTCTGCAAAAGGTTATCAACTTTTTTTATGTGCTTTTTTATTCTATTTTACGACAATAGCTCTATTGTCATGTATCAGCGATAAATATTTTCGTTGTTCCGGGTTTCTGTTATTTTATTTGCATATTCTTTTTCAGAGAAGCCGCTCTGGACATAAAGAAGGTGGTCAATTACATACCGTCGGCAAAGTCATGTAAGACTACTAACTAATTATAAAGAGTACGAATATGAATAACTTAGACCAGCAAGCAGTTGTAATGAGCTTCTTTGCTCCATTTATAGACGTGATTGTAGATAGAGTATCTGAAAGGGTGTTATCTGCAACGGCTAAGAGAGAACCTCGGTTCTACAGTCGGAAAGAAACAGCGGATTTACTTCATGTGACTTTGCCTACATTGGCAAGGCTCACTAAAGATGGGCTTATAGTTGCCAAACGTGTCGGTAGTAGAATACTCTATGAAGCCGATGCTATTGATGAAGCGGTAAAGAAACAGGTAGTCTTTAAATATCGGAGGGGTTAATATGGAATATATCAATATCAAATTCACTCAGTCAATCCATGGCAATAGCAGTATCAAGTTATTGCCAGACAGGGAGATTTTTGCCCGAATTGAACGGACTAAAGAGCCAGATATACGAGAAAAAGAAAGCCCTATCGGTGTACCAGCATCATTAATACGCGAAGTGCATAAAGGACTAATTGAGGAATTAAAGATAAGGAGATTAGGCAATGGATAACTCAAGGGATACATTTATATTTTATAGGTCGTTTAAAGAGAGCATGGATGATTTATCAGATGCAGATAAACTTATCATGTACGAGGCAATATCTGATTATAGCCTCGATCTTAAAGAACCTGAATTAACAGGTTTCCCTAAAGCTTTGTTTAAATTGATTCGTCCCATTCTTGACGCAAATATTCAAAGGTGGCGCAACGGTTGTAAAGGAGGAGCACCTAAGGGAAATAAAAATAATCGTTTCTCTAAAAGTACAACCGAAGTACAACCAAAAACAAACCAAAGTACAACCAAAGTACAAGCTAATAAGGATAAGGATAAAAATATAAATAATAATATTGGCGAATCTACCGATTCACCGACTGCATTATCATTCGAGAATATTTGGTCTTTGTATGGAAAAAAGGGTAATAAAAAGACAAGCGAGAAGAAGTGGACTAAATTATCTGTTTCCAACCAGAAGAAAGCCTTTGCTTACATTCCTGCCTATGTTAAGTCTACACCAGACAAACAATATCGGAAGAACTTTGAGACATTCCTAAATCAAGAATGCTGGAATGACGAGCTACCAGGTAATAAACAAGTAAATGATCAATCCCATGAGACAGAAAGAAATTATCTCTAATCCGTTACCCAATAGCCCTGAAACTGAAAAGGCCGTAATTGGTGCTTTGCTCGTGGAAAGTGATGCCATAAGTGAAGTTATTAGTATCTTGAAATCAGAGATGTTCTATGATAGCTCTTTAGAAAAGATATACTCTTCAATTGTCAGTCTGTATAATGAGAACACTAAGCCAGACATGATTACTGTAACCAAGTCTCTTATGAAGTCCGGGAATTTGGATAAAGTAGGCGGTCCGTTCGCCCTATCCATGCTATCGGGGAATATAGCCTCTTCTGCTAACATAGTCGAACACGCCCAGTATTTGCATCAACTCTGGTTAGCTCGTTCTTTGGCCGTCGCAGGTATGGAGATCGCAGGTAAAGCGACTGATCCGACCGTCGATATAGACGATACAATAGCAGATGCCATCAGGAGTGTCGAAGGAATCGCTGAAAATACCGCCTACAATTCACACATAAGCGATATCTCTACTGTCGCTAAACAGTGTATTGACTCTTATCAAGTGCGTAAAGAAAAGGCCAGAAACGGACAAAAGACCGGGATCACGACCGGTTTATCCAAACTGGATCATTCTACTGGCGGATGGAAACCCGGTCAACTGATAATTTTGGCGGCACGTCCAGCGATGGGTAAAACGGCATTGCTCCTGCATTTCGCCAAAAGCGCGGCATTGAATAGAACCCCTGTTGCTATTTTCTCGTTGGAGATGGGTAATGTGTCGTTGGCAGATCGTTTGATCCTCTCGGAATGCGCTATTGACTCAGACCGGTATAAATTCGGTCAACTCTCACCTGAAGAAGAAGCCCAGCTCTGTGATGCTGTCGGTAACATTTCGTTCATGCCAGTCTCGATAGATGATACGCCTAATATCAGTATTCAACAGATCAAGGTCCGGGCCCGGAATCTTCAACGAAAGGGAAAATGCGGTCTTATCCTGATTGATTACCTGCAACTGATAGACATGCGATCCACCAACAAGAGCTATAACCGAGGACAAGAGGTAAGTCAATGCAGTCGGTCGGTAAAAGTGATGGCTAAAGAATTGGGTGTACCTGTTATCCTTCTATCGCAATTATCCCGGAA
>ERZ834769.3120-NODE-3120-length-11213-cov-5.262323_pt1 | contig 11213 bp, 10 predicted proteins | sample MGYA00519690_ERZ834769 | MGnify/ENA primary metagenome ERZ834769 (study PRJEB31850, sample SAMEA3708760) | human gut metagenome | biome: human gut; feature: human-associated habitat; material: faeces | place: China | collected 2014 ... | reverse complement strand
GAGGAAATCGACCTGCAGGGCGTTGGCGGAGTTGATCAGCACGATGGTCTTTTTGACGATGCCGTTCTTCTTCATCTCAGCCACATTCTGCAGCATGGCCTTCTCGTTCTCGTCGAGGGCCAGATAGTTGACCTCGCCGTAGGCAAGGTCAGCGCCCTCGCCGCCAACGCGGGAGAGGGTGACGATGGCGGCATCGCCGTACTGGGCAACGCTGTTCTTCACATCGTCGGTGTAGACATCCCAAGGCACCTCAGCGGTGACCTCACTGGCGGTGGCGACGGTGCCGCTCTTGGAGCGGGCGTAGTCCTTGCCTGCGCCGACGGTGTAGAAGTCCCACAGGGTGGGGTTGACGGTCACACCGACCTTCTCGAGGGCGGTGCGCAGGGTGTCGGCGGTGGAGGCATCAATGTTGCCGGAGCCGGTGCCGCCGTACACGAGGTTGACGCTGCTGTTGGAGAAGGTGCTGACCTTGGCATCGGCAGCCAGAGGCAGTGCATTGTTGTTGTTCATCAGCAGGGCAGCGCCTTCAGCCTCGACCTGCTGGGTCAGGGCCAGACCGTAGTCGACCATCTCCTCGGCAGAGTTGAAGTCACTGGTGTAATACTGGGCGTTGGTGTCCTCGTTCTGCAGCTTCCAGAAGCTACCGCCGAAGCGGGCCGCCATGGTGTTGTCGAACTTTACGGCAAGCACGGACAAAGGCACGGAAATGACCATAACGACCGCACACAGGATCGTCAGGATCTTCCACGCCAGAACGTTCTTGCGCTTTGCCTGTTTGTAGGCTTTTTTGAGCGCTTTCTTTTGGGCTTTGATCTCGTCCATGATTCTCTCCTTGTTTTTTCTTTAACAGTTTATCTGTTATCGCTATTGTACACAATTTGCTACTGCCATTTCAATAGCTTGCGATAAACGGTCGCATTTCATGCATATTCGGTTTTTCAGGAACAAAAAAACCGGTCGTTCGTTTGTGCACAATGCACAACAAATGGCCGGTATATCTGGTAATTGCGCTTGTTTCTTCGCTGGTTCGTGCGCTGCGGCGCCCTTAATACTCTATCCCCTCCCGCGCGGGAATGCCCTGAGTGTAGGGGTGCCGGACCGCGCGCAGCTCGGTCGAGTAGTCGGCGGCCTCCTGCATCCACGGTGCCGGATCACGGCCCGTCAGCACGACCTCTCTGCCCTGCTTTGCCATCGCTGCCGCCTGCCGCAGCAGTGCCTCGTCCACAAGCTGATGCCGACAGGCCGCGCAGGCCTCGTCCAGCACCAGCAGGTCAAAGGGGGTATCCAGCGCGGCGCGCAGCGCCGCCGTATTGTGCTGCCGGTCCTCCGTGCGCTCGGCCTCGGTCATGAGCCATGTAAACTTTGCGTTGGGGCAGGCATGGACCTCTGCACCGCAGCGGCGCAGCAGAGCGATCTCCCCGCTGGTGCCGTCCTTTAAAAATTGCAGCACCACCACGCGGCGGCCGTGGCCGAGCGCACGCAGTGCCAGCCCCATAGCCGCCGTGGTCTTGCCCTTGCCGTCCCCCCAGTACAGATGCAGCATGGCGCCAGCCTCCTTATAATGTATAAGCCGTTTGCAAAAAGCGCTTTTCGACAGGCTCACTCTATAATAATTTAAATTCAGTATACTGCAAGGCCACCGCCGTGTCAATTACAGGGCGGCCGCCTGCTTTTTTGCAAAATACGCAAAAGCGCCCCACCCAAAGCTGCTATGCTCGGGCGGGGCGCAGGGTATGCTTTGCCTGTATTCAGCTTATGCCTTCACAGTCGGCTTGACCTTTTCTGCAAGGATGCAGAGCAGCACGGTCAGCACCATGGCGGGCAGGGTGTAGCCCACGGGGGTATCAACACCCATCAGCAGGCGGTAGGCAAGGAAGCCGATCAGCCAGATCACGAGATTCCGCGCATCGGCGGCCACCGCAAAGCGGTCACGCCTGAGGATAAAATGATCTGCGATCTGCACGGCGATCATCGGCGCAAAGACCGAGCCGATCAGATACAGGAAGCCGGTGATGTCGTCCATCGGGAAGAGGATCGCCCCCGCGACACCGATGACCGTCACAACGATGGCGGTCTTTTTGCCGTCCAGCCTGGGCGTCAGGCTCTCGGCAGAGATACCGGCGCTCCATGCATCAAGGAAGGTCGTGGTAACGGTCGAAAATACCAGAATCACGAGTGCGGCAATGCCCAGACCGGCCTTGACCATGATGACGGCAATGTCATACTCACCGGTGAAGATGGCCGCGCCCATGCCGATGACATACATCCAGCAGGATACAAGGCCGTAGACAATCACGCTGACCCATGTCGCCTGTGTCGGCTTTTCGGCATCGCGGGTATAGTCGCTGATCAGCGGCAGCCACGACATCGGCATCGCCACCGCCAGCTCCACCGCCGCGCCGAAGGTCAGGCTTTCGCCGGCAAGGTCGGGCATGGCATTACCGGAGAAGAAGATGACCTTGCACAGCACCAGCGTAAGCACGAACAATGCTGCCATCGTCAGCTTGTTGAGCCAGCCCAGATCGGTGATGCCCACCGCGATCCAGAGGATGATCAGTGCGCCGATCACCAGACACCAGACCCAGCGGCCGATGTCAAAGATACCGCCGACAGCCAGTGCGCCGTCATAGATCATGATAGCCGTCCAGCCGACAAGCTGCAGCACATTCAAAAAGGCGAACAGCAGGCCGCCCTTCTGGCCGAAGCTCATCTTGACGGTCTCCATAGCGCTGCGGCCGGTGCGGCCGCCGATCAGGCCCGCCAGCAGCATCATGGCACAGCCGATGATATGTCCGACAAGGATCGCTGCCAGACCTTTGGCCATGCCCAGCGGGGCAAAGGCCGTGCCCGTTAAAATCTCCGCCAGCGAAACACCGGCACCGAACCAGATCAGGCCGTTCTGAAGGGTAGATGTCTTTTTCATTCGGTGAACTCTCCCTTCAGTGCGAACATGTGATCCATCGGGCCGGAGCCGTGCCCGAGGTCGAGCATGGCAGCCAGTGCGCCCGAGATGTACGCCTTGGCGCGCTCGACCGAGGTATCGAGGTCATAGCCCTTGGCAAGGTTGGACGCAATAGCGCTGGACAGTGTGCAGCCGGTGCCGTGGGTATTGGGGTTGTCAATGCGGCGGCCGCGGAACCATTTGCCGGCACCGTTACGCCAGAGCAGATCATCGGCATCGTTGATCTGGTGGCCGCCCTTGCACAGCACGGCACAACCGTATTTCTCGCTGATGGTCTGCGCGGCCTTCTCCATATCGGCGGCATTTTTGATGGACATGCCGGAGAGTATCTCTGCCTCGGGGATGTTCGGGGTCAGCACCTCCGCCATCGGCAACAGCCTTGCGGTCAGTGCATCCACGGCATCGTCCCGCAGCAGCTTGGAGCCGGAGGTCGCCACCATAACGGGGTCCACCACAATGTGCTTGGCGCCGTACTCCTGCAGCTTGTCGGCGATCGTGCCGATCAGCTCTGCCGAGGATACCATACCGATCTTGACGGCATCGGGGTAGATGTCGGTAAAGACCGCGTCAAGCTGCTCGGCCAGAAAATGCGGGGTCGTCTCAAAAATGTCGGTCACGCCGGTCGTGTTCTGGGCAGTCAGGGCCGTGATGGCGCTCATGGCAAAAACGCCGTTAGCGGTCATCGTCTTGATATCTGCCTGGATACCGGCGCCTCCGCTGGAATCACTTCCAGCAATGGTCAATGCTGTTTTCATTGTAATACTTCCTTTCTATCTGTACAGCAAGGTTTTATAACGCGGCACAAGGTGGTGCCCCCGATGTACCGCGAGGGGGGTAAGTTGGTTTGCAGGGGTCAGGGCATGCCCGCCCCTGCCGCGCGGCGGAAATTCACATCTCTGTAATGGGAACTTCCCCCAAGCACTTCACATATAGATCCGCCGCCTTTTTCAATCCGGGCTGGTCGGCTTCGCCGTTGGCATCATACACGCCGACGGTGATAAACCCTGCGGCTTTGGCGGTTTGCAGGGCGTAGAGGCTGTCCTCAAACACCACTGTCTCGCACGGGGCGGTGCCCAGACGCTCGGCAGCCATCCGGTAGATGTCCGGCTTATGCTTGCTGACGCCGATCTCCCCTGTTGTGAAGATCTCGGTAAAATATTCGAGCAGCCCCAGCCGCGCAAGCGCCTTTGTCACATGGGCCCGCGGGCTGGAGGTTGCCGCTGCCATCCCGATGCCCCGCTCTGCCAGAAATGCCAGCAGCTCGGGGGCACCGTCCTTGGCAGGGACCTCGTTGTAATAGTAGTCCTGCAGCATCCCCTCGATGCCCGCGCCGACCTCCTGTGCCGTCATGGGCAGCGCGTACCGCGTCTGCAGGTAGGCCGCCCCCTGCTCCATACTCATGGAAAAGAGGATCTCATTCAGGCCCGGCTCCGGTGCAACGCCAAGGCGGCGCAGATACCGCGCCCCCAAATCATTCCAGATGCTCATGGAATCCAGCACAACGCCGTCCAAATCAAAGATTGCACCGTTACACATGCAGCATCTTCTCCGTTGCCAGCCTGAGATCTGCAGAGGCTTTTTGAATATCCTTCGCCGCGTAGATGGCGCTGATAACCGCCACGCCGCAGATGCCGCTGCCCGCAAGCTGCTCCACATTCGATTGTGCAATGCCGCCGATGGCCACGACCGGAATGGATACCGCCGCGCAGATGGCCTTAAGCGTCTCATAGCTCACATCATCGGCGTCATCCTTGGAGCCGGTCGGGAACACCGCACCAACGCCGAGGTAATCTGCACCGTGCTTTTCTGCCAGAACCGCCTGCTCCACGGTATGCGCCGACACGCCCAGGATCTTGTCCGGTCCCAGAAGGGCGCGAACATCCTGCGCCTCCATATCGCTTTGGCCCACATGCACACCGTCCGCATCCATCTCGCGGGCAATCTCGACATTGTCATTGACAAGGAACGGCACGCCGCGCTCACGGCAGAGTGCCTGCAGTTCCTTTGCCTCTGCAAAAAAGTTTGCTTCATCAAGGGTCTTTTCCCGCAGCTGCACCATCGTGACGCCGCCGTCCAGACTCTCGCGCACGACATCGACCAGCCGGCGGCCGTCCAGCCAGTGGCGGTCGGTGACAGCGTAGAGCAGCAGGTCCTTTTTATCGCAGTTCATACCGTGCGCCCCCGTTCAGCGTCTCGCCGTCCATGTTGTAGATGGCGTCAATGATGCGGTTGCGGTAGGTGGAGTTGCCGTCACCCTCGGCCATATGGCTCCAGCCGATCTCACCGGCCAGACCCATGGCGCAGACAGCAGCAGCAGCAGCCTCCAGCCGGTTGTCGGGGTTGGCTACAACAAAGGCCGTCATCATGCCGGAGAGCTGGCAGCCCGTGCCGGTGATTTTGCCCATCTCGGGGCGGCCGTTGCGGATGACATAGCAGCTCTTGCCATCACTGACAAGATCGATCGCGCCGGTCACGGCCACGATGGCGCCGCTCTTGGCGGCAAAATCCTTGACAAACTTCACAGCATTGTCAAGATTTTCCTCAGTCACCGCGTCAGCTACATCGGCATCAACGCCCTTGGTAGTGCCGCTGCCCAGTGCCAGCGTCTTGATCTCCGAGATATTGCCGCGGATGACGGTGAAGCGGATCTTCTCCATCAGCTCCACAGCGGTGTTGGTGCGCAGCGCAGAGGCACCGGCGCCCACGGGGTCAAGCAGGACCACATGGTCCAGCTCGTTCGCCTTTTTGCCGGCGCGGAACATCCCCTCAATGCTGCGCTGGTTCAGTGTGCCGATGTTGATGTTCAGGCCGCCGCAGATGGCGGTGATGTCCTCGACATCCTCCGGCTCATCGGACATGATGGGGCTGCCGCCGCAGGCCAGCAGAATGTTGGCCACATCATTGACGGTGACATAGTTTGTGATATTGTGGACCAGAGGCACGCCTTTACGCACATTTTCGATGCAGGTACCCAGCATACAAAAGCACTCCTTTATAAAAAATGCGGACATGCCCGCAGAGGCACATCCGCATCAAGACGCAAAAAAGCGCAGAAACGACTATTTCCCTACGTTGGCATTATCCAAATCAGGTTACGGGTCAGGGCAATACAGCCCACTCTCAGCCTGCTTTGCGCAAGCTCCCCATTTCTGTACAGTTTTTACAGTAGCACACTATTCCGTTTTTTGCAAGGTGGTTGTCCGATTTTTTTGTATTTTTTTGCAGAAATCCTCTGCCGCCCCGCCAAAGCGGGTCAAGCAGATGGCTCCTTCTTTTGGCGCATCGGTATCAGGACCCGCAGCTCAAACCAGCCGTCATGGGTGGTGATGGTGGCCGTGCCGCCGTACTTGGCGGCCGTGTTCTGGATGCTCTTGACGCCGAAGCCGTGGTAGCGCCCATCTGCCTTGGTCGTCACGGGCAGGCCGTTTTCAAACTGCAGCTCACCGTCATAGCAGTTTTCAATGCGGATGGCTGCAAAGCCCTTTTGCCGCGCCACACTCAGATGGATCAGCCGCCGCTCCGGGTCGGCGACCTTGGCCGTGCCCTCGATGGCGTTGTCCAGCGCATTGCCGAACAGGTTGCTGATATCCATCACATCCATAAAGTCGAGTGCCGCACCGTCCGCGACCACCGTCAGCTGGATATTCTGGGCACGGCAGGTCAGGCTTTTGCCGGTCAGCACCGTGTCCAGCACCTTGTTGCCGGTGTCGTTCTGGGCCTCGTAGGCCTTGATCTCCTGCTCCATCCGGTCCAGAACGGCGTTGCGCTCCTCCCCGCTCTCCGACCGCAGCACCGCGATCTGGTGCTTCAGGTCATGGTATTTCTGGTTGATCAGATCCACGCTCTCCTGCTTGGCCTTGTAGTTCTCGTACTGCAGATGCAGCATGTTGCGCAGGGCATCGGCCTCCCGCTGGGTGGAAAGATCGCACAGCTGCGATTGATAGGCAAACAGTAGCGCGACACCCCCGAAGTAAACGACCGAGCGCATGGTGTAGATTTCCATTGTGCCGCGGGCCGAGAAGGGCGTTTTAAGGGTCGTATAGCTGATACTGCTCAGGATATAGACCGCTGCCGCCAGACCGGCCGCAATGGCCGCCGTGCGGGGGTGGATGTCAAGCTGGACGCTGCCGATGTTTCCGCCGTCCTCGACCAGCCACATCAGCCCGAAGATCAGCCCGAACCCCGCCGCAATAAAAAGCACCAGCGCCGGCAGACCCTGAAGCAGCAGGTTATCTTTGGCAAAGTAGACATACATCTGCCATGTCAGCGATGCCGCAAAACCGGCCAGTATAAAGGCGCGCGTACAGAAAAACACGACCTGACACCAGTCGGCGCGGGTCGCCGCCGTCATAAAGAGCAGCATAAGCGCCACCGACACGGCGTACAGCACATTGAACCGCCAGCCGTCAAAGCCGTCTGTTGCAACCAGATAGACTACCAGTACGGCGAACGCCCCGGTATAGAGCGCTGCCCGCCTTGCACCGCCGCAGCGCGGCGGCAGAAACCGCAGATACAAAAGGCAGGCCAGCCAGTCAGCCGCCGCTGTGACCAGACGGGGAATGTCCGTCTCATAATACGGGATATTCAACGGCATATCCTCACCCCGCCCCGTTTATATAGTCATTCAGCGCGTCCAGAAAGGCCTTGCGCCGCGCCCGGGCGATGGGTACGCGCTCCCCGTGGACTATGGCATCCTCGCCATCCATGCAGTCCACATGCTCAAGGTTGACAAGGCAGCCCTTGTTGACCCGGAAAAAGCTGTCCTGCGCAAGCCTTGTCTCCGTCTCTGCCATCGAGCCGGACGCCGTCAGCGCCCCCTCCGCCGTATGGAAAACGAGGTCATGACCGCAGCTTTCCACCCAGTAGAGCGCGGCCGTGTCGATTTTATGGGCCGTACCGCGGGTGTTGATCTGCAGGTAGTGCCGTGCCCGGCGCGCTGCGCGCTCGATGGCGCGGCTCAGCCGCTGGCTGAACGCATAGTAGGAAACCGGCTTCAGCACATAGTCCAGCGCATCCACCGCATAGCCCTTGATGGCATACTGAGGCGAGTTTGTGATGAAGATGATGATGACCTCGGTGTCTTTTTTGCGGATCTCCTCGGCGGCCATCATGCCGTCCATGAATTTCATCTCAATATCCATCAGGATAATGTCGTAAACCGCCTTGTAGCCAAGCGCGATCTCATCACCATCGGAAAATTCCGTAACGGTAAACTTTTCACCCGAGGCGGCACTGTATTTATCAATATATTCCCGCAGCTGGCTGCGGTACAGCGCGTCATCTTCCACCAGCGCCAAACGGATCATATCAGTCACTTCCTCATAGAGCAGATTGCATAGGTTCCTATCCCTATACAGTAACTCTATTTTATGAGACAGGCGCACAAAAGTCAATCTGCGTTTGGGAAATCATGCCGGGGCTTATCGGATCAGCGCGACCGCCACATCATTCACATTTGTTCCGGTCGGGCCGGTAAAAAACAGGCCGCCCACGGCTTTGAGCGCCGTGTAAGAGTCGTTGTTGTTCAAAACCGCAAAGGGGTCCAGCCCTGCCGCACGCAGCGCCGCCATCGTGTCACCGTCCGCATAGCCGCCGGCGGCATCCGTCGGGCCGTCCGTACCGTCTGACCCGACACTGAAAACCGCCGCATTCACCCCCGCTATGCCGGCTGCGGCCGCCAGCGCCAGTTCCTGATTGCGTCCGCCGCGTCCATTCCCGGTGACCTTTACCACAGCCTCTCCGCCCGCCAGATAGGCCAGCGGTCGGGCCGGGCTGCGGTGAGTGCGCACAATATCCGCAAGGAATACGCCCGCCTCCCGCGCCTGACAGCTCAGCTGATCCGTCAAAAGGATCGGCTCATAGCCGAGCGAGCTTGCCGCAGCCGCAGCTGCCGCACAAAGTTCCCTCACACTGCCGGTGATCCGAGCCTCTACATTGTCCAGATGCTTTGGCGTTTCATGCTGCAAGCAGGCGTGCGCTTCCCCGGACAACCGCAGCCCGTACTTTTTCACAACTCTCTCCGCATCCCTGCAGGTTGACGAATCTGCACAGGCCGGGCCGCTGGCGATCATATCGAGCGGGTCGCCCAGAATGTCACTCAGCACGATGCAAAGCACCCGCGCCGGGGCGCAGGCCTGTGCAAACCGCCCGCCCTTCACGGCAGACAGCCGCTTGCGAATCGTATTGATCTCGACAATATCCGCCCCGCAGGCAAGAAGCTGACCTGTGATGTCCTGCAATTCAGACAGCGGTACCAGCGGCTCTTCAAGCAGGGCACTGCCCCCGCCGGAGAGCAAAAACACGACCGTATCCTGCTCGCCGAGATCGCGCACAAGCGCAAGCGCCGCCCTCGTTCCCCGGCAGGAGCCTTCATCCGGAATGGGATGCCCGCCCTCAAAGCATGCAATGCCCGCCAGCGGTCCCCCGCTGTGGCCGTATTTTGTGATGACAACGCCGCGCCGGATGCGCCCGCCAAGGCAGGACACCGCAGCATGGGCCATCTGCCATGCCGCCTTGCCCGCCGCGACCAGATACACCCCGCCGGTGCCGAAGTCATAGCTTTCCAGCGCACGGATAACGGCCACATCCGGCAGCACGGCGTGGATACCCGCCGATACGATTTTTTCCGCATCCTCATGCAGCAGCTGATTCATGACCGGTTTTCCCTCCCTTTTATCTGCCTTCCCGGCTTCTGCTACCATTATACGGCAGTTCCCGCACACAGGCAACAAAAAGCGCATTTTCACCGATTTTCACCGTAGAAAATGCGCGCCCCTACAAAGTGCTTTTGGGATAATCTTTTTGCGCTTCCTCCTGTTCTTTGCGCAGCAGCATACAGTCGGTTTCCCGGCGCAGCATCAGCAGGATCTTCAGCTCGTCCGCACTCAGCTCCAAACCGGCGCTCTGAAACAGCTCCAGCAGCCTTTGGGTATACCGTTCCTCTGTCAGGTGGGGATACTGCTCCGCCAGCTTCAGCAGCCCCTCCTGAAGCTCACGGTTCGTATCGAGTGCCCAGTTGAAGCAGACGGCATCCTCAAATTCGAGCGGTGCCCGCTTTTCTCTGCTTTTCCAAAACCATTTCATACTGATTCCCCTATTCTGCGCCTGCCGTTTATACCATGATAAAAGAAACACGCAGAATAAGCGGCTTATCTTCGTGAAACAGCGCTTTTTCTGCGTGAAATATTTATACACGGGTCATATAGGCAAAATAGGCGTTTTTCATCTCGCCATAGCCGCTTTGGGGAATCGGGATATGCTTTCCGTTTGTCAGCAGCAGCTCGCGGGCCGTCAGCTTGCGGATAAAATCCATGTTGACGATATACGCCCGGTGTGGCCGGACAAAGGCAGGCTGCTCCTTGAGCGCCTCCATCAATTCTGCCATCGTAGCTGACACGGCCAGCACCGAGCCGTCCGCCAGCGTACAGACCTGATTGTGGTTGAAGCTTTCCACGCAGACCAGCTCACCGACCGGCACGCGGTAGAGTCCGTCCTTCGATTTGAGCATAAGGGATGGGTTGTTCTCCGGCAGCAGGCGGTGGATGCACTCCAGCACCGCGCCGTCAAAGTCCGGCTTGCTCACCGGCTTGATCAGATACCCGGCAGCCTTTACGCTGAAGGCGTCCACCGCATATTCCTTGGAGACTGTCAAAAACAGGATCTCTGCCCGCTCTTTTCTCTCCCGGAGGCGTCTGGCCAGGGCCACACCGGTCATGTGCGGCATAACGACATCCAGCAGATACAGATCAAACCCGCCTGCTTTTTCTACCTCGTCCAGCAGGTCATACGGCTGGCCGTAGGCCTGTATCTGCACCGGCGTTTCGGGGTGCTCCTCAGAGAAGCGGACCGCCAGCTCCCGGATACGGGCAATATCCTCCCGGTTATCATCGCAGATACCAATGCGCAGCACACCTCTCACCTCCTGTATTTGACTCTTGCTTTAAAGAATAGCATAAACCGCCCGAATCCGCAACCTGCCTACGCTGAATGTGACCTTGTTACAGAACCTGCCTTTTTCTTTGCAGCGCGGCGGGCGCGTCTGGTCTGAGAGCGCGAGCGTTGTGAATACTTTTTATCTTGCGTTGAAAACGCTGTAAATGCGAAGTCCCTGCACTGCGTACCGAAAAAACCACCGCTTTTTGTGATAAGGGATATGCTATTTGCCGAAAATCTGGTATACTTAGGCTGACAAATCGAAATTTATATATAAAGGAGAATATTGATGAAACTGTTTTTATGTTCGCACTTTTCA
>ERZ834769.3118-NODE-3118-length-11216-cov-3.416809_pt1 | contig 11216 bp, 10 predicted proteins | sample MGYA00519690_ERZ834769 | MGnify/ENA primary metagenome ERZ834769 (study PRJEB31850, sample SAMEA3708760) | human gut metagenome | biome: human gut; feature: human-associated habitat; material: faeces | place: China | collected 2014 ... | reverse complement strand
AAAACGCACCCTTAGAGGTTGGTGATCCGTTACCGTCATAACCGATGGCAATCTGCGGCAGATTGCGTGCGTCTTGGCTGTTCCCGTTATTATTAACAAAGGTGTAATTCAATGTTACCGCATACCTCTTGCCGCTTTCAAGCTGTGCTAAGGCGCCGTCCTCATATTTTAAGCCTATCTCTTTACACCAAGTTGATTTACTGCCGACCGCACGTATGGGTTTATTATCCCAATACCACTGTTGTGCAGAAAGCTTTAATATTCCGCCCTCGGTATCGTATGTCATAGCAGTGTTGTCACTGGTAATCAGTAACTGCGATTTTGACAGATCGATCACTCTGTCGGCTACGGTAGGGTTGTTATTTACAGCCGCAGCAAACGGGGTTAAAATAATCGCTGTTACAAGTAACACACTTGCTGATAATGCTGATAATAGTCTTTTCAAACCACTTTCCTCCTTTGTATAATAGAGAGTTTTGTTATAATTATCAGTTCTTCAAATAAACACAAAACAGTCGTCTTTCGAATATTCCGCAAAGGAAAGAAAACCGTAAGCGAAATTAAACCGAATAGGGCAAAGCTATTAAGAAATGTAGCTTCTAAGGCTTTGCCCCAAATCAGATTGAACAATAATTTATTTTAAACCGTCAAGCACCTTATTCGACTCTGTAACCGCGCCGTCAAATACGTTGTCAACCTTTGAAAGTGCAACCGCCATTTGCTCAGAGGAAGAGCTGTACAGCTCCTTAAAGCTGTCGGTGTGCGGCCATTCATGATTTACGAGTAAAAGCGGACCCTTTAAAATACTCATATTATAATTTTGATTTTTGTAATTCGCTAAAACTTCCTGCGTATAGAACTTCTGCATTTCTTTGTTTCCGAAGATATTTGTTACATTGTTGCAGTTATCAACATCAAGGAAGTAACGCAGGAAGTAATATGCTCCCTCAACATTCTTTGCCTTCTGTGCAATACCGTATGCACGGCAAGAGGAGCCTGAATAGTTGCAGGGTACGCCGCCGTATGAGGTAGGCATTTTTACTGCGCCGTAATCGCTTGCTTTCATATCCTTTAAGTAACCGTTGCGTTTAAGCGCATAGTGGTCGGTTGTAAGCATTGCAATATTGCCTGCCGGCCACTGTGCTATATAGTAGTTGCCTACAAGACCCTCTGCTTTGCATTCTGCAAAGAATTTCATGGATTTAAGGATAGCGTCGTTGTTTTTTACTCTTTCAACACGGCCCGCCGCAGAATTATAGGTCATAAATACAGGTCCCATAGTAAGCGCCATATCTCTCGGATCTAAAACACCGCCGTAGAAGCCAAGCTTTTTAGCGTCAAGCATACATTGCTTAAAGGTCTCCCATGTCCAGTTATTCTGATTTATATAATCCACAGGTGATGTAAGCCCGTTATCGTTGAATATCTTTTTGTTGTAAACTACAATCGGAGTTGTAGGCGCATAAGGCGAATAATAGGAGTTTACGAAATAAGCCTTGCCGTTAAAAGAGGTCGCCTTGGTTACTCTGGGATCCCAGAAGCCGTCATTTATATCAAATATTGAGGTAAGAGGCTGTGCAACCTTAAATATTTGAGGAATCGAATCGCAGAGCACTATAATGTCAGGACCCTTATTCGAAGCAACCTTAATTGCAATGTCTGCAGCGTATTTACGTTCGCTGTAAAGCTCCCACTTAACGTTAATGCCGGTAAGCTTTGTGAATTCCTTTGCGACCTTAACATATTCCTCGCCGCCTTCATCTCCCCAATGAGCGAAGGTGACGCTTGTTCCCCTCAGCTTTTTAGGTATGTTATCAAATACCGAAAGTCTGTCCTTTGCGTCAATTTCTTTCACCGGATTTTTGCTGCCGCCGGAGCCGCCTGATGTTCCGTCGTCGGAAACCGTACCGTCAAGGGAAATGTCAATGTCGTCGAGATCTGCCATATCAAGCTCCCCGCCGTTGTCGGAGGCTGTATTGCCAGCTTCTTTGCCTTTGCCGCAGCCGACTGCGGATAAGCACAGGAATACCGCAAGCATAAGCGACAATAATCTGATAATTTTCTTATTCATAATCATACTCCTAACTTTTATAAGCTTTAACGATTGTTATAGGAACCTCTTAATAATTATAACACATTATTTGAAAATAAAAGTGCATATATTTTAGTAACATTGCACCGAATAAATGCACTTTTTTTGAAGACTGATACATTATAACGGCTCTGATTGACGCTTTTCATCAGCTATATTTTGTGATTTTCAAACAAAACGGTTACAAACGGTATTTTAAGCTTTTGACATCACAAATGTTATAAAAACAGATACTCTTTTTTAAACTCCATAACAAAACCTCCCTTAATATTTTTTGAAAACAAAAGCGGATCTTCGGAGTTGGACAGGAACATATCGTAATGATTGGGTATGTTTACCGCCGCGCCGATTTTTTCTGCGGTTATGATCGCCTCTTTAACGTTCATATTGCCGAGCCTGCCGTTTATACAAATAAAGGTGTAATCGGGCTTATACTCCGCTATACCGAAAAGCTTTTCGTTAAAAAGCGTATCACCGCTGAAATATAGTGTCTTGCCCTCCGCCTTTACAATAAGCCCGAAAGCCTCGACCGTGTGATCGGCAAAAACCGCCGTTATATTAAAATCGCCTACGGTTATGCTGTCCCCTATGTTCAGCGCTTTAACATTGGTTCTATTAAGCTTCAAAAGCTCGTCTTTTCCCTCGTTTGTGGTAATATAAAACTGATTTTCGTTTATCTTTGCCACCGTGTCGGGGTCTAAATGGTCAAGGTGGTTGTGGGTGCATATAACCGCGTCGCAATTTATATCTTCGGGGTTTATCGGTATCGGTAATGTCCGCGGTCTGTTCGCTATGCGATTAACGCTGTCGGAAAGATAAGGGTCTATTATAATTTCGGTATTTCCGCTTTTTAAAACATATCCGCTTTGCCCTAAAAACCGTATTTTCATTGCACGCTTTTTCCCCCGTCAACATAAATGCTCTGCCCCGTTATATACCGTCCCTCGTCCGAGCATAAAAGGCTTACAGTGCCCGCGCAGTCATCGGGTGTTCCGTAAAAGCCTACGGGAATACTGTCGGTCACCTTTTTCGCGTATTCGGGGTCGGAAAGCGCCTCAACATTTCGGTCGGTATAAATAACGCCGGGCGCCATATTGTTGACCGTTATGCCAAAGGGCGCCAATTGAAGCGACAGCGATTTTACCATATTGGTCTGCGCCGCCTTGCTTGCGGAGTATATAAGCATATCGGGGTGAGGCTTTGCCTCCTGCACAGAGCCTACGGTTACAATTCTGCCCCGGCCCTTTTTCTTCATATTCGGCACCGCCGCCTGTATAAGCATTAAGGACGAAACAAAATTGCAGTTTAACTGCTCGTAAACCTCACTGAGCGGTATTTCTTCCCAGTGATTTCTGTATTGGAGCGAGGCGTTAAGCACAAGCGCGTCTATATCGCCCATTTCTTCGGCTAAACGCGCGGTTTCCGCCGTATCGCAAAGGTTAGCCTTAATAACCTCGGCTTTGCCGCCGTTTTCTTCGATTATCCGCTTTGTTTCCTCTGCTTTTTCGGTGTTTCCCGCGCAGTGGACTATCACCTCATAGCCGTCCTTCGCAAGCCTTATTGCTATTGCTCTGCCAATGCCTCTTGACGAGCCTGTTACAAGCACGCGTTTTCTGTTTGACATAATTTTCACCTCAATTACAACGCTGTCTGGGTATCGTTCGGGTCGCCGTTGCGGGCTAAATCGTACTCCTTCGACCAATCAAGTTCGCGGTATTCCTCGCCGCGCGGGTCGGTTTTTATCCAGTCGGTCAGCATATCAAGCATTTCCTCGGTCCAAGTGTTTTTATCTATCTGGGCGGTTGTAAATTTGCCCTGACAAATCATTTCAAAGCCGAAATCGTCCTTAACGTGGGTCTTAGCCGCTCCCTCAACAACGTCCGCCACAAGGTGCGCGGGTATAAACAGCACGCCGCCGCCGGCGCCGAACACAATATCGCCGGGCAGGCATACCGCACCGCCGAAATTGGTTATATCGTTCCAGTCCTTCATTACAAATTCGCGTATGGGCGTTGGGTCAATGCCCCTGTAATAAACCTGAACGTCGGGCACCTTTTTCATCTGCTCAACGTCTCTTATGCCGCCCCATATTACCGCGCCGCCTGTTTTGGTGCGGTTGTGCAGCGCCGTTGTAAGATTGCCGCCCAAAAACGTGCCCTTGTATATTTTATCGTACATATCGCAAACCACAACGTCGCGTTCATAAAGGTGGTCTATTACCCACTGGTTATAGTTTCCCTGAAGACCGTCCTCAGCGCCGCGCGCGAACTGCACGTCGTGTAAATCGGGACGTGTCGGGCAGTATGTGCATGTAACGGCTCTGCCGACTAACTTTCTGTCATCGTTATGAAGCGTATTAAGCGGATGCTCCCCGCCGCCTACAAACTGGTGCTCGTAACCTAACACAAAGATAGGCTTCCACACTTCTTCCAATGTCATTCCGTAAAGCGCGTCAAGGTATTTATCCTCTACCTTCGGTCTGCCGTCGGGCAGTCTTTCACCCTTCCAAAGCGGCGTTAACTCTACTATTTTTTTCCTGTCGTTAAAGTTCATTTTCATCTCTCGCTTATATTTCAATTTTAACTTCACAAAACGTTCCTGAACCCCTTGCCCAAAACGTCGCTTGAATTAAGTATTAAAGTAAAAGCATGCCTGTCTATTTCTTTTATGTACTGTTTTAAAAGCTTTGCCTGATTGCGCTTTAAAACCGTAACGATCATCGTCTTGCTATCGTCCGTAAACGAACCCTTGCAATCTGAAATTGTTGCGCCTCTGTTTAGAACAGTGTTTATAAACTCGCATACTTCTTTGTTTTTACTTGTCACTATAATAAAGCACTTACTTAAATTGATACTGTCAATCACCGCGTCCACAACAAACGCTTTGAGTAAAAGTCCTAAAAGTGAAAATAATCCGGTTTCAATATTAAAAACAAATATGCTTGCGCCTGCTAAAACAAAATCCGCACATAACAAAGCTTTACCGATATTTAAATTCGTATATTTTTTTAAAATCATTGCAATTATATCAGTGCCGCCTGAGCTTGCATATTCATTAAATATCATTGCGCTGCCCACTGCTGTTAATCCGATTGCAAAAATCAGTTCGAGCATTTTTTCGCTCGTTACAGTATGCGTCAGCGGTATGATTTTTTCAAACAGCAATGTAAACAGCGATAGGATAATACTGCAATAAATTGTTTTGAAAGCGAATTTTTTTCCGAATACTGCCACCCCTGCAAAAAGCAGAATAATATTTGTCACAAGCATATATTCACTTGGGGTAACCTGCGGCACTAACGAAGACAGTATTAAAGCCAAAGCGCTGACTCCGCCTGTTGAAAAATTATTGGGGAATTTGAAAAAATAGATCCCTACGGACATTAGAATTGAACCTAACGTTATAAAAAAGTACGATTTTAGTGCTTTTCGGAATTTTACCGTTGATAAGCCCATTTTTAAATTGGCATCTCCCTAAGCTTATTTATCTTTCCTGCCGTGATTATTGCCTTGTCGGCTTCTTCACCGTGCAAAACCGAAAATACGGATATTAACCGTCTTAAATCTAAGCTTTATGAAATCTTCGGTTTTTAAATCATATCCGTTCTGTTGTTAAAATTCATTTTTTCATCTTATGAATTATTCTTGCTAAGTACCCCGAATATCTTTATCAACGGCATTATGTAATTTTTCCCTGAGAAGCTTTACCTTTTCATAGTTATAACCGTATCTTTTCTCAACCGTAACCGTAGCGTCCGATAAGATAATAACATAAACATTTGATTTTAAATCAATAAATACCGATTGACCGGTATGTCCGCAATGACCTATCGACCCCTTCGGAAACAACCGACCGGTTTGTGAATATTTACTGTCAACATAAAGAAAGCCGAGTCCTCTGGATTGAGACATTTTTTCCGTATGATTCATTATTGCCTGATCAAACGTTCCCCTTGATACCAAGGGTTCGCCGTGTTTTTGGAGCATCAGCATATATTTTGTAATATCGTCTATATTAGAAAACAGCCCCGCGTTTCCTGCAACGCCGCCTAAAAAACGGCAGTTATAATCGTTAACCAGACCTCTTTCCGCTTCCGATAGATTGCTGTTTACCGCGTCCCTGCGATTCAGACAATAGCCGCTTGATTCCATTCCGAGCGGAGCGGCAATCAGGCTGATAAAAAGGCGGTCAAGCCTGTCGCCGAATACCTTTTCTAAAATCTTTCCAAGCAGAATAAATCCCGGACAGCTATAATCAACCTTAGTCCCTACAGGAAAATCACACGGCAATGACAATATATAATTTTGAATATTATCATACGTGTTCCCTTTTTCGCAAAGCGAGCGATGCCCGTAGCCCATTGTATGCGTCAGTAAATGCTTTATTGTAAGCTCCGATTTATCATTCGGACACGGAAAAAAACGGCTTACCTTATCTTCAAACTTCAACAATTTTCTGTCTGCCGCAATCAGCGTAAGCATTGTAGTAACCATTATCTTTGTTACCGACGCCATATCAAAAAGCGTTTTCGAATCAATTGCGTAATCTGCGGAATAAAAACAATCATTCAGTATTTGTTCACCCTTGCCAACCCGTACCGCAATATGATCCGCCAGCCCGTCTTCATGCGCTTTAATAATGCATTCTTCAAGATTACTCATTTTTATCCTCTTTTCTGTGAAAACATCCATTTCCACATTTCGTCGTCTGCAAACGCCCTTTCCCACGAGTTGTGCGCCATATCGGGATATACGGTAAGCTCCGCTTTACCACCGCTGTTGTTTACTGCCGCAACCATATGGACGCTTTCCTCCGGCAGGACGGTTGTATCGAGAGCACCGTGAAATGCCCGAATAGGAATGTCCTTAAGCCGTGCGGCATTCCAGTACATTCCGCCGCCGCAAACCGGAACAAGCGCCGCGAACATATCGGGCCTTGTCATTGCAAGCTGCCACGCGGCATACGCTCCCATACTTACCCCTGTAAGATATATTCTGCTTTTATCAACGCCGCTTTCGTTTGCCGTATTTTCGGCAAAATCAATTAAAGTTTCAAAAAGCTCAAACCACGTATCCCCGCAGCACTGGGGAGCAGCTATTTTAGCCGGTATTTTTCTGCCCTTTTCAAGCTCGCCTATCGGTCCTGCGTGCGACATTTGCGAAAGCTCGGCTCCCCTGCTGCCCGCGCCGTGCAGATAAATAATAAGCGGTAGGTTACCGTCGGTATTTGGGGAATAGTATAAATATTTAAGCCCTTTGCCGGTTTTTGCGGATATAAATTTTCTTTCGGAAAACAGATTCACTTTAATTAAACCCCTCGCTTATTTTTCAAGCACAACATATCCGCGCGGTTCAAGCTCTATCGTGCCGTCGGATATTTTTTCCGCACCGTTTGAGAAAAGTACCCTGCCGCCGAACTCCGCGTTAAACCCGGAAGCTGCCTTTTCACGGCTTATATTTCCGATAAATGTTATTTTTTTGCCGTTATATTCCCGCGAAAAGGATAACAACTTTTCCGGCGCAGAATTATCAACCCATACCGTACTTCCGTAACAGAGTATATCGCTTTCAAGCTTTAAGGCGTTAAGCCCTTTCATAATCTCCTGACGGCGAAGACTGTAATCAAGAGTCTCTAAGCCCCTGCGGTCGGTTGTTTCAAACCTGCCCATATGAAAACGGTTTGCAAACAAGCTGTGATATGCTTCGTCCGCAAGCTCGTTTCCGCAGTATACCATAGGTATGCCGTCAAGCAGATAATTGATAACCTCTATCTGCTCCATACCGTTATGCCCCGCTACCTTTTCGGTGCGCTTGGGCCAGTCGGTAACGGTATCGTGGTTATCGATATCAAATATCAGCTTAGCGCCCGACGGTATCTCATTTGCAAGCCTTTCCAAAAAAGACCTGCATTCCGCCGCGGAAATTTCGCCTGAAAAAGCCTTATATAAATTCACATGCCAGTCAAAGCAATAGGATGAGTCAAATCCCTTAAGCAGGTTGTTCCAGTTGCTGCCCTCGTTTATTAAAACCGAATCGGGCTTGACTGCTTTCATACGCCTGCGCGCCTCTACCCAAAAGTCCGTCGGAACGCCGTCGCCGACATCGCAGCGGAAGCCGTCCGCGTCCATCTCGCCGAGATAATATATCATATTGCACATCAGATACTCGCGAAGTCCGTCCGAAGTATAATCAAGATACGGGAAATTCCATTCCGTGCAAATAATATTTCCGTCCCTGTCCTGCCTTGCAAATTCAGGGTGCCTTTTAAGTATCGGTGCGTTCGGTCCTATATGCAGGTAAACCAAATCGAGCAGCACCCTCATACCGAGCCTGTGCGCTTCTTCTATAAACTCGCGCAGATCGTCTTCCGTCCCGTATTCGCTGTCAATCTTAAAATAATTGTTCATACGGTACGGGTTTTTGGGGTTATTTGTTTCCGATTTTTTCTGACGGGTACTCCAAAAATCCCTGTTCTCAGAGTCGTCTTCTTCAAAAATAGGACAAAGATACATAACCCTAAAGCCTAATTCTTTAAGCTTTGGCAGCTCGTTCGTTACCGCCCTTATCGTTCCGTCTGCTGAAAATGTTCTTGGGTTTATTTGGTAAACCGCCGAACGGCTGAGCCACTCCGGCGGGCAAACAGCTTTATATTTCATATTAAATCAACTCCATATTCTGTCGTTTGAAAATTCCCTGTTCCATTCGTCGGTAGGCTCAAAATACCCCGGAATATTCGGGTTTATATGCTCCCTTATAACCTCCTCGTTCAGCTCGTCAAAGCCTATGCCGGGCTTTTCGGGAACCTTAATAAAGCCGTTTTCAAATATCGGGTTGTTAATGCCCGTTACCATATCCGCCCACCACGGAACATCTACCGAGTGGAACTCAAGCGCCAGCACATTGTGCATTGCCGCCGCAGTATGCACCGCCGCTAAGCAGGCAACGGGGCTTTCCGCCATATGCACGGCAACCGCCACGCCGTTTTCATCTGCTATATCCGCAATTTTTTTAAGCTCCAAAGCGCCGCCGCAGGTTAAAATATCGGGGTGGATAACAGAAACTCCGCCCGCCTTTATAAGCGACTCAAAGCCTTCCTTCAGATATATATCCTCGCCCGTTGCAATCGGAATTGTAGTGCTGTTTTTAAGCCGCACATACTGGTCGGTATACATCCACGGCACCATATCCTCAAGCCATGCAAGCTTGTAAGGCTCCATACGCTTTGCAAATCTTATGCAGTCCTCAACGCAAACGTGACCGAAATGGTCTATTGCCAGCGGCACCTCGTAGCCTATAACCTCTCTTACCTCTTTAACATAGTTTTCAAGATAATCAAGTCCCTTTTCGGTAAGGTGAATACCCGTAAACGGGTGCGCGGTCGTTACTATCGAGTAGCTTTTCTGCGCCCTTACCATATCCGCCGTGACAGAGCCGCCCTGAACGTTTAAAATATGCGGGGCATATTTTTTCATATCGTCTACAAAACCGATCGGCGCGTTTATGGTTCCGGGTTCATCTAATAAAAGGCCTATGCCTAAGTCCATTTTAAGAAAGGTAAAGCCCATTTCCATACGCTTTTTTAAGGCAAGCCCCATATCGTGACCGGTGTGCTTGCCGTCAACGTCGGTATCGCAGTATACCCGCACCTTGCTGCGGAATTTGCCGCCCAAAAGCTGATACATCGGCACGCCGTAAGCCTTGCCCGCTAAATCCCACAGTGCGATTTCTATGCCCGAAACGCCGCCGCCCTGACGGGAAGGACCGCCGAACTGCTTTATTTTGCGGAAAATTCTGTCTACATTGCAGGGATTTTCGCCCAAAATGCGGCTTTTAAGCATAAGCGCATAGGTTTTTGAAGAAGCGTCGCGCACCTCGCCGTAGCCCGTAATACCCTGATTGGTCATTATTTTAAGTATAGTGCAGCGCTTGGGCGCGCCGTCTATATCCACAAAGCGCATATCTGTAATTTTAAGGTCTGTCGGGTTTGAGTATGTATTTATCATTTTAACCTCCGAAAAAAATACGATTGACTTTTAACCACGCAAAAGTTAAAATCTAATTGTATTATAACATTTCGCGTAAATTTTTCATCAACTATATTATTATATTTGCAAACTATATTACGATTTGGGGGATTAAATTGATAAATGAATTGGGTGAGATAAGCACATCGGGCGGCGTGCTTTTAAAAATGTGGGAGGTAATCGTACCGAGCGGCAGCCGCCCCTTGGTACGCCACAGCCATATACGCTTTGAAATTACGCTTATAACGGCAGGCTCCGGAATTTACACGGTAGGCGATAAGAAATACGCGATAAAGCCGTATGAAATTTTTGTATTTGCAAGCAACGAGCAGCACTGCGTAACCGAGGTGGGAAAGGACGGTCTTAAAATGATAAACCTGCATTTTGAGCCGCGCTATCTCTGGGGGAGAAGCTTTGACAGACTGAGTAATGTGAACACCAATTTTTGCTTTCAGCACAGCCCGAATTTTGAAAACTGCATTCCCGCCGACCGCGCGCGGCAAATTCGCGGGCTTTTTATGTCTGCTGCCGAAGAATTTTCAAAAAAAGAGCCTGAATACGCCCTGAAAATTAAAAGTCTGCTTAATATGATTATTGTTGCACTTATTCGCGATTTCGGATATTTCGACAGTACATTGCCTGAATCAAAGGATAAAAACCGCATTATCCGCAAGGCGACCGAATATATTGATACGCATTTTCAGGAAAACCTAACACTTGAATCGCTGGCTCGGCTGTCAAGCCTTACGCCTAATTACTTTTCATCGCTTTTCCGTAAGGTAAGCGGTATAAAGCTTTGGGATTATATAAATTCCCGACGGATCGAGGCGGCTATGCAGCTTTTAAAAAATGAAAGCAACCTAAATATAATCGAAATCGCGTCAAAGTGCGGATTTAATAACACGGCTAATTTCAATAAGGCGTTTAAAAAAACAGTCGGAATCACACCCGGAGAATATCGCCTGAATGATAACATTATAATATAAATGATGAAAATATAAGCTTTGACAACTAAAATAACCGCCGTCTATAAAAATAGACGGCGGTTCAGTCTGTCGATAAACCCCAAGTTTTATTTTTGCGGCGTTTACGCCGCATTTA
>ERZ834769.3107-NODE-3107-length-11263-cov-3.064507_pt1 | contig 11263 bp, 8 predicted proteins | sample MGYA00519690_ERZ834769 | MGnify/ENA primary metagenome ERZ834769 (study PRJEB31850, sample SAMEA3708760) | human gut metagenome | biome: human gut; feature: human-associated habitat; material: faeces | place: China | collected 2014 ... | reverse complement strand
AGTGCCTCAAAGCCAACTTTCTGCTTGACGGATTGGTACTCCCGGGGGGATAATCCCTTTGAGGGAACGTCGATATACTGATACTTGATGCGGCGCTCCTTGAACCAGCGCTCCGCCTTCTTCGTATCGAAGGATTTGGAGGAGCCGAAAATCTGAATGTTCATAGATAACTTCCTTATTATACAGACTGGAGGGGTATTTTTATGACGGATGCGGTCAGAACATTAAAGGAATGGACCGACGCGGCCCGGAAAATCGTCTTTTTCGGCGGAGCCGGAGTGTCCACGGAGTCCGGGATCCCGGATTTCCGCAGCACCGGCGGATTGTACCATCAGGAGTGGAAATACCCTCCGGAGACTATTTTAAGCCATACGTTTTATAAAAGCAATCCCGAAGAATTTTTCCGCTTTTACCGGGCGAAAATGCTTTGCCCTGACGCAAAGCCCAACGCCGCCCACAAAAAGCTGGCAGAATGGGAGCGGGAGGGGAAGCTGCTGGCAGTGGTGACCCAGAACATCGACGGACTTCATCAGGCCGCTGGCAGCAAACAGGTCTATGAGCTGCACGGCAGCGTACACAGGAATTACTGCGAAAAATGTGGAAAATTCTACGATCTGGATCACATCCTCCACACCACAGGGGTTCCCCGGTGCGATTGCGGCGGCATCATCAAGCCGGACGTGGTGCTCTATGAGGAGGCCCTGAATGACCGGGTCATCGACGGCGCGGTGAACGCTATCGCGCAGGCGGATCTGCTGATCGTGGGCGGCACCTCCCTGAATGTGTGGCCTGCGGCGGGACTTATCAACTATTTCCGTGGGGACCGGCTGGCCCTCATCAACAAATCCCCGGTGGCGCGGGATTTGGCGGCGGGGCTGGTCATTACGGACCCCATCGGCGAGGTTTTGTCCCAGCTTTGAGGCCCTGTTTTCCGGGCGGCTTTGCCGCCCGGAAAATTTTTTTAGAAAAACCGCAAATTCTGGTTGACATTATGGATACGAATGGCTATAATAATCAAGCAGTCTTTTTTAGGCGGTATTTGTTTGCGGCTGTGCTGGAACTGGTAGACAGGCCAGCTTGAGGTGCTGGTGTCGATTCGACGTGTGGGTTCAAGTCCCGTCAGCCGCACCAGTTTTCTCTCCGGAAAGATTGCTTATGCGCGCGAGTGGTGGAATTGGCAGACTCGCTAGATTCAGGTTCTAGTGTCCATTACGGACGTGCGGGTTCAAGTCCCGCCTCGCGCACCAAACAAGAGCATCACTGTAAAGTGATGCTCTTTTGTTCTTAGGCCGGATAGGAGGCGAAATCATGACAAAGGACGAGCTGCGGGAAAAGGCCAACGATCTGCCCTTACAGCCCGGCGTCTATCTGATGATGGACAAGACCGGGAAGGTCATCTATGTGGGCAAGGCGAAAAAACTGAAAAACCGGGTGAGCCAGTATTTTCAGGACAGCGCGGCCCACAGTGTCAAGACCCGGCAGATGGTCAGTCAGGTAGATCATTTCGATACGATCTTCGTTACCAGCGAATTTGAGGCGCTGGTGCTGGAAAACTCCCTCATCAAGCGGCATATGCCCCGGTACAACATCCTGCTGAAGGATGACAAGGGCTATCCGCTGGTGCGCCTCAGCCGGGGGCGGTATCCTAAATTCACTCTGGTGAATCGACCCGCCAATGACGGCGCGAAGTACTTCGGTCCCTTTGGCGGGCGGTACGAGACCCGTCAGGCAGTGGATGCGGTATGTCAGGCTTTGCGCCTGCCCACCTGCCGCCGACAGTTTCCGCGGGACATCGGCGCGGAGCGGCCCTGCCTGAATTTCCACATGGGCCGGTGCGACGGGTTCTGCCGCCCGGAGATGCCGGAGGCGGAATATGACCGCCGGATGGAGCAGGCGGCCCAGTTGTTGGAGGGACGCTCCAAGCAGCTCCTCCGGGACATGACCGCCGAGATGGAAGCGGAGGCGGAGGCCCTGCGGTTTGAGCAGGCGGCCCAGCTGAGAGACCGTATCCAAGCCATCAGCGCCCTGAGCAAAAAGCAGACCGTCATCGCGGGACTGTGCGCCGATACGGACGTGTGGGGCGTGTTCCGGGGGGCGGGCAAGAGCGGCTATGCCGTTCTTCACATGGAAAACGGCGATCTGGTGGGCCGGGAGACGGAACTGCTGACCGCGCCTATGGAGGAATCGGCGGCGGAGCTGCTGGCGGCGGTCACGGCCCAGTATTATCTGCCGCGGGCCATTCTGCCCCATGAGATCTTGCTCTGCGTGGACACGGGGGACTGCGAGGAACTGTCCGAGGCCCTGACCCAGCGGGCGGGGCATAAGGTCTGGGTCCATGTGCCCCAGCGGGGCGAGAAGTCCACACTGGCGGATATGGCGGTCCGCAACGCACAGGAGGAGGTCCGGCGGGCCACCACCGCCGAGGAAAAAACGGCGTATACGCTGGAAGCCCTGCAAAAAATGCTGAACCTGCCCCATCCGCCGAAGCGGATGGAGTCCTTCGATATTTCCAACACCGGCAGCAGCGACATTGTGGCCTCCATGGTGGTCTATCAGGGGACAAAGCCCTTGAAATCCGCCTACCGCCGGTTCCAGATCAAGGAACTGACCGGCGGGCACCCGGATGACTACGCCTCCATGCGGGAGGTGCTGCGGCGGCGGCTGCAAAGGGCGGCGGACGGGGACGAAAAGTTTCTGCCCTTGCCGGATGTGTTTTTGATCGACGGCGGCGTGACCCATGCCGACGCCGTCCGGGAGGTGGCGGAACAATTCGGCTGCACGGTGCCCATCTTCGGCATGGTGAAGGATGACCGCCACCGCACCCGGGCGCTGGTCACCCCAGAGGGCCGGGAGATCGGCATTGTGAACGATCAGGCGGTGTTTTCACTCATCGGCCAGATCCAGGAGGAGACCCACCGTTTCGCTATCACCTATCACCACCAGCACCATACCAAGAGCGCCATGCGCTCCGTACTGGACGGCGTTCCCGGTCTGGGACCCAAGCGGCAGGCGGAGCTGCGGAAGCGCTTCGGCACGGTGAAGGCCATCCGGGAGGCGGACGAGACGGCACTGGCGGCGGTGCTGCCGCAAAATGTGGCCCATACCCTTTGGATCAGACTCCATGAAAAGGAATCCACTTAAAAAAACGTCCTGCTGCCCCACGGGGCAGCGGGGCGTTTCCGCCATCGGGCGTATCCGCCCCGCCTGTCGCCTGTTTTCGTAAGATTTCAGTAGAAATACCATTGTGTATTTGCCGGTAAACTGATATAATAAAAAAACCTATCGGATGAATTTCATGATTTCTGAGGGACAGGCCAGCCTGCCCCATCGGAGAATGAGGTAAGGAATGAGCAATAAGAAACTCTCCCGCCTGTTGGAGCCGAATTTAAAATTTTATTTCGCCGTTATGTTGCTCTTTGCCGTGGCGGCCATCCCTGTCAACTGGCAGCTGGCCTTGGCTGAGGGAACGCTGACCGTTCTGCTGTACTTCTATTTCCGACAGAGCAATCAGAAGCGGCGGCAGGGCGTTTTGCAGTACATTGACTCTGTCACCGGCAGCGTGGACACCGCCAGTAAGTCCACCCTCATCAACTCCCCTCTGCCCACGCTGGTGTTCCGGCCGGATACGGGGGAGATCATCTGGAGCAACGAGAGCTTTTTGCAGCTGGCCGGCGTCCGGGAGCATCTCTTTGAGATGCGGCTTTCCGAGGCTGTACCGGATTTTCAGGTCCAGTGGCTGCTGAGCGGAAAGCAGGAAAGCCCGGAGCGGGTGGAGCTGAACAATCACCGTTTCCGGGTCTACGGCAGTCTGGTGCGCTCCCGGAACCGCACCGGCGTGCAGAGCCTGGTGGCCACCACCTACTGGGTGGAGACTACGGAGGCCGATCATCTGAGAGAGGTCTACGAGGCCAGCCGCCCGGTGGCGGCGATCCTGATGCTGGACAACTACGAGGACCTGATGAAGGCCTGCGAGGATACCCAGCGCAGCGCGGTTCTGGCGCAGATCGATGAAAAATTGCAGACCTGGGCCAACGCAGGCCAGGGCATCCTGCTGAAAACGGACCGGAACCATTACCTGTTCCTGTTTGAAGAACAGTATTTCCAGCATTTTGTGGACGAAAAGTTCTCCATTCTGGACACTGTCCGGGCGATCCGCGTGGCGGAGAATATCCACCCAACCTTGTCCATCGGCATCGGCAAGGATTCTCCCAGTATCCCGGAGCTGTACAAAAACGCCAAGCTCTCGCTGGAAATGGCACTGAGCCGGGGCGGCGATCAGGCGGTGGTGCGGAATCAGGTGGACTTCGCCTTCTACGGCGGCCGTACCAAGGCCACGGAGAAGCGGACCAAAGTGAAATCCCGCGTGATGGCCAACGCCTTCCGGGAGCTGATCGCAGACGCGGGAGAGGTCTACATCATGGGCCACTCCTTTGCGGATATGGATGCCGTGGGCGCTGCCGCGGGTATCTGCTGCGCCGCCCGGAAGCGGGGAAAGCAGGCACGGATCGTCATTGACCGGGAGCACACCGCGGCCGAGACCCTGATCGCCCGGCTGGACGCGCTGCCGGAGTACAGCGGCGTGTTCCTTACCCCTGCTGAGGCATTTTTGCAGATGCGGGCCGACACGCTTCTGGTGGTGGTGGATACCAACCGTCCGGACATGGTGGAAAATCCCCAGCTTTTGGAATCCTGCAACCGGGTGGCGGTCATTGACCATCACCGCCGGGCGGCGACTTATAACGCTGCCTTCAACTTCCACGAGCCTTACGCCTCGTCCGCCAGCGAGCTGGTGACGGAGCTGCTGCAATATCTGGTGGAGCCCACCGATCTTCTGCGGGAGGAAGCGGGGGCGCTGCTGGCGGGTATCGTGCTGGATACCAAGCATTTCACCCAGCGGACCGGCGGCCGCACCTTTGAGGCGGCGGCCTTCCTGCGGCGTTCCGGCGCGGATACGGCTGAGGTCCAGCGGCTGTTCCAAGGCGATTTGAAGGATATGGTCACGAAATACGACATCATCCGCCGCGCGGAGATGTACCGGAGCAACATCGCGGTCTCCGTGGTGGAGGAGCCGGGCGTGGACCGCGTTGCAGCGGCTCAGGCGGCGGACGATCTGCTGACCCTGAAGGGCGTTCAGGCTTCCTTCGTGATCTACGCCGCCGAGGGAGCGGTGCTGATGTCAGCCCGGTCTCTGGGCGAGATCAACGTGCAGGTGATCCTGGAGGCCCTGGGCGGCGGCGGCAACTCTACCACCGCAGGCGCACGGATCGAGGACACGGACCCGGAGAGCGTCCGTCAGCAGTTGATTGGGGTCTTGGACGCATACTTTGAAAAGTGAGGCGGCCTATGAAGGCATTTTTGAAGGCGTATGCGGTCTGCCTGATCCTGATGGAGGTATTTATCTTCTTTGGTGGGTGGATGCTGTTTGATCTCAGAGGTACCGGCATCTATCGGGCAGGCGCTGTGATCGCACTGATTCTGGCGATTGCTGTCTGCGCGTGGAGCAGCACGGCACAAAAGGTCGAAGCGCTGGAAGCGGAGCTTCAGGAATTGAAAAAGCAAATTTATTCAGAACATTCGGAGGATATATAACATGAAAGTGATTTTACAGCAGGACGTGAAGGGTCAGGGCAAGAAGGGCGAGATGATCGAGGTTTCCGAGGGCTACGGCCGGAACTTCCTTCTGCCCAGAAAGCTGGCGGTGCCTGCCACGGCGGACGCCATCAACACCATGAACCTGAAAGAGAAGGCCCGCAAGGCCGAGGAAGCCCGGCTGAAGGCTGAGGCGCAGGAGATCGCCGGGAAGCTCCAGAACTGTCCCGTGAAGCTCAGCGCCAAGGCCGGCAACGGCGGCAAGCTGTTCGGCGCCGTGACCAACAAGGAGATCTCCGAGGGCCTGAAGGCCCAGTACGGCGTGGATATTCCCAAGCAGAAGATCGTGCTGGATGAGCCGATCAAGGCCTACGGCAGCTATCAGGTGAAGGCCAAGCTGGGCTTTGAGGTCAGCGGTACCGTGTACGTCACCGTCTGCGAGGAGAAGTAAGACTAATTCAAGGGGGATCAGGATACACCGTCGCGGCAATACGATTTGCAGTCTCTATGATAAGACTGCAAATCGTGCCGCATCCTCGAAACAGCCTTGCTTATTCCGCCACTGGCGGCGCTGCGGCGGTTTCCCCTTGAGTAAACCCCGCACCAGTGAGATCCGCTCACTGGTGAACGCTGCCCAAGGCAGCTGAGTCAATGTGTTTTTGCCAGGTACAGAAGGTGAATTGCCCCGCAGGGGCAAGAGAGGCTCCCCTGGGGGACGCCCTGACAAAAATGATTGTATGTCTAAATGTCTAACTTGCGCTTCCGGAGAAGCGGGAAGGAGAGTTCCATGGCTAACGAAGATCTTCTGCTGCGGCAGATGCCCCATTCGTTGGAGGGCGAGCAGGCCGTTTTAGGCTCCATGCTCATCGACGAGGGCTGCGTCAAGGACGTGATGGATAAGCTGGTGCCCTCGGACTTCTACCTGCGGCAGAACCGGGAGATTTTTGAGACTATCTACACCATGTTCACCTACGCCCGGCCTATTGACGGCATCACCGTCTGCGAGGAGATGCAAAAGGCCGGGACTTATGACGAAAATACCACCCGCTCCTATCTGGCGCAGCTCATGGAGATCACCCCCACCAGCGCCAACGTGATGGAGTATGTGGCCATCGTTCGGGATAAGGCGTTGCTGCGGGGCGTTGCTCAGGCGGCGGGGGAGATCACGGTGCTGGTGCAGGAGGGCATCGGAGAAGCCGCTGCCATTCTGGAAGCTGCCGAGCAGAAGATCTACGCCGTCCGCCGCGGCCAGAGCGCACAGGATATGGTGCCGCTGCGGATGGTGCTGCCGGATGTGCTGGACCGGCTCAACGAGATGAGCGAGAGCGAAAGCCGACTTCCGGGCCTGTCCACCGGCTTGTCCGCTGTGGACCGGAAGATCAGCGGCCTGAATAAATCGGACCTGATCCTGCTGGCGGCCCGTCCCGGTATGGGAAAAACCTCCTTTGCACTGAACGTAGCACTGAATGTGGCGAAGTCTGAGAAAAAGACCGTGGCCATGTTTTCGCTGGAAATGTCCCGGGAGCAGCTGGCGACCCGGCTTCTCAGCTCCGAAGCCTGTGTGGAGAACACCCGGCTTGTTACCGGCTCTCTGCGGGAGACGGACTGGGAAAAGATCGCCGCCGCTGCCGGCGTATTGAATCGAGTGGATATCCGTATTGACGATAACCCTATGCTGAGCGTGGCGGATATGAACGCCAAATGCCGCCGGATCGACAGCTTGGGCCTGGTAGTCATCGACTATCTGCAGTTGATGACCTCCGCATCCGGTGGACGCAGCGGCGAGAACCGTCAGCAGGTGGTCAGCGAAATGTCCCGTATGCTGAAGGTCATGGCCAAGGAACTGAATGTGCCGGTGATCTGTCTGAGCCAGCTGTCCCGTGCTAACGAGAAGCGGGACGATAAACGGCCCATGCTGTCGGACCTCCGTGAATCCGGCGCCATCGAGCAGGATGCCGACATCGTAATGTTCCTGTACCGCGACGATTACTATAACGAGGATTCCGAAAAGCGGAATATTGCCGAGTGTATCGTAGCGAAAAACCGTCACGGCGAGACTGGCAAGGTGGAACTGCGGTGGATGCCGGAGTACACCACCTTTGCCACGCTGGAAAACCGCTATGATGAGGATGACTGATCCTCTGACGGCGGTGGAGCTGCCGGAGGGCGGCGCACTGTGCGCCGTGTCCGGCGGACTGGACTCCATGTGCCTGCTGGAAATGACGGTCCGGCAGGGACAGAAGCAGGGACGGCGGGTAGCCGCCGCCCATTTCAATCACCAGCTCCGGGGGGCGGAGGCGGACCGGGACGAGGCCTTCGTCCGGGACTGGTGCGCCGCCCGTGAAATTCCTTTTTTCGCGGGCCGGGGCGATGTCCGGGCCTTTGCGGAGAAAACCGGGCGCACCGTTGAGGAAGCCGCCCGGCAGCTGCGCTATAAATTTTTGGAGGAGACCCGGCGGCGGGAGGGCTTTGGCTGCATTCTGACCGCCCACCACGCCGATGACAGCGCAGAGACCATGCTGTTAAATCTGCTGCGGGGCACGGGCCTGAAAGGGCTGACTGGCATTCCGGAAAAGCGGGACTGTATCCTGCGTCCGCTGCTGAGTGTGACCCGGGCGGAGCTGGCGGCCTACGCCGCAGAACACCGCATCCCCTTTGTGGAGGATTCCACCAATGGGACGGACGATGCGGCCCGGAACATGCTGCGCCATCAGGTGCTCCCGGTTTTGAAGAAGCTGAATCCCAGAGTTGTGGAGAACATGAGCCGCACGGCATCGCTGCTGGCGGCGGATGAAGCGGCTCTGGACGCTGCGTGTCGAAAACTGCTGGCCCAATGCGCCGTGCCCCCAAACGTTTCCGGGACAGTTCCTCTTGCCATGCTGCAAGACGCGCCGGAGGCCCTGCGGGGACGGCTGGTGCTGGCGGTGCTGGCGGCGGTGGCAGGCCATGAAAAGGACTTGACCGCCGCTCATATCCGGGCGGTTTTGACGTTGGACCGGGGCCAGCTTTCCATGCCCTACGGCGTCACGGTCCTCCGGGAGCCGGCGGCGCTGCGCTTTTTCAAGGCGGCGTCTGCGCCGGCGGTGCAGGCTGTTTCCGTGGGAGAGACCGTCACGTTCGGTCAGTGGCAGGTTAGTCTGGCAGAGTCAGCCGGTGAGGGTGTTTCCATTTCCATCTCGGAGGACGCCGCCCTTACTGTGACGGCCTGGGACTCCAAGGACCGACTGAACGGCCGCACTGTCAAGCGCCTGTGCGGAGAACGGGGAATTTCCCCACAGGAGCGGGACCGGCTTCCGGTCCTGCGGGTGAACGGCATCGCGGCGGCGGTGCCGGGGCTGCCTATCCAGGAAAATTTCGCGCCGGACCGATATGAGCGGGCGGTGCGGGTGATATTTTTAAAAGTGACAGAGGAGAACAACAATGAATAGTGAGATGGAGAAAGACATTCTCAAGGTTCTGGTAACGGAAGAGGAGTTGAAGACCCGAATCGCGGAGTTGGGTGAAGCGCTGTACAAGCGGTATGAGGGACACCGCCCCTTGTTTCTGGGGGTGCTGAAGGGCTCCTTCATTTTCATGGCTGATTTGATGCGGGCTTCCCAGCTGATGTGCGACGTGGAGTTCATCGCTGTCAGCTCTTACCAGAACGGCACCGTGTCCAGCGGACGGGTGCAGATCACCCATGATCTCCAGCAGGACATCACGGGCCGGGAGATCGTCATTGTGGAGGATATTCTGGACTCCGGCAATACTCTGGCCTTCCTGAAAAGCTATCTGATGGCAAAGGGCGCCAAGAGCATCTCTATCGTGACGCTGCTGGATAAGCCCTCCCGCCGGGAAAAGGCGGTGGAAGCGGATCTGTCCGGCTTTGTGGTGCCGGACGAATTCGTGGTGGGCTACGGTCTGGATTATGCCCAGCTTTACCGGAATCTGCCTTACATCGGTGTGCTGAAGCCCGCCGTTTACGAAAACACCTGAGCATGACCGGCGATTCCCGGCAGGTGCGGGAACCGCCGCAGCCGCCTGTATGCGGCGATAATACAGAAAGGGGGGATCCCCCGTATGGTAAAAAGAAGACCCGGCGTCAGCATTCTGCCGCTGATGCTGATCGTGATTTTATGTGTCAGCTGGCTGACCCAGCTCAATCAGCGGGATGAGATGACCTATGATGAGATGGTGCAGCTTTTTGAGCAGCAGAAGGTGGAAGCCTTCCGCTTTACGGATTCCAGCACGCTGATGCTGCAGGTCAAGGGCAGCGACCAGCCGGTCCGCTGCCGGATCCATGACTATACCCTCTTTTACAGCGATCTCAACGATCTGGTAAAGGAGCAGAAAGCAGCAGGGATCATCAAATCTTACAGCTATCCCCCTCCGGAGGGGACTGACTGGCTGGGGATCATGCTCCCCTATCTGATGATGGCGCTGATGTTCGGCGGTATGTGGTACCTCATGAGCGTCCGGGCACAGGGAGGCATGGGGCCGGACCGGATGGCAAAGTTTGGCTCCGCACAGATCCGTGGTCTCAGCGAAAAGGATAAGCAGGTCACCTTTGCCGATGTGGCGGGAGCCGACGAGGAAAAGGAGGAGCTCCGGGAGATCGTGGAGTTCCTAAAAAATCCAAAGAAGTATATCGATCTGGGCGCCCGGATCCCCAAGGGCGTGCTGCTGGTGGGCCCTCCGGGCACCGGCAAGACGCTGCTTGCCAAGGCGGTGGCCGGCGAGGCCGGCGTGGGCTTCCTGTCCATTTCCGGTTCCGACTTTGTGGAACTGTATGTGGGCGTAGGCGCCAGCCGTGTCCGGGACCTGTTTGAGCAGGCGAAAAAGCAGTCCCCCGCCATTGTGTTCATTGACGAGATCGACGCCGTGGGCCGCCAGCGCGGCACCGGTCTGGGCGGCGGTCATGACGAACGTGAGCAGACCTTGAACCAGCTTTTGGTAGAGATGGACGGCTTTGCCGCCAACGAGGGCGTGGTGGTCCTGGCCGCCACCAACCGGGCGGACGTGCTGGACCCCGCATTGCTGCGGCCCGGCCGGTTTGACCGTCAGGTGTATGTAGGCCTGCCGGATATCAAGGGCCGGGAGGAGATCCTGAAGGTCCACGCCAAGGGGAAACCCCTTGCGGAGGATGTGAGTCTCCGTAAGCTGGCTCAAGGCACTGCGGGCTTTACCGGCGCGGATCTGGAGAACCTCATCAACGAGGGCGCACTGTTGGCAGCCCGGAAGGATCAGCACTTCATCACCATGCAGGATCTGAAGGATGCGGAGATCAAGGTCATCGCCGGTCCGGAGAAAAAGAGCCGGGTGATCCCCCAGCACGAGCGGGAACTGACAGCCTATCACGAGGCGGGCCATGCGGTGGTCATGCACATGCTGCCGGGACAAGACCCGGTGAGCCAGATCACTATTGTCCCCAGAGGTATGGCCGGCGGTATGACCATTTCCCTGCCGGAGGAGGACCGCTCTTACCTTTCCAAGCACTACATGGAGGATCAGATCGTGGGCCTGCTGGGCGGCCGTGTGGCTGAAAAGCTGTGTCTCAACGATATTTCCACCGGCGCCAGCAATGACATCCAGCGTGCCACCGCCATTGCCCGGAAGATGGTGACGGTGTACGGCATGAGCGAGCGGCTGGGCACGGTGTCCTTTGACAGCGGCAATGACGAGGGGTTCATCGGCC
>ERZ834769.3103-NODE-3103-length-11276-cov-2.793958_pt1 | contig 11276 bp, 7 predicted proteins | sample MGYA00519690_ERZ834769 | MGnify/ENA primary metagenome ERZ834769 (study PRJEB31850, sample SAMEA3708760) | human gut metagenome | biome: human gut; feature: human-associated habitat; material: faeces | place: China | collected 2014 ... | reverse complement strand
CGAATGCGCTGCCCGATCCGGCCACATTGATCTCTTCGCGTACGATATGCCCGACCGTCTTTTCGACGACGGAGAGATAAAGCGGATTGCCCGTCACCTTATACAGTTCGAGCAAGCCTTCGTAGCAAGACATCATTTCATAGGCTTTCTGCCCGTTCTCCCTTGAAAACCAGGTTTTCGGATGCGGGAAACGGTTGGCTACGGGCACTTCGTCAATCGCTTTGCTGATCAACTGCGGGCCGCCGGGTGTCTCCCACTGTCCGACAATATATTTGGCAAAGTCGAGATAGCGCGCCTCTTTCGTCCGGTTATACAGATACATGACAGGTTCGAGGACAGACGAGCTCGGCATACCGATATAATTGCCCGTCGAGACGATATCCACCTTTCCGGGGCCGACCTGCGTCATCAAATGATCGACAACTTTGCAGGCAGCTTCCAACGCTTTCTTATCTCCCGACAAATCGTACCAGGCAATCAGACCCAGCGAGGTATATTTACGTCCCCAGACATCCCACTGCTGCAATTGGTATTCCGGCGCATAATTTCCGATATATCCGTTTGCCGACTGCGTCGCCATAAGAGATTCGGCTGCATCCTTTATGATCCGGTAGAGTTCCGGGTCCTGGTTATAACGATAAGAAGCGATCGCCCCTTGAATCCATTTCCCCCAGAACTCGCTTTGCCAACGCGACTTCTCCGTCTGGTGACGGAACGGCTCGACCAGATGATCCACATCCTGCGCTTTCACACGATGTTCGATACAATCAGTTATTCGAGTCCCTACATAACCGGATATTTTCACCTGTTTTACAGGAGAGTTATTGACTACCTGCGCCATGCCCGACGCCGAACATGCACAAGCCAACAAGAAGGAAAAGGTTTTCACCTTGAACAGTATCATCATAATATTAAGAAATTAAGCATTACAGAAACAAAAATAGAGAGTTAACCGTGATGTCGTGTTATAAAATTGACAGAATACCTGTCATTTATGATAAGTGTCTTTCCCTCCATAACACTCCGTTAGACCATCTTCGTTAAGGGTACGAATTATAGTGCTTCCAGGTAAAGTCCCGTTTTCGATTGCGCTTTTTATCCCGTTCGCTTTTCCAAAAGGCGTAACGCAACATATCTTCCATTGAAAAATGGAGCGTTATGGTAACCCCTGCCGATCCTCTCCGCTGCCCGTCCTTCACCTCCGGCAGAAAAAGATTCTGTGTCCCGGCTCTTCCGTAAAAAGGTGAATTGCCCAATCGTATCTGATTGCTTATAACCAACGATTTGATAGGCTTCTTATAGTCTCCCCGACTATCAGCATGTAGCATGTCCACCCCTCGATAGAGCCAAAACACTGCCGGAGGAAGGGAGTCGATTTGCAATAATCGCCGAACAGTATCCGCTTTTATATATTCCGAAAAGTCTTTCAGGATCGGCAATCGGGATGATTCGAGTTCCAGGGGTTGTCCCAGATTTATCAAGGTTCCGTTCCCGATCGCTTTCAGATATTCCGGATTAAGCCGTATCGTATCTTTGCCTGCCAGCATCTCGGACACCCATACCGAATCCTGGTACAAGGAATTTTGTGCCAAGAGAAACGTCGTAGACAAAAAGAGGGATAAAAAAGCCAATCCGCATCGCCACATATCATCGTTGTTTTTTATAATGACAATAAGAAGTGGAAATCCCCCTACCGGACAGTTCATTAAAAAGCTTAAAGTATCATCTTTTCCACAGCTTCCTCATCCTCAGATCATGCTTAATCGCACGGCGGATAAGCCTGTATCGCGGGTGAAGAGCATGGAACGGGCGGGCGGAATTCTCGTTTATCAGGAAAAGGAAAAGACAAAAGAGACTGACCAGCGTAAGCCAGCCGTACAACTCTTTCATCGACACCATCAACGCCTGCTGGTGCAAAGCACCGTAAAGCTCACCTAATGGCAAATGGTTTGCCAACAGGTTCACATGGTCGAGCGTCGCCCCCAAATGCACAGCATTCTTCTTCATTACGATTGTCAGCACACGTCCGAGCAAGGCTGTTCCCAATGCGCCCCCGAAAGCCGCACTGACAAATGCCTGTACCGATACAGCTTCAAAGAAGTTCTCGAAAGGGACGCGGGACAATGCCGTGATAAAGCAGATCGCAATAATCACATACCCGAAACTCCTCAGGAACAAAGGCAGCATCAACGACTCTTTCGGCAGGTTGTAATCGAGCGTAAAATAGAACATCATCAGATAGGCCGTTATCAACAGGAAAGCGATAACCGTCATTTTCCGGTACGCCCATTTATGGCGGGCAAACGTCAAATAGGTGAATATGCTTCCTGACACAATACCTAAAAGTACGACCCAGTTCAATGAAATCAGATTCAGCGAATCATATTTCAGGATCGATTCCATATAAATATGCTCGAACAGATGCTCCGGCGCCAACAAAATATCGACTATGATATAAAGCAAGAAAGTCGTGTAGACCGCTTTGAACCGCCAGGTCCTCAACGCTATGAACGGATGCCGGATGAAAGAGGCGCGCCAGAGATTCAGAAGCAGCAGGACTATTCCCGCCAAGGCCGCCATCCGGATATAAACAGAATCGAACCAATCATAATGCTCCCCGTATACACAAATGAAGATCAAACACATCAAGATCGCTCCCCACATAATCGCACCCAGCCAGTCGATCCCGTAAAGAGGCAGTTTGGGCATCGAGCGGTAGTTGCGGAAGATCAGCATGGTTACGATCATCACCAGCAAAAGAAGTCCGATTATCAGCCAGTGCATAAACTCCCATTTCGCCCAGAACGCCGTATAGACCGTGATCAGCCCTGACAGTTGGATACAACTTTGCACCAACAGGTAGATATAACAAAAGAAAACAGACAAATCGCGCTTAGGCGTTATCCAGAGCTGAACCGTTGAATTGCATTCGAACGTCCCCCACATACGGAAAAAGCCGGCAATAAAACTGACCGTAACCAGTATCGGGACACTGCGGGTACACATACAGATCAGATTACTGGCTATAAGCACGGCACTGCAAACCAGCAAAGCCGTCTTCGACGGAAACCGGAACTTCAGCCGGAACATCACGGCAAAAGTCAGCGACATTCCCACCAAAGAAGCATATCCTGCCATCATCACATCTTCCTGCAACAAAGCTGTCGATCCGACCATCTCGCTGACGGCCGCTAAATAGACACCTCCCGAAAGCTGAAAGACAATGACTATGGCTATCACAATCCACGGCCTTAGCTTTTCAGGAACAAAGTCGCGCATGGCAGGAATCGAGAAAGGTCCTATATCATGCATACATCAATAGTTTACGATACATTCAACATTCATACCGGCACGCAAACGCTTCATATCTTCCGGCTTATTATTCTCCGCAAACTCGATACGCACAGGTATGCGCTGTTCCACCTTGACAAAATTACCAGCCGAATTATCCTGCGGGATCAGTGAAAAACTGGCTCCCGTAGCCCGTGAAATAGATTTGACAACCCCTTTAAAGACCACGCCGGGAATGGCATCCACTTCCAGATCGACCGGCAGTCCTTCATAGATATTGGCCGTCTGCGTTTCCTTGTAGTTGGCAACTACCCATTTTTCATTCTCGTCCACCAGATCCACCAATGTCTGTCCGGGCTGCACCAACTGTCCTTCCTGGATTTCCTTGCGTCCGGTAGTTCCGTCGCACGGGGCGATGATAACCGTATAGGACAAATCCAGACGGGCAATCTCCAAAGCTGCTTCCGCCAACTTGATACCGGCCTCTGTCTGTTCCAACCGCCGGGTCTGCTCCTGCTTGACAAGCGCCGTCGAATGTTTCTGCCGGGACAACAGTTCGTAACGGGCTTTCGACGCTTCATATTCCGTCTTGATGGCATCATACTGCTGGCGAGTAACGGCATCCTGGGCCAAAAGGTTCTTATAGCGTTTATATTCACGCTCCGCATTTTCCAGCCTGATTTTAGCCTCCTGTACCCCGGCATCGGAAACGGAGATATTGTTCTGAGTCGTATGGATAGTCGACGTCATCACCGTCTTTCCGGACAGGGCATTTTGATAATCAGCCTCCGCCTGTGCCACCCGGAAACGGAATTCGGCCTCTTCAATCAAAGCCAACGTATCGCCTTTATGCACTTCCTGGTATTCCGTGAAATAGATTTTCTTGATAAAGCCCGGTACGCGGCTGTTCACCGGCACGATCTGCTGGCGAACCTGCGCATTATCGGTAAATTCGACATTCCCTAAATGGATAAAGCGAGAACAAACCCATGCAAAGGCGGCTACCAATAGAATAATGATACAGATATTGAATGCTATTTTCTTATTTCTTCGAGTCATGACTGTAATATTTATAATGTTCCTGATATATAAAGAAGTTTGTAATAATTGTATACGGTATTAATCTGGGCGTTTACCAGTTGCAGCTCGGCTGCCAGCTTGGAGTTGCTTGCATCCAGCATATCGGTGATGAGTGCCATGTCATTCTTATAGCGGTTGCTGACAACGGCATAATTCTGGTTAGCCAGTTCCACACTCTTCTCCTGCGTATTGAGTTCGACAAAAGATTCCAGATACTTGATATGCCCGGCTTTCACTGCCAATTCGGTCTGCTCCTTTGCATCGTCATACTGCTCGATGTTACGGCGTATGGCATATTTGCTCCGGTTCAGGGATTTATTCGTCTTGTAGAGGGAAGAGAAATTATACTTCACACCTACGCCCACATACCAGTAATTAAAGTTCTTGTCGATTGGCGGCACTTCTATGATGATCGGCCCGTCCAACTTATTACCGGCAAACAAAGCGACTTTGGGTAAACGCTCCGAACGGATGATTTTATCTTGATGCTTGCTCATCTGTACACCCAATTCCAGTTGTTTCAGGACAGGAGAATTAGAGAATGCCGTATGGGTCCAACTTTCGGTATCTTCTACCGGCAGGACTTTAGACAACAGCGCCGTATCGGGTTCAAGCATGACTGTTGCCGGCAGTCCGAGTGTCGTCGTCAGATTATTATTCAGGATCACGATCGTATTTTCAATCTGCGTACGGGTCAGTTCGAGGTTAGACAGCAACAGCTCATAACGGGTAATGTCGTTCTTCAGCACGATTCCCTCGTTGCCTTTCGCCCGGATGTCCTTCAGCACTTGCCGGGTCTGTTCGATATTCTTTTCATACACCCGATACATGTTCTGCTGCTTAAAAAGGTCGAGATAATAACCGACCAGCATAAAGCGTATCTTATCGCGGTTGTTTTCCATATCCAAGCCGGCAAGTTCTTCCTGCAACTTGGCGATCGCTATCCCGTTGGAGACGGCCCCTCCCGTATAGACGGCCTGCGTAGCTTCGATGGCAAAATTATTGCCAAAATGCGGCATCGGTGCATTAAAACCATCGGAGAAATTCCGGTCCATCATACGGCCGTCCCCTAAATAACTAAAAGACAAAGAAGCAATCTCCGGCAACCGGGCATTCCTGGCCACCCTTACTCCTTCCCGCGCTTCTGCCATTCCGGTAGCAAACGGGCGTAGTGATTTACTGTTTTGGTCGGCAAGCGAGAACATCTCATCGATGGACACGACTCGCCGGGCCACATTCTGGGCATGCGAACCCATAGGACATAATGACGCGCAAAGCGACATTATGAACAAAGTGAATTTGCTCATACGTTATTGTTTACGAGTTTTAAATTATAAGAATCGGATAATAAAGATCAAGTAAAGAAATTACTTAATCGGAGTTTTCTCTTCCCCACTGGTGGAAGAGTGAAAGCTTGGTTAGTACATCTTTCAATAAGGGAAAATACGCTATTCTATTTTGCTTTTTCATTTATCGCATGAGACTGTATGCCCCATTCAAGGGGCAAAGGTACGAAAAATCTTTTTGATGAAAAAAACAGGCACGTGATTATATTATTCCTATATTTACGAAAATTATATATGGGAAACATGGAAGAATACATTGGTACAGTCATAAAAGTCGGAGGTATCGTGATCGGAAGCGTCATGGTACTGTTCGTCATTTGGTACATAGTCAAAGACATACTGGATATTAGCGGAAAAGATTCATCCGACGGTAAATAACCCCCTCGAAATCCTCTCCGCTACATGACTTTCTGTTCAACGAAAATAAATGAATATTTAAAACGGGACCTCATTATTTCCCGGTGCTAAGAAATCTGCGCCGGTCGGCGGTATGGGCGGCATAGCTCCCATCGGGGCCGAACCATTCATATTGGAAGAGAACTCACGGACCGGGACATCTTCGTCCACATTCATAAACTTGGCGAACTCGCTCTTGAAACGAAGGCGTACATCCCCGACCGCACCGTTACGATGCTTGGCTATAATAATCTCGGCCAGGCCGATCAGGGAATTACCCCGTTCATCTTCCGTTATCTTATAATATTCAGGACGGTGGATGAAACAAACCATATCGGCGTCCTGCTCGATAGCACCGGATTCACGCAAGTCGGCCAGTTGCGGGCGTTTCCCTTCCACTCCTTGACGCGCCTCCACACCACGGTTCAACTGCGAGAGGGCAATGATCGGAATGTTCAGTTCCTTCGCCAACCCTTTCAAAGATCGCGAAATGGTACTTACTTCCTGTTCACGGCTGCCGAAGCTCATGCCACTCGCGTTCATCAACTGGAGGTAGTCGATAATGATAATCTTAATGCCATGTTCACGCACCAGGCGGCGGGCTTTCGTACGCAGTTCGAATACCGAAAGGCTCGGCGTATCGTCCACATAGATCGGAGCGTCGTACAGTTCTTTTATCTTGAAATCCAACTGTTCCCATTCGTAGTTTTCCAGACGTCCGCTCTTGATCTTCTCGCCCGGAATCTCGCATACGTTCACGATCAGACGGTTTACAAGCTGGACGTTACTCATTTCAAGGGAGAACAGGGCTACCGGCGTGTTATGGTTCACCGCCATATTCTTAGCCATAGAAAGGACGAAAGCGGTCTTACCCATCGCAGGACGGGCGGCAATAATGATAAGGTCGGAATTCTGCCATCCGGAAGTCATCTTGTCCAATCCTTCGAAGCCGGTGCGCAGACCGCTCAACCCTTCTTTTTGATTGGCTGCCTTCTCAAGCAAGACCATCGCTTCCTTGATGACGGGGTTGATCTGGGTAACATCCTTTTTCACGTTGCGCTGGGAAATCTCAAAGAGTTTTCCTTCGGCTTCCTGCATCAGGTCTTCCACATCGATCGTCTCGTCGAAAGCCTTGCCTTGTATCATGGCAGTGAAGGAGATCAACTCACGCGCCAGATATTTCTGGGCGATGATACGGGCATGGTATTCGATGTGGGCGCTACTGGCCACCTTACTGGTCAGTTGGGATATATAGAACGGCCCGCCTACCTCTTCCAGTTCGCCGCGCTTTTTCAATTGCTCGGTGACAGTAAGCATATCCACCGGGCGCTGGCTGATCGCCAGATCTACGATAGCGGCATAAATTTTCTCATGCGCCTTCTCATAGAAACACTCCGGCTTCAATATTTCACTGACTATCGAATAGGCATCTTTTTCAAGCATCAGAGCGCCTAACACAGCCTCTTCCAACTCACGGGCTTGCGGCTGCAAGCGCCCCATATCGGGTACTATAACCGGTTTCTGCTTTCCTTTGCCTCCTGTATTTTTTCCTTTTTCTGCCATTGTTCTAATTATTATCGGGCATCAAAAGTAATACTTTTTATCCGGTTCTCCGAACCCTGCAAGGTTGTATTAAGGCAATCCTTTCAAATTTATTCAAGGGGGAGGAGGTCTTATTTGTCGAAATCAGCATGTACAGGTCCCGCTTTTCTTAAAGCAATACTTATTGTATAGTTTCCTCAAATACCCGCTGGTCCAAATCGAAACAGTAGCGCATAAAAATTGATTTTATACCCCATATAAATCGAATTACCCGCAAGGATAATATTTTTTAAGAAACAAGCTATTCGACAATACATTATCAATCAAGCGAATACGAAATAATGCCTTTTCAAGGGGGATATTGTAAGTTTTAACATATCCCCCAAAAGAATTTACCGATGCAAGACGTGGATAATACGGTCAAATCACATCGATTTTCCGAAACGGGAAGCATCCACCGCTTCATGCTCTTTCTTCTTATAACCACCGAATTTCCAGACAAAAGAAACCGTCACGCAACGCTGGTCGTCCAGTTTCCAAAGGCGGCTATATTGGCCTGACTGGTTGATTTCCATCGTATGAGGCATATTGCTACGGAAGATGTTGTTACATTTCAGGATCAGAGTAGCACGATCGTCGGCAAACTGCCATTTCAATGCAGAAGAGACATCGTAGAGATAACCGAGATCATAAACGCCCTGCACAGCACCTGTCACGAAATAGCCATTCAAATCCAGTTTCAGGTTCGGACGGGACTTGGAAAGGGTAAACGTATTATCCATCTTGAACTGCCCGGTGTATTTCTCATTGTTGAAAGACAGATCATGAAAATGGTCCAGCTTCTCCTGTATACGCTGGCCGGTCAAGGTCACCTGGCTGTTCCAGAACTCGCCGACACGGAAAGGAACGATCACCCCCACTCCGAATTGCAACAGGTAGTCCATGTTCTCAAACCGGAAAACGTTTTTCAGTTCCGAGGTATTCTGATAAGGCAATTGGACGAAGTAATCGGGCACATAATCACAAAAAGCCAGGATCGTATATTTCTGCTTCAGGATATAAAGCAACTGCCCGCTATAGGAACGGTAAGGTTTCAAAGAAGGATTGCCCAGGACAACGGAATAAGAATTGATCGGGCTTGCCTGCGGCGTCACATCCCAGTAAGACGGATAGGTCTTGTCGCTGCTTACATTCAATTGCAGGATGTTCATCGGATCGATCATATAGCTGAGTGTCGCATTCGGGAACAAAGTCCAGTTATTCCAAAGCGTGGACTTCACGCCGTTAGAGATATAATCGGATTTAAAATATTCTGCTTTCAGGGTCCCTGAAAAGTGAGAACCAAAATCCTTAGACACTTCCAGGAATGCATTTCCGCTATACTCTTTCTGGCGGTTATTTTCAAGCTCGTCGGGAGCCAATTCATAACCGTTGCCTTTATTATACAGATAGTCGATGTAGGTTTTCGAAGAGGTGAAACCGCCGTGGACACCGTAATTCAGTGCCCACCCGGTCTCAAAAGTGTGGCTATGGTTAATAAATAGTGCTCCTTGTGAAATATTCTGTTTGGAATTATTCTGCATATCCGTCACTGTCGTTTCACGGCTTTGATCGACAAATGTCTGGAAACCGGGTGAATGATAACGCGTAAAATCGGCCCCTGCCATAAGCCCTGCATGGCCGTCATACTGGATACGGACATTGTGCAACGCACTGTTTCCTTCCACATAAGTACGGCTAAAACGTTCTTCTGCCGATTGTCCGGATTCCAACGCCTGGAAGGTAGTGGTTGCCATCCGTTCGATATCCGATTTACCGGCTTTGAGATAATAGGCGGCGGATAGTTCGTCGTCATTCCTAAAAGTATAGTCTACGCCTAAACGCATCGTCCCATCCATGCCATTCCGGATTCCGCGTCCCGATTGGTTGACCTCCGTTACCTGATCTTTCAGGGTGTGGCGGGCCAGGATCTCTTCTCCCATATAATTCCGTCCCTTAGCCCCGTTGACCAAAAAGTCTATATTGAGGCGCGACGTGGAGTAAAGCAAGTTGCCGTGCGCTTTCCCTTCTGCGTAATGACGCTGCAGATAATCGACGCCGGCTTCTCCCTGAAAAGAATTATTTCCGGTCGTTTCCTTATCCAGCACGACATTGATCATGGCTCCTTTGATGTTATATCTGGCAGGTGCATTATACATGATCTCAACATTGCTGACAAACGAAGCAGGGATAGTCTTCAACAAACCGACTAACTGGTCGACCGACATAGTGGTTAGCTGTCCGTTGATCACAATACTCGGACTGCCTGCCCCTAACAGTTGGATGTTATCATCCGTACCGATCACACCCGGTATCTGTTTGACTACTTCAAAGGCATTACTTACAGCCTTGTCCTTCATGAGTTGAGGAACATCATATTTCAACGCGCCATTCTCTACTTTCACCTGCGGACGTTCGGCTTTCACTACGACGCCTTCCAGTTCATAATCTTTCCCCTTCAGGAATATCGTGCCGGCCTCAGCAGTCGATATTTCTTTACAGGCCGGTTCGTACAGCAAATGCTGGAACAAAAGGCGATAAGCCTGGCCGGCTTCCTGGTTCAACCGGAAAGTGCCGAGGCTATCCGTAACCGCTGCATCTATATAGATGGAATCCAATGTTTGCAATACGACAGCCACCCCGTCTACCGGTTGTTCTTCCTTATCGACCACTTTTCCATGAATCCAATCCTGCGCCTGTATCATTTCGCTACCGGCTACAAATAAAACCAAAGAGTAATAAAGTATTCGTTTCATCTTCGTTCGTTTTTTTTAATTGACACTGCAAAGGAAAAGCCTTCTGATGAGAAACTGTGTTATCACTCGCTTATGGAGTGTTATTTAGTCTTACCACGCTTATGTTGCAATATATTTTTAGAAGTTTATCTACCCGAATTGGAAAAATATCAGATATGGATATATGCCATAGATAATGAGGAAGACTATGACGAAAATCAAGATGAATCCTGGTTAAAACCAATGATGATCTTTGGATCAGGTTGCAGTCGAATTTCATGTCTAATACGGTTTATAGCGCACAAAATCACTATATTTTGCAGACGTTTTTGTATTGCAGACTATCCATTTCACTATTTAGTGTTATTTAGTCTTACCGGATTCGTGGTAAATTGAATCGAAACATATACTTTTGTTACAAATATAAAAGGGAATGAAGACACGTCTCCGATTCAAAATAATAGCAACACTCATCTGCCTTTCTCTTGCCGGGTTACTGATATCGCAGGGCTACTGGCTAAAAGGTTTGTATGTTTCAAATAAGAAAAGCACGTGGGAGAAGATAGAAGAATCCATGCGGATGGCCGATTATATGGAATTATTCCTACGCCTGGATTCGCTTAGCCAAAATAATTATCATGATGAAATATCACCCAAGATTTCGATCAGTCGGGATACGGATTGGGAAGACAAAAAAGATTCCCTCAGCCAGGATCAAACCATATCGTCTCCACCTGGCACTACAGTCCAATATATAGCAGCAGCCCAGACCCTTAAAGAATACCTGCAGATGATCAGTACAATGGAAAGAGGCGTCCAGATCATGATGCACCAGAAAATAGACTCA
>ERZ834769.3100-NODE-3100-length-11278-cov-3.413971_pt1 | contig 11278 bp, 17 predicted proteins | sample MGYA00519690_ERZ834769 | MGnify/ENA primary metagenome ERZ834769 (study PRJEB31850, sample SAMEA3708760) | human gut metagenome | biome: human gut; feature: human-associated habitat; material: faeces | place: China | collected 2014 ... | reverse complement strand
ATAGCCGCATCATCTTTGTATGGCTTCACAACCTCTTCCACGCCGATCGGCTTTCCTTCCTTGTCGAAGTTGAACTTCTCAAGGCCACCGGCTTTGTAGATCAGATAATCCGGATCAAGTACGCCCTGCTTTGTGAGGGAATCTTTCAGCGCATAGGTCTTTGCAATCTCCTCGCTTGCAGTCTGCTGTTTTTTAAGTTCTCCCCGCAGATTGGCAATAGTGGTCTGTAACGTCTCGTTATTGGCATTATTTTTCTTTAAATCTCCGATAGTTGTGTTGAGTGTCTTAATCTGACCGGCAAGATTCTCTTTTTCTGCCACGGCGGTATCATACTTGCCTTTGTCAACATACTGACCAGATCCAAGGTCTGCAAGCTTTACCTGCTTATCCTTATTCTCCGGCTTTCCGTTATAGGCATTGACGGTATCTGACACCTGCTTATAGAGATCCTCGCCTAAAATGTCTTTTAAAAATTCCATAGTTTCCTTTCCTGCACCGTTTTTAAGCGTGGTGTCTCCACAAGCAGTATGCAGTTTTGATGCCATGCATAAGGGCAAATTGCCGCAGTTTAAACGTCATAAGGCTTTCGGACAATATAAAAACAGGACTGCCGGAGGAACTTACTTGGCGTCACCTCTACGCCGTTCGGTTCATAAATTTCCGGTTGTCCTGTTATTATTAAAATACTTCTGCTTTGCTCTGTGTTTTCGTATCTGGTGGATGTTCCTCCGTACTACTTAGCATTTTATCAAGCTCTACCACGCGCTTACTAAGAGCCAGAAATGTTTCTATGTTTTCAATTCCGCACTTTTTCTGCAACTCCAAGCACAGTATAATCTGGTTCTCTATTATTTCTCGATTCATCATTCCTCCTTCTGATTTTGGGTATAAAAATACCACCTAACCGTTATTGGCTGGTGGTATTATTCTGCGTCTTCCCAACTATTCATTTTTTCACACCGTTTTTTTTCCTTTTCAATGTCCTTTTCCAGTTCTTCAAGAGTTCGTTCCGTATCTTGCACCGGACCATCGTAATATTTCTTGCTCATTATAATTTTCTCCACTTTATTCCGTAGTCCATTTCAAACTGCTCTAACGCTTTTGTATTTGCTTCTATGCCTTTATTATATCCACTTTTTCTGTATTTTTCAACAGTCTCATCAAATAATCTTTGGGAAAACGGCTTGTCGCCAACCTCATATACATATACATCTCCATTATGACATACAACAATTCCCTTTCTGTATCCCCTATAACCCGCTGACGCAAAATCTGCTCCAGTCGGAGGAATATTTGTTCCATGATTATGTATACTTATAAGTGTTCCTCTTGGTTCTATTTCTACCGCATCTCTCAGGCTTTTATTATACTCAACTATATTATCTTCTTTTGCAGCAACGCTTTTCCCTTTTATCTTTCCATCGATGACACTAATTAAATACATATCTTCTTTATTAGTTCCGTTTCGATGTACTAAAATGTCGCGTGCTTTCTGCCATATTGTCTTCTGAGTATTTTCATTCTCATCAAGATTCTCAAACTTCTTTCTATACTCCGTGCTCTTTACAAAACCTACATCAACCTTATTGTCATACGTCTTTTGTGAATACTTGCCGCTAATTCCTTTCTCTGTATTACCATCCGCAAACGATTTCTTCCACTCCTTATACGTCGTATTCTCCGGCACATAATACTTCTTGCCATCTGCCCCGCGCGCAACTCTTTCCCCCGTGGTAAATTCATCGTTGAAATACGGGCAGGTGCATCCCCGGCAATTCGGATGGAACGGTGGCACGGTAACACCAATCTTATAATCTTTCATCGGAAAGTGTTTCCCGTCCATCTCCCCGCAGGTGGGGCAAGTGTGGCTGTCCAATGTCTCTACCACCTCGAACTCCTCCACCCCAAGGTCAGAAAAACACATTTCCTGTGCCTTAGCAGAAAAAGCGGCTGATTCCGTCTGAACAATTCGCGCCGCCTGTGATCTACTCACTTTCATGTTCTGGGATATTTCCCGTATAGCTCTATCCGGCGATTCTCCGGTGATGCACATCCGCGTTAAGGAATCGTGCATATTGTTAATCAGCTTCGTTTTATCCGTCCAAATGCGGTCCGAGAAGTTGCGTCCATCCACCGCCCAGGGCTTATGTATGATGTCATTAACCTTTTCCGGATTAAAGCTCTGCATCTGCCAGCCAACACCGATACCTCGCTGCACTTCGTATGCGGTATGGTAATATCCGGATGTGTACAGATTTGCGATATGTTCGTCTATGGAATCATGATAATTTCCGTACAGCTTTTCAATTTCCTGCTGTGTCTGCACCTTGAGAGCTTCCAATCTGCTGATATGCACCTTTGCGGATGCGTTCTCAAGCTGTTTTGCCCACTGTTGATTTATGCCATTCTCGCGCCCGTATTTAATATAATCCTGCACATCCCACCGGAACTCTTCCAGTTCTTCACTGTTAAGCAAACGTCTGGCTTCCACCATTGAAATGCCGTTGTTGGCAGCAAACCGCTGATACCAGGCGTTAATCTTCCCGTCAAGAGCCTGCTCTGCCCGCCGGAACTCCTGCTCAATCTCCTGCACGGTCTGAACGGACGTATCATGCTGTGATTCTTCCAACTGCCGGAAGCGCTCCTGCCAGTATTCACTTGTCCGTTCTCCCATGCACTCACCTCATTTCACTGCTCGGCATCTGCTTTCTCATTGCTATCTGTTTCAGTGCTATTTTTAGATGCATCAAAAGCACCGGCGTAAGCATCTGCTTTCTCCTGTGCTTCCTGTGCCTCTTTCTCCAACTGCTTCAATTCAGCGTCTACATCCTCGACAAGCGGATGCGCTTTGAGAATCGTCTTTTTACTGACAATCCCAACCGAATCCTTGCAAATTTGTGCCTGCTCCGTGTCATTTTTTACACAAGTGCGGGTCCACGTCTGGATGATTTTCTTGCAATCAATTCCCTCATGGCGGCATATCGCTCTTACCAGACGGGCGAACCCAAGCTGGAACTCCGTCTCCGTCAGCCCGGCTTTCATTTCAAGCAGCGAGTACATGAATTTAAGTGCTTCTCCGCTCTGATTTCCGAAGTTCTCCGGCTGCGGATCAAATCCCTGCCCCTGTTCAAAAATAGCCTTTCTGGTGGCTTCTAACACGCTGTTACGGGCTTCAATCGGAATCTCAATGTTGAGCGTGCTCACTCCCGGGTTACTGCCCTCGTCCCCATCTACCTTGATGGTCTTATATTTTTTCAAATCTGACAGAAACGTGTTAAGATCTGCGCCGCCGTACCCGGACAGGACAAATATCAGTTCCTGAATATCATCCAAATCATTAACAAAACCGCTGTAGACCTTGTCGTATACGTCTATCAGCGGCTTAATGTTTTTCAGATCATTTGTATTCGTGTTGTTGTTCGGGAATGGAATAAACGGCACCTCTCCGAATTCATGCCGATATTCTGCGACAAAATCTCCGGTATCCGGCACCATGAAAGTGTTGTAGTAGAACAGCCCATCTTCTAAAGTGTCGCCACACTTCCGCCGGAACGTCCAACAACTTTCCTTATCCCAGTATTCATAAATTGTATAGGTATCTCCTGTTTCCTCGTCGATTTCATCATACACACGAAGAACACCGAGCAGTTTCTTTTTCAAATCGTGTGATTCAATCGGAATAATCTGCTTGCTGTCGACTACCGCCCACTGGAATGTTCCATCTTCATCCTCCCAGTAATGAATCCATCCCACCGACGCATTGGCAGCATTGACGCACAGCTCCATGCAGTTTTTCCGGTATTCATCACCGAGTACTTCTGTCACGACTTCATTTCCATGCTCATTCCCAATATCAAAAAGCGGCGGTGCCGTGAACATATAAGCGGCTTTCTGGTTTACGATGAGTCCGTGAAAGTTCCGGGGAATCCGGTTGTCTGCATTGCGCAGAGGGTTGTCGGAATCCTCTTTCTTTTTCTCGTCTTCGGGCTTGACTTTCACCAGAATATCCGTTTCATTCCGGTAGTACCGCTCCGCCTGCATCGCCCGCAAGGAAAATCGTGTATGCCCCGGTTCGTATTTTCTTATGAGTTTTTTCATTACCTCAAGTTCCATGTTCTCACCTCTATTTCAAAATGCTGATGCCGCCATGATTTTCGTCAGTATATATTGCGTATCGGATAGCATCCTGCACATCATCAAACTGTTTGACCGGCTCTCCTGTCTTTTCATTCCAGACATACATATAAATTTCATCCCGGAACCGCTCCACGTCATCTACAACCCGCAGCTTATTCTGTTTATACAGTTGCGCCACGCGCTCAATACCACTTAGTACCGCTTTATTAGCATTAACTGCCCTCAGACCATTTTGTTTGAATTTTTTGACGTATTCCGGTCTGGCAGAGTCACAGTAAAATGGAATATTGCCATATTCGGTTTTGATTTTCTGCGCCTGTTCCAACCAGAAATCTATTTCCTCGAACTGGCGGGCAATTTCTCTGATGAGATAGTAACAACCCTTATCATCCTTTCCCAGTAGCACAATTGCCCCGAAATGCTCATATCCCCAGTCAACCCCGGCTATGTATTTGACAAAATTGACCTTTTGCAATTCTTCCCTGCTGATATAATGCACCTTGGCATTAAAATCACGATATACGGCACCCTCGCCCATCACCCACATTCCGTTAATATTGCGGTCATAGAACATTCCAGAGGGTGTTGTTTCTTTCATATTCTGCTTATATCGCTCTGACAGGAACGTATTATCATCCAGCCTGTATTGCACTGCCTTAATGATTCTACCATCTGCCTTATCAATAAAGTCTTTCTTAAGCCAGTGTTCCGGGTTGTCCGGGTTTGTATCAATCAGCATCCTTGCGCCATTGCCTGAGCATCTGGACTTAATCTCGTCGAACACTTCCTGCTTTGCCATTGTGCCCTCATTGATATAAGCCCCGTATGCAGTCATTCCTCGGATGCGCCCCAGGTCGTTTATCTTGGAATGTCCGAAACAACACACCTGCACGCCGAATAGCTTAAACCGGTTAAATTTATCAAAGTGAAACTCAATGCCGTATTTGTTGGAAAGCTCAATCAGCACGTTTCGGTTAAGTGCTCCAAGATCCGCACCAGCCAATATATATTGTGGATTCTCTACGCCCTGTGCGGCAGCAATTTTCTTAATCCTGCGCAATTCATACAGAAACAGGTCATTATCCAAAACTGTTTTTCCGGTACGCTTTGCCCCGTGATTGATCAGCATGAAATAATCACTGTTCACAGCAAACCGGAATGTATCAAGCTGTTTCGGTGTATATAAATCACTCAGCATCTTTCAGTGCACCTTCTATCTGCTCAAAGAATTTATCCAGCTTGTTTTCGCGATCGTCCTTGCCAGCGTCCGCTCTGGATTTTAACAGTGCAATTTCAGCCCTCTGCTTATCCGTTGCAAGGTCCATGTGGTCAGATAACCACTGTAGTGCTTTCATGCGGTCGGCAAGTTTAATTTTGATACCGCTCTGGGTATTGCTTACCTCGCTGACGATTGTTCCATCAATCTCATGTTTCACGGAAACAAAACCGCCGTGAATATCAACAAAATCCGTCACGTCCGCAAAGGCAATATCCATATACTTCTGGAATATATCTGACTCACTTAGGAATTCCCTGTTAAGACGCTCCTGTTTCAAACGGAGTATTTCATCTTTTACCTTAGTATTTCTAAGTAACTGATGCCCGTTTACCATTGCAGTTGTATAGTCGCTTCCATACGCTTTCTGGTATGCCTTGGTGGCATTAAAGCAGCGAATGTAATAAATGCAAAAAAGCTGTTGCTTATCCGTCAAATCAGTATTCTGTATCACCGATGCGACTTCATGTGCAACAGGCTCTTTCTTTGCTCTCTTGGCTTGCTTATTCTCTTTCGCAACGTTGCATTCCTTTTTCTCTTTCTTTTGCAACGTTGCATTACCGTTATCATCCCACTTATACCGATTCTTCCAGCTCCGCACAGTTCCCTCTGCTATCCCGAGCTGGTTTGCAATCTCTATTAGCTTAAGCCCTTGCTTATACATTTCAAAGGCTTTGTCCGCTCTCGCATCTTTTGCCTTTGGCAAGGACCATCACCTACCTTTTCTTTACATACAAAAAAGCACCCGTCATTAAACGGGCGCCTTCTCTGGGTTGGGGGAGTTGCAAAAAGCAAATGGCTCTTGGCTCTCTCAATTCACTTCTTGCAGTTTATACTATAGCATTTTAAAAACGAAAAATCCGAAAAAAACGAAATTACTTTTATGCTACTCTCATAAAATTATTAAATTCCATTCTTATGCTATCACCGGTTGCTTTTCTGCCTATCCTGTCTGCTACTCTCTCCCAGCTCATTCCCTCAAAGAACTTATACCGGATGATCCTCTGCATCCGTACCGGTATGCCGTTCATCCACTGCTCCACCTGCAGCTTGATCTCTTCCGACTGGGCTTTTCTCTCTTCCAGCAATTTCTCTTCCATGCGCAATTGCGTATCATCCGTGTATGTGAACGATGTTCCTTCAATCTTGAAATGTGTTTCTGCATACGGGAAATCATTCATCGAACCTTTTACACTTCCTGTCACAATCGTTTGCCGCTTACGCTTCAATCTCTTAATATCCTGCTCCGTCTCCCGGATCATCTCACATGCATCTACATACTGCTCCAATATTTTCTTATCTACTCCCACCGTATTCTCCCCTTTCTGGTATTATCACTGCAATGTTTCTGATAATATCATACAATAGGTTTGGAGTGGATTTGTGCCAAGTTTTAGGCGAAAAAAAACCAACCATCGTAAGTGGTGGTTGGTTTTTTAATTACTATATGATTCTATAAAAGTCACAGGCAAATCCATAATATCCATTAATTCTTTTGCTAATTCATCTTGGGTATAGTTATACGATAGGTTATCCACGTATTCTGAATATATCACGTTCCACGATAGTGCATTAGCATCTTTATCATATATTGTTTCATATACATTGATATAGGTTTTCTCATCACCATATGGATCATAGTTTACCGTCACAAATTCTTTTCTACCAGCCGATACAATCCAATATTCATGATTATATACTGAACCACAATTTAAAGAAAAGTTTTTTTCCCCATCCGTACATTCAATAGAATTGTAATTATTACCTTCTAATTTATTGAAACAGGTTTCTACTATTTGTGCATATCGACCTTCCATTTCTCCTTGGCTATTATACATTATCAAATCAGTTTTCTTGTTTTCAGGATACGTTCCTATAATTTTGTATGCCTCATCTTTATACGAATATGCAAAAATAGCCGTGGCGTTTGCACTGTAATTACTTCCCCAAACATAATATTTTACAATTATCTCTTTTGTGGAATCCCCCAAAATATCTATAACATATTCTGTTTCTGGTACAAAATGGATTTCATCACTTAATAATGTATAAGAAAATGTTGTTTTATAACTACTCTTTATTCCTAATAAATCATTCATACCACGTAAAATTTCATTATCAACAGAATCTAAAATTAACAGTTTATTACTGCCTAATCCTGTCCCTGAATCTTCTGTAGTTGTTACTATAATTGAATTATTTCCAAATCCATGTATGTCAGCTACGTTGAGAGAAATGACTTCCTCTTCTTTTACTTCCTTTTTAATTTGTTTCATTATTAAGTCATTATCCGATTGATTACTTTTCACTATTTTCCCATAGAGAAATAATATCAACCCTGAAAAAATAGTTAATGTCGCCAATACGGATATAATATTATATATTTTGGTAATTATATGTTTTTCTTTAAATATTGTTATTACTTTGTCAAATAAAGATTTTACTTTTAATATGTATCTCATAATTCGCTCCCTCATATGTGACATTTTATCATTATATTTGATAATATTCAAAATATTTTACAAATCCCCCCACGCCATCCTCAACTGTCCGTTCTTTTCTTCCACCAGATGCGCCATCCTCTGCCGCATAAGCCTCTGCGCTATGCCCTTTCTCCTGTAAAAGCTCCGCCTGCTGATTGGGAGGATGCCGTAGTGTGCTTCAAGCATGTCATAACTGGTACCAATAATGATTGATTCTGTTAGTTTGTCAGCTATGATGTTGTCCACCTGGTTACATATTTCATATGTTTCCCTTTCACTCAACATACACATTCCCTCTCTTTTGCATAAGATGTTTATTGGTTATGCAACATTATAACATATTTATTATTTATTTTCCCCGTATTTTATTTATATTTTGCAACATTTATATCACATTATCTAATTATTTTTTGATATAAAAAAAGGAGCCAAATACCAATCAAATTAATGATTAATACTCAACTCTTTCAATCTGATAAATTTTCTTCTTTTCTATGCCTGTGTCCGGACTTCCTCAATAAATTCTTTCATCATTTTACTGATCTGTCCTGCCTGACTCACTCCTGCAACATCGCATGCACTTGCAAATTCTTCTGTCAATTCTCTTCTGAGTTTGTATGACTTACTTATCAATCCAACCTTTTCATTCCACCTGTCCTGTGGTCTCACCTTTTCTGTACTCATAACAATTTACACCTCAAGTAATACTTTTCCGTACTCATAAATTGCATCACTCGGCAAATCAATATCATCATTCCAAAACACACAAGTTCTACTTTCATCTAATTGCACTTGCTCAAACAGCCCATAAATATTCTTCAAATCCTCATATCCCGGGAGTGTTGCAATATCATCATTCACATCGTACAATACTTTCTTACCATCATCGAAATCGACTTCCAACATATAATTTTTCATTGGTTTCACACTTTTAATTCTCGGTATCATAATCTACCTCCTGCAAGAAAAAGCTGCTTACAAAGGCGGCAATTTCTTCAAATTCTGACTATCCCACATTTCAAGTAATTCTTTCTGGTTCTGAAACATCCATTCCTTTACCAGCTCCTGTGCTTTCTTTGGTAAATCTCCCTCGGTCATTTCCATTGTCCGTAAATCAAATATACCGATGTGCTCTCCATATAATGCATGTAAATGACTCGGCTCATGTTCTTTGGGTTTGAAAAACATCTTAATTACAATTCCATAAAATCTACTTATCTCTGGCATATTGATTACCTCCTGTAAGTATACAATAGCATACGGTGCACCGTATGTCAATAGATATAAAAATACCAACCATCGAATATTGACGGTTGGTATCGTTTTAATCGTTTTAATCATTTTCATGTCTCTGCCAATCAAAAGCCATCTCCCTTGCTTCATCATAGCTCATACCATCTGAAAGTCCTGCATAAAACCATCCTTCTGATTCTTCTGATAATCCTACTGGTGACTCATCATCAGTTCCAAAAACAATCCCATCTAATGTCCTCTTTCCTATGCATCCCGGGTACATACTGCATCCATAAAATTTTATTTTGGGTCCTTGTCTCTCAACCATGTTTGCGCCGCAAATTGGACATGTATATACTTCGTTTTCCATATCTATCCCTCCATCTTTTGTGATATGAAAATTATACCACTACAACCGCCAGTTTACAATTTTCCATATCAAAAGTTCTACGTCAGTCGACAATTTTCGACATTAGATTATTCACATCAAGCTCAACCGTCAATATTCAATTATCAATGTACTACAAATTTATTCTTACAAATTTTCGACGTTTGATTATTTATTATCCGATTCCAGAACTTAAATAATAGGCAAACGAAACTTATTCTGTCTGCCTATTATTTCTTTACCAGTTCTTACGCTGCCATATCATCATTTAAACATGATTCAATAACAATCCATAACTTTTTCATGAAATTTAATGCCACAGGTCTATCTTTACAAGCAGCCATCATCTCCTGTTTTATCTGCTGCTGATCTTCTTTCGATATCCGATTAAGATAAACGATTATTTCTGCCACGTCTGGAATAATAGATATATAAAGTTCTCTTTCCGTCATCCTGCTACCTCCAATAAAATTTATCTTTCCAACACAAACACTGTTTCTCCATCCAGTGCTCTTTCAACATCAAGCACAATCCTTTTATTCATTTTCTTATCCCTTAAGACCAATTTGGCATTACAGTCATATTCATCCGATATAACATCTTCGATAATGCATCCGATATATTCTCGTAAATCCTGTGCGCAATAAAGTGGATTTTTTGCTGGAAATTTAAAACTTTTCCCATACTAAGCGACCTCCCCAAGAAATTTATTAATAAAATACTGTTGTCCTTTTCCAGTAACTTTAGTGGTTTTATTAATCCGAACCGAACCGTCTGGATTATTTACCGTGCTCTCTTTTACCTCAAATAATTCCAATTCCATACTTTTCTGTGTTGGCATATTCCAATCAGAACCTTTTCTTTTAATCAGATAGCCATTATCACGCATCCAAATAAACAATCTTTTCTGTCCGATATCTACGCCATTCTGTTTCAGCAACTTCGCCAAATCTCCGATAAGGATTGATGTATGACTAGTGGCTACTGCATCCGCAAATACCTCTTTAGGGCGCATACGTTCATTGTCAGCTACTAATGCGATATTTTGTGTTTTCAAATTTTCAATGCTCTGATTTGCTATTTTTAGTGCACGCGCCATGACCTGTTCTGGTGTATTCCATGCCTTTTCTAAATCAATGAGATACTGGCGAATTTCTTTTCCTTTTTCTGTTCTCTGCAACATACAAATCTGTTTTGCCATATCAACAGAAATAGCAATATCGTCTACCTCCCGCTGGACTTCTCTTGTTCCTTCAATTTGAACCCGTACTTTTTTGTTCGGAGTTGAAAAATCTACACCTTGCACAAATCCATATCCAGAATATCTTTCAAACCACTTACTAAACCGTTCTGTGCCTTTAACCCCATCTTCCTGTGACAATAAATCGTATAAATCTCTTGCTGATACTGTCTGAGTATCAAAATCAACTTTTACCAAATCGTTCATCTATTTTTTCTCCTTTTCTCTTGCTTTTAATTTCGGAGTACCATATAATCAGCTTACAAGGTACTCCTTGTGTTTAAGACAATTCTGCTACTCGCCAAAGTTAAGGGATTGTCTTTTCTTTTTTTGTCTAGCTCTTTCTGCCCGCTGTCCTTTTATAAATTCAGCTTTGAACATTGCTATGGAATCATTAATTACAGCATCCCCATACTTATCTGCCAGTTCGTTCAGCTCTCTTACGCTTAAGTAGTAATTTCCACAATCAACTTTCTCTACCTCTGCTACTAATGTACTCATTCTTGTTACCTCCGTGTTTT